>Ga0210409_10001362_pt1 | contig 32430 bp, 31 predicted proteins | sample IncBWH17MmetaG_FD_161649 | JGI IMG/M metagenome (GOLD analysis project Ga0210409, IMG submission 161649) | Forest soil microbial communities from Barre Woods Harvard Forest LTER site, Petersham, Massachusetts, United States - Inc-BW-H-17-M | ecosystem: Environmental > Terrestrial > Soil >...
ACCCACCAACCGCTCGACATCAGCGGCCTGGATCTTGGGACCGCCGGACAGGATCAACAGGCGCTCAATTGTATTGCGTAATTCCCGCACATTGCCGGGCCATTCCAATGCCTGGAGCGCTTCAACCGCTTCGGGCGCGATCGACCTGGGTGTGACACCATCGTTCTCGGCGAGAGCACCTAGGAAATGCTGTATTAAGAGCGGAATGTCCTCGCGTCGCTCGCGGAGCGGCGGCACGGAGATCGGTACGACGTTCAGGCGATAGAAGAGATCTTCTCTGAATCGGCCACCCGTGATCTCCTCAGCCAGCGTCTTGTTCGTGGCCGCGACGACTCGGACATCGACCGCGACGGTCCGGCTCCCACCTATGCGCGTCACCACGCCGTCTTGCAGCACACGCAGGACTTTGGCCTGCGCGGCCAGGCTCATATCGCCTATCTCGTCAAGGAAGAGCGTCCCTCGGTGAGCCTGCTCGAACTTGCCCGCTCTGTCCGCCACCGCCCCGGTGAAAGATCCGCGGACGTGCCCAAAGAGCTCGCTCTCAATTAATTCCTGGGGGATAGCCGCGCAGTTCACCTCGACAAACGGCTTGTCGTGTCGCGGTGATTGGCGATGAATCGCGCGCGCAACCAGCTCCTTCCCGGTTCCGTTTTCACCGCTGATCAGCACCCGTGCGGGTGTGCCGGCGACTTTTTCGATCTTGTCGATCAACGAACGTATCGCGTACGACTTCCCGACTATTTCAAAGCGTGACTCGATCGTTTGCTTGAGCCGACTGTTCTCCTCGTTCAGCTCCAGGTGCGCGAGTGCATTGCGGAGCGTGACCAGAATGCGGTCGGTGTCGAGTGGTTTTTCGAGAATGTCGTATGCGCCGAGTTGCGTAGCCTGGACCGCGGTTTGGATCGTCGCGTGCCCGCTGATCATGACGACGATCGCGTGGCGATCGAGCTCGCGGATGCGCTTGAGCGCCTCGAGTCCGTCCATCCCCGCCATCTTCACGTCGAGAAACACGAGGTGCGGCCGCCATTTCTCGTACTCGGCCAACCCCGCGGCCGCGTTCGACGCGGCCTTGACGTCATATCCCTCGTACTCGAGGAGCTGCCCGAGCGCGGCTCGGATGCCCTCCTCGTCATCGATCATTAGAACGCGCCGGCTCACGGAATTTTCTTGTACAGGGTGATGTGGCCACGCGCCACGCGAATATCGCCGACCGCGGTCGGGAGGCCGACCGTGGCGCTGTCGGCCCCGTGGAAAATGCGGGAGATGACGGCGGTTGGCAGCGCGACATTCCCCACTTTGATCTCGGTCGCCCGAAACTCTCCTACACCACTCCGGGGCACATCGATCGTCCCGATCAGCTCTATGATCCGCCGCTCCCGAACATGGAGGTGGTCCCCGATGACTGCTGCTTGGGCGTCCGCCGGCGCCGAGCCCTTCAACGCGTACGACGCGAACTCGGCGCCCGTGACCTCGACGTAGGATGGCCCCCTAGGGGCGGCGAGCCGGTCCAAGGCCCGACGCGTCGCGGCCGCGCCGCTGGCGGTCAATGGCTCCCAGGGGCCCGTCGGCGTAGGGGCCATCCACATGCCCCGCGTCAGGTACACCGCTGCGAGACCGACCGCGAGCACCGTGAGGCATCCGATCGATCGCAGGCAGCCCATGGTCAGCGGAGCAGCGAGGAGTGCAACACGGTATAGCGGCCGCCGGCCGAGAGCATCATGTCGACCGAGGTGACCGGCGAAACCTCGCGGACCCGTATGCCGCGGGCGGCCTGCCGCAGCGCGCCATCGGCCTTATCGACCCGGCCCAGTGTGACGTGAGGGCGAAATGGCCGCCCATCGACAGTCAGGCCAACCGTTTCGCACGCTACTTCTACGTCGTGATGCAGGAGCTCCAGCTTGGGATCAGGGGCCACCCCCACCCATACGACGCGTGGACGGCGAAAGTTTGGGAACGCGCCGACGGCGCCGAATTGCAAGTCCAGTTCGCGCGACTGGCCCGCGGCCTTGTCGAGCGCGGCCGAGAGTGGGGCGACCAGGGATTCCGGCTGCTCGCTGAGAAACTTGAGCGTCAAATGCAGCTTAGACTCGTCGACCCAACGCACGTCCGGGCTCGCGGCTCGCAGTGCCTGCATCGCGGTATGTACCCGGCGTCGCACCTCGGGCTCGATGTTAATGCCGACGAAGAGTCGCATTAAGCGCGAGAAAGAGCCGCATTCGCTCCGCCGGTTCGATACCCGGCCGGATCAACGACGACGCTCGCGTAACCGGCCTGTCGGACTGCGTCCTCGAGCATCGCTCGGCTTGCCGGCGTTAGCCATCGCTCTATCTCTTCGCGGTCGAGCTCCACGCGGGCAGTATCTCCATGATGCCTTACCCGCAGGTTGCCGAGCACGCCAATCGCGCGCAGGGCGCTCTCGGCTCGTTCGACCGCCCTCAGCCTACCTACCGTCACTGGGGTGCCATGCGGGATTCGTGACGCCAGGCATGGGGCCGAGGGCTGATTCCACGTCGGAATGCCGCGCGCTCGAGAGCGCTCGCGTATCTCGGCCTTAGTTAGCCCAATATTGGCCAACGGCGATACAACTCCATGCTCCTGCCCGGCCGCTGCGCCCGGCCGATGTTCATGCAGATCATCGGCGTTCGTGCCATCGATGATGATCGCTCCCCGTTCGTCTGCAATCGGCGCCAATCGCTGCCAGAGCTCGGTCTTGCAGTAGTAGCACCGATTCGTGGGATTCGCCGCGTAGCGGCGATCATTGATCTCATCCGTGTCGATGATCTGCACGGGAATGCCGAACTGCTCGGCCACTGCCCGCGCCGTGGACCATTGAGCATCCGGATACGAGGCGCTTCGGCCCGTAACGGCAAGCACGCGGCCGGGACCGAGCGCTTCCATCGCGACGCACGCGAGATAGGCCGAGTCGACGCCGCCGCTGTACCCGACAAGCACGGATCCCGCCTGGCTGAGCCAGGCTATCAAGCTTCGCTCTTTGCCGAGCGCGTCCACGGTCGTCAAATACGCTCGTACTCGGCTACGGCCCGCGGATCGTCGACGCCGCCCGCGTGCAGGATACCCGCCGGCTCGATGAGTACGAGATGCACTTCTTCGTCCGACCGCGGACAGTGCTCGACACCCTTGGGGATCACGACGAACTCGCCGGGATCAACGGTAAGGGTTCTGTCCCTCAGCTGCATGATCAAACGGCCTTTGACGACGAGGAACAGCTCGTCTTCGTTCGCGTGCGAGTGCCAGACGAACTCGCCCTGGAACTTCGTGACTTTCACATGCTGTCCATTGACTTCGCCGACGATCTTCGGGCTCCAATGATCGTTGAAGCCCGCCAGCTTCGTCGCCAGGTTGATCACGGTCGGTGTCATATCTGAAAGCTAGCCGCCCTTCCGTGAAACGCGCCGAGCCGTTGAACGGCTCGCTCGAGCGCCGCCAGTGGCACCCGGCCGAACAGGGTCACGTCGAGACTGACGGCCTGCGCCCCGAGTGTCCGCTTCCATGTGCCGACAACCCGGCCGTCCAGAACAACCGTGTTCGCGAAGATGGCGTCGGCTCGTACCGCATCGCACGCCGCGCTCCGGTCGGCATAGGCGACGAGATATTCGTCGTAATTGGGCAGCAAATACACCCGCCCCGATCGCTCGGCGCCCGGCGCCCTGTCCGACAACCAATACGTCGTACCCCCGATGATCTCGGACACGAGGCCGGGTACGGTGGCGATACCCTGCTTGCATTCGGCAGTCGACAGACCGGACCACCAGGTGAAGTCCTTGAGCGTCGCCGGACCGTGGCTACGAAAGTACCGGCGCGCGAGCAGCGCCAACGCCTCGTCCCGAGCGATCGCACGAGTCGCCGGAACCCGTTCATCCAACAGCCCATAGGTGTGCTGCTTGCCCCGCAACGCTCCACTGCAGATGATCCCATCGAACTCGGCCTGCATGATAATGTGGCCCAGCGCCAGCGTGCGTTGCCCCACCGTCGCCCCGATCTCCGCGCGCGTCATCTGGCGGCCACCGGACAGCGTCTTGGCAATGGTCCGTGTCGCACGGACGATCGTCTCGGCGTCGAGGCCGATCCAGCGCCCCTGACGCGCCATGATCGCGCGCAGCCGCGCCGCCGTGAGCGCGAGCATCCATCGAATGTCCCTCGCTGGCACGAAATGCCACGTCGGCCGCAGCACGTGCGTGCGAAGGATCGTGCCGGCGTTGAACGCCTTCTCGAGCCCAACGTCGCTCGCACCCGTCGTGCGTTGCGCGATCGCCCATTTCGCGCCCGGGAAGTCCTGCGCTTGTACCGCGCCGAGCCATTCGACCACGTCCTCGGCGCGGTCGAAACGGGGCGTGGCGAGCGACTGAAAGTGGAGCCGCCGTCCCGTGATCTTGACGGCTGGGTCGCGCGTTTGCATTGTTCCCCTTAAATGTTAAGGGGAACGGAAGGCCCGGAGCTCGAGCTCCTCCAAGGCACGCTGGATATCCTCATACTCAAGTCTCTCGTGTGGGGTCCGCGGCACGGATACGCCGTGGCGCGCTGGATCGGCCAGCGCACCGATGATACCCTGCTCGTCGAGGACGGCGCACTCTATACCGCGTTGCACCGCATCGAGAAGCGCGGCTGGGTCCGCGCCCAGTGGGGTCGTTCGGAGAACAACCGCGCCGCGAAATACTACGCGCTGACTGCCGCCGGACGGAAGCAGCTGGCAGTGCGCATCTCGGCCTGGCAGCGCTATGCGGCGGCCGTGTCGCGGGTCCTGGAGGCCGTGTGATACCCTGGCACCGGTCCATTGATGGGGACGTGGACGCTGAAATCGCGTCGCATCTAGCCATGGTCCGTGACGAGCTGATGGCAGCTGGCATGACCGAGGCCGACGCCACGCGCGAAGCGCGGCGTCGGTTTGGCGACATTCAACGCGCGAAGGCGCACATGGTGGCGCTGGACCAGTCGCGGGAGCGGCACGAATGGTGGGCCCAGGTCGCGCAGGATGTGCGCTACTCAGTGCGACTCCTGAGGCGGAGCCCGATCTTCACCGTCGTCGCGGTGCTGACGTTGGCATTAGGCGTAGGCGCGTCCGGGGCGATCTTCAGCATCGTCCGCCAGGTGCTGCTCGCGCCGCTCGAGTTCAAGGACGCCAGCCAGCTGGTTCGCGTCTACGCGGCCGACCCACACCGGGACATCACCGACGGCCCCATCTCGGTGCCCGATCTCGACGACTGGCGAGGCGGCCAGCAGGCGTTCGCCGAGATGGCGGGATTCTGGTACGAGGCGGGCCAGGTCTCGGTGGCGCTCACCGGTGACGGTCGTCCGGAGAGCCTCGACCCGGCATACGTCACGCCGACGTTCTTCCGGACGCTCGGCGTCGACGCGGCGGTCGGCCGTGTGCCGCGCCCGAACGAGATGCAGGAGGGCGGCGAGCGCGTGGTCGTCCTGAACGATGGCCTCTGGCGACGCCGGTTCGGCGCGGACCCCGGTCTCGTTGGTCGAGCGATCCAGTTGGATGGTCAGCCGTACGTGGTGGTTGGTGTCATGCCGCCAACCATGCGCTTCCCGGGCACCACGCATGCGCCGGATCTCTGGATGTCGGCGCTCTATCAAGGCCAGGACGAAACGCCCTGGAAGCTGCGCGTCGTGCGCTGGCTTGGCGTCGTCGGCCGCCTTCGCCCCGGCACGCGGCTCGACCAAGCGCGCACGGCCCTGACCGTCGTCCAGCACCGGCTCGCCGCCACTTACCCGGATGCGGATCGCGGCTGGGACGCCGTGATCATGCGCCCGCTCCTTTCCTCGATCGTCGGCGACATCCGCCCCGCGCTGTTGGTGATGCTCGGCGCCGTCGGCTTCGTGCTGCTCATCGCCGTGATCAACGTCGCGGGTCTGTTGCTGGCCCGCGCCACCACTCGAACGCGCGAATTCGCGCTCCGCGCCGCGCTCGGCGGCAATCGGTCGCGTCTCGTGCGACAGGTTCTGACCGAGAGCCTGGTGCTCGCGCTGCTCGGCGCGGCCGGGGGCTTGGTGGTCGCACGGGTGACGCTTCATGCGCTGGTCGCGCTCGCCGCCTCGGAGCTGCCGCGAGTGCCGGTCGAGCGCCTCGACTGGTCGGTCGTGGGGCTCGCGGTGGCGATCGCGATCGTCTGCGGCCTCCTCTTCAGCGCGATTCCCGCGATTAGCAATACGCGATTGGTCGGCGCCCGTCAGGCCACCGTGGGCGCCGAGGGGCAACACCTGCGCCAAGCGTTCGTCATCGCGCAGGTCGCGATCGCCGTGGTCCTCGTCTGCGGCGCCGGTCTCATGGTGAGAAGCCTGCGACACCTTGTCTCCACCGATCCGGGATTCCGGCGCGATCACGCGCTCGCCGTGCGGTTCGCGATCGCCAATCACCGCTATAACGACACGACGGGGCCGCGCTTCGCGGCTACGGTCTTCGACCGCGTCCGCGCCGTCCCCGGCGTGATCGCCGTTGGCTCGACCAAGGTCCTGCCACTCGACGGCGGCGAAGAGTCCTGGTCGTTCGAAGTCGTCGGTGAGCCTCCGCCGCCGGCGAACGAGCGATCGGTCGCGAGTACGTTTCACGTGAGCGCCGACTACTTCCGGACCATGGACGTTCCCGTCGTCGCCGGGCGCGAGTTCACGGACCGCGATACCCTCGGGGCGCCCGACGTGGCGATCGTGAATGAAGCGTTCGCTCACAAGTACGTGCCGGGCGCGATCGACGCGGTCCCGGGCCGCCTGCTCCACATCGGCCCCAACCCTGGGGTCCGGATCGTGGGGGTCGTCCGGGACATGCGACAGCATAGCCTCGAAGCCGCGCCGAGTCCGTCGCTGTTCATCGCCAACGCGCAGAGTATGCGATCGACGATCACCATGGTCGTGCGCACGCGCGGGGATCCGTCCGCGATGACCGCCGCCGTTCGCGAGGCGATCTGGTCGGTCGACAAGGACCAGCCGATCGGCGAGATCACGACGCTCGACCATGTCGTCGAGCGCGCCGTGACGCGTCCGCGCTTGTTGAGCATTCTGCTCGACCTCTTCGGCGGCCTTGGCCTCCTCCTCGGCGCGCTCGGCATCTACGGCGTCATCGCCTACATGGTCCGGCTGCGCCAGACCGAGATCGGCATTCGCATCGCGCTCGGCGCAGACGCGCGGCGCGTGCTCGTCATGGTGATGGCGCGCGGTGTGATCCTCACCGCGATCGGCACGGGCCTCGGCCTCGTCACCGCGCTCCTCGCGGCCCGCGGGATGCGCGCGGTGCTGTTCGAGATCACGCCGACGGATCCGCTCACGTACGTGATAGTGGTCGCGCTCTTGGCCATTGTCGCGCTGATCGCGACCTACATCCCCGCGCGCACCGCCGCGCGCGGAGACCCCGTCGCGGCGCTACGGGCCGAGTAGCTACGAGTCGGCAGGCGGCGGGCGATATCTGACATGTTTTGCTAAGACACTATGCGTCGTACCGCGATGATGGTCTCAGACGGTTGGCACCATACGCTCGGCGGGTGCTTGCGAGCGTACGGTCGGCGGCCGTCGACGGCATTGAGGCGTCAGAGGTCATCGTCGAGCTCGACGCAGCCAAGGCATTGCCGAGCTGGACCATTGTCGGGTTGCCGGAGAGCGCCGTCAAAGAGAGCCGCGAGCGCGTCAACGCAGCACTGACGAACTCGGATTTCGTCGTACCGCCACGACGCATGACGGTCAACCTCGCGCCCGCCGATACAAAGAAAGTCGGGACTGCGTTCGATCTGCCGATCGCATTGGCGCTACTCGCCGCGACGGGGCAACTCGATGCCAACGCGCTGCGGGATTTCGTCATCGTCGGTGAGCTGGGCCTCGACGGCGCGATCCGCGGTGTCCGCGGTATGCTCTCGATCGCGCGACATGTCGCCCGTTCGCGATCCGATCGCCTCTTCGTGCCGCCCGTCAACGTCGGCGAAGCCGCCCTGATCGCGCCTCTGCTCAATCGCCTCGTTTCATGCTCGACACTCGGCGAGCTCGTCACCGCCCTCCGCACCGGCACGTTGCGTAAGGTCGATGTGCCTGACCGCGCCGCGCGCAGCGCGCGCGCGGAGCTTGACTTCGCCGACGTCGTCGGGCAGGCCAGCGCTAAGCGCGCGCTCGAAGTCGCCGCGGCCGGCGGGCACAACGTGATGCTGCTCGGCCCACCAGGAGCAGGCAAGACCATGCTGGCGCGACGCCTCCCGACGATATTGCCGACGCTATCAGAAGAGGAAGCGCTGGACGTCATCGCCGTGCAATCAGTGGCGGGCCTTGTGGCGCCGGATACGCCACTGCCGCCCCCGCGTCCGTTCCGGGCCCCGCACCATACGATCTCTTACGCGGGTTTAGTCGGCGGGGGCCGATCACCACATCCGGGCGAGGTCAGCCTGGCGCATCTCGGCGTCTTGTTCCTGGACGAACTGCTCGAGTTCTCGCGTCGCGCACTGGAAGCGCTGCGTCAGCCGCTGGAAGACGGCCGCGTGGTGATCACACGTGCGCAACGCACGGTGATTTATCCGGCCCGATTCACGCTCGTCGGGGCCGCGAACCCATGCCCGTGCGGTCACGCGGGCGATCCAGTCGTGCCATGTCGTTGCGCGATGCGCGATGTGAGCCGCTATCAAGCGCGTTTATCGGGCCCGTTGGCCGACCGCATTGACATGCACGTATTCGTCGGCGCTGTTCCGATCGAAGAGCTCTCGGGTCGCGAGTTGCCGTCACCCGAAGGTTCCGAGTCGATCCGCGCACGCGTGGAGACCGCGCGGGCGCTACAGCGGGCGCGGTACCGCGGCACCCTCCCGAACGCCCACGCCAGCGGCCGATGGCTCGACGCGTGTACGCCTGTTGATGCCGACGCGCGTGACCTCCTGGTCAGGGCTGCCACCAGGTACAAATTCTCGGCGCGCGTGTACCACCGCGTGTTGCGTGTCGCCCGCACGATCGCCGACTTGGACGTCGCGGCCGGAATTGGCCGCGCGGCGGTGGCGGAGGCGTTGCGCTACCGGACGGTAACCACAGAGGATGGAGGGTAATGCTTCATGGAAACGATCTGGAATGAAGCGCGCCTTGCACTCCGCAGCCTGCGGCATTCGGCGACGTTCACAGTGGCGGTGATCGCGACGCTGGGAATCGGCATTGGCATGGCTACGGCGATGTACACCGTGTACAAGACCGTGCTGGTCGATCGCTTCCCGATCGTTGAACAGGATCGAGTCGTCGTGATGCATCCGCTCGATCGGCGCGGGATGAACCTCGACGTGCCGTATCGGTACCTGGAAGAGATCGCGCGCGACAGTGCGTTGTTCCGGGGTGTGGCAGGCATCTACCACGTGGGCGTGAACACGACGCCGTTCCTGTATGGCGGAGCCGCGATCCACCTGGGCGTTGTGCACGCGTCCCCGAACTTCTTCGATCTATTCGGAGTGCGACCGGCCGCTGGACACTGGTTCCGGCCCGAGGACGGCGAACCGGGCGCACCGCCGGTCGTCGTGCTCAGCTACAACGCTTGGCAGCGCCTGGGCGGAGACCCGTCGATCGTCGGCCAGACGGTCGGCCTGCCAGTCAACACGAGCATCCCGCAGCAGCGCGCGGAGATCGTTGGTGTGGCGCCACCGGGATTCGAGTACCCGACCGGTACTGACGCATGGCTACCGCTACCGCGAGGCATACAGATCCAGGTCGACATCGTCGCCCGCCTGGCGCCGCACGTCACGATAGATGCGGCGCGCGCTGGCTTGTTCGCGCTTACCCAGCGGTTGAGGCCGTTCACGCCCGAAAATACAGGCATGGCGCAAGCCGATGATCCAAAAGCGTTCGAGATCGCGCGCGTCGGCGCGCAGTCATTCGCCGACACGATTGTCGGCCATTCGCGGCCTGTGATCATTGCGCTCACCCTGGCCATCACGCTGCTGCTCGTGATTGCGTGCATCAACATCGGCAATTTGATGCTCGTACGGCTGCTGGGTCGCAGCCGCGACATCGCCGTTCGCCACGCCCTCGGCGCCAGGCGGGATCAAATTGCGCGCCTCTTCGCGACGGAGGCGACGATCCTGGTGACGGGAGGCGGGACCATCGGATTGCTGCTCGCCCTCGGCGCGTTGCGGCTGCTGCACGTGGCAGCGCCTGTCCAGATCCCCCACATTGAAGCGCTCGACGCACTGAGCACACCGCTCGGCACGGCCGCGGCGCTCACGGTTTGCGCGTGGCTGCTGTTCGCGGTGGGGCTGAGCATCGGGGCGTCGCGGATCGGTTCCTACGCCACGCTCCGTGCGGATTCTCGGAGTGGAGCCGACAGCCGACCGAGGCAACGTGCGCGACACGTGCTGGTCGCGACGCAGATCGCCCTAACGCTCGTCATGCTGACCGGCGCCGGCCTTCTCGTGCGAACGCTTGCGCGACTCCAGTCGATGGACCTCGGGTACCAGCCAGAGCATCTGTCGATCCTCTCGTTCACCTCGTTCACCGGTTCACAGGGCGGGATCACGAATCCGGCGCAGGTCTTTGAGACTACCAAAGACCTGGTCGCGCGCATGGAAGCCACCCCCGGGGTCGTAGCAGCGACCCCGATCGAGAACGACCCGTTCAAGGGCCAAGGATTCTTCGAGATGGCCCTTGTCGCCGCCGACCGGCCGACGCCGCCAGGTGAACACGTGCCGTTCGTCCCGTTCGAGTTCGTGGGCTCGGACTATTTTCGCACATTCGAGATCCCGATCCACCGCGGCCGTGGGTTCCAAGCGTCTGACACAAAGGGTTCCCTTCCTGTCGTCGTGATCAGCGAGACGCTGGCTCGCCAACTCTTGCCGAATCAGGATCCCATCGGGAAACAAGTCAAGCCACTGGACGACACCATCGCCTACACGGTCGTCGGCGTTGCGAGTGACACGCGATTTCGCGAACTCAAGAACGTCGGACCTGTCGTGTACTTCGACTGGACGCAAATCCCGCCTGCCATGGCCGGTTGGCTCATCGCCGTGCGCACGACTAGTCCACTGGCCGCCATGCGGCCGGCGCTGAGCGCCGCGATGCACGATGTCGATCCGAAGCTCATGATCTGGAACGCGCAGACGATGGACGATCTGCTCGGCACGCCGCTGGCGCAGCCCCGGTTGAGCGCCTTACTCATGACGAGCTTCAGCCTCGTCGCACTCCTGCTCTCTACGATCGGCCTCTACGGCGTAATCTCGTCGGCCGCGCGCCAGAAGACCCACGACATCGGCGTACGCATCGCGCTCGGTGCACAGTCCCTCGACGTGCATCGACTGGTGCTCGGTGACGCGATCGCCGTACTCGGCGCGGGCGCGGCCATCGGCATCGTCGTCGCCCTGAATGTGGGGCACGCCTTGTCCTCGCAACTCTTCGGCGTCGGTCCAATCGATCCCATCTCACTCGCGGCCGCCACGACTGTACTGCTGGCCGTCGGACTCGGGGCCGCGTACCTGCCTGCTCGCCGCGCGAGCCGGATCGATCCGGTCGAAGTGCTACGGAGCGAGTGATCTGGCGAATCCGCTTGGGCGCGCGATGAGTATATTTCGCGCCATGTCGGACCCGTTCACCGTGCAGGCGCTGGTGGTGAGTCAGGCGCTGTCGGTGAGCGTCTCGCGCCTCACCGGCGACCTCGTGCCGGACTCGCTGCCCGAAGGCGCCGTGTGTCTGGGGTTTTTCGCCGAGGGCCACCTGCTCGCCAGGTTCGCCGCGACGCCCGAGGACGAGGCGATGATCGCCGAGCTTGGATTGTTCGCCGAGCCGCGGCGGCTCGTGCTTTATGGCATGGCGTACGCGCCGGGCGTGCAGGCGCGGCTCATGGCGTTGGTGCCTGAGACGTTGTTCCCGGACACGGCCGAGCCTTGGGAGGCGGCCAGCCAGTCATATGAGCAGGCGGTCGAAGACGACGAGGACGAGGGGCCGCTGGCCGATCTGTTTGCCGGCATGCGCCAGCTGCCCGTGGGCGACCTCATACGCTATGAGGCAATGCGGAAGTTTCCAGACGACCTCGCGTCGGAGCTCGCCGATATGCTGGCGAGCGCGGCGCAGCGAGGGGCGCAGGAGATCGTCGATCACGCGCTCAGGGCGATGGAGCGCGAGTTCGGCGATGACGACGAGTCAGTGGACGAGGACGGTTTGTAACGGCGTCAGCGTCCCGTCGATCGGCCCGATCTCGAGGCCGAGGATCTTCGCGACGAGCGGATAGATGTCGACATCCTCGAAGGATGCGACGGTGACGCCGGGGCGGATGTCGGGGCCCGCGGCGAAGAAGCTCGATTTCATCTCCGGCACGCGCGCTGGATCGTACCCATGAGCGCCGACCTCGCGCGGACGCGGCACGCCCGGCGGATCGTTGGTGCGGATCAGATACGGGCCGGTGGGGACGATCACCGGATCGCCTGAGCGCGGATTCGCGTCGTCGTGCAGCGACCGCGGTAGCTGGGCGCGACGGTAGACGAGGAACTTGTCGTCGTGCGCCGCGGTGAGCGCGGCAACGATGTGCGCGGCATCGCTGTCCGTTTTTGCGTACAACTCTGGGCCGATCGACTTTTCCAGTCGCGACGCGATGTCCGGCTCGTCGCGATCGAGATCGACCCAGTCGGCCTTGACCGTTGCCATGCCGTGATCCGATACGACGATCAGATTGACGGGCAGGTGAAGGGTTGCGATAGCCGAGTCTAGTTCGCCGACTGACTGGTCGACCGTGTGCACGGCTTGCTCGGTCTCGTGACTTTCGGGACCGTACATATGGCCGGCCTGATCGACGTCGGACATGTACAGCGTGACGAAGTGCGGGCGCTGCGCCTCCGGGAGGCGCAGCCAGGCAACAACCTGCGCGACGCGCGCGGCATTCGGGACGGTGCGATCGTATTTGAGATAGTACGTCGGCCGCACGCCCTGGATCGCGGCCTCCGAGCCCGGCCAGAAGAAGCACGCCGCGCGCATCCCGTGTTGCTCGGCCAACACCCACAACGGCGTGCCGCTGTACCATGTGCCATCGGTGACCGTCGTCGAGTCACCGAGGCTATAGGTCTGGTGGCGCGCGGGATCGTAGAACGTGTTGGCGACGATGCCGTGGTGCTCGGGATAGAGTCCGGTCACCAGCGAGTAGTGATTTGGGAATGTGAGGGACGGATAGACGGGGAGCATCCCATCCGGCGCCGTGGCTCCGCGCGTTGCGATCGCTAGCAGATGGCTCGCGGAATATCGCCGCGCGTAGTCATAGCGGAATCCATCGAGCGACACGAGAACGACATAGGGTTTCCTTTGCTGCTCCGCGGCATTGGGCCCGTGATCGACGGTAATAACGGGAGCCGCGGTTTGACCGCAGGCGCCGGTCGCGACGCCCAGCGTGAGGATCAGCAGAATCCGACGTATCATTATGACGCGGACGCGGCTTGCACTTGCTCCGCGGTCAGGCCGTAGATCGGCGGGGTCGATACGCCGCGCATGGCCAGCATCAAGTAGAGCTGCCCACGATGATGGGCCTCGTGCTCCAGGTGCGCCCGCAGCCATTTCCACACCGAGATCGGTGTGTTGGCCGGCGTGAGACACTTTTCCATCATGCGCGCATCGCTCAACTCGGCGAACAAGCCGCGCGCCTCGGCGTGGAGCCGATCGTAGTAGGCGAGCACGGCGTCCCGGCCGTCCGCCAGGACGCGCGCGTGGCCGGGGTACCGCGCCGGTCGATCGTGCACGGTCTCCGCGTACATCCATCGCTCGATGCCGGCGAGATGTCGGACCAGTCCGCCCAGGCTGAACCAGCCGGGCTTCGGCTCCCACTCGGTGTCCTGGGGAGGGATCAGCACGACAATGCGACGCGTGCGCTCGTGCACGCGGTCCAGGTGCTCGAGGAACTCGCTCACGGGGTGTGCGGTCATGGTATGAAAACTAGAGGCACTGGCAACCGGCGTGAACGGGCACCACTCTACATGATATGAGTCCTTGGGTCCGGCGCCTGCTCATCACAAACATTGTGATGTTCGGGCTACAGTTCTTCATCCCTTCGGTCACGTATTGGCTCGAGCTCGTCCCGGCGGAACTCCTGGTTCGGCCGTGGACGCTCATCACGTACATGTTCCTGCACGATCCGCACAACATTACGCATATCTTGTTCAACATGTACTCGCTGTACCTCTTCGGTCCCCGCGTCGAAGAGCGCCTCACGAGCCGAAATTTCATCTGGCTCTATCTCCTGGCCGGGATTGGCGGCGGCCTCTTGTCGTTCATCACCCCGAACATTGCGATCATCGGCGCGTCCGGCGCGATCATGGGCCTGATCGTGGCCTACGCCATGTATTGGCCGCGCGACCGGCTGCTCTTCTGGGGCATCGTGCCGATGGAAATGTGGATGCTGTGCGTGCTCTTCGTCCTCTTTGATCTTGTGGGGTTCGGCACGAACATCGCGCACTTCGCGCACCTGGGTGGCGCCGCCACGGGCTACCTCTACCTCAAGGTCATGGAGATCCGCGCGCCCGTGCGGGCCTGGAAAAAGAAGGTCGGGCCCACGCGGTCGCCCGTCATCGGTGGCATTGGGAACGGCGACCCGCTCAAGCGGTGGCGCGATATCCGTCTCGACGATCTCCATCCGATCAACCGCGACGAGGTCGTGCGACTCTTGAAGAAGGCGCAACAGTTCGGCACGCGCAGCCTGACGAACGAGGAGCGCGCGACGCTGGATCGGTTCGCCGGCACGGCGTAGCATGCGGATCCGCGGGATTTCGGTCCGGGTCGAGAACACCCGGCCCGATATCGAGACGGCGTTCGTGCTCGGGCGCCTCGATGCGGCGCTCGCACTCATCGAACACTATCAGCCGTGGCGTCTCGGGCATCTGCGGCGCGACGTCACCTATATCTGGATCACGGCGTTCCCATGCCGTGGCGCGTACTTCCCCGATCGACGCGCGGTCCTGACGGAGTTGAGCTTCCTGGCGCGCGTGGCCGAATTCACGCCGGCCATCATTGCGTCGTCGATCTTGCACGAAGGCGTGCACGCCCGCGTCGATCGCATGACACGAAGCCCGCGCGACCCCGCGCGCGAGGAGCGCCTGTGCCGCCGCGCCGAGTTGGCGTTCGGGCAGGCCCTCCCGCCCGCTCTCGGCGCGAGCGTCGTCGAGCGCGCCGTCGCGTCACTCGGCCTCACTGATGCTGGCGTAGCGCCGGCGATCGACTGGGCCGCGGCGCACGCGGCGAAGGCGAACGCGGACGCTCAGGCCGTCGCGGCGTGGCGGTCGCGCTCGTAACCGCGGCCAGTCAGGGCATCGGCGCCGCCATCGCGCGAGGTCTCGCGGCGCGCGGGTGGCAGCTGGCCCTCATGTCGCGCTCGGACCGCATCGACGCGATCGCCACCGAGCTCGGCGCGGCCGCCGTGCGCGGCACGGTCACGAATGTCGCCGACCTCGAACGTCTTGTTCACGCGGGGATCGAACGTTGGGGGCGCATCGACGCCGTGGTCAACAATACGGGGCATCCCGCGAAAGGTGATGCTCTGGCGTTGACCGATGCCCAGTGGGAGGATGGCTACCAACTGCTCCTCGCGAGTGTCATTCGACTTACACGCCTTTCGGTTCCGCGTATGGTCGACGGTGGCGGCATTGTGACTGTATCGAGTTTCGCTGCCGCCCAGCCCGATGTCACGCGTCCCGTGTCCAGTGTCTTCCGGGCGGCCCTCCTCTCGTGGACACGCATCATGGGCGAGCGCTTGGCGGTGAACGGGATACGAGTGAATGCAGTCCTGCCTGGGTTTGTGGGGACGCGACCGGAAGAGGCGGACATCCCCATGGGAAGGCCGGCTCGTCCCGACGAGATCGCCTCAACGGTGGCATTTCTCCTGTCGGACGACGCATCGTACATCACGGGTCAAAATATTCTCATCGACGGCGGCCTGGTTCGGTCGCTCTAGCCATGGAACTCACCGGACTGCATCACGTCACGGCGGTCACCGCCCGGGCGTCCGACAATCTCCGGTACTACACCGAGACCCTCGGGCTTCGCCTCGTGAAGAAGACCGTGAACCAAGACGATGTCTCGGCATATCATCTCTTTTATGCAGACGCCGAAGGTCGGCCCGGCACCGAGGTCACCTTCTTCGACTGGGCCGACTCGCCGCCGAATCGCGCGGGCACGCGCGAGATCGCGCGCATCGGTCTCCGCGTGGCGAACGCCGACGCGCTGCGTTGGTGGAACGAGCGAATCGGCGGCACGATCACTGAGATCGCCGGTCGCAAGACTCTGGCGTTCACTGATCCCGAAGGCCAGCGTCTGGCGCTCGTCGATGGCGGCGATGACTCGGATGCGTCGGCGATCCAGGGCCTCGGCCCCGTGACACTGGTGGTCGAAGAGGCGGAGCCGACGGCCGCGATACTGACCGGCGTGATGGGGTTCCGTGTCGCCGCCCGCGAGGGATCACTCACCGTGTTCAAGTCGGGCAAAGGCGAAGTGCACGTCGAGGAGCGACCGGACCTGAGAGCCGCGCGCCAGGGTGCCGGCGGCGTGCACCACCTCGCGTTCCGAACCCCGAACGCCGAGGAGCAACTCGGCTGGCAGTCGAAGCTCCACAAGGCTGGCGTGGCGACGTCGGGCGTCATCGACCGCTACTACTTCAAGTCGCTCTACTTCCGCGAGCCGAACGGGATCCTGTTCGAGATCGCCACCGACGGACCGGGCTTCGCGATCGATGAGAGCGCGGCCACCATGGGCCAGCGTCTCTCACTTCCCCCCTTTCTCGAGCCGCGGCGGGCCGCCATTGAGGCGGGGTTGCGTCCCTTGGCCGTTTAGCAACGAACGCACCTGGCGGGCGAGCTGCCCGCTGAACCGCGCGAGCTGACCTGGCCGACTCAGGCCGAGCCGCGACGCGAAGACATCGAGCCCGTCGCCGACGACGGTCGTCATGGTCGCGACCCAATCCGCCGGCGTGGCGCTGTGCACGCGGCCCAGCGCCGCCAGAATCGCGGGCTGTAAGCGCAGCATGACGGGCGTCGCGACCGCGACCGGGTTGAAGCGGGGATCGTAGCGCGTCGCGAGCCCTTCGATGAGCGACGCGGTGCGCGCGAAGTACACCATCGTGCTGGGCAGGTTGATCGGCGGCACGTCGTACAGTTGCGCCACGACTTCGTCCGAGAGCAGATCGATCCGCTCTTGTGTGGTCGCGTAGGTCGAGGCGTTGACGATAATCGCCGCCACGATCGGACGGAGATCCTCGCGCGTAGCTTCGGGAGCCTTGAGACCGAGCGCGATGAACCCATCGATCAGGCCGTCGACATCCTTCCGGATCGCCGCCATGATCGTGTCGAGCAACGCCCGGCGCATCGCGCGGCTCACGCGCACGACCATCCCGAAATCCAGCAGCACCAGCGCGCCATCCGGCGCAATCAGGAGATTCTTCGGGTGCGGGTCGGCGTGAAACAACCCGTCGATCATCATCATCGAGGTGTACGCCTCGATGAGGCGGGGCACGACCGTCGACAGATCGAGCTCGCCGGACGCAACCCGGGGGCCGAGGAGGTCGACAGGGTCGCCTTCCATGAACTCCATGACGAGGACGTGCTGACGCACGAGCGGCAGGAGCACTTCGGGCACGCGAATGTGCGGAGTCTCGGCGAAATTCTCCCGCACCTCGACGGCGTTCTGGGCTTCTATCCGGTAATCGACTTCATCACCCACCCGAAAGGCGAACTCCTCGAGGATCACGCGGAACTGCCGCACGGCGCGCAGCACGCGTTTGTTGCCGCGGAACAAGCGCTCGACCACGACCAGGATGCGGCGCGACGCCGCGCAATCGGCTTGAATGAGCCGCTCGACGCCTGGGCGCATGACTTTGACGGCGACTTTCCGGCCGCTCAGCCGCGCTTCGTACACCTGGCCGAGCGACGCCGACGCCAGCGGCACTTCGGCGATCGAGTCGAAGACCTCGGCCGGCGGCCGGCCGTACGCCCGTCGAATGACACGGGACATAACGGGCCACGGTGTGACCGGCACGCGGTCCATGAGTGTCGCGAGCTCGCTGACGTATGGCTCGGGGATTACATCGGTCCGGGCGCCCAAGAGCTGCGCCATCTTGATGAACGTGGGGCCAAGATCGGCCAGCGCCCGCACGAGCTTCTGCGCGCGGCGCCGATGGAATTCCGGCGTGCGTGAAACTTTGGTGTCGCGCCAAAACGAGATCACGATGGGCGTGAGTCGCCAGGCTATGATCACGAGCCGCATGATGTAAGTTAGACGATTATGACGAGCCGGCGCGCATTCGTCGCCTGGGCGGCCGCCGCGCCGTTCGTCCTGCGGGACGTAATGGCCTCACCCGCGGATACGGAAGCCTATTGGAGCACCATCCGGCGCGCGTTCGACCTCGACCCGTCCGTGGTCTACCTCAACAGCGCGGGGCTGAGCCCGACCCCGACGACGGTCTTCGACGCGATGCTGCGGGACACGCGCTACTCGAATACCGCGCCAGTCCAGCATCTGTGGCGCGTGCTGGAGCCACGGGTCGAAGGCGTCAGGCGGGATCTGGCCGCCGAGTTTGGGTGCGATCCCGAGGAGATCGCGATCATGCGGAACGCATCGGAGGCGATGGAGATTCTGATCTCCGGCATTCCGCTCCGCTCGGGGGACGAGGTGATCGTTACGGCGCAGAACTATGATCGCATGCTGACAACGTGGGATCAGCGCGCGCGGCGCGATGGTATTGTCGTCCACACGCTATCGTTGTCGTTGCCAACGTCGGACGACAGCGTGCTCGGCGCGATTCGATCGGCCATTGCGCCTCGCACGCGCGTCATCGAGCTTCCCCATCTGACCAACTGGACTGGGCAGCCTCTCCCAATCAGGGAGGTCATCGCGCTTGCCCGACCCCTGGGCATCGAGGTACTGGTCGACGGCGCTCAGACATTCGCTCACACTCCCGTCTCGCGTGACGCGCTCGACTGCGACTATTACGCGACGAGCTTGCACAAATGGCTGCTCGCGCCACTGGGAACCGGGTTCTTATATGTGCGACGGGCCAAGATTCGCGAGCTGTGGCCACTCATGGCAGCACCTGCCGAGCGCGAGAACGATATAAGAAAGTTCGAGGAGATCGGCACGCATCCAGCGGCGCCCCATAATGGCATTACCGCGGCGCTGTTGTTTCATCGTGCCATCGGTGGACCGAGAAAACTCGCGCGCCTTCGCTTCTTACGCGATCGCTGGGCTCGGGCGCTGATGGCGGAGGATGCGCGGGTGACAGTACGAACGCCGCTCGATGATCCGCGCACTGGAGCCATCGCGCTGGTGGATATAGAGGGACTGGACACCGTGAAGCTGGCCGACTGGCTCTGGTCCCGCCATCACATCGTGATCAGCGCGATCGCATTCGGCGGCGTCACGGGTGTGCGTGTCACGCCGAATGTCTTCACGACGCCGGCCGAGATCGATCGATTCACGGACGCCGTTCGCGCGGCGCTGCACCGAGGACTCACGTAATGGAACCAACGGTCGCGCCGAGCCGCGCCGGGATCTTGCGGTCGCTCCCCCCCGTCGTACTCGTGCTCGGGTCGATCACGTCGACGCAGATCGGCGCCGCCCTCGCCAAGGACATCTTCCCGCTCATCGGCACACACGCCACGGTTTTTTTGCGTGTCGCCAGTGCGGCGCTGCTCTTACTCGCCGTCGCTCGACCCAGACGGAATGGCGAATGGCGCCGCCACCTCGGGGTCGTGGCGCTGTTCGGGACGATCCTGGCCGTGATGAACTTCGCGTTCTACTCGGCACTGTCCCGCGTGCCGCTCGCCGTCGCCGTCACGGTCGAGTTCACCGGCCCGCTTGGCGTCGCCGTGGCCGGCTCACGCCGGGCGCGAGACCTCCTATGGGTCGCGCTGGCCGCCGGCGGGATCCTCCTGCTCTCTCCGATCGAGGCCCACGATGTCGACCCGATCGGGATCGCCTATGCCCTCGGCGCCGGCGTCTGCTGGGCCGCGTACATCATTGTAGGCGCTCGCATGGGGCGTGCGCTGGAAGGCGGTGACGCGCTCGCCGTCGCCATGACCATCGCCTCCGCGCTTCTCGTGCCCTTCGGCGCCGCTGGCGTCATTCACGCAGGCACGGCGGCCACCATCGCGATCGGCTGCGTTGTCGGGCTCCTCTCGTCGGCGATTCCTTACTCGCTCGAGGTCGAGGCGCTCCGACGCCTTCCCACGCGCGTCTTCGGCGTCTGGATGAGTCTCGAGCCCGCCATTGCCGCCATCGCTGGCTTCCTCATGCTCGGCGAGCACCTCGGCTGGCCTGCGGTCGTCGCCCTGGTCCTAATCACGATCGCCAGCGCCGGCGCAGCTGGATGGGGTTAACTCGTATGTAAGGTTCGGGGCGGTTCGGTCGTTTGCTCTATGTGAGCATCGAACCGTTGCCCGAACCGCACGACCCGGACACGATAGCCGCGCTGTACGCACGGTACGCGCCGGCCATGATGCGCGTAGCCTATCATCTGACGGGATCCCGGGCCGACGCGGAAGACGTATTGCACGACGTCTTTCTGACGTTGCCGGATGCATTGCGGCGATACGAGGAGCGCGGGCGCCTAGAGGCCTGGCTGGTCCGCCTCACCGCGCGCGCCGCGCTTACGCGCGGGCGACGCCGACGGCGAGCGGCCGAAACGCCAATCGACAACAAGGCGATCCTCGGAGCGCCCACGAACGCCGAGCGCGTTGACCTGGAATCGGCGCTTCGCGCGCTGCCGCCATCCTTGCGCGCGGTCGTCGTGCTCAAGGAGATCGAGGGATACTCCCACGGCGAGATCGCGACGATGCTCGGAATCAGTGTCGGGGCGTCGGAGGTCCGACTCTGTCGCGCCATGAACCGACTCCGGGAGGCGCTATGACTCATCCAACTGACATCGCGCTGCTCCGCTATGCGGACGGCGAGCACTCGAAGGAGACGGCTGAGCATCTGGCGGCATGCGCATCCTGCCGGTCGATCGTGCAGGAGTCCCGGCATGTCAGCGCGGCGCTGCGCGATTTGCCGGCGCCACCGCCCCCGCCCTGGTTCGGCCAGATCATACCCATTCGGCGTCTACGCTGGCATGCGATGGCGGCCACGTTGGTCGCGGGGATACTCATTGGCGGAACGGCGACCTACGTGGGTGAGTCCGACGCGACATTCGCCGGGCTCGTGCCCACCGCCGATCGGCCCGCACCGCCGAGCGCGCCGCATCCCCTTGGACCGGGACGGTGGACGTACCTCACGCGGGGGTACGAAGACAGCGTTCTCTGGACGTCGCCGCATCTCGAGACCGTGACCGTGGACTCCTCGGCCGCCGAGTGGATTATCGTCACGACAACGCCAGAAGGCGAGCGCGACTCGCTACGCGTCGATCGGCGCGATCTCTCTCCGCGCTCGGCCATCTGGGGGCCGCCTGGCGGCCGGGTTCACGCGACGGAGCGATTCACGCGCGATAGCGTGATCGACTCGATATGGGGTTACTCTCGTTCGCGGCGCACCGCCTATCCGATCGCGGACACCACGCATCCGCGGGTCGCCAATGAAGTCGAGCTCCGTCTGTTCTTCCGCACGGTGCCACTCGATCGCCACTGGCGCCGCGGCGTGCGACTGCTCGAATACCGGGGAATGGACTCGGCACGGATCGCGGATCTCGCGGTCGTCGGCCGCCATTCGGTCGCGACGCCAGTCGGTCCGTGCGACTGCTGGCAGGTAGCGATGTCGCGACGCGGACGCCGGAGCCTGATCTGGGTTCGCGCCGAGGATGGCGTGGTCGTGAAGACCGAGGACAGATACGGCGTCACCGAGCTGGTAGCCGAGGACCCGCTCCCGAACTGATTCAACTACCGAGGTGGGTCGTCGCCCCGCCGGATGATGACCGGGCCGCCTTCGCCCTCGCTGTGCCGCATCATCATTCCCGGCGGCCCGTCGAACTCGCGGTAGCGGAGTTGCTCGAACTTGGCGCGCTGCTCGGGTGTCAGGATGCGTTCGATGTCATAGCGTGTGGAGTCGAGCAACTGGCGCATCACGGGCCACGTGTGGGCCATCAACGAGTCGCGTTGTGACATCCGGTGGCGCATGATGGAATCGACCGACGCGCTCTGGGCCGGCGAGAGTCCGAGCTCGCTGGCGAGGCGGTGCGGGAGGCCGGGACCACGCCCATGGGTGCGCATGTACATCGGGGCGTGCGGGAGGAACACGCGTCGGTCGATGGCGACGCCCAGGAACACGCCAGTCAGGAGTGACATGACGATGACCGAGGCCGCGACGACCCAGACGGGGATGCGCATCAGGATGGTCCGTTAGTCGGACGTTGCGGTCAGCGCCTCACCCAGCCAGGCATCCTTTCCGCCGCGAATGCGGCCGGAGGCATCGAGCAACGGGTCGAGCTCGCGCTGTGACACGGCGCCACCGGCGCTCGCCGCGCGAAGCCACGCGGTCACTTCGGTGGAGTCGGCCGCCGGCGGCGCGACACCGGCAGCCGCGCCGGCGCGGGTGTCCGCGATGGCGATCGCCATCACGATCGTGGCCGCGAACGTGACTGGGATCAGCGCGCGGCGCCACAGCGCGCGATCCCATAACGAGCGCTTGCGCCCGTGACCGTTGAGCGCGGCCGCTTCCACGATCCGGCGACGCAGGGACCACCAATCGACACTCTCCGCCGGTGGGGCGCCGTACACGGAGCGCAGCGCGCCGATGAGGAGACGCCGCTCGTTATTTGCCACGGATCTCTCCTGCCAGCGGCGCCAGGGTAATGCGGAGTGCGTTGCGGGCTTCGTGGAGATACCAGCGCACCGTACCCTGCGACAGGTCGAGGATATCGGCGATCTCGACGCTCGTGAAGCCTTCCAGCTCGGAGAGGCGCAGAATGAGACGCTGTCGCTCCGGCAACTGATCGACCGCGGCACGCACGCGCTCGGCGAGCTCCCGACGCTCAGTCACGCCATCCGGCGGTCCTTCGCCGCCGGCCGCATCGGGTGGCATCTGCTCGGTCTGACGAACGGTGCGCGACTTCCGGGCGTTCAGGCCGCGATTCACGAGGATCCGGAAGAACCACGGCGCGAATGCGCGCTCGGCGTCGAAACGGTCGATCTGCTCCAGCACCGTGATGAACGTCTCCTGGACCAAGTCCTCGGCGTCCTCACGATGGTGCATGACGTGATAGGCGACGGCGAATGCGCGGCGGAGATAGCGGCGCACCAGCTCGTCGAATGCGCTGGCGTCGCGCTGGCGGACGAGCTCCAACAGAGCCCGCTCGGACTCTGGCCGCGCGATCGTGTGTGGGGTGGCGAGCTTCGGCTTCACCTTTGGCTTCACAAAGAGTTATACCCCCCGAAGCGTCATTTCGTTGGCGGGGGGGTCACTGATATTGGATATATACCGGAGCCGGGGTGAGTTTTAGAATATCAGTGATCGGCGTGTGCGGAACGTCTTGCCGGAAGAACTGCTTCCAGCCCGTGAACTGCACAGGCGACGCGAACACGTAGTCGTGGTACGATCCGACCTTGACGGGCGGCGTGCCGAAGCCATCCATGTCGATCACGACCTGGACCTTCGGGTCGAGCACGATACGGTCGGGATGCGTCAACATCGGTCGCCGAAATCGGTGAATGACCAGGATTTTTGGCGGTAGCGTGTCGCCGGCGAGACCGGACAGAAACTTGATCGCGTAATTCACGTCGGCCGCGTCAATGGTCCCGATGCGTTTTCCGGGCAATCCGCCCTTCGACATCGCGAACTCGGGATCGATCGCCAGATGGACGTTCGGACGGGAGAGGAACGCGGCCAGTCGGGGCAGCTCAGCTTCGACGGTGCTTTTCCCAGGCTGAACGTCGAGGAACAGCAGCGCATTACGTCGTGCGGCCCACGAGTAGACGCGCTCCACGAGCGTGTCCGGCATTCGCGCGCGGTACTTTCCATCCGCGCCGGGTCCACCCTGGGCAACGACAGCGATCAAGTGCAACGCCGGAATCACGGGCGTGGTCGAGTCCGCGCTGTGCCACTCGGCGACTTTCTCGTCGAGATGCGCGAGCATCGTGTCGACGGGGTAGGCGCCGAGAACACCCATGCGCTTCGACATGGGGTTGCCGTAGAACGCGACGATGCGGTGCGAGGGCAACAGCGCCGTGGCGAGCACCGGATCGGCGGCAATTGCCGACCACCGGGTGCGCAACACGCTGTCGCGCACCGCGCTATCGCGAGGCGACACAACGGGTCGATGCCGGTGTGTGTGATGCACGGGTGGTACGCTGTCCTGCGCGGCAGCGAGCGCCGGCAGCAGGATCCCAACCAACCACCGATCAATCAATTCGGTTGGAGCCCCGCGGTCTTGAGAAGCGTGCTCTCCATGAGCCCCGTACTCGAGCAATAGACCGAGGACGCGCTCGTCGCCAGATCGGTGGCCTGGCCGGTGACCAGGGTCACGACTCGGGTGCGAGCGGAATCAACCACCGAGAGCGTCGACATGACCGAGAATGTCACCTGATACGCGTCCGCACGGGGTGATCCCATAACCGCATCCATCCCGCAATTGAAGAACGCGGAGAGCCTGCGACCCATCATATTGCGCATGACGACGACGTGGCCGTTGCCGACCGCATGCGCGCCCGGATCCCGCGAGACCTTCAATCCCAAGCTCAGATATGCTTTCGTGAGCACGTCATATGCCGCGTCGAGTGACGTTGGCACGACCACCGCCGCACCCACATCGGCGTCCGTTAATGAACTGGCATAGCCGAGGCCTCGTCCCGTCGGCGTTTTTTGCTTCGTCAATCCATTGGACACGGGCATCGGCCCGTTGTCGCGCACGCCACCCTCTGGCGCGCTCGACGCGCACGCCGCGCAAGCCATGGCGCTCAGACACACTACGAATCGCATCATTGAAGTTTCGCTATTTTGATGAGCTCATTTTCCAAATGACCGGTGGTCGAACAGTACACGTCGGACCCGTTCCCACCGGGGTCAGTACCCCGCGCCGTGACGAATGTCTCGACCTTCGTCGCGTTTGGACCGGTCATCGAGAGCGTCGAGACCACGGAAAACGTGATGCGGTAGCGATCGGCGCGCGGCGTCCCGAATGCATCGCGACCGCACTCGAAGTACCGCGAGAGATCTTCACCGTTGAGCCGATGCAAGGCCGACGCCTGCATATTGCCTACGGTGTGGGCACCCGAGTCGTTGGTCGTGGTCTGGATCCCGAGCTTTTCGTACGCAATCAGCATGTCCGCGAACGACTCGTCGACGGGCTTGCCCAGGCCCCCTATGATTGCGTAGTCGGGGGTCGTTCGGAGCATCACCCCATCCTCCGTCTGCACTACATCGCGGAGCTCCCCCTGTCGCTGGGGGAAGGGGCCGGCTGAGGCACAACCGAGCGCGAAAGCGCCCGCGAGACCTACCAAGGCCGCTCTCATAGCCGACACGCTACATCTATTTACCGCCCAGCGCCAGACGCCTCCACCAGCTCTTACGCCGCTCCGACTGGACCATACCGGCAGTCGCCGCCCGCCACGCCCGCTTCATTGCGGCCGCATCCGAAAATCGGCCTGCCGGATCGGCGCTCAGGCCCTTAGCCAGCCACTCTGCGACACTGGCGTCGAACGCCGCCAATGACAGCTCGCCAGCCAGCTGATGAGCCAGGATCGTCCGCGCGTCACCATCGCCGAACGGCGGGCGCCCGGTGAGCACGAACGCGACGATCCCGGCGACGGCGAAGCAGTCGACCGACGGACCCTGCGGCTCGCCCAATAGCTGCTCCGGCGCCGCAAAAGCCGGCGTACCCGTCGACCCACCAACATCCTCGCCGGGAATCTGAGCAATACCAAAGTCACTCAGCCGCCACCGGCGGTACCGGTCGATGAGGACGTTCTCGGGCTTGAGGTCTCGGTGGATGATGCCGATCGCGTGCGCGGCGCTCAGCCCGTCGAGGATTGACTCGACCTGGGGCGCGACTTCCCCGAGCGGCCGCGGCCCGTTCCGAGCCACGAGGTTCGAGATGGAGCCGCCTTCCGCCAATTCCATCGTGTACCACGCGACATCGCCCCGCTGATCCCAATCGTAGATCGGCACGATCGCGGGATGCGCGAGCTGCGCCGCGAGTTGCGCCTCGCGGCGGAACCGCCCGACAGCAATCGAGTCCTTGGCGATCTGCGGGTGGAGCATCTTCAGCGCGACTTCGCGCTGCAGCGCGAGATCCCGCACTCGCCACACCGTACCAAAGGTGCCCTGCCCCAGCGGCGCCAACACTTCATAGTCATCGGCCAACGCCCACCGAAGCCGTGCCTCGGTACCCTCTGGCGCTACGCGCTGCTCGTCGTCGACCCCACCCAAGAACGCGCGCGCCGGTGCGGCGCGGTCCAGCGCCCGCAAGAGCGCGCTGACTGAGCGATGCCGGTCATCGGGCACCGGGGACAGCGCGCGGTCGAGCGCGCTCGCCAACGACTGCGGCACCTCCGGCCGGACCCACCGCACCGGCGGGATGTCGTCACAAGGGACGGGTTCGCCGGTCAGCAGCAGGAAGATGACCGCCGCGAGTTGCCATTGGTCCGAGCGCGCATCGGGCATCCATCCATCGTTGCGCCACTCGGGCGCCGGCGGATGCCACCGCCGGTCCGGCTCGAGTCCCGCAGGTACGGACTCGCGCGGTACCGCCCATTGCCATGCGAGAAACCACAATCGACCCGTGGGGCCGATCCAAATATTGAACGGGGAGATGGCGCCATGGGCCTCGCCAGAGTCGTGCAGGTACGCCAGTGCCGAACCCGCGCCGCGCAGCGTGTGCAGCACGAACGGCAGATCGGCCGCGCCGACGCGCTGCGTGCGCTGGCCGATCGTTTCGCCCTCGATCCACCGCCGTAAGTAGCCAGGACCTCGGCGCGCGAACCCTTCGACGGGCGTGCTCCAGTAGTGATACGTCGTCGGGACCGCCGGGTGGTTCCGGTGCGCGAGTCGTTGCGCCTCCGTGGCGAGCCACGGGGCATGCTCGGGCTGCGGCGCCGTCACGAGCGCCAACGAGCGGCCAAGAGCGTCAATGATCTCTTGCGAGTGACGGTAACCACCGACTACGCCGTGCGCGCCCCATTTCCAGCCGGGCGGGAGTTGCCAGCCCACGAGGTGAGCCGGCAGTTCGGTCGTCGTCCGGAACGGGCCGATGACGCCCGGATCGGTCGTTCGTGCGGTCGTCGTCACGATACAGTTAAGGATACAGTCACAGTCGTCCCCTGGCCTTGCTCGCTGCGTACGGCGATCGTACCGCCCCAGCCGTCGACCAAACGTCGACTGACGGCTAATCCCAATCCACTTCCGCTGGTTCGCGTTGAAAAATGAGGCTCGAATATCTGCGGCATAACATCCTTTGGTATTCCATCCCCATCGTCTTGCACTATGATGACCACGCGCGCGCTATCGCGCGCTGCGTGTACCCGCACATGGCGCGCGTGGGCCAGGCGTGCGTTCTCCAGGAGATTGAGCAGCACCTCCCGGAGATCATCCGCGCGAGATTGGGCAGTCAGGGCGCCTTCGGTCGTGACTGACCATTGGACGCCTCCTTCTGCGCCTAGGCGTTCGAGCTCTACTACATCGCGCACGACGGCGCCGACATCCGTCGGCTCGGCTGGAGGACGCTCCTCGGGGGCCGTTCCATAGCGGCTGAACGCCCGCGCAATTTCGTCGAGTCGATCGATCTCGGCCAGGATGCGCGTTGCGTTCTGTTGCAGGATCCGATCGAAGTCTGTGCGCTTGTCGGCGTGCGCGCGTTGGAGATGCTGTACCCCGAGGCGAATCGGCGTCAGCGGATTCTTGATTTCGTGCGCCACTTGGCGCGCCATCTGACCCCACGCGAGCACCCGTTGGCTCGCGCCGAAGTCAGCGGCCATGCGGCGGAAGGCCGAGAACACGGGGATGAACTCGGCGGGCGGTTCGTTGCCGAGGTCGGGCTCGCGGGCGCCGGCGGCCGCGGCCAATGCGGCGCGGCGCAGGGCTTCGATGGGACGGGCCAATTCGCGCGCCGCCAATCCGCTGAGCCACAACGCGGCCACGGCGCCCGCGACGGTCGCGAACATGAGGAGGATACTCAAGTCGTCTCGCCGGCGCGTGAGCGCCGCATCCTCGAGCACGTCCGCACCGGATGGCGCGGCCAACACCACGTGCTCGCCACGATCATCGGTCGCGGCCCGATACCCGAACAAGGCACTCGTGGCGTCCAATCGCTCCACCCGGTCGGCCGTCACTTCTTCGGCGAGACCGAGGCCGAGTTGGATATCCGGCCGCAGGAATGCGCCGATCGGCGCGAGCTCGGCGACCAGCGTGTCGCTCGTGCCGGACAGCTCGCCACCCCGATACAGCAATAACGGGGTGTCGAGTCGATTGCCGGCGACCTGGAGAAACTCGACTTCGCCGTTGTTGACGACGGAGCGCAGCGTTTCCAGCACGCGGAGCGCGTGTGATTGGCGATCGTCGCTGGCCAACCGGCGATACGACCACGCGGCGAACAGGAGCGCGGGCGTCACGAAGAACGCGAACAGGACAACGGTGAGCTGTGCGCGGTAGCTATGCGCCCAGCGGCGCGCGCGCCACCGGAGCCAGCGCCAAAATGCTCCGCCGGTGATGGCCGCCAACATCCACAAGAGCCCGATCACGACGAGGTCGAGCAACAGCAGCAGCGTCCCGCGCTCGGCGAGCGCATCGATTGTCCGCAGGTCGATCTCGACGTGCGCACGGGCGGATCCGAGTGCGCTGCCGACGAGCCAGTCGGCGTGAAGCTGCTCGCCGGTCCGCGTCCATCGCGGCGCGAGGCCGCGCGCGAGCAGTGTGTCCGCGCGACCGCCAATGACGCGGATCGGCGTCAACGAGTACGGCGGTGCGATCGAGGCGTCGGGCGCGATGCCGAGGAGTCGCGCGGCTGCCGACGGGGTGATGAGCCGCGTGGTGGGCGCCACGACGACGGTCGTGACCGCGTGCGTCGGCCCGGGCGCCGCGAGCACGAGTTGGACGCCGGGCGATCCGGCGGATTCCATGATCACAGTCGAATCGCCCGAGCGGGCCTCGCTCACGGCGCGCGCGACTTGTTGCGCCGACGTCGCGAACTGCGCGAGTTGCAGCGTCGCCACCGTGTCGCCATCCGGCGACCACTCGGTAAGTGCAACGGGATACCCTCCCGCCGCGAGATCGGACCGGGCGTAGAGCTTGAGCAGGTCAGCGCGCGATCGTGGTGGCGGCTCGACCGCGAGGTCGGCGCCGAATCGCTCGAGTAGCAGCGTCGCGTTCGGGTCGGGCGTCGTCAGACCCGCGACATCCCGTTCGGCGAGCGCAATGCGCCGTTCGGCGTTCGCTGACCATATCAAGAGCGCCGCGCCGCAACCCGCTACGACGCTGGCGATGGTCACCCGAGCTCTGGAACCAGATGTGAAGGCGGCGGCTACGCCGGCGGCGATCCACAGACCCGCGTACGCGGACGACCATGGCACGGTCGGGCGCCATACGAGCACCCCAATCGCTGCAGCGCCGACCGCGATGCCCACCGCGACACTGGGCGGCACACCGCGGGGCGACACGATCGCGCTCCGCCCCGCGACGACCGCGAGCGATAGGACCGCCGTTCCGGTGAGGGCCAAGGTCACCTGCCACACGATCCACACTTCGAGCGGCACGCCGGAGCCTGGCGACGTAATACCCTCCGCCAGCCCGTGCACGACGTAGGGCGAGACCGCGGCGATGAACAACGCGAGCGCGCCGGCGACGAGACGAGGGCGGATGCGAACGCCGGCCTGGATGATGGCCAACGCGCCGAGGGCCGCGATCGCGCTCGTGAGCGCGAGGGCGCCGACGCTCGCGGTGAGGGGCCCGCCGATCGGCGAGTAGAAGTACGTCGGATCGAAGATCGGGCTCAGGTTCGAAAGCGTGTTGAGGGGCACGATAACGAGCCCCAAAATCGGCACCGCGAGCGCGGCGAGCCGCCTGCCGAGCGGGGCGCGCGGGTGCCACTCCGCGGCGATGAACGCGATCAACGCGACCGCCAAGAGCACTACGCCGTGTCGCCGCAAACCGTCGATCACGCGAGGACGGACGGCCTCGACCCGAGGCGGCAGGGGCTCGATCGACAGGAGTCCTGTCCCACCCGGCGCGAAGATGTCACCCGTAGATGGCACAATCGGGTGGTTGAACGCGAATCCGACGACTCCCGTGCGCCGGACGATCCACTCGTCCAGGGCCCGTGCCAGGCGATCGGCTGGCGGGTCCGCGTGTAGCAGCGCGGTGGCCACCGCACGTGATCCGCCGCGGGACGCGCTGGCTTGCAGCGTGATGTAGAAATCGCTCCACGTCACGGCATAGGCCGAGCTATCGTCGGACGCCGGCGCGCGCATGGTGCCGGCCCAGGCGACGGGCGTCCCGGCGCGGTACAGGACCACCCCTTGCTCCGTCGCGTAACGCTCCGGTCCAAGGCTCGCCTCGAGCACGCGGAACGCGCCAGCGGGGTCGTTGGGTGCGTCGAGCGCCCGCAGCGCCGTACCGTGCAACGCGTTGGCGAGGTTATTGAGGGTCGTCCGCGCGGTCGTCTGCGCATTGTCGGTGATCGAAGCCGACATCGCGGGCCAGTCGCGCTCGAGCCGCCGCAGTGCGTATTGGTCGGTCATGGCGACCAGGGCCAGTACCGCGAGCGCGAACGAGGCGGTGCGCGCGGCGGTCGCGCCACCACCGTGGCGACGGAGGGACAGCGAAACCGCCGCCACCGTGGCGCCCACGCTGACAGCGAGATAAGGTAGGTCGGGCGCGCGGAGCCAGCGCGCGGCCGAGAGCACGGCGACCGCGGCGGCGGCGGACCACCAGATGGACCGCGGCTCGCCGCCGGGTCGCCGGTCCTTCCGACCATCCCGCATGTCACTCCCGAGACGGATCAAAGAGCTACCGCCGGGGCGCGTCGCGGCCGCGATCGCCGACGATCCGCGGCTGATCGTGCCGATCGGCACCTGCGAAGCCCATGGACCCCACGTGCCACTGGGCGTCGACACCATCATTGTCGAGCGTCTGGCGGACGACCTGTCCGCCGAGTTCGGCGTGTTGCGGGCGCCGACCATCGAATACGGCGTGAACGTGGAGACGCGGCGCCCATCACCGGGGAACGGCTCGGTACGCAAGAAGACGCTGCATATGCTGGTGAACGATCTGCTCGCGTCGTGGGAGGCGACCGGAGTCCGGGAGTTCATCCTGTTGACCGCGCACGGCTACGACGCGCACCAAGAAGCGTTGGCGACGGTGATCACGTCCGAGGCGCGTGTGCGCGTCGTCGATGTGTTCGCGATCCACCTGGCGGACCTCCTGGTTGGTCAAGACGCCCCGTTGCACGGGGATGAGGTCGACACGTCGCTCTTGTTACACCTCGCGCCGGAGTTGGTGAACATGAAGGCGGCCGAAGACTATAGTCTGTCGGAGGACGAGCGCCGCCGCTATCGGCGCGGCAGTTCCATGACCGGCCGCCCGACGCTGGCCTCTCCTGAGAAAGGTCGCCTATTGTACGAGCGGCTGCGCGAGAGGATCGCGCAGCGGATCTTCAGGCCCCCGGTTCTTTGAGGGCAGTCTGGTGGGCGGTCTTGCTGGCCGGGGCGGCCGGCGCCCAGCCGGCTACCCCCGGTGCCATCGTAGACCAGGGTAGCTTCACGATCACGATCTCCGGGCCCACGGCCGAGGCGGGCCGTGAGACATTCGCCATTCGGCGTGCCCCTGGCGGGTATCAGGCGTCTGGCACCGTGCTGTTCGCCGATCGCCGGCTGTCGCCGAGCCTCACCACCGACCTGACCGGCGCGGCCGTGAGCTATGCGCTCGACGCGCGGACCGGCCCGGGTCACCTCGAGCGGGTGAGCGTGGTCCATGATCGCGGCTTTTTCACGCTCCGCGCGCGGTCCCCCGACCATGAGTCGGTCCGCGAGCTGCCGGAGGTGAGCACCCTCATCGTGGATGACGATATCGTCCATCAGTACTACTTTCTCATGCTCGGTCGCCGGGAAGGGACTGTGTCGGTCGTCGTGCCGCAGCGCCGCGTGGTGTTGCCGATGCGCATCGAGCGTCTCGGACCCGACTCGGTCCGGATCGGAGGCCACGAGCTCACGGCAGAGCGTGTACGGATCGTGAGCGATTCCGACGGGGAGTGCTTCGTCTGGGTCGACGCGGCGGGGCGGGTTTTGCAACTCACGAGGCCCGACAGGCATCTAACCGCCGTGCGGGATAACCCACCTTGAAACTCCTTTTCCGGCCGGTACGTACGGGTCAGCAACCAATTACTCGGTGTCCATGATTCGTCTCTGCGTGGTTATGGGGGTCCTAGCGCTCGCGGGCCCGATCGGCGCGCAAGGGCCAGACTCGGCGGGACCAGTTCTGACCTTGGCTGACGCGCAGCAAATCGCCAAGCACAACAACCCGATCTATCTCCAGAACATCGTCGCCCGCCGCTCGGCGAGCGCGAACTTGCGGGCGTCATATGGTCAGCTGCTACCGCAGCTGGCA
>Ga0210409_10001365_pt1 | contig 32412 bp, 29 predicted proteins | sample IncBWH17MmetaG_FD_161649 | JGI IMG/M metagenome (GOLD analysis project Ga0210409, IMG submission 161649) | Forest soil microbial communities from Barre Woods Harvard Forest LTER site, Petersham, Massachusetts, United States - Inc-BW-H-17-M | ecosystem: Environmental > Terrestrial > Soil >...
CGTGGATCCAACGGCGGCGGATCTCATGGCGGTGGTGGATCTCACAACGGTGGTGGTTCCCACGGCGGCGGTGGATCTCACGGCGGCAGTGGTTCCCGGAGTGGTGGTCACCGGTAATAGCAATTGCATTCTTTGACCCGAGAAAAAACGGCTGGCGGCGGTTGCTGCCGGCCGTTTTCCTTTTCTCGCGTCGGGTCTTTACGCCGGGGATGGACTAATCATTCATGTTTTAACCCCTCTTGGTGAGAGCCCGAACGGTTCAAAAGCAAGGGCCGCATGCTGCCGGAAGGCGTCATCTATTACTCGAGTTGGCTCAAACCATCCGGCGCGCGCTGTTTTCAAGTGATGGAAGCGTCCGGGCAGGACGCCCTCGCTCCGTGGCTGCAGTGTTGGGAGGACCCAGTGGATTTCGAAATTAATCCGGTCCTCACCTCCGACGAGGATTTCTGGGCCAAGGTGTCACCCGAGCAGGGAAGTGGGCGGCCGGAAATTTTTCCGTGGCAGATTCGAAGGATGCGTGTCTTACCCGCCGGCAATTGCGCCGATGATGAAAAATGGCTCTCTGCCGGAGGCCACGTCCGCGGGCACCGGCGCGTCCGGCGATTCGTGAGTCAAATCCTCCTCGCAGGCAAAAAACCGCAGGAACGGTCGCCGCTGAAGAGTCCCGTGATCGCGAATTGTGCCGCACAGCATGGGATAGCGCGCCTCGAGCGCATCCAAAATCGAGCGCTGCGTCACCGGGCCGCTCACTTCCAGGTCCACGTCGCCCGAAATTTTCGCCAGCGTCTTTAAATGCGGCGGCAGCACCACTTTGATCATTGCAGCGTCTGCACCTCGACGGAGAGCACCGCCGGCAGGTCCCGCACGATCGGCGCCCACTTGTTTCCCGCATCCGCCGACGCGTACACCTGTCCGCCGGTGGTCCCGAAATAAATCCCACAGGAATCGAGCGAATCCACCGCCATGGCATCGCGCAGCACGTTGACGTAGCAATCGCACTGCGGCAGTCCCTTGGTCAGCGCCTCCCACTCATTGCCGCCGGTGCGGCTGCGGTACACACGCAGCTTGCCCTCCGGCACGAAATGTTCGCCGTCGCTCTTGATGGGCACCACATAAATGGTCTCCGGCTCGTGCGCGTGCACGTCAACCACGAAGCCGAAGTCGGTGGGCAAATTTCCGCTGACCTCCGTCCACTTGTCCCCACCGTTGTCGCTGCGCATCACGTCCCAGTGCTTCTGCATGAACAGCACACCCGGACGCTTCGGGCTCATGGCGATGTGATGCACGCAGTGGCCGATCTCCGCCTTGGGATCGGGAATGTGGGACGAGACCAGCCCCTGATTGATTGGTTTCCAAGTTTTGCCGCCGTCATCGCTGCGGAACGCCCCCGCGGCGGAAATGGCGATGTAAATTTTCTTCGGATCCTTGGGATCCAGAATAATCGAGTGCAGGCAAAGCCCGCCCGCGCCCGGCTGCCATTGGGGGCCGGTGCCATGGCCGCGCAGTCCCGCAAGCTCGTTCCACGATTTGCCACCGTCGGTGGTGCGAAAAAGGCCCGCATCTTCGACTCCGGCGTAAACCGTGTCGGGATCGGTCAGCGACGGTTCCAGATGCCACACGCGCTTGAATTCCCAGGGATGTTGCGTGCCGTCGTACCACTGGTGCGTGGTCAGCGGCTTGCCGTGCTCCGGCGTCGCGTCGTACACGAATTTGTTGCTACCACCGGCGGGGAATTCGCCCGGCTTGGGCATTTTCTCGCCTCCGGGCGTGTCCCAGGTCTTCCCGCCGTCGTCCGAACGCTGAATGATCTGCCCGAACCAGCCGCTGGTCTGCGACACGAAAATCCGGTTGGGATCCACCGGCGATCCCTTCACATGATAAATTTCCCAGCCGCCGAAGTGCGGCCCGCTCACTTCCCATTTATCGCGCTTGCCGTCCGCCGTCAGTATGAATGCCCCCTTGCGCGTGCCCACCAGCACTCGAACCTTGCTCATCGTCCGCTCCCTTTTGGAATTGCCCCACGTCGCGCGGGGGCCAGTGTAAATCCTAAATCTTCAGGCATGAATTCATAACCTAAATGGTCAGGTCGGAAGGGCGGGGCTTCAGCCCCGCCGTAAACGGCCTGCGTAACAGGGCTTCAGCCCCTGAAGCCATATTTTGCGGCCGTAGAATGGCGTTTGTGAGATAGCTGCGTTCCAGCGCTTCAGAAAATCAGCGGCGTCCTGATGCGGACGCCGCTGCTCTTTGTTTTCAGATGATCGCCCGCTCGAACTAGGCCTTGGCCCCGGCGGCCAACTGCGCGCTCATCTGCTTCATGAACTGCCGCATCGCCGCAATGTGCCCCGGCTGGCGCTTCTCGCTCCAGGCTTCGAAGCGGTTCGCCGCCTTTTCCAGGTTCTCGAACGCGTGGTCGCTCACCCACTGCTTGCGCAGCCCCGGAATGATGGGCTTCACGCGCTCCCACACGCCGAAAAATTCGCCGCTGGTTTCGAAGAACAGGTCTTCGTGCAACAGATCGTAATTCAGCAGCGCGCAAGCCTGCTCCCAGTAGCTCAGCACCATCATCGCGAAGGCCCCGGCTTCCGTTCCAGGAGCCGCCAGCTTCATCGATTGCTCGACCGTCTCCACGATGTAGTTCTTGAAAAACCAGTCGCGGGCCTGGCGTAACCGCGCCTCGCGCCGGAGGTCGTACACCTGCAAATGCAATTGCGCTTGCTCGTGCGTAGGTTTGGTACTCATGTTTGCTTCTCCTTTTTTATTTTTCCTGCTTCCGTAATTTCGTTTCACTCTTGAATGCCGCCGGAAATTCGACATCCGCTCGAACCTGTTATCAGCTCGGGCCGAGATTCCCGTCTGACCACTTGCCCACCGGCACCATGAAAACGCTGATTGGCTCCGGCGCGCCTGCAAACTGGTCATTCAGATAGACCGGGGAGTCCGGCATGTCGGAACCCCAGGTGATCGCTTCGGTCTTCGGCACGTAGAACATCAGGTGGGGAACCCAATGCCCGGCGTGATCGTCAAGAAACGAGTTCCTTGACATCATGTAGCTCATGGCCCCGGGTTCGAGCGCGGGAAATTCTTTGTTTGCCAGGGCCGCCTTGGATTTCTCCATGACCTGCTCTTTGCTAAGTCCGGACAGAATCCACTCGGTACGCTTCAGGTGGATGGGCAAGACCGATCGCGCTGCCGGCGGATTGAAGCACAACGGGCCGCGCAGCTTGGGATTCCAAAATACGGGGTTTTCGAATCCGGCCATCCAGCCTCGATCGACACTGCACACAAAGCCGTTCTTACCTTCCACGGCGGTTTCATAACCATGGCGCGTCAGCACCAGGATTTTCGCGTCACGCGCAATCGCCTCTGGAGCCGCGCTTCGCGCCAGTGCAATCTCGGCGTTGCGGTCCGCCATCAGATATTCCTCCACCGCTGCCATCTTTGGGTAGGGGTGCTTGTTATCTTGGGCCTGCACCTTCCACGCCGCGCTCAGCAACACACTCAGTGCCAACGTTCCCACCATCACGAGTCGGGCTATTTCCTGCTTCATTGCTTCCTCCTCGCTGCGCGATCGGACTCAGCCCTCGCCCGCCCTGTAGTGAGACGAATGAGGAACCCTGAAATCGACAGCCTCGCCGAGCTAAGTTTTCCTCGCCGCCAGTTTCTTTCCCTCCCCGCGCGCCTTCTCCACCGCCCGGCGCGGCACAAACTCTCCCACGTCGTAAATCTGGCGAACTTCGATCTCCACCTGCCGGCCTGCTGGCATCGGCGCGCGCTTCGCCCACTCCACGGCCTCTTCCTTCGATTTCACCTCGATCAACCAAAACCCGCCGATTAATTCCTTGGTTTCGGGAAAGGGGCCGTCCGTCACAGTGACCAGTCCCTTTGAGAGTTTCACCCGCGCGCCCGCCGAACTGGGATGAAGTCCCGAAAGCTCTACCAGCGCCCCGGCTTTCATCAAGTCCTCGTTGTATTTGTCCATCGCTGTCAGGAACGTTTCGTCCTGCGGCGCCCCTTGGTCACAAGTGGTGGACTTCACCAGCATCAAGAATCGCATCTTCCCCCTCCTCCTGAATAACTTCGCACTCGCGCTTCGAGCGCGGTTATTTTTTCTGGGCCGCTCGCGCGCGCAATTCCTCTTCCTTCTTTCTCAGCTCCGGCGTAGCCTCCGGGCCAAAATCCGCGGCCTCAAACAACTGGCGAATCTCTACCACTCCTTCGTCGCCCGTCGGGTTCGGGCAACGCTTCACCCACTCGATGGCCTCTTCTTTCGACTTCACTTGCCAGATCCAGTATCCGGCGACCAACTCCTTGGTCTCCGCGAACGGCCCGTCAATCACCGTGCGCTTGTTCCCGGAAAATTTCACCCGCGCGCCTTTCGAACTTGCATGCAAACCGTCTGCAGCCAGCAGCACGCCGGCCTTCACCAGCTCCTCGTTGAACTTTCCCATCGCTTCGAGCAATTCCTTGCCGGGCATCTTTCCGGCTTCGCTGTCCTTGCTCGCCTTTACTATGACCATGAATCGCATCTCGGTTGTCTCCTCTGGATTTGATCGCGGGCGGGGCGCCTGTGTTCGCTGGCTTGCTTGCTCGTTGCTCGCTCGGTCCCTGGCCTCACCGGTGTATCGAACGCCGCGCGTCACTATCGACATCGCGCAAACTAAACTTTCGGCAGCGAGGCAACCTCTATCATCGGACGAATCTCCACCGTCCCATACCGCCCGCCGGGAATCTTCGACGCGATACTGATGGCCTCGTCCAGGTCCTTAGCGTTGATGATGAAGAATCCTCCGAGCTGCTCGCGCGTCTCGGCAAACGGCCCGTCCGTCACCAGCGTCTTCCCGTTGTCATGCCGCAGGCTGGTGGCCGTCGAAGTCGGCTGCAGCGGACCCGCAGCCACAAATTTTCCCTTGGCGTGCAGGTCCTGCGCAAATTTGGCCGACTCCTCATAGCAGCTCTCGCGCACACCCTGGTCCAACTGCACTTCCTCAAAATACAGCAAGCACATGTATTGCATGTGAATCCTCCCCACTGGTAAGACGAACGCCGCGGCCAATATTCGACACCCGGGTCAAAATAAATCTACAATATGCTGTGCCCGACGCAACCACCGCAGTTGAAACACTTTACCGCTCCGACTGGGGCCGCATCGTAGCCACCCTCATCCGCATCATCGGCGATTTCGACCTCGCCGAAGAGTGCGCCCAGGAAGCCTTCGCCGCCGCCGTCACCCAATGGCGCGCCTCCGGCGTCCCGGAATTCCCGCGCGCCTGGATCATTCAGACCGCGCGCAACAAAGCCATCGACCGCATCCGCCGCCAGGGCCGCTACGCAGAAAAACTCGAATCCTACGTCGCCTCCGGCCTCGCTCCCGTCTCCACCGAACCCGATTACGACACCGCGGAAATTCCCGACGACCGTCTCCGCCTGATTTTCACCTGCTGCCACCCGGCCATCGCATTGGACGCCCAGGTGGCCCTCACGCTGCGCACTCTTTGCGGACTGGAGACCGATGAAATCGCGCGCGCCTTCCTCGTCTCGTCCACCACCATGGCCCAGCGCCTGGTGCGCGCCAAACGCAAAATTCGCGACGCCGCCATCCCCTACGTCGTCCCAGAAACCAGCGAACTAGCCCCGCGCGTGGACGCCGTGCTCACCGCCATCTACCTGGTCTTCAACGAAGGTTACTTAGCCACCCGCGGCGGCTCGCTCGTGCGCACCGACTTGAGCGCCGAAGCCATTCGCCTCGGCCGTCTGGTCCGGGCGCTCATGGCCCCCGCGCCGCCCGCCGAAGTCACCGGCTTGCTCGCGCTGATGCTGCTCCACGACGCGCGCCGCGATGCGCGCCTAGACGCAGCCGGCGACATCATCCTGCTCGAAGAACAGGATCGCACGCGCTGGAATCGTGAACAGATTACCGAAGCTCTGCCGCTGGTCGAGGAATCCATGCGCGGTACGCCAGGGCCCTACGCAATCCAGGCGGCCATCGCCGCCGTGCATTGCTCGGCGACGAAACCGGAATACACCGACTGGCAGCGCATCGTCCTGCTCTACGACGCGCTCGCCCGCGTGCAGCCTTCGCCTATCGTCTCGCTCAATCGCGCCGTAGCCGTGGCCATGCACCAAGGCCCCGGCGCAGGCCTCGACCTCATTGATGATCTCGCCGCGTCAAACAATCTGGCCAACTATCATCTTCTGCATGCGGCGCGCGCCGACCTGCTGCGCCGCCTCGGCCTCGCCGCCGAAGCCGCGGAAAATTACCGTCGCGCCCTCGCCCTGGTCACCAATGACAGCGAGCGCCGCTTCCTAACCCGCCGCCTCCGCGAAGTCGAGCGCGCGGATGCCTCCTCCTCCGGCGCTTGAATCTGCTTGTGTGGAGTGCGGTGGCTTGACACCGTTTTGTTAGGCCCCGGCTCGACGGGGCCCTCCTCGCCGTAGTTCCGTCAGGGCACGGCTTCAGCCGTGCCGTACGCGACAAGCATTTATCGCGGCTTCAGCCGCTGAGGTCCAGTCTCTAGAGTTGGCAACGCTGCACAGCCAAGAGTGGCTGTGCTACCTACTTCTTCGGAAAATTCGGGTCGGCCTTCACTTCCTCAATCTGCTTGGTATGCCTCTCGCTGTGTGCGCCCTCAAAGACCAGCCACTCATACCCGTCCAGGGGCTGGTCCATCGGACCGTTCACCACATGCGCGCGCAAATCCGGCGTCGCTTGCAGGTACGCGATGGTCTTCTCGCGGCTCTTCAGAAAATGGTCCAGCGCTTCCGCCGCCGTCAACTTGCCAGTCGGCACCAGCGGCCCGGGAGCCTGTGCCTTGTGGCTGCGATCGGGAACGGCATTCAGCACCCACGCGTCCAGCTTCACGGTGTCGCGGTCCGGCGCACCCGCCGGCGCCTTCATGATGTTCTCGGTGATCTTCCCGTAGATGAATTCCTCGGCCAGCGCAATGTGCTCGAGAGTCTCGGCCACCGACCAGCGGTCCGGCGCCGCCTTCCACTTCAGTTGCTCGTCCGAAAGTCCCTTCACCGAAGCAGCCACGCCGTCGCGCGTGGTCTGCAAATATTTCACGCCCTTGTCGCGCTCCGCCTGCGTCACCGCCTGCCCGAAAGCCGCAGGCCCAAGCAGCAGCGTCGCGCCCAGCAGCAGCCCCGCGTACCGCAACAGCGAAATTTTCCTCATCGTCATCCCTCCTCAGTAGCACAGGTTTCCCTGTGGTGAGCGTTGCCGAACCAAGTCTGTGTGCCGTTGGTCTATGTGCCTTCTGTCTGTGCCGCTTCCGTCTCTGGTTTAAGTCTTAGACCAGCTCAAAACACTAGCACAGTGTTATTAATGTGGCGTCAATTTCCAGCCGCGGCAACTCGCCGTAGCGTCCCGCCGGCACATCACCCCCTGTCGGCCGCCTCCAGCGGCATCCCCAACACCTAGCAAAAATCTCCCGCATCTGTAACATTTCTTCCCAGTACTTTGCGGCTCCGGCACGCACCCATTCCCGCGCAACGTATTGAAAAAACAAGACTTCACCTTCTGGTCAGCCGCTTGCATTAATCCTGCCTGCGGGCGCGTGTGGGTGTCGGGACCCGCTCGGCCAATAAGCGTGTCCGCTCAAGGGAGACATCTAAATGAAATCATTCGCATTTCTGATATTGACTGGAGCTCTCGCCTGCTCCGCCGCAAACGCTCAAACTTCCGCCAGCGGGCAAGCCGGCGAGAATTCGGGCGCTGACGTAAAAGCAGGCAGCGCACAGGCAGGCGCCCAGCAGCAGTCCGGCGCTTCCACCGCGGCCTCGCAGTCCTCCGGCCAGAAAGATGAGAAGACCCGCAAAGCCTCTGGCTCAGCAGCCGCTGCCAGCTCCGGCTCGGGCTCAGCATCTGCCGGACCGTCTGCGCTCAATCTCAACAACGGCTCGACCGTGAACGCCGACCTGCTCACCACCCTCGACGCCAAAAAATCCAAGCCCGGCGACAAAGTGGAAGCGCGCACCACCCAGGACGTCAAGCAGGACGGCCAGGTGGTGCTCAAGAAAGGTTCGCACCTGCACGGCCACGTGACCCAGGCGCAAGCGCGATCCAAGCAGACCTCTGAATCCACTCTCGGCGTGGTCTTCGACAATGCCACGCTCAAGAACGGCCAGGAAGTTCCGCTGCATCTCGGCGTGCAGGCTCTCGCCGCCTCGGCCACCCAGACGGCGGCCTCCGCTCAAACGCAAGAACCTATGGCGATGGGCGGCGGATCCGCAGCCGGCGCAGGTCGCGCTTCAGGCGGCGGTCTTCTGAGCGGCGCTGGTGGAACAGCGGGCGGTGTCGCCGGAGCGACAGGCGGAGTTGCAGGCAGCGCCGGCCAGACCGTAGGCGGAGCAGTGGGATCAACCACCCACGCCGCCGGTAACGCTGCCGCCGGTTCCGCGGGCAGCCTCGGGGGACTCGACGCCAGCGGCCACCTGCTGTCTTCCAGCTCCGGCGTCTTCGGCATGCAGGGTTTGAATCTCACCTCTGCCGCCGGCAGCGCCACGCAGGCCGATAGCGTGATCAGCTCGACGTCGCAGAACGTGCACCTCGCCAGCGGCACGCAGATGTTATTGCGCGCCTCGAATTAGTAGCTCGCCGGTCAACGCAATTTCGGCCGCTGCGTGCTCCCCCGCGCAGCGGCCGAATCTTTTTTGCGCTATCCCCGCGCCATCGTGCCCTCCCTTGCCGTCATCCTGAGTCCGCCGCGGCGGACGGAGGATCTCTCTTCGCCGTTGGCGTACACTCAGCTCTCGTAGCGCCGCGAAGTGTGCGTCGCGACTTCTCGGTCGGGACGGCGTCTCGCCGGCCCTTTTCTCCGCGCTGTCATCCCGAAGCGCTTCATAGCGGGGGATCTGCTTTTGCCTTTGACCTTTGTCCCGCCATTAGTCGTTGCCTCTCCCTACTTACCTGCGCCCCCGCAGTTGCAAATCGGCGGCTCTATTTATTTCTGTCGCCCGCCGCACACTTCAGGATGGTCACGGACAAGACGGAGAAGGTTTTCCCCGGGCGGATGGGAGAGATAGTTGGCCTTGGTCCCCACGTAGAACTTCTCGTACTCGATCGCGCACGGGAAACTGCTGCTCATCAGTGTGCCAGGACCGGGAAAGTGGACTCCGACGTTCTTGTCGTCCGCCAGATCCTCCATCGTCGGCTTGATCGCTGCTTGCCCGAAGTCTTCAATGCGCTGCAGTCCGCCGTCCTCATGCCGGTAGTAATACGAAGAGATATGGACACGATGAATCACAGGGCTTTGCGTCAGCAGAATGCCATCCTTCGGTACCTCGTACGTGACGCCCCAGATGGTGTGCTTCGCAGGTTCGGCGCCGGCCACATTGTGAATCACGTAGACGTCACCCATGTACCCCTGCGGAACCACATAGTGCACCCGCGGGATCAGCGCGAACCAGCCGATGGCCACGCAGATGAAAACGGAATAGACGGATAGCGTCAGTCCGTTGATGACGAACCCAGCGATCCGCAGTCCTTGCGCCGTTACCTTCCGCGCCGCCAGCACCGCTGTCAGCGATTCCGCCGCCCCCAACGGCACCAGGACAAACAGCGGCCACAGGTTCAGCCCGGCGGCAAATCCTTTGATCGCAATGCGGATGAAATAAAGGAACGCGATCAGTAACGCGGCGGTCAGCAGGTTCAGCCCGGTGAGGATGAACAGCGGTGTGGCCTTGCGATCGCGGTCTTCGTTCGTCAGCATCGCGCCATCTTCGCGCCCATGATATCACTGGCGTAACTTGTCCTGAGTTTACCCCGGCGCCTTTAGTCGGCGCGCTGTCATCCCGAAGCGATTCATAGCGAGAGATCTGCTTTCGCCTTTGACGTTAGTCCCGCCATTAGTCGTTGCCTCTCCCTACTTACCTGCGCCGCGCAGCCGGAGTTTACCCGGATGCGTTTCTTCGAGGCGCCCCGCCCTGAAATCCGCTCAGTGATATTTGCGGTTTTCAATTTCAACTCCCAACACGACGCGACACTTACTGCAGAAATGATTTACAGAAATCTGCAAATTTGAGGACAGACGCCTTGACAAAGCCCGTCTTTTTTGCGACCGGCAGAAGCAACTGGAAGTATCCGTCGTCAGATATAACGAGGTCCGTGTAATGTAGCGCTGGGATTAGGTGAAACTTGTCCACCATTGAATTCCAGTCAATCCTCCCCTGATTGTCCCAGCTGTATTCCGCGACTGCAGACTCAATCGCGAGTGTCGGGAATACCTTTGGGGTCACTGTGTTCAAGTACGATCGCTTAGTTTCGTCATCTATTACAACTCCATTCGGCGTCGTGTTCGGCAGAAACCCTGCGATCAATTTTTGATCCCCCTCTGCTTTGATTGCAGCAGTCAACTTGCCAGAGGCAATAGCTGCTCTCAGGCTTTTAAGTGCGTCAGCATTTTGAAGTTGGCTCTTAATTAGCGGTTCCATCATTCCAGGCTTCTTAATCCATCCTTCTACAAATTCGCGCGAGGAAGGGGTCGTCGCAGGCGTTAGTTCCACACCGTTCATCGCCGACAACAATTCCGTCCTTGTCACGAGACTAGCGGGGCGTCGGAACGGAACGCGCGCGAAAGTAAAGAAACTCTCCCGGACCTCCAATGCTTCTAGGTCTCGCCTATCTCGCAGCCATATTGGGTTTAGCCAATCGATAAATTCTCCTAGTTGGGAGGCCTTTTGAAGGTCCTTAGTCCGTGCTGTTTCAACCCAATGCCACGGCGAGAGAACTACAATGAAGCCCCCATGCCCGATTGCCTGAAGAATCTTCGCCTTGAAGGTGCCGTCACCCGCCGACTGATTGTGGAGATAGATCAAAGCATTTTGATCGAGATAGACATTGGGCGGCACGCTTTTCCTCTTTATCCTATTCAATTGTGAGCGGCGACCTGGCAGCACCATTTGCGTCTGCGCTCTTCACAATTGACCTTGCCGCTCGTCAATCAGACCACTCGGGCAACTCATCCTTTGGCCGCTTTGTTTTACTTTTGGTATCGGTTGCGGCTTTTTTTGCGTACCCTCGATCAACTAAGTCGCAGGAGATCAAGGCCAGTAAATTAGTGCTATTCACTTTTTCGGTGACTGAATCCTAGCTGCTAGAGTCCGAACCTCTTCCCGCAGCTTGTCATCTTCCTCCAGAAGCGGTTGCACCTCCCTTTGCCAAAACGCGACCTGCTCGGACTTTGGGAGGGCAGCCATCTTCCGGACACTGGACACCTCTTGACTAGTCAGCGAATTAATTTTTCGCAAGAGATCGAGCATTGCAAAATTGTTATTCCACAAGTCCGGAACATGGCTTTTGTAGAAAACCTGGGTATTAATGAAGCCTCGCTGGACATCCACCTGGCGGGCCTGCTTGTACACGTCCGAACAATTTTCTATCGCTGATGCAAACCCCGGTAAGTGATTGTCGATCTCGCCATAAGCCTTGATGTAGTCGTCCGTGGATTGCAGATCTCTTTCCTTGATGGTGTAAATCTTTGTCTCTATGGAAATCAGGTTGTTATTTGCAGCGGCAATTTTCTCCACCATGTGCTAGTCGTTTCCACTCTGTATGCCGTAAGTCAACGAGAGCGCCAGAATGGTGACAAAAGCCATTCCTACAATTGTGGTGACTCGGCGGTGGCGTCGAAGGTATTTCGCCTCCGAGTTGGGCTCACGACCTAGTATTGCCCTCCATGAGCGGTAGGGCCACCAAGCCAGCAGCATAATGAAACCGACTTGAGCTAACAGGTTATTGCTGCCCTTGATCGTCGTCACTCTCTCCGGTGCGTATGACCACGCGCTTGAAGCGAGCCACGCGAGCAGACCCAACCATAGAGTCAGCACAATAATGCCCAGGAAGAGCGAAACGTAGTGTCCCCACATCCACCCTCTTGGCGGGGTCAATACCGTTGTTTCGGATAAAGGCTGAGCGCCAATACCAGCTTCAATGAGTCTCCAGCCTTTTGAAAGCCAGAACATTGCCACAAGTAGGATGACAAATGCTGTGACTGACAGTTCGACGAACCTACCTCCGTATCGGTTTGAAGCGATTATGTCAGTGCTAATCATTCCCCCAACGGCCAAGAAGAACAAAACCCCACCAAGAAGTAGGGCCGGAATCCTCAACCAAATTTTTTGAGTCGGAGATGTGGTAAGGGGAACCATAACGATCCCGGCCGCGCACATTAGGACAATCACGACGACGGGGTTTGCTTGGGAATACAGGAGTGCTGCACCCAGCAAACCCCCTGCTAGCGCCATTGCCACCGGCAACCGGATCCACGCGTAGAAGGTACCTGAAGCGCCCTTCACGATAGAGCAGAGCCTCGACGCTGCGTCACTGCCTATGGCCCATGCAAAAGCAACGCCCAGCAGCATCGAGCCGAGGGTCTCCCTCAACTCAACTCCAAGCAACAGCGCACAGCCAGTCAATACTAGCGTGACGAAAAGAATCGCCTTGTGTCTTCGATTGAGAGTCATGAAGGTTCAGGCAAGAGGTAATTAACGGAGCGAATCATAGCACATCGTAAAGAGCACCGCGCCAGCACTCAAGCAAGCGGGCAACAGTTTCTTCACCGGTCCGGCTTGCGTTTTGCCAAACCGCTGCACAGTACCATTGACGCCGGCGTTACGTCCTGCAAAGCTAACGCTGGGGAATCCCAGGATGAAGAACGCGGTCCTCCTTCGCCAAGGCTTCGGCGGACGAGCCAATCCAGCTTGGATCCAGCTTCCAGACTCGAGCATCCAGCCTCAAGAATCTAATCGCAACATCCCAGAATTAGAATTCGCCCTAAGTCCATCAATACAAACGGCCTACCAAAATCTAATCGCAACACATTCGACTTCTAGCGTCCAGCCACTAGTTGCTGCCAATCCGGCGAGGATTGTCACCCTGTGCGGAGTCGAAGAGCATGTCTTGAGCTCCCAGATTTCCCCGGCCGCCAGCAGTGTGGAGGCCTGCCCGCCAGGTTTGTGGAGGGCTAATCGTCACATCCCGTTATTAGAATTCGTCGTAACTCACTCAAAACAAATGCTGGTACGAATTTCTAATCGTCACACATTTCAAATTTTTGCCTCCACGCGCGAGGTACGGATCACGGCTGGGGCCTCAGGGGTTGAAACCCCTGTTTCGCGCGGCCTTACGGCATGGCTGAAGCCATGCCCTGACGTAGGAGGGCCACGGGTCGCGAGGCACGGATCGCCCGGCGACGTTGAGGCGCGCGCGGTCGTTCGTCAGGGCACGCTTTTAAGCGTGCCGAAAAGGACGGAGAAGATCGCGGCTTCAGCCGCTGAGGGCTCGGGGGTTGAAGCTCCTGTTTCGCGCGGCCTTACGGCATGGCTGAAGCCATGCCCTGACGGACACCAGCCACTGGCCTTTGTCTGTCCCGAAGTACTATTGACTTTCGCTTTTGATTCGCCTACATTCGGGACGCTGCGAAAGCCTCTGGCGGGACGGGGTTTACAGCCCGGGCAGCGGAGTGCAAGCAGCATAGGGGACATCCATGGTTCTAACGAAGCGGCAAAAAGAAGTGCTGAATTACCTGGTCACCTCGATCAACAAGAACGGCTACTCGCCGAGCTTCGAGGAGATTGCCCACGCGCTGAAGTTGACCTCGCTCGCCACGGTGCACAAGCATCTCTCGACTCTCGAGTTCAAGGGATTCATCCGCCGCGGCTACAACCAGAGCCGCTCGATCGAAGTGGTGCAACTGCCGCAGCCGGTGCGCCAGCAAGTGCTGGACCGTCACGTGGTGGAGCTGCCGCTGGCCGGGCGCATCGCCGCCGGCAAGCCGCTCGAGGCGCTGGAAGACAACGAAACCATTTCGCTGGCGGATTTTGCGCGCGGGGCGAACACCTTCGTGCTGCAGGTGAAGGGCGAGTCCATGCGCGAGGACCACATCCTGGACGGCGATTTCATCGTCGTGGAGCAGACCCAGGTGGCCAATCCCGGGGAAATTGTGGTGGCGCTGGTGGGCGGAGACGAAGCCACCGTCAAGCGTTTCTATCGCGAGCCGGGCGGCAAGATTCGTTTGCAGCCGGCCAATTCGGAAATGGCGCCGATCGTGGTTGCGGCCGCGGACGTGAAAATTCAAGGCCGCGTCGTTGGTGTGCTGCGGAAATACTAAGGCGCACTGCTTTAACCACAGATGAACACAGATTAACACTGATGAAATTCTTGAGGGGCGCCCGACTTAACTTCGTCCCCCTCAATATTTCCTTCTTGCTTTTAACTTTCAACTATCAACGTTCAACTGCTTCATCCCCCTCCCGTTACATCCCCGAGCACATCTGTACCAAAATGAATTTGCGTTGGGCGCGGCAGAGGACTACATTCAGAGACCCAGACCTCGACAATTTAACGCAACCGCAACCGGGCCCAAGGAGGCACCATGTGGGGAGATAAGAAACCGGAAACTCCGGCGAAGTCCCCGCTTCCGCAACAGCAGCCAAAACCAATCGCAACCAGCACCAGCGCGACACCTTATCCTGGGGAGGGGAAGACCATGGCACCTGCAGATCCGACGTATTCGACATCGTCAACCGGCGCTACCGCCCGGCTTGGCGCCAGCCTGAACATCAAGGGTGAGATTTCCGGCAATGAAGACCTGCAAATCGACGGCAGCGTCGAGGGGCTGGTCCAGCTGGACGACCGCAAATTGACGGTCGGGGCCAGCGCGCGGGTGACCGCGGATTTGATCGCGCGCGAAGTGATCGTATACGGCAACGTGAAGGGCAATCTGCGCGCGCGCGACCGCATCGAGATCAAGAAGGACGGCTCGGTGGTGGGCGATCTGACCACGGCGCGAATCATGATTGAAGACGGCGCGTATTTTAAGGGCTCGATTGAGATCGACAAGGCCGGCGAACACGCCGCTGACACCGATCTCGAGAAGCCGGCCTACACGCGCGCCGGCAAGACCAGCGCGGCCACATCCGCTTCTTCCTCCGACTAGTTGGTGGATGCTATTCACCGGGCCGGGCGCCGCGCAATCGGCGCCCGCGACCTGCGTCCTGCCTGTCCGTCTGCACGTTTTTTTCTGCGAAACCCTTGTCGCGCTCACTGCGTCTTTTTGGCATGCTGCCAATTGAGGAAAATGCAAAGATGCCGAGGCATCTGCAAGAAGTTCCTCCGCATCGCACTGGAAAGCGCAAGGGTGTGTGGGATAAATAATCACGACTAACTTGGGATTCGATCGCGAGTCTGTGTGTGCGTGCGACGGCGCGTTGTCCCGGAATCCGTGCCGTAGCGAAAGGGGTCGGCGATGAAGCGAATAGGCGAAATGGTTCCGCTGGCGTTGCTGTACGTTGTGTTGGCGGCTTGCGGCGGCGGCAGCAGCGCAAACGGCGGCGCGCCCGTCCTCGGCTTGTCGCAGACGATGCTGTCGTTCACCGGCACGCTGGGAATCGCCAACGATCCCGCGCCACAGATGGTCAACGTGACAAACTCCGGCAGCGGGACGCTGAACTTCTCGACCAGCAGCGATTCGGCGTGGTTGATGGTCGCGCCGGCGAACGGCACCGCGCCCCAGATGATCAACATCACCGCTATCATCGGGACGTTGACGGCAGGAACTTACACCGGACATGTGACCGTGACGGCCGTGGGCGCGCAAGGATCACCGAAAACGATCACCGTGACCTTCATGGTGAATCCGGCGCCGTCGAACGCCGCATTCTGGGGTCAATGGGGAGCGAATCCGCAGCACTCCGGAATGGTCAACGTGGCCGCGCAAACCACCGCGCACCAACTCGCGAACATTGTGTACGACCCGTTCGTCCCGCAGGAGCAGGCCGAAAGCCTGCCGGTGTTTGGAGCCGCAGATCTGGTGGCGCATTACCAGGCCACGATTACAGACGGCAACGACGTGTACATGATGGTGAAGACGGGAAAATACACGCCGTGCAATCCCGCGGGCGATTGGCAGAACGGAACCGCGTGCGGTCCGAACGCCTGGCAATCCATGATCTGGAATGAGGCGCGGTTTTCTTTGGTGCAGGGCAAGCTCGTGCAGATCTGGAGTTATCAGAGCGACTGGAAGCCCGAGCCGAACGCCGTCAACTTCAACCAGGGATTCGGCGGATTGGGCGGCTGGGAGCCGGTGTTCCATGCCGTGGACGCGAACAACTTTATTTATGTCCCGGGCGCGAATGGCGCAGTGTGGAAAGTGGAGAAAATCGGCGGCACATCCGTGTCACACATCACGCCGATATTCGGCGGGCTGGACACAAACGTCGCGACGGCATTCGTCTCTGGGCCGCTGACGGCCGACGCCCAGGGGAACATCTACTACAACGTGATCGCGCTGCAGAACGTGGCCGCACCCTGGGACGCCGCGGACGTCGCCGGAGCCTGGCTGGTGAAGATCGCGCCGAATGACGTCGCGAACACGGTGAGTTACACGAACCTGCTGCCGGGTGCGCCGGCGGGAACGGCGACAACTTGTCCGGGACGCTTCGATGGCGGCGATGCATTGCCATTTCCACCCACCATCAACGCCACGCCGAACACAGTCCTGTGCGGCTCGCAGCGGCCGGGCGTCAACATCGCGCCGGTCATTGCCGCCGACGGGTCGATCATTACCGCCAGCCGCGCGCACTTCGACGACATGCAATCCTACTTGATTGCCATGAGGCCCGACTTTTCGGGCACCAAGTGGGTAGCATCACTACAAAACATCTTGCACGACGGCTGCGGATTCCTGGTACCCATCTCCGCGCCGGCAAACATGGATCCAAATTCCTGCCGCAACGGGACGACACCAGGCGTTGACCCGACCACGAACGCGCCGGGATCCGGCCGGGTGGTGGATCAAGCCTCCTCATCGCCGACCGCGCTGCCGGACGGCTCGGTGCTATTCGGCGTGCTGGATCATTACAACTATGCTCGCGGCCACCTGCTGAAGTTTGACTCCACCGGAAATTTCCTCAGCTCGTACGACTTCGGCTGGGATTCGACGCCGGGAGTTTACGCCCACGGCGGCACCTACTCGATAGTCATCAAGGACAATCACTACGGAGCGGCGGCCTATTGCGGCCGCAAAAACCCCGTCTGCGCCGCGACGCCGCAGGTTTTCTACATTACGCAACTCGACGCCACGATGACGCCCGAGTGGAAATTCCAAAGCACCAACACCTTGAGCTGCACCAGCAACCCGAACGGGCCGCCCACTTGCGTGTCCGACCACCCGAACGGCTTCGAGTGGTGCATCAACATGCCGGCGATTGACATGAACGGAAACGTGTACGTGAACAGCGAGGACGGGAACATCTACGTCCTGCCGCAAGGGCATAGCGGCGTCTTCACCACGCCGACATCAAACATGTTTCTAAACCTGGCCATCGGCGCGGCTTACACGCCGCTTTCGATCGGACCCGACGGAAGGCTGTACACGCAGAATGACGGCCACCTCTTCGTGGTAGGAAACTGAACATATTCGGAATGCGGGCAGCCGCCTATTTTCCGTTCGGCCATCGGCGCGCATTAATTTTGGCCGCAGAATGTGGAACATGATTCAATGGTCCGATGCGCCGGGTGCAGTTAGTCGAACTCCACGATCAACCGTGGTTTCCAGGTTTTCTCCGCGATTATGTGACTGAATCCATTCAACTCCTTCTCAACGTGGGAAATCTTTACCGGCCCATCGTTCACGTTCTGGGAAAAGCGCTGGAAGCCGCGCGCACGCATCAGGTTGTCGACCTCTGCTCGGGAGCCGGGGGACCTTGGCCGTGGCTTTCGCAGACGGACGAGCTGACACGGCCGTCGCCTGTCGAAGTGTGCTTGACCGACAAATTTCCGAATGCCGAAGCGCTCGCCCGTTCCAGTGGTTCCTCCCGCAGGATTCAATTTCATTCTGAGCCCGTGGACGCGACGCATTTGCCGGAAAGTTTGAAAGGTTTTCGCACCATGTTCACGGCCTTCCACCATTTCCCGCCGCGGGAGGCGCGCGCCATCCTCAGCGATGCGGTGGAGAAGCACCAGGGCATCGGCATCTTCGAGGCGCCCGGCAGGCACTTGTCCACACTCCTGCTCGTGTGCCTCATTCCATTTGGTTACTTGCTGCTGGTTCCGTTCATTCGCCCCTTCCGATGGTCGCGTCTTTTTTGGACCTATCTACTGCCGGTGATTCCCGTGGTGGTGTGGTTTGATGGCATCGTTTCTTGCTTGCGCGCATATTCGACCAAGGAACTCCGCGAGCTCACGCAGGGAATCTCCAGCGAGCAATACAGGTGGGAGATCGGGGAAGAGAAGGGAAAGACGCTGCCAGCGCGCGTCACCTATCTAATCGGCTACCCCATTCCTGCTCCAGAATCAGCCGCCGATTAATTCTTCGACAGGTTGCCTTATAAATGGTGTTTGGGGGTCGGAGCTTTAGCTCCGACATCTAGCGTGCTGAGAATATTGGGGCTTCAGCCCCTGAGGTCAGCGTTACCCGCAGCCCATTCTTCTGGAGTGCGGTGGCTCGACACCGCATTGTTAGGGCGAGGCTCGACTCGCCAGCGAGGAGCGGCGTCTTTCGCTGCTCCGAGGTCTCTCTTTCCTTTTCTTCGCAAAGGGACATCAACAAGTCCAGATAGCTACTTCTCATTCGCCGCTTGCCTCACGCCGTCGCCAGCGACGGCGGGTAGAAATTCCAACACCTCTGGAGCCAATATGTGGTCAAGGCCGCGGGCGCCATCGAAACGAAGTGCTTTCGCATCCGCACCAACACGCGATTCTGAAGCTGCACCAGCCGGCCGGTCTCCCGCGAGGTGAAGACAATTTCGCGGCAGCGCCGGTGCCGGGCTTGTTCGTATCGTGCCAGCGCTTCACCAACCTCCGCGTGTGATTGCAAAGAGGCGGCAAGAACGACAGCGTCTTCGATGGCCAGGCAGGCGCCCTGTCCAAAATCCGGGCTCACCGGATGGGCAGCGTCGCCGAGCAACGCAACCGGTCCCTTTGTCCAAGGCAGCGTCAGCAGCCGGTCATGGACTGGTGACAAAACGATGCTGTCGGAATTTCGAATCAGCTCCGGAATCGGCGCATGCCAGCCTGCAAATCGCTCAAGTACTTCTTCTTCGTGCGGCAAGTCCCATTCCTGTCGGGAAATATTCGCGGTCGCGTACCAGTGAACCCGGCCCGGCCCCAAATGAATGATCCCGACCCGCTGGCCGTGCCCATAGGACTCTGAGAAATCGCCCACTTGCTCCAGACCGAGGTGTTTCAAATCGCTCTGGGCATTTATTCGGCTCATCCCGCGCCAAACAACGTACCCGCGGCTGGATAGACTGCAATCCAAGCCGATCGCCGCTCGCACCGCGGAATGAATCCCATCGCTGCCAACAACCAGGTCGGCTTCGAGTTCAGCGCCATTCGAAAATTTCACCACTGCCGACCGGCCGCGAACGTCCAGGCTCGAGAACGAGTGATCGAGGTGCAGACAACCTGAGGGAATCAACTCCGCCAGAGCGGAATGCAGCTCGGCGCGGTGGACGGCAATTGCGGTGAAGTCGCTCGCGGGAAATCGAATGGCTTTCATCACCGCGCCCTCGGTGTCCTTCATCAGCAGACGCAGCAGAGACTGATTGTCGGCCTGCAGCTTCCCGAGAGCACCGGGGGCAATCTCCCGCAGGCAGCGCATGGCGTTGGGCCACAGGCTCATGCCCGAACCCACTTCACGGAGCTCCGCGGCGCGCTCGTATACGTGGGCTTCGTAACCGACTTTACGCAAAGCAATAGCAACAGCCAGCCCGCCGATCCCTCCGCCCACGATCACCGCACGGCGCATCTCGCCTCCCCACAGATATACACCTGGACACTGTGGTCCCCATCCAGGTTCCGTCCACTCAGTTTGAAGGTGTTTCAGTCTGCAACGAACGCATGCATCCAGGGCTGGAACAATCGCTACACATTGGATAGCAGCAGGCCCAGCCGGGTTGCAAGAAGATTTTATCGAGACCAAGACCGCCAATGCCCAGGACATTGCCGGACGACTAGTCTTTCTCCGCGGGCGTTGTCGGCCTCTCTTCGCATTCTCTCCGTTTCTGTGGTGGTTGGTCATTCTCTGTGTCCTCTGTGTTTCTGTTTTGGTTGGCCTTTCTCTGCGTTCTCGGCGTCTCTGTCGCAGATCCCGAGCCCAGTCGAGGGGCGGTGAACGGTCCTTCCTCTCAGATTCCCAAATTGAAACTCGCTTAGCCCTTCAATTCTCTCTTGACAATCTAGTAACTACCGTGATACCATCGGGCTGGCATGAGCGGTCAATTCAACCCGGCAAAGCACTACTTGGCTAATCGCTTTCGCCCTCGGCCCCAGGAAATTCTAATCGCAACACCGATAAACCGAATTCGCCCTAACCTCTCTCCTTTCAACCACTTAAGTTTTTCTAATCGCAACAAAAAGACACCCCTCCCCCCGGTACTAACTTATAACCTTCCATTCTCCTTTTCTTCTCCGGCGAAAGAGGCAATCCGACAAGGATTGCCATCCCGAACGGGGTACACCGAGGGATGTGCTGTTGGGTTTTGGCCCCCGGTAGCACAGATTTCAATCTGTGTGCCTTTGCTTTCGCCTTTGCTAGCCCAAAAGCAAGCCCTGCACCGAATGGCACAGGGCCAAGCCGAGCGAAAGCGATTCATATCCAAGGATTCGTTTTGCACCCTAACCTGCGCCGGCGTAATCGCAAGACCGCACCACGCATCCCCGCGCACAAATTCACCGCGCACAAAGATCGCGACCGCATTCTCAACTTCATTGACAGGATTGCGTTGCTGCTTTAAACTCCAAGTTTGTCTCTATACGGAAAGGTGTGACTGGGCAGATGCGCACGCATGTCGCGAAAGGCCGCGAGGCGGAAAGCCTGACGGTCGGGGAAAGCTGGTTTGTGGTGGATGCGCAGGGACAGGTGCTGGGTCGCCTGGCGACGCGCATCGCGCGAATTTTGATTGGCAAGGACAAGGCCAATTTCACGCCGTATCTCGACTGCGGAGATCACGTGGTGGTGATCAACGCCGAGCGCGTGAAGCTGACCGGCAACAAATTGGATCAGAAGGTGTATCACCACCACAGCGGCTACCCGGGCGGGCTCAAGGAAATTCCCATTCGCGTGCTGCTGCAAAAGAGGCCGGAAGAGGTACTGCGCGAAGCGGTGTTGGGCATGTTGCCAAAGAACAAGCTCCGCGCGCGCCGCGCCAAGAAGCTGCGTGTTTATGCCGGAAGTGAAGCGCTTGCTCGCCACGCCGGACAGAAGCCCCAGCCGCTCGCTCTGTAGCCTCGATACAGTGATTCTAAATTCTTGCGCCGTGCGGGAATTTCCGCGCAGGCCAGTGTGGAGTGCCGCCGTTTGCTGCGCTCCATGCCATGAGGAGGGAAGTTGAGTTCATCGGCAAGTTCGTTTGAAGGTGCTGCAGGGAAGAAATTCTACGGCACCGGCCGCCGCCGCGAATCGGTGGCGCGCGTGTACATAAGAATGGGTCCGGCCGGCTTCACCGTGAACGGGCGGCCGGTGGACGACTATTTCAAGAATGTGGCGTGGCACACCGCCGCGGTTGAGCCGCTGAAGTTCACCCAGATGCACGATCAGGTGGAAGTGATCGCCACAGCAAAAGGCGGCGGAGTGGGCGGCCAGGCGGGCGCGGTGCGCATGGGATTGTCCCGGGCGCTCTCGCTGCTGAATCCGGATCTCCGGCCGAGCCTGCGCAAGAACGGATTCTTGACGCGCGATCCGCGCATGAAGGAACGCAAGAAGTACGGGCAGAAGGGCGCGCGGCGCCGCTTCCAGTACAGCAAGCGCTAGGATTTTTCCGGCCCGGCTCCCGCGAGGATGCCGGGCCAAATTCACGGCCGGCAAGGGACCGGCAAAAAAGGATGCTGCTCCTGAAGCGAAATCTCGCCGACGGAGAAAAAGCATCCCTCCAAGGAGGAGGTACATTGGCAGTCGAAATTACGATGAAAGAGCTTTTGGAGGCCGGTGTTCATTTCGGCCACCAGACGCGGCGCTGGAATCCGAAGATGAAGGAATACATTTTCGGCGAGCGCAACGGAATCCACATTATTGACCTGCAGAAAACCCTCAAGATGTTCCGCGAAGCAGCCCGCTACGTTGCCGAATTGGCCGCCCAAGGCAAAAATGTTCTCTTCCTGGGCACCAAGCGCCAGGCGCAGGAAGCCATCGCCGAGGAAGCCAACCGCTGCGCCATGTTCTATGTGAATCACCGCTGGCTGGGCGGGACCATGACCAACTGGGCCACGCTCACGAAATCCATCAAGCGCCTGAAGCTGCTGAAAGCCATGAGCGAGGACGGGCGGCTGGCACAATTTTCGAAGAAAGAAGGCGCGCGCCTGGATCGCGAGCTGAAGCACCTGCTCCAGAATTTCGCCGGTGTCGAAAACATGGCCACGCTGCCGGACGCCATGTTCGTGATTGATCCGAACGCCGAAGTGATCGCCGTGCGCGAAGCGCGGCGCATGGGTATCCCGGTGGTGGCCATTGTGGACACGAATTGCGATCCGACTCTTGTCGACTGGGTGATACCCGGCAACGACGACGCGCTGCGCGCCATTCGCCTGTTCACCTCGAAAATCGCCGATGCCGTGCTCAGCGGACGGCAGTCCTTCGAGCAAACGCAGATCGCCGATCAGAAGGCGGCGGAAGGTGCCGGCGGCGACGAAGCCGTCGAGTACGTGGATACCAGCGCCTACGAAGTGTACGAAAAACAGGAAGGCGATTTCGTCGAGGGTGAGCCCGGCGAAGCAGTCGCCCCCGCGGAGGCTGAAGCGGCCGCACCCGCGGAAGCCGAAGCAGCCGCTGCCGGGAATGGAGACGACAAGCTTCCTCGATAGGATTGCGCGCGAAAAATTATTCTGGGCCGGCCGAAATTTACGGTGATCTCACCGGCGAACCGGTCCGGCGCTCACATCCAAACCCAGCGAAAAGGAATTGAACACTTTTATGGCCACAGCACCAGAAGCACCGAAACCGAATATACCTGCTCATCTCGTAAAAGAGCTGCGCGACCGCACCGGCGCGGGATTTTCAGCATGCCGCGAAGCCTTGGTGGCATCAAACGGCGTGATCGATGAAGCCATCAAGCATCTCCGCAAGAAGGGCCAGGCTGCGGCGGAGAAGAAAGCACAGCGAGCCACCTCCGAAGGACTGGTGAGCTGCTACATTCATGCCGGCGGCAGAATCGGCGTGCTGGTGGAAATAAACTGCGAAAGCGACTTCGTCGCGCGCACGGAAGATTTCCAGCGCCTGTGCCACGACGTGGCCATGCACATCGCCGCGCTCGACCCGCGGTTTCTGCGGCGCGAGGACGTGACCCAGGAAACGCTCGACCGCGAACGCGACATCTACCGCGAGCAGGCCAAGCAAACCGGCAAGCCGGATCCGGTGATCGAGAAGATCGTCGCCGGAAAGATGGAAAAATTCTACGAAGAGAATTGCCTCTACGAACAGCACTTCATTAAGGACGAGGGCATGACGGTGAAGGAGCTGGTGGACCAGTCCATCGCCAAGCTCGGCGAAAACATCGCCGTGCGGCGGTTTTCACGCTTCAAAGTGGGCGAGATGGACGGCGCCGGACCCGCCACTCCAGGCGGAAGCGAGCCGGAAGCGCCCGCCAATGTCCCCACGGCATAAAGAGAATCCCTTCCAATGGTATGCGCAAAATCCCTAGTGCCAAATTGGTTGAACGGCACTAGAATGCCCGCGCGACAATTCTGCCGCGATGAACAGGCCGATTGCCGCCGGGGATGCGCGAAAACACATGGCAAGATCTGACTCCAGCAGCCGCAGCTCGCCAAAAAAAGGCACCCCGGTATATCACCGCGTGGTGCTGAAGCTCTCCGGCGAATCATTGGCCGGGCCCGACAAGATGGGCATTCACGCCGAAACGATTCAGGGCATTGCGCACGAAGTGAAAGAAGTGCAGGAACTGGGCGTGCAGGTGGCCATCATGGTCGGCGGCGGAAATATCTTCCGCGGCACGCGACAGAAAGATCTGGCCATCGATCGCGCCACGGGCGATTACATGGGCATGCTGGCGACGGTGATCAACGGGCTGGCGTTGATGGACGCGCTCGAAAAAGCCGGGTGCTTCACGCGCCTGATGAGCGCGATCGAAATGCACCAGGTGGCAGAACCTTTCATCCGCCGCCGGGCCACGCGCCATCTGGAAAAAGAGCGCGTAGTGATCTTCGCCGCCGGCACAGGCAATCCTTATTTCTCGACGGACACCGCGGCCGCTCTGCGCGCCATGGAAATCAAGGCGCAGGTGATTCTGAAGGCCACCCGAGTGGATGGGGTGTACGACGCGGACCCGGAAAAAGTGAAGGGCGCCAAGAAATTCGAACAGATCACCTATCTGGATGTCTTGAAAAAAGGTCTTGCGGTGATGGATTCGACGGCCATCTCGCTGTGCATGGACAACAAAATGCCCATCGTCGTGTTCAACATGGGCGTGCCGGGAAATCTGAAGCGTGTCATGCTGGGCGAGCGGGTGGGGTCCACGGTGAGCCCGGCGTGATGCGGAACCGGCGGAGGCAACAAATTCCATGACTACTATTGCGACCACCAAAGATGCCATGACCCAGGCGAAAGTGCGGATGGAAAAAGCGGTGGAGGATTTCCGCAAAGACCTGTCCAGCGTGCGCACCGGCCGCGCCAATGTCACGTTGCTGGATCACATTCGCGTGGATTATCACGGCACGCCCATGCCCATCAACCAACTTGGAACGATGACTGTCCCCGATCCAACCATGATCGTAATTTCGCCATGGGACCCGGGCGCGGTTCCGCTGGTGGACAAGGCCATTCGCACGTCAGACCTGGGCTTGAATCCCGCAAACGACGGGAAAGTGGTGCGCGTGCCGATTCCTTCGCTCACTGAAGAGCGGCGCAAGGAACTGGTGAAGCACATTCACAAAGTGCTCGAAAATCACCGGACCGCGGTGCGCAACATTCGGCGGGATATCAAGGAAGCCGTCGAGAAACTCGAAAAAGAAAAAAAGATCAGCGAGGACGAGAAGAAGCGCTCGCTCGATGAATTGGAAAAGCTGACGCATTCCGAGACAAAGAAGATTGAAGATCTCTCCGCGGCAAAAGAAAAGGAAGTGATGGAAATCAAGTAACCGCGCGGCGCACTTGATCGCGCGACGCTCTGAGTTTGCCTGCCGATTTTAACCCGGCTGAATTTTCAGTTCACTGTTCGGACGTCTTCGGGAAGTATCAATGTGAACGTACAATTTCCGCCGGAGCCCGGGCAGGCGAGCGTGCCGCGGCGGACCAGTTTTGCCGGGGACACATCCGGAAACATCTCCACAAATGGAAGCGATCGCAATGCCCTTGAAAATGGGCGTAGTTTTTCGCTCCCACTGAGGAACTGCACGGCTTCCACTTTGGCAGCTTTCTCACCAGGTGAAAGCAGAATCAGAAAATCCGCCTCCGCTTTTTCTGTCACAAGTTTCCCGGCATCGTAGGAACGCAACTTCTCCAATTTGGGGCGCGCTGTTGCTACCAGCGCGTCGATCTGGTTATCCGTGCTGCTGGTGCCGAGCAGCGCCGCCAGCCGGCCGCGCGTTTCGGGAACGGAATGAGCTGCCGCGATGGCCATCGCGTACGTATCAATCGCGAGCTCCTTCTGTCCGCGTTTCTCGAGAATACGCGCGAGGTGATCGGCGACTTCCCCGTGCTGATTCAGCAGCCACGCGGCGCGCACGAATCGTTCGCCGCTCTCGAGATCGCCGCGCCGGAAGTGAACCCAGCCAAGCGTGTCCCAATAGGCGCCGATACTGGTTACTTCACTGAGATCGTCAATGGTCAGCCGCGAAAGCTCCACGTTGCGAAGGTTCGCGGCCGCGGCCGAAGCGGCGGACTCCGCGTAGCGCTGGGCCTTGTCGAGTTCCAGATTATGCTCGGCGAGGTTGTAGGCGATGTTGTTCCACACCAGCGGCGTCTGCGACATCTCCGCGCCCTTTTCGAACGCTTCGAGCGCCTTTTCCTTTTCGCCGGAATTCAAATAGGCGTTGCCGAGGCTGACGTGCAGCCCAGCATTATCCGGCGTCAAAACGGTAGCCTTGTCGAGTTCCGGAATCGCTTCGGCATATTTGTGTTGGTCGAGGAATAGCTGTCCGAGCGCAGCGTGGGCGATGGGGTCGAGGGGATTGACTTCGATTTGTCTGCGAAATGCGTCGGCGGCTTCGGCAAATTTCTGCTGCTGCTGGAGCGTAACGCCCAAATAGTTGTAAGCGTGCTCGTCGTAGGCATTCACGCCGATTTGTTTGCGGAAAGCGGCGGTTGCTTCGTCGAATTTGCCGAGGCGGAGATAGGCGAGGCCCAAATCATTCCAGGCCTGCTTGTGCTGCGGGTCGAGCTCCACGACGCGCTGAAAGAGCGGGATGGCCGCGCGCGGGTGCGCGGAGTTAAGCGCGGCGAGCCCTGCTTCCAGAAGCTCATCGGCCTTCGCAGTCGTGGGAATCGTGGGGGAGGCAGTTGCAGACGTTTCGACAGAAAGCACCTGGCTCTGGTCCGCTTCCACGGCGCGGACAAAGGCGAGATAGTCGCTCAAGCGCGCCACAGGCAATTCGCGCGCTTTGAAGGTTATTTCGCGCTGAACCGTGATGGTGTGGCCGGTGGAATTGTAATTCGATTTGTACTCTGCATAGTCGCGCGCCACGGCGATGCCTACGGGCGCGCGAGCCGAGAAATTTGCGGGAAGAGTAAGATTCAAATGCACGCTCACATCGAGAGGGCTGCCGATGTGAATCGGCTCGGCGGAATCGTCGGGGGCCTCGGGCATGCCGATGACTGCGAGTGGAATCGGAACCTTTACTTTCTTGCTGGACCAATCGAGGTAATTCGGTTGCGCGATTTCCAGGTCAAGCTCGAAAGGATTTCTAGTGTCGGATGGATCGCTCGGTTTGACCGCCGTGACATCACCGCGAAGACCGTCAAGCTGGGCAATCGTCTGGCCGAGCACTCTCCATTGTGTTTGCGGGGTCCGGCGGAAGGCCACGCGGAGGGTGAATTCGTTGTCGCCGCGTACGAAGTAGCGCATTTTGGAGGTAAGTTTTCCAAGATCGCTGACCTGGGCGTCGATTTCCACGCGCTGCGAGGAAGCAAACGGCGGGTCCACTGGTGTTTCGACGATTTTGCCGGCGCCGTCCGGCGGAACTAGCAACGCTGATTTATTGCGGAGCGCCGCAGAGAGCAGGCGGAAGGGAGCAACTTCTGCCGTCGAGTCCATCCAGATCAGTTCCTTGCCCACCGGAACTGCAGTGATGACGTGATCGAATTGCGCGGGGGAGGGCAGGGAGGTGTCAAGTTTGCGCGAGAAGGGAATCAGGACGGCATCCGAAGGGATGTTGGCCGCGTCCAGCATTGCGGCGAGCAACGTATGTTTGTCTTTGCAGTCGCCGTACTGATTGGCAAAGACTTCCGCGGCGGAGTGCGGCTGGTAGCGGCCGAGTCCGAAGGAGAGACTCACATAGCGGATGTTTTTCGAGACATAGTCATAGAGCGCCTGAATTTTTTCCAGCTCCGTCGAGCGCCCGCGGATCAACTCGTCTGCTTTAGCGCGAATTTCGGGCGTGGGTTGGGTGCGGCCTTTTTCAAGCTGCGCGTACCAGGTGGCCACGTCCTTCCAGCTCGTATAGGTAGTGAGCTGGACAGAGGGTGGCTTCTCCTGGGCCTGCTTATCTTTTTTCTTGGCTGATTCCTCATCGCTCGGCCGAGTCAGCATGGCCCGTTTCCAGCGATAGACGGCCCGCCCGCCCGCGTCTTCCTTCTCGAAGGGAAAGCCAGTTGATTCGAGTTTCACCGCACGTCCGACAGGAACATTCACTTCCAGGCGCTCGTCAAGGACGATCGTGTCCTCGAGAAAATTGTGATCAAACCAAAATTCATCCGGCGCAAGCGGCGTGACCAGGCGCGTGACAATTTCATACTCAAGCGTGTCGCCGGTGTGCAGCCCGGGCACGGTGATGTGTTTCTCTTTGTAGTCGGTATACACGGGAGCGTCACGGGCCACCGTGGCGGTCATTTCCTTCACCGCTTCGGGCGCGGCGGTCACCGTGGTTCCATCGGCCTTGCGCACGAGCACGCTGCGCACATCCATCTGCTCGTTTGCGGAATTGAATCCGAAAACTAACTCGCCGAGTTGCTGCACTCCCGCGTCGCTTTGCACGCGAAAGCGCACCTGGAGAGTGCGCTCGCCCGTGCCGTCGTTTTCGTAGCGCGCAGTGGTTGAATACAGCTCGATGACGAATGGTTCCTGCGAGTAGTCCGGCGAAGCCGCGGGTTGAGCCGTGGCGGCTGGCGAGGATGGAGGCGCGCTGACCGTGGCAGCGGATTGCTGGGCCACAAGCGGAGACGCACAACTGAGGATGATCCAGAATGCAACGGCCGGGCGAGTCATGCCTGCTCCCTGTTCAAAATGGTCCGGTCAAGTGTAGGCGGCTTCGCAATACGGGTAAAGGATTCGCGCACGCCTTGGTGAGCAAACTCAAATGAGGTGCATCGGGAAGTGCGGGACGCTCCCCTGAGCAGAAAGGAGTTGGCAAATCGAGGCAAAAATGCGCAAAAATCAGATAAACCTCATATATACAATGGGTTACATAAGCAAAAAATGAGAGAGAGCTTTGACTAGGGGCCCCTTCCACGGGATTCTCGGCCCAAGCTACCCCCGTCCCATTGAATCCCGGGAGCATCGAAAGTTTGGGACGAATTTCGGGGTTTCGGGCGCTGGAATTTTTTGAAGAATTTTTGCCTCGATTTCCACAATGTCACTGGTTGACATGAGTCCTTCGTTTTCATATACTTCTTGGGTTTTGCAGGGCCTGTTGGGCCTGGTGGTGAAAGGGAAGTCTTCCGCCCCGGAACAAAGGACGACGGAACGGGGTAATGAGAAGAGCGGCCGAAATGGGGCGCCAGCCCCGCAAAGCCGTGTGAAGCCTCTCCGCTGTAAGCAGATGCAGTTCACTCCTCGGGGTGAAGCGTCAGTGCGGAGTACCTGAGCCGTTCCTCGGTTTAGTAGGCGACCTTTTCTGTTCATTCACCTGCGTAGCTCTGCGCGGCGAGGTTTGTCAGCGCGGAAGACGACGCAGAGTTTTCGCGATATTGGGGGTAAGCGTGCCGACGTTTGCACAATTGGTGCGTTACGGCCGGGAAAAAATCCGGACGAAGACGAAATCTCCGGCTCTTGACGGATGTCCGGAAAAGCGGGGCGTGTGCGTGCGCGTGTACACGCAGACGCCGAAAAAGCCGAACTCGGCGCTCAGAAAAGTGGCGCGCGCGCGGCTGACCAACAGCGCTGAAGTGACCACTTACATTCCCGGCATCGGCCACAATTTGCAGGAGCACTCCATCGTGCTGGTGCGGGGCGGCCGCGTGAAGGATCTTCCCGGAGTTCGTTACCACGTGATCCGCGGGACGCTGGATGCCGCGGGCGTGGAAAATCGCAAGCAAGGGCGCTCGAAATACGGCGCCAAGCGGCCCAAAGCCGCAGCAAAGTAGGAGAGCGCAACGATGCCTCGTAAAGGTTGGGTACTGCGCCGCAAGATTCCCGGCGATCCGGTGTACGGCAGCGATCTGGTACAGAAGTTCATCTCGAGCATGATGTACGACGGCAAGCGCTCGACGGCCCAGGCGATTTTCTACAAGGCCATGGATCAGGTGACGAAAAAGGGCAACGACGACGCCTTCAAGCTGTTCAAGAAGGCCGTCGAGAATTGCAAGCCGGTCCTGGAAGTGAAGACGCGGCGCGTCGGCGGCGCGAACTATCAAGTGCCGGTGGAAGTGAATCCGTTCCGGCGGCAGTCGCTGGCCATTCACTGGCTGGTGCTGTATGCGCGCGACCGCAGCGGCAAGTCCATGACCGACAAATTGGCGGAAGAGATTTTGGATGCGGCAAATGGCAAAGGCGGAGCGGTGAAGAAGAAGGAGGATGTGCACCGCATGGCGGAAGCCAACAAGGCTTTCGCGCATTATCGCTGGTAGGAATTATGCCCGTAGAAACACAAGCCAAGCCGAATTCGAACATGGCCAGACAAGTACAACTCGACCAGACTCGCAATATCGGGATCATGGCTCACATCGACGCGGGAAAGACCACGTCGACAGAGCGCATCCTGTTCTACACGGGTGTGACCTACAAGATCGGCGAAGTGCACGAAGGTACCACGGTGATGGATTGGATGGAGCAGGAACGAGAGCGCGGGATTACGATCACTTCCGCAGCAACAACGGCTTCCTGGGTCCGCTTCGACAAAAAGTACCGCATCAATATCATCGATACCCCCGGCCACGTGGACTTTACCGTGGAAGTGGAACGCTCGCTGCGCGTGCTGGACGGAGCCGTGGCGATTTTCGACGCGGTTGCTGGCGTGCAGCCGCAGTCGGAAACGGTGTGGCGCCAGGCGGACAAGTATCGCGTCCCGCGTATCGCCTTCATTAACAAGATGGACCGCATCGGCGCCGATTTTGACCATTCCATCCGCTCCATGCGCCAGCGGCTTTCGGCCCACCCCGTTCCCCTCCAGTTTCCCATCGGCAAAGAAGACAACTTCATGGGCGTGATTGATTTCATCGAAGAGCGCGCGATCATCTGGAAGGATGAAACGCTGGGCGCGGAATATGAAATCCTGCCTCTTGAGAAATTGTGGGACGCCGCCTACTTGAAGACCCGGCCCGAACTTGAAACCGCCGTCAAGGCGTCTGCGCTGACGCCGGAATTTTACAAAGAACACCGCGACAAGGTGGTCGAGTACATCGCCGAACACGACGACGCCATCCTCGCGAAATACCTGGAATCACATTCGCTGACGCCCGAAGAATTGCGCGCTTCGATTCGCCGTTCGACCATCGCGCTGAAATTGGTGCCGGTCCTGGCGGGGTCGGCGTTTAAGAACAAAGGTGTTCAGCCGCTTCTCGACGCCGTGGTGGATTATCTGCCGGCGCCATCCGATTTGCCGCCGGTGGAAGGCTTGACGCCGGATGGTTCCGAGCCGGTTTTGCGGCGCGCCGCAGACGAGCAGCCGTTTGCGGCGCTGGCGTTCAAGATCATGACTGACCCATACGTCGGACATCTGACCTATATCCGCGTGTACTCGGGCGTGCTGAAGACTGGGCATTCAGTCTATAACTCGTCGAGGAAGACGCGCGAGCGCATCGGGCGCTTGCTGCGAATGCATGCCAACAAGCGCGAAGAGATTGAATCAATCGAAGCAGGCGATATCGCCGCATGCGTCGGTTTGAAGAATGTTACCACCGGCGACACGCTCTGCGATGAAGACAAGCCCATTGTTCTCGAGTCCATCGAATTTCCCGCCCCGGTAATTTCCGTAGCCATCGAACCAAAGACAAAAGCGGACCAGGAAAAAATGGGCAGCGCGCTGGCCAAACTCGGCCAGGAAGATCCCACCTTCCGCGTGCACACGGACCAGGACACGGGCCAGACGCTGATTTCCGGGATGGGCGAATTGCACCTGGAAATTATCGTAGACCGCATGATGCGCGAATTCGGCGTGCAGGCCAACGTCGGCCGGCCGCAGGTGGCTTACCGCGAAACCATTGTGAAGCACGCAGAAGGCGAAGAAAAATATATTCGCCAGACTGGCGGGCGCGGCCAGTACGGCCACGTGAAATTGACCGTGCAGCCTTTGCCCAACGCGAATCACGAGGACATGCGTGAAATGTCCACCGATGAGCTCGACGAGCTGGCCAAGAAAGTCGCCGGCAAGGGCGGCAAATGGCGCTTCGACAAGGAGCACCGCTTGCTGTTTATCGACAAAGTTGTCGGCGGCGCGATCCCCAAAGAATACATTCCGCCGATTGAAGACGGGGTCAGCGAAGCGATGGAAACGGGTGTGCTCGCGGGCTACGAGATGGTGGACCTTGCAGTCGTGGTCATTGACGGCAGCTACCACGAAGTGGACAGCTCGGAGATGGCGTTCAAAATCGCGGGCTCGATTGCCTTCAAGGAAGCCTGCCGTAAGGCCAGCCCCAAGCTGCTTGAGCCCATCATGCGCGTCGAAGTGGTGGTTCCAGAAGATTACATGGGGCCGGTGATTGCAGACTTGAACTCACGGCGCGGACAGTTGCAGGGACGGGAATCGCGCGGCGGTACGGAAATCATCAACGTGCAGGTTCCGCTGGCGGAAATGTTCGGGTACGCCACGGAAATTCGCAGCCGGACGCAGGGGCGCGGCAGTTTCACCATGCATTTCTCGCATTACCAGCAGGTGCCGCCGAACATTGCCGAAGGGATTATTGGCAATGATGGGAGCGGGCCGAAGCCCAGGCGGTAAGCAGACTTTGGGATTGACACTAGAAGTGAAACGAATCTAGAGCGGAGAGGCAAATGGCGAAGGAGAAATTCGAGCGCAGTAAGCCGCACGTGAACGTGGGGACGATTGGGCACATCGACCACGGCAAGACCACCTTGACCGCGGCGATCACC
>Ga0210409_10001366_pt1 | contig 32395 bp, 25 predicted proteins | sample IncBWH17MmetaG_FD_161649 | JGI IMG/M metagenome (GOLD analysis project Ga0210409, IMG submission 161649) | Forest soil microbial communities from Barre Woods Harvard Forest LTER site, Petersham, Massachusetts, United States - Inc-BW-H-17-M | ecosystem: Environmental > Terrestrial > Soil >...
GTGGATTTCATCAAGTTGGACGTGGAGGGAGGAGAGCTACCGGCACTAGAGGGCGCGGCAAAGCTGCTTGAGCGTCGCCCGCGCCCTGTGATTCTTGCCGAGGTCCAGGATCTTCGCACGAAGGCCTGGGGCTACCGTGCCAAAGACATTCTCATGCACCTTCAAAATTTGGGATACGAATGGTTTGATTTGTTGGAGGACGGTTCTCTTTGCGATTTGGACTTGAGTGGAAACGAATTTGACGGAAATTTTGTGGCTTACCCCGAGGAGGCATTAGGAGGAATAGAGAGACTTAAATTCTCCGTCCCCGCGGTTGAGGTAATCCCGAAGGCAACAAGTTCCGACAAGGGAACGAATGACTGGACCTCGCCTTATGAAGTTCTGCGCGGAAAATGGGGCGAGGTGCCCACAACCCGCCACGGGCGTATGAAGACCTCTGATTTGCTGGCGCTTGCGGATAACGAGCTGCTCGATCAATGGGAGAAGGCGCGCGTTGACATAACGACGGGCCCAGAGTTTGCGCACCGCGGCTGGTATCACGCGCTTTATGCCGACGCCATGCGCGGCAAGAAAGTGCTGGACGTAGGAAGCGGGTTTGGCGTGGACAGCATCACGTTTGCTACCCACGGGGCTCGATTAACTTTTGTTGACTTGGTGGAGACGAACCTCAGCGTGCTGAGGCGTGTTTGCAAAATCCTGGGACTAGACGATGTTCGGTTTCATTTGATGCAGGACGTTAATTCACTTAAGACCCTGGACTCGGATTATGACGTAATTATGGCAATGGGTTCACTTCATCACATGCCGGCAAACGCGATCAGATCCGAGTATCAGGAACTTGTCCGCCATCTCAAGGTAGGAGGGCGTTGGTTACAGCTGGCTTATCCGAAGGCACGATGGATTCGGGACGGTAAACCTTCTTTCGCCAGATGGGGCGAGATAACGGACGGTCCGGGCACACCCTGGTCCGAGCCCTATGACTTGCCGAAGCTGTTGAGCATGTTTGCGCCGGCTAGATTCGATGTGGTGCTTTACCAAGAATTTCACGGCAGCGATTTCAATTGGTTCGACTTGCTCTATCAAGGATAGCGATTTTGCCCACCGAACTACTGGCAAGCACACAAACGACCGCGACAAACGCGACGCAAACGTGGCCGCGGATTGCGCTGGTGACGCCGGTGTTCAATTCCGGGAAGTACATTGAGCAGACGATACGGTCAGTGCTGGCGCAGGGGTACCCGAACCTGGAGTATTACATCGTCGACGGGGGATCGACGGATGGCACGCTGGAGGTTATCCGCAAGTATGAGGGCCTGATCTCCGGGTGGGTTAGTGAACCGGACCAGGGCATGTACGACGCGCTGAACAAAGGATTCGAGCGGACCTCCGGGGAGATCATGGGATGGATCAGCGCGACCGACCAATTACACCTGGGTGGCCTGCTAGTGGTCGGGGGCGTGTTTCGCGACGTGGCGGAGGCGGAATGGATCACAGGTCGGCCTACGTGGTTTAGCGATGAAGGAATGAATTTAGGGGTGGGAGCGGCGGAGCATTGGTCTCGGGTGCGCTTCTTGATGGGAGCGAACCGCTACATTCAACAGGAGTCAACGTTCTGGCGGCGGAGTCTGTGGGAGAAGGCCGGAGGGCGGGTGGACGCTTCACGACGGAACGCGGCAGATTTTGAGTTGTGGGTGCGCTTTTTCCGGCACGCGCAATTGTATCCGGTGGATGCGATCATCGGAGGATTCCGCAAGCATGATGATTCGCTCGGTTTGCAGGATCTCGAGGCGTGTCACCGCGTGCACGATGAGGTGATTGACGCGGAGTTGGACAACGAGACGTGGGGCAAGTGGGTGCGAAGATTCCGGCGGCTGGGCAGACGGATGGAAGCAAAGCCGCAAACGCGTGGCCTGTGGGGACGCGTAATGCAACGGCTTTACCATCAGCGCGCACGGGATTGGGCGCCCTTGATCCTATACAACGGGAAAAAGTGGGTGGCGACAAAATAACCGGCCGAGCCTGAAGAGCGTCCCTGCCCAGGGGCGCCTTTCCTTTGTTCCTCAAAACTCAAATCAACCCTGATTCGTGCGGCGGCATGAAATCTGCTTGCGCCGAACCTTAAGCTGTTTTACTATTCGGGTACTAACAAAGCGTTATTCACAATCGGGAAACAAGGAGCGAGGTCCAGCCATGACTCCCTTGAAGGATGCCGTTTACGTTGCGCGCCCCACGGAAACCGCCGGACAAATGCAGGTTGCGGCGCCGAGTCTCACAGAGTTCGAGTTGGAGCTTCGCGAGCACGAGGTTCCGGCCAGGGACAGGAAATGGCCGCGAATCACCATGGTGACGGCGGTGCACAATGGCGCGGCGCACCTGGAGGAGACGATTTGCTCGCTGCTGGATCAGCGGTATCCGAACCTTGAGTACATAGTGGTGGACGACGGCTCGACCGACCGGACCCCGGAGATCATCGGGAAATATAAGAAGCATCTTGCGCATCGAAGGCAAGAGAACGCGGGCATGTATGCGGCGCTGAACGCGGGATTTGCGGAATCGTCGGGTGAGATTCTGGGGTGGTTGAATGATAGCGATAAGCTACATACAGGGGCGCTGTTGGCTATTGGCAGCGTCTTTTCCTCACTTCCAGAAGTTGAATGGATCACCGGGCGGCCAACGTGGTTCAACGAAGAAGGAATGACGGTAGCCGTGGGGGAGCCGCCGCATTGGTCGCGCTTTCGATTTCTTGCGGGAGCCAACCGGTATATTCAGCAAGAGTCCACATTTTGGAGAAGGAGTCTCTGGCTGAAAGCCGGCGGCTACGTGGACGCTTCCGGTAAGTACGGGCACGTTGCCGATTTTGAGTTGTGGGTGCGGTTCTTCCGGCACGCGAGACTTTACCCGGTCGATGCACTGATTGGAGGTTTTCGAAAGGATATCGGATCGCGGGGACTGAAGAACCTAGAGCGGTGTCATCAGATTCACAATCAAATCGTCCAAGAGGAGTTAGAGAGAGTGGAATGGGGCAAGCCACTGCGATGGATCCGGAGAATTGAGGCCGCGGTGCAAACGATACCGAAACTGAGAGGGTTGTGGTCGCGGCTGGCAACAAACAATCTCTACCGCCGGCCGGGACGCGATTGGGCTCCGTTGATTCGATACGAGAAGGGCAAGTGGGTGATGTCGAGCTGACACGAATGAAATACGACCGCTGAGAGCAAGTCTGCAAGACTTTGTCGAGTATCTCACTGATCTACGTCGGGACTTTCCGCTGACGGCGCGCTTCGCTATGCTGAATGGTGCGGGAGGCTGAATGCTGACGATTTTCTCGGTCCCCAAGGCGTTCAAGGGGCACATTGCGACGATTCAGCGGAATGCGCTGAAGAGCTGGACGTTGCTGCGCCCGCGCGCGGAGATCATCCTGTTCGGGAGCGAGCAAGGTACGGCGGAAATCGCCGCGGAGCTGGGGCTGAAGCACATTCCGGAAATTGCCACAAATGAGCGCGGAGCTCCGCTGCTAAGCGACATGTTCCGGCGGGTAGAAAGAGCGGGAAGCTCGGAGCTGCTGTGCTATGTGAACGCGGACATTTTGCTGCCGGCAGAGTTTATTAGTGCGGTGCAGGCGACCCAGGCAAAGTTTGCCAAGTCGCTGCTGGTTTCGAAGCGGATCAACATCGGCGTGACCGAGGAGCTGGACTTTGGCGATGGATGGGGGCAACGGCTGCGCTCCAGAAATGACGCGATAGGGGGAGATCCCACGGCGATTGATGTTTTTGTTTTCCGGAAATGCACGTACGCGCACGTTCCGGATTTCGCGATTGGGCGTTTGTGGTTCGATCAATGGCTGATCAAAGCGGCGTTGGCGCAGAAATTGCCGGTAGTAGACGCGTCGCTCGTGGCGCCGGTGCTGCACCAGAATCACGATTACAATCACGTTGCCGGCGGGGCTGAGCAGGTATGGCGAGGCGCAGAGCCGCGGGAGAATTTGCGGCTCTACGGAAGCAAGCCGCACACGTATACGCTGCTGGACGTGACGCACGAAATCGGCGCGGACGGATCAATGCGGCGTGTCTGGCTGCGACGCCCCGCGACGAAGATCAAGGAATTGGCTTGGAAGCTGCTGGTGAAGCGGACGTTGACGGTGCGAAACGCGCTGGGGCTGCGGCGAAAGTTTTGGCAAAGAAGCGCGGCGGGTCCGCGCGGATAGGCGGTGTGCCAAGCCTGTTTCGCCTCTCGTGTGTGACGATATTTCCCTGATAAACTAGGCGCGTATTGCTCTCAGGAGGCGCATGGTCCGTTCTATTTCTGTCATCGGATTAGGGAAATTGGGTGCGCCTCTCGCGGCTGCATTCGCGGCGCGCGGATTTCGCGTCATCGGCGCGGATGTGGACGCGGAGAAGGTGCAAGCTGTCAATCGCGGCGAAGAACCGGTACGCGAGCCGGGATTGCGCGAACTAATTCACGAGGGCCGCGACCTCCTTCGCGCCACCAACAGTGTAGAAGAAGCCGTCCGCGACTCCGAGGCGACCTTCATCGTGGTAGCGACCCCTAGCGAACCGAGTGGCGGATTCTCCCTCCGTTATGTGCTGCCCTGTCTGGAGGCCATCGGTAAGACACTGCGCGCGAAGCCGGGATTTCATTTGGTGGTGCTGACGAGCACGGTAATGCCCGGTTCAACCGGCGGCGCAGTGCGGGAAGCGTTGGAACGGGCCAGCGGAAAGACGTGTGGCCAGCACTTTGGACTTTGCTACAGCCCAGAATTTATCGCTCTGGGCAGTGTGATTCGCGATTTTTACTTTCCGGATTTTATGCTCATCGGGGAATCCGACGAGCGATCCGGGGAAGCGCTTACGGAAATTTACCGGCGAATCTGCAAGAATACTCCGTTTGTGGCGCGCATGAATTTCATCAACGCGGAGATCACGAAGCTGGCGGTAAACACGTACATCACGACCAAGATCAGCTACGCGAATATGATTGCGCGGCTTTGCGAGAAGCTGCCGGAAGCCGATGCCAACGTGGTGACGAACGCTCTGGGACTCGACACAAGAATCGGGCCCCGCTACTTAAAGGGGGCGGTGAGTTATGGCGGACCCTGTTTCCCGCGGGACAACCGCGCGCTGGCGGCCCTTGCCGCGCGCTGCGGCGCTTTCGCTGACTTGGCTGAGGCGACGGACAAGTTCAATCGCGCGCAAGTCCGTTGGCTGGCGGAGTTGGTCAAGAGCCACAGAACCGCCAATGAAGCGGTCGGGATTCTCGGGTTGACCTACAAACCGGATACGGACGTGGTGGAAGAAGCGTTTGGTTTACTCCTCGCGCAGGAGCTTTCGTCGGGGAATGTGCCAGTGGTTGTCTACGATCCGGCCGCGAACGTCGGTCGCGCTATAAGCACTTGCAAGATGGCGCGGGGTGCGGGTTCGGCGCAGGAATGTATCGCGAGCTCAGGCGTCGTGGTTTTGGCCACTCCCTGGAAGGAGTTCCGAGACGTTCCGATGGAGCAGTGGGTTGCTGGCGGGAAGCCGCGCGTGGTTATCGATTGCTGGCGAGTATTGAATCATCTCGACGGTGTCAGCGGGTTGCGCTACGTTCGATTAGGGTTTGGCGGCGAGGCGGAGAAATCGGCGGAGGCGGCCCGCGTCGGTTAGCACCCCCGTGGGGCATGCTCCACTAGTTTCGGCTTGTGAAATTACCTTTTACTGTTTACCATTACTGTATATAATAATAATATGCTCTATCTCGCGCAGGGGCACCGTGAACGGGTTGCTCTTGTGCCTCAAAAAACGGTATTCCATGAGTATTTCGGGGGAGATCGCATTTGTGCTTCTAAGCGACGCGCGCTGCCTTGATAGGCGTGCGGCATGAAAGTCCTGGTCACCGGCAGCAGCGGGCTGATCGGGTCCGAAGCCGTGGAGCATTTTGATCGGCAGGGGCACCAGGTCTTTGGTGTGGACAACAACATGCGGCGCGTCTTTTTCGGGGCCGCGGGAGACACGCTTTGGAACCTGGAGCGCCTGAAGAACATCTGCCATCGCTTCACGCACATCGCGGTGGATATTCGCGACCGGAGCGCCATCGAGGAACTCTTCGCCAGCTGGCGGTTCGATTTAATTATCCACTGCGCGGCGCAGCCCTCGCACGACAAAGCGCGCGATATTCCCCTCCTCGATTTTGATATTAACGCGCTGGGGACACTCAACCTGCTTGAGGCGACGCGTCAGCACTGCGGTGATGCCGTATTTGTCTTTATGAGTAGCAATAAAGTTTATGGTGATGTGCCCAACGAAATGCCCTTGCAGGAGCTGGAAACGCGGTACGATTACGCGCGGACCGAGGATTACGGAGGAATTGACGAAAACTGCCGGATCGATCGCACACTGCACTCATTATTTGGCGCGTCGAAGGCCGCGGCCGATCTGGTGGCGCAAGAATACGGGCGCTATTTCCGCATGAACGTGGGTGTTTTTCGCGGCGGCTGCTTGACCGGGCCTTCGCATTCGGCGGTGGAATTGCACGGGTTCTTGTCGTATCTAGTGAAGGTGGCCCTGCGCGGCGAGTCTTATACCGTTTATGGCCACAAAGGCAAGCAGGTACGCGACAATATTCACAGCCACGATGTTGTATCTGCGATAGAGGAGTTCGCCGCAAATCCGCGGCCGGGCGAAGTCTACAATTTAGGCGGCGGCCGCGGCAACAGCATCTCGATGCTCGAAGCTATTGGGCGCGTCGAACAGTGTACCGGGCGCAGGTTGGACTGGCATTACGTCGACGAGTCCCGCAAGGGCGACCACATCTGTTACATTTCGGATTTGCGCAAATTCCAGAAGGACTACCCGCGCTGGAAAATTACCCGCGACCTCGACTCTACCTTGCAGGAGATGGTCGCATCGCAGCAGGCACATCATGCGCTGTCCGCGGCACAATGATAAGCGATCGACTGGCGGCGCTCGCGGCGAAGGCTATTGAAATCTGCCTAGTGCCGCGGCAGAAACAATCGTGAACGCAAAGCCGGCCGTTTCCGCCATTATTGCCAATTGGAACGGGGCGCACCATCTAAGGATTTGTCTTCCCAGCCTACGCTCGCAATCGTTTGCGCCTCTCGAAATCATCGTTGTGGATAATGGCTCGCAGGACGACTCCGCTCAAGTGACGCGTGAATTTCAAGCGCGCTGGCTTCCGTTGGGCAACAATGTGGGGCTGGCGCCAGCTCTAAACCGGGGCTCCGCGAGTGCCACCGGCGATTTCCTGCTTTTCATAAACAATGACATGCGCTTTGATCCGCGGTTTGTGGCTGCGCTTGTCGAGCCGCTGCAAGAGAATGCAATGATGTTTGCAACCGACGGAATGCAATTCAATTGGGATGGAAGCGAGCGCGGACATCTGGCAGCGCGGCTAGCGAAACGCAGGCCAGGCGGACATTCTTCTACGGAGTTGGTGCCTGGACTATACTTTTACCAACAGGAAGAGCCAGAAAAATCACCAGTATTTACGGGGTCCGCGGCCTGCATGCTGGTGCGCCGGAGGTTTTTTGAAGAGTTGAATGGATTTGATGAGCGCCTACCGCTTGGATATGAGGACGTGGAGATCTGCTGGCGAGCGTGGATACGCCGTTGGCAGACAGTTTACGTTCCTGAGGCAGTTTGCTGGCATCGCGTGGGCAGTTCAGGCCGCTCTCTTGAGGGCATGCGCATGAATTTCCGCGGCATATTGCGGGGACGGTTGCTGCTGGCGACCAAACTCCTGCCGCTGCGCTATGCAGTGAGGACCTGGCTGGTGTCGAGCGTTGCTCTCAGCAAGGACGTGGTCCAGCTGAAATGGTCATTTGCGAAGGATCGCGTCAAGGTTTTATCGGAAACAGGCGGTCTTCTTCCGCAGTTGCTTCGCGAGAGGAAATTGCTATTTCGAAATGGCGGCATCACGAGTAAGCAGCAGCTCAACTCACTATTGCAACTATCCAAGAATCCGCCGGCGACTGGTACAGCCACGCGAGGATTATGAATAGGCTTCTCCTGAAATTTGCTCGTTACGTGCAGTGCTACAGCGAACTGAGCTTTGGACTTCGACCAGAGTCGCTCGAAGGACTGATCGATTATTGCGTCGATCGGCCAGTCTTGATGGGGCAGGTACGTTCCGAAATACTGCAGCTCGGAAATCTTTTAAAGGAGCTTGCGCCCCAGCGCAGCCTGGAAATCGGAACAAATTATGGCGGCACGCTGCTGTTGCTCTGCGCAGTTTCGGCGCCGCGTGCAAAAATCATCAGCGTGGACTTGCCCGAGGGGCCATTTGGAGGAGGGTACCCCAAGCGGAAAATACCTATCTTCAGGCGATTCGCTAGATTCGGGCAAAAGTTGCATCTGCTTCGGGCAAACTCTCATTCCGCCGAGACAAAGAAAGATGTAGAGCGACTCCTTCAGAATGAGCCCCTGGATTATCTCTTCGTGGATGCCGACCACACCTACGAAGGGATTCGGCGCGATTTTGAAATGTACGCCCCTCTGGTGCGCAAAGGAGGCATGATCGCTTTTCACGACATCGTGACACATAAATCGGGAACCCAATGCGAGGTCGAAAGGTTCTGGAACGAGATCAAGCAGGAGTATAGGCACCGAGAGTTCGTGGAGCGTCCGAGCGCCGGTGGCGTTCCGTTTGCCGTGACGGGCGCGCCGATGGAAACCTCCGGTCTCGGTGTTCTTTTCAAGGCGTAACCTGGCGTGAAGGATCAGCGGACAAGGCAGCGAAGTGAGTGTAATAGCAAGCTTCATCGAATAGATCGTGCGAGCGGAGACTTCTAGTGACAACGCCGTTCGTGAGCGTGTTAATCGACACCTACAATCAGGAAGCATTTATTGAGGAGGCGATTGCGAGTGTCCTTCAGCAGGACTTCCCCGCCTCGGAAACAGAGATCGTGGTAGTGGATGATGGATCGACGGATCGCACTGCCGAGATTGTGGGAAAGTTTGCGCCGCGCGTGCGGCTGCTGCGCAAACGCAACGGCGGGCAGGCCTCCGCGTTTAATACGGGCATCCCGGAGACGCGAGGAGAGGTCGTGGCTTTCTTGGACGGCGACGATTGGTGGGCACCGAACAAGTTGGGCGCTGTGGCCCGCGTGTTTGCTGACGAACCGGCAGTCGGCCTGGTCGGACACGGTACGACGCAGGTCTATCTGGACGGACGAAAACAAGCGGAGTTGCCGCGCGAAGTCACGCGCTTTCGCCTCACCTCCGTCGAAGAAGCGAAAGTGTTCCGCATGCGCAGAGGCTTTCTCGGGACGAGCCGAATGGCTTACCGGCGAAAAGTTCTCAATCAGATCGGATCGGTGCCGGAGGCATTGCGGTTCGAGGCGGACGAATATCTCTTTACACTCGCCGGGCTTTTTGCCGACGTAATGATCTTGCCGAAGTCCTATACGTTTTACCGCCTCCACGCCGGAAATTTGTTTCAGTTTGCGAGTGGCAGCCGAGAAACGCTTCGCCAAAAGCAGCAGATATTGGCGGCGCTGGCGAAATCGTTAGAGCAAAAATTGCGGCAGCAGAACGTGCCGGGTGACATCGCCAAGGCGATTTTGGAATGCGTACAGTTGGAAGCAGATGTGTTGCGTCTTGAACTCGACAGCGGTTTTCCTTGGGAGACGCTTTCCGCTGAGATAAAGGTGATGCGCGTATTTCATAGCGACGCATCGATGTGGCAACATTTATTCAGCTTGGCGAGGCTCGCGCCGGCCTTGCTTTTGCCGGCCGCCGTTTATTATCGCGCGAGACACTGGGCTTCGGGCTTTGCCTTTTATAAGGAACTACGACGACGTTTTTTTCCGCTCCCCGTGCCGACTCACGTCGACAGGCAAGAGAAGCCCTCGCTATGACGTGTGCCCATGAATTGACCGTTCGGGTGTCAGCTCGAGCGCCGAGAGAGACGAGTAAGAGGGACTACGATCGCGAATGATCACGTTGGGAGTTAACTACAACAAGACTCACGATTCTGCGGCGTGTATCGTGCGCGACGGAGACCTTTTGTTTGCGGTCGCTGAAGAAAGGCTCAGCCGGATCAAACATGACGCGAACTTTCCCGCGTTGGCAATTCAGGCCTGCCTAGATTTAGCTGGCGTTGACGCGAGTCAATTGGATGAAGTGTGCTTTGGCTGGACCACCGCGGGGCCGGGATTTCGTCATGACCTGAAATGTCTGGCGACCGGGGGCCTGCCGCTCACCTATCTGAATGTTTTGACCAGCACGCTCTATTTTTTGAGTATGTGGCATCAGAAGGGTGGTGCGAAATCTTTCACGCAACGCTTCGGCCGCGTCAAGGGCGGGATGCGCCATGTGGATCATCATCTGGCGCATGCGATCAGCGCTTATGCGTTCTCTGGATTTGACGACGCGGCGATCGTCGTGATGGACGGCCGCGGAGCATGGGAAGCGACTTCGATATGGCACGGCAAGGACGGCCGGATCGAACATGTTCTTACTATTCCGTTTCCCGATTCCGTCGGCTTGTTTTTCAGCGAGTTCACTGGATATCTCGGCTTTCAACCAAACAGCGATGAGTGGAAAGTGATGGGGCTGGCGCCGTATGGCCACCCTGGCGTAAAGCTGGACGCGTTTATTCAGCCGGAAGCAGAGCCTTATCGCGTCAACTGGAAGCGGCTGTTTGGGAACGGCAATGGATCTTTCTCAGGCATTACTCCTCTGCTCGGCCCCGCGCGAGTGCCAGAAAGCGAGATTGAAGACCGCCACAAAAACATCGCGTATGCGGTGCAGGACGCTTGCGAACTTGCCATGATGAGTGTTGTGCGCATGGCGGTGGAGAAAACACGATGCCGCAACCTTTGCCTGGCTGGGGGCGTTGCATTGAATTCGAAAGCCAATGGCAAAATCGCCGCCTCAGGCCTCGTTGACAAAATCTTTGTGCAACCCGCCGCTTCTGACGACGGAGTGGCGCTAGGTGCGGCGCTAGCTCCTTATCTGGACCACGGAGGGCGGCTGCCGAACAGGGCCATGCGTCACGCATATTTCGGTCCGGCTTTCGACGAAGGCGCCATTGAAACCGCGCTGCGCACGTACAAATTGCGCTATTCGCGCGTCGATGATCCGGCGGAGGCCGCGGCGGAACTTTTGTCGCGCGGCAAGATCCTCGGTTGGTTCCAGGGGCGCCTGGAATTTGGCCCGCGTGCACTCGGCAGCCGCTCAATTTTAGCGGACGCTCGCGATCCCGAAATGAATGCCAAGGTGAACAATGCCGTGAAATTCCGTGAATGGTGGCGGCCGTTTGCGCCGTCCCTGAAAAAAGAGGCGGCCAACGAATACCTTGAGAGCGCGACGGACTCACCGTTTATGATCCTGACCGCGCAGGTGCGAGCGGAGAAGCGCAGCGTGATTCCGGCGGTGACGCACGTGGACGGCAGCGCGCGGCCGCAGACGGTGGAAAAGGAAATCAATCCACTCTATTGGCGACTCCTCGATGAGTTTGAGAAGCGCACCGGCGTTCCCGTAATCCTGAACACGTCCTTTAACCTGCGTGGGGAAGCCATCGTAAACACCCCGACCGATGCGGTGCGCACCTTTTTCAGCTCTGGGATGGACGCCTTGGTCATCGGCAGCTTTGTGGTGGAGAAGTGATCGCGCCAAATATTTTCTGGAACTACAAGCTGTGAAACCGCAGCTTTTGGTGGTTCCTCACATCTACGCAGACGATATTTCAGTACGCGAGATCGAGCTGGCACGACGCCTGACATCTCATTTTGACGTCTTCGTCTTCAAATGGCACGACGCGTTGCACGAGGGAGGCAAATCGGTTTTGACAAGGCGCATACGGCAAGCAGGCGTAGCGTTGCGTGCAGGGCTACGTACTCGATCGCAATCCACAATGCCAGACGGACTGCAGATCGTCGAAGTCCCGGTCTGGCAGCCGCTCTTGCTGCAAAGACTAATAGGGATTGAAAAAGCACTAGCACTATGCAAGCTGCTTAACCGCGGTACGCTTCGCTCCGTCGTTACCCAGCTAGGAATCACTCACCTGCTGCTCGCGAATGAGCTGTTTGACGTAGAGAGAATTCCTGGAGTTCGAAGTTTTTTTGATGTCGTCGATTGGTTTCCGGAAGACACGGTTTCCCCGGACAGACTAGCCCGCATTCGCGCCAATCTCCAGCGCGTGAGCAGGAACGTAGATAGCGTGTTCGCTGTTTCGACCGGGCTCTGCGAAAAACTCAAACGGGATTACGGTGTGAAGGCTCTGCCTCTGCCTAATGGCGCCGACTTAGACTGCTTGCGCTCCGTCGCGCGGGAAAACGTTTCAGCATTACGCCAACGCTTGGGAATTGCCAACAACTTCGCGATCGGATACATAGGGAATCACGGATCCTTTACAGGTGTGGATCTTGCGGTGAACGCTTTTCTCGCCGCCCGGCAACGCATTCCAGACGCGAAATTGCTGATTATCGGCCCCGCCGAATTTTGGAAACACCTCCTGGACGCACACCGAAGCGACGGAGTGATCTCCACCGGCAGCATCGTGCCGCAGGAAATTGCGGAATACTTCAATGCAATTGACATCGGTATTCTTGCGCAGGGGAAAAGCACCGGCACAGATTTCGCCTTCCAGATAAAAGTGGTTGAATACAGCGCCTGCCGCAAGTGTGTTGTGTCCACTCCCCTGCTGACGTGGCAGAAGCTGGCGTGGCCGAACATAATCTTGGCCGAGGCGAATCCGCAAGCCTGGGCGGATGCTTTCGTGCGCGCCCGTTCGATGTCCTGGCAACCCGCATGGGACCAGATCGTCGAGCCATACGACTGGCAGGCAATTGCGGACAACGCGGCGAGCACGATGATTGGAACGACGCAAACACGGAACTGACATGCGCATCCTTACGGTTTTTGGCACGCGCCCGGAAGCAATCAAGATGGCGCCCGTGATTCGCACCGCGAGAGAAGCCGGAATCGACACCTGCGTGTGCGTCACCGCGCAACATCGCGGAATGCTGGACCAGGTGATGGAAGTATTCGCGCTAAAGGCAGACTTCGATCTGGATTTAATGAAGGAGGATCAATCGCCAGTTTCCGTGGCGGCGCGTATTTTCCAAACGCTGGGGCCGGTGCTCGTTTCCGCGCGGCCAGACTGGTTGCTCGTGCAAGGAGACACGACCACTTCGTTCGCCGCCGCATTTGTCGGTTATCACCATCACGCCCGCGTCGGTCACATCGAAGCAGGTCTTCGCACAGACAATAAGTGGCAACCTTTTCCCGAAGAAATCAACCGCCGGCTTGTTACGACATTGACCGATTTGCATTTTGCTCCCACACAGCGAGCGGCGAATGCCCTGGCAGCGGAAGGGGTGCCGCTCGATCGAATCCACGTGACCGGGAATACCGTTGTCGATGCGCTGCAGGAGATTTTGCAGCGGCCGCCCGCATTTACGGACCCGCAGCTCCGCGCGCTTAGCGGAAGAATCGTTTTGCTAACGGCTCACCGACGCGAGAACCAGGGTGAGCGCCTTGAGCAAATTTGCTTGGCGGCGAAAGACTTGCTCCAGAAGTTTCCCGACATTACTTTGGTTTTTCCGGTGCACGCAAACCCAAACGTGACCGCCATCGTGCAGCGGCTGCTTGGCGGTGAACCACGAACCGTGCTGACGAACCCGTTGCCTTACCCTGATTTCGTACATTTAATGAAATCGGCAACCTTGATCCTGTCGGATTCCGGCGGCGTACAGGAAGAAGCACCCACTCTGGGCACAAGCGTCTTAGTGCTGCGCGATGTGACCGAGCGGCCTGAGGCTGCCGAGTCCGGCTGGGCCAAGGTCATCGGAACCAAGCGAAGCGCAATCGTCGAGCATGCCAGTGCTTCACTGGAAAATAGCCGGCGTACGGACCCAGTAGCGGGAGAAAACCCCTTTGGCGATGGGCACGCGAGCGCGCGAATCATCCAGGCGCTGCGGAAATGGCAACCCTAAAAGCCGCCGTTGAGCGGCAATCGTACTTCCAATTAAACGGTCGCGCGGCCGGAAACGCTCGTCTCTTCGCTCGCTAACGATTGCAGCGATTCGATGAACGGCGCACGCGCCACGCCCCGCTCCGTGAAGATGGCGGCAATGTACCGCGCCGGAGTCACGTCGAAAGCGGGATGCGCCGCGTGCACGTCCGGAGCGATCCGAACGCCTCGCAAGTGTGTGACTTCGGCGGCACTGCGCTCCTCGATGGGAATGTGGTCGCCGTCGGGTAACGAAAGATCGAAAGTCGAAATCGGCGCGGCCACGTAGAACGGCACATTATTTTCTTTGGCCAGCACCGCGATTTGATACGTGCCGATTTTGTTGGCGGTATCGCCGTTCGCAGCGATGCGGTCGGCCCCGGTGACGACTGCCCCCACTTTCCCCGTTTTCAGGAAGTGCCCGACCATATTGTCGGTGATGAGTGTGAGTGGAATGCCGCCGCGATGCAGTTCCCAGGCGGTGAGTCGCGCGCCTTGCAGATAAGGGCGCGTCTCCGGAACCAGGACATGGATTTTTTTCCCTTGCTCGAACGCTACGCGAATCACGCCCAGGGCCGTGCCGATACCGCCAGTGGCCAGCGCACCGGCGTTGCACTGCGTCATCACGTGGCCTTCGCGCGGCATGAATTCCGCGCCGTAGCGGCCGATGGCTTCGTCCGTGGCTTTTTTCTCGAGATGCACTTGCTGCGCTTCCGCGACAAGGGCCTTCTTGATCTTGTTTAAGTCAGAGGATTGCGCCGCGAGCTCCACGAAACGCGCTTTCATGCGCTCGATGGCCCAGAAGAGATCGACGGCAGTGGGCCGCGTTTTGGCCATGACATCGCAGATTTTCAACAATTCCTCGTGCAAATCGGCCATGGATTTCGCCGGAGAATGCAAAACGCCCAGCGCCACGCCCATCGCAGCGGCGACGCCGATGGCGGGCGCACCACGGATAACCATTTCGCGGATCGCTCGGGCTACTTCGCGGTAGTCGGTATACGTGTGGGAGATTTCCTCGGCGGGAAGCCGGCGTTGGTCGAGCATGACCACACCGCGCTCGGTCCATTCAATAGGGTGAGCTACATACATTAACTGTTCTTCCTCAACCGCGAATCCAGGGAAACTACGCCGCCAACGCCACAATACATTGTAGCGGACGCGTGGACGAAAACGAATTCCGCTATGGCGTGGAAATTTTGGTGAACCCGTGGGTCCCAATGATGGTAGCCACGGCGATCATGGAGTTGTACCCGAGATGCAGCAGGAAGCTGGCGACCACGGTGCCCGTGTACGCGCGGGCGAAAGTGAAGATGATGCCCACCAGGATCAGCAGCCCGACGATGCCCCAGGTCCACGCAAGCTGCGCGCCGTGCATCAACCCAAACAGCACTCCGGTAAGCAAAATGCCCGGCAGGATCCCAAACGATTTCGCGAAAAGCGGATAGAGATAGCCGCGAAAGACCGTTTCCTCCACCAGCGGAGCCACGAAAACGGCCATGGCCATTAACAACATCGCGCTGCTGCGATTCTTCAGGATCTCCTGAATGGGCATTTTGTCGTCGGTGTGCACCTGCGAACTGACGATGAAAACGAAAATAGCCAGTCCGCAGCCCGCGAGAAAGTACGCCCAGGGATTGGCCTTGCCGGTGGAGAGGTTCACGTGCAGTTTTTTCCACCCCAGCGACCGCCAGAACGGCTGGCCGCGCAGCACGCCCAGCGTCACGTAGAGAAACAGAAAGATTGCGCCATACCACAAGAGATTGCTGCCGAACAGAAACTGCGGCTTGTTCAGCAGGTAACGCTCCAGATCCTTGGCCTGCATGGTGCCAGGCGGCGCGTAGTACAAAATCAGCGCTGTCTGCACCAGGAAAAAACTGGCGAGCGCGAAGAAAATAAACACGAAGAAATGCGGCCAGGACCAGGAAACGCGTAGGTCTTCGGGCAGGGTGCGCCGTGGCATATAGGAAGACGGCGTGTCGGAGGGCGATGTGCTCGCCGCGTAGCTGATGGGGTCGCCAGCGAGCCGGGAGTTCGCATCTTCCGCAGGAGGCGGTTCGGCGGCGGCCGGAAGCAAGGAATCTTGTTCGGGGGAGTCGGGCGGCGTATCGTCGAAAAGGGTCATCGAGTTTTTTCTTTTGCTTTCTTGCGCGGCGAGGTTCGCGGCCAGCCGCTGGCCAAAGCAGCCGCTACCAACGGCAGGAGCAGTTCGTGATGGCCGGTGATGGCATAACCGCGCGACTCCTCTTCTTTTCCTTTGCGGCTATGCGCGGAAGCTGTGGGGCGCCTCACCACATTCTGCAACGGGCGGTAGTGCTGAATAAAGTCGAAGTTGGCCGTCGTGATGGGGCGAAGAGGAACGCCAAGATTGCGCACAACGGCCACAGCTTTCAGAAAAACCTCGGGGAGCAGAACAGCCGAGCCCCAATTTAAATAGATGCCGCCGGGATGCATTTGTTGCACTAGAGAGCAGAAGAGGCGGAAATCGAGGTGCGAGGCGGAGCCGAGAGCGGCGCCGTCGGCAGTGCGGTGCATGTGGGGAATGTCCGTGCCGATGGCGAGATGCACGGTGACAGGGATGCGGAGTTTGTAGGCGGCGACGAGGACGCTGGAGTTTGCATAGGGAACATCGATTACGGCGTTGTGGAGGAATTGACCGGTGGCTTCGCCGTAGCCGAGCCGGGCGCGCATGGCGACTTTTGCGATCTGGTTTAGATACTCGCCAGTTTCCGCGGCCATGCCGAAGGCGCCGGCGCCCAGACCGGTTTCGACGTCTTCGGAGGTGTTGCCGACGAGGGCGATTTCGAAATCGTGGACTAGCGCGGCGCCGTTCATGGCGAGGGAGGTGATAAAGCCGCGCCGCATGAGATCAATCAGCAGAGGCCCAAGGCCGACCTTGATCACGTGTCCGCCAATGCCCCAAAGAATAGCTCTGCGTTCCTTGCGCGCCGTGTGGATAGCAGTAAGCAGGTTGCGCAGGTCAGCGGCAGCCAGAAAGTTAGGAAGCGAAGCGAGAAATTTCGAGAGCGAAGGATTAGCAGTCGGGGCCTTAGCGAAATCGCGCACACTGACCTTGCTCTTGCGCGAAGCCAGGGGATACGTCTGGAGGTAAGTGAGTGTGATGGGCCGGGTAGAGTAGACGCTCATTTAAGGAGTTTCACTCTAAGGCGAACGTCGCTAAGGAGCAAGTCAGATACAGCTGGTGCGAGTCGTTGCCAGCATTTCACATCGGGACTATCCCCGCAGCTTGGAACACCGCTGCGACCAGTTCGATGATTACGAAGAACATTTCGAACCCGCGGACGCGCGGGCATTACTTTGCGCCGGAGCTGTGACCGTTGGCATTGAGACCCAGCAGCCGGGAGAGGGCCTGCCCAGTGTAGGACTTCTTGGTACGCGCGACGACTTCGGGGGGCCCCTGGGCTACGATGCGCCCGCCACCTTCGCCGCCTTCTGGACCAAGATCAATGATCCAGTCGGCCTGCTTGATGACGTCGAGGTGGTGCTCGATGATCAGCACGGTATTGCCGAGGGAAACGAGGCGCTGCAGAACGTCGAGCAGTTTGCGTACATCATCGAAGTGCAGCCCGGTGGTGGGCTCGTCGAGGATGTAAAGCGTGCGACCGGTCTGGCGCTTGGAAAGTTCGCGAGCCAGCTTGATGCGCTGCGCTTCGCCGCCGGAAAGAGTCGTCGCGGACTGGCCGAGCTGCACGTAGCCGAGGCCGACTTCCACAAGCGTGGCAAGTTTTTGCTGAACTTGCGGAATATTTTCGAGCAGCTTCAGCGCCTCTGACGAAGGCAAATTCAGAACGTCCGAAATCGAATGCCCTTTGAAGCGCACCGCAAGCGTTTCGGAATTGTAGCGGCGCCCCCGGCACACTTCGCAGGTGACGTACACGTCCGGCAGAAAATTCATTTCGATGCGCCGTAACCCATCGCCCTGGCAAGCTTCGCAGCGTCCGCCTTTGACGTTGAAGCTGAAGCGCCCCGGACGATAACCTCGCTCGCGCGATTCCGGAAGCATCGCAAACAGCTCGCGTATAGGCGCAAAGACGCCGGTATAAGTGGCAGGATTAGAGCGCGGCGTTCGCCCAATAGGCGCTTGGTCGATCTCGATGACTTTGTCGATCTGGTCGGCGCCAACGATTTCGCGATGCGCGCCAGGCGGTTCTTGCGACCGGTAAAGTTTCTGCGCCAGCGCGCGATAGAGAATGTCGTTGACCAGAGTAGATTTCCCGGAGCCTGAAACACCAGTGACCACGGTAAGCAAGCCAAGCGGCAGAGTGACGTCGACATCTTTCAGGTTGTTGGCGCGCGCGCCGAGAATTTGGATGGCTTTGCCGTTCGGGCTGCGGCGCTTTTCCGGCACGGGAATCTGCGCCGCGCCGCTGAGATAGCGCCCGGTGAGCGATTCAGCGCTAGCCGCGATCTGTTCGGGCTTGCCCTGTGCGACAAGGTAGCCGCCCGCATCGCCCGCGCCAGGCCCAAGGTCGACCACGAAGTCCGCGCGCCGAATGGTATCTTCGTCGTGCTCGACCACCAGAACGGTGTTGCCAAGATTGCGCAGCTGTTCGAGCGAGCTGAGCAGGCGATCATTGTCGCGCGCGTGCAGGCCAATGGAAGGCTCGTCAAGAACGTAAAGAACGCCGCGCAGCCTCGAGCCGATTTGCGTCGCCAGGCGAATGCGCTGCGCTTCGCCACCGGAAAGCGTAGCAGCGGAACGGCTGAGACTGAGGTAGCCGAGTCCCACGGCGAGAAGGAAATCGAGCCGCTCCGCAACTTCTTCGAGCGGGCGTCCGGCGACTTCGCGCTGCCGTGGCGTTAACTGCGCCAGAATTTTGTCGACCGCGGGCCGCGCGGCGGCGAGCGAAAACGCCGTGAAGTCGGCAATGGACCAGCCGGCCAACTTCACGGCGAGCGATTCGGGACGCAGGCGCTTGCCGTGGCAGATGCTGCACAGTGTGGCGGACATATATTGCGTCATCCACTCGCGATAGGAGTCGGAGTTGGATTCCTGGAAATTGCGGTCGAGGAATTTAAGGACGCCATGGAAGCGGAAGCCTTTTTCGGCGCGGATTTTCTTGCCCGCGGCGTCGGTCACAGTCGCTGAGGCGGCCTTGCCGTTGGAAGGCGGCCAGCCGTACAAAATAAGGTTTTGCACGCGAGTCGATTGCTTCTCGAAGGGAACTTGCAAGTCGAAGCCGTGCGCATACGCGCCAAGCTCAATGGTGCGCTTGAGCAGCGCGGAGCTGGAACCCGGCCCGAGGCCACCGTCGAAAAGCGGGCGAGTCCAATCGACTATGACGCGCGCAGGATCGAAATCGTACTTGGAGCCGAGTCCATTGCAGGCGGGACACGCGCCGTAGGGAGAATTGAAGCTAAAGGAGCGCGGCTCGAGTTGCGGGACGGAAATGGCGCAATCGGGGCAAGCGAGCTTCTCGGAGAAGACATGGTCTTTGCCGCCAACGATGGACACGGTGACGAGACCGGCAGCGAGCTTGAGAGCGGTGGTGATGGATTGCTCAAGGCGCGAAGCGATCCCCGGCTTGACCAGCAGTCGATCGATGACCACCTCAATGGTGTGATTCTTGCGCTTGTCGAGGGTCGGAGGCGCGTCGAGCGGGTACAACTCGCCATCGATGCGCACGCGAACGTAGCCATCTTGCGCGAGCTTCTCAAGCTCCTTGCGATACGCGCCCTTTCGCCCGCGCACGATGGGCGCGAGGATCATGATGCGGTCGTCGGTTTTGCACAGGTCGCCATTGAGGATGGCTTGCACGATCTGGTCGCTGGACTGCCGCGTGATGGGCTTGCCGCAATTGGGGCAATGCGGAATGCCGATAGAGCTATAGATAACCCGAAGGTAGTCGTAGATTTCCGTGATGGTGCCCACGGTGGAGCGCGGAGAACGCGTCGTGGTCTTCTGCTCGATGGCGATGGAGGGCGAAAGTCCTTCAATTACATCGACTTCGGGCCGCTCCATCTGGTCCAGGAACTGGCGAGCGTAGGCGGAGAGGGATTCGACGTAGCGACGCTGTCCCTCGGCATAGATCGTGTCAAAAGCCAGGGAGGACTTGCCGGAGCCTGAGAGCCCGGTAATGACGGTAAGGGAGTTCCGGGGGATTTCGACGCTGATATTCTTGAGGTTATGCTGGCGAGCGCCGCGGACAACGAGTTTCGTCAGGCCCATGATTCCGAAAGCTCCCTCCACAGGAGCCGGCCCGCAGTAAGCGGGCCCCTGGCGCACAGTGGGTACACTGAGGCCAGAATAACTTTTCACAATAGCAGGGGCGCCTTGCCGGGGTCAACACGGCGGGCAAGGCGAGACAGCTAGCAACTTGCCATAACGGCGAAGGGCCCCTTGGAGCTTACAGTGAACACAGTAGAGCATTTAGACTGCGGGTAAATTTTGGCGGGGGGTGGGGCGTTTTTACGTGGATTTAGCCAGCAACATGAGAAAAACAAAGGGGTTACGGATGGCGTTCGGTTTGCACCCCAGAGGCTGTGGGGGACGCGAGCCGAGGATCCCTTTAGGGGATTGAGGGCTGGGCCGGTTCGCTCGTCCCCCTTTTTACTTTCCCTCCTTCGATTTCCCCTCTACATTCGCAAAAATGGACGTGTGTTACTCCTCAAATCAAGAATGCCAAGGGCAATAAAAGGCCGCGGGACGGCAGAGCTATACGTTGTTGCGGAGCGCGAAAGACCAGGTCAGGACCTGGAAAAGGCTACGTCCAGGGGCGGGAGATGTAATCGCTCATGGTCATGAAGAGCATGATGGCGAGCCAGAAAACGGACGCGATGATGACGAGTTGCGTGCGTTTGGGGCTGTATTTCGCGTGCATGAAAAAGAGGACGACGAGTGAGGCTTTGAAGACCGCGATGGTGAGCGCGACGATGATGTTCAAGCCGGAAAAGTATTGGTTGAGGTCGACCTCGGCGGCGGCGACCGTCAGAAAAGTGCAAATCATGAGAATGCCGAAAATCGTGAAGTACACCTTCGGTGAAACAATATGATGTTCCGACACGCGCTTACCTTTCCGCTGAAATGCCGTCAGTGGCGATCGATCAAGTAAAGCAACGGAAACAAAAAAATCCAAACGATATCGACGAAATGCCAGTACAGCCCGATATTTTCTACGGGAGTGTTGTACTCCGGCGTGAAGCGCCCGCGCACCGATTCCTTGATGAGCCAAATGAGCAGGCCAGCGCCAATGATCATGTGCAGGGCGTGGAGGCCGGTCATGCCAAAGTAAAGTGAGAAGAAAAGCTGGGTGTGAGCATTGGTGGCGACGTCGGCACCGGGTTCAAACTGGAAATTCCATCCGGGGATGTGATGCTCCACGTATTTGTCGTGATACTCGATGGACTTAATGCCGAGAAATACGGTGCCGAGAACCAGAGTGGCGACGAGGAACCAAGTGAGCGCTTTTTTCTTACCGGCCTGAGAGGCCCAGACAGCCATGGCCATGGTTAAGCTGCTGCCGATGAGAACGACGGTGTTGATAGCGCCCCAGGAAAGCCTGATGGTTTTGCTGGCTTCGCTAAAAATGTCGGGATAGGTGGAGCGATTCAGCGTGTAGGTCATGAACAGGCCGCCGAAAAAAAGCACTTCGGTGGACAGGAAGATCCACATGCCCAGCGAGGCGGTCTCCCGCTGCTGCTCCAGCGTTCTATATTGTTCGTACAATTCTCCGGTGCGATGCACGCGGCAGCTCCTCTAGAGTTAGTCGTCTCCGTGCGCGGGCGACGGCGCACCTTTTATTGCCAAACCAAGATCCGGCCGGTTGTCGTAGTCGTACGGCTCCCAAGTGACTTCGGGCGTGACCTCGAAATTCTCGGTAGGCGGCGGCGAGGGTGTTTGCCATTCGAGGCCCGTGGCCGGCCAGGGGTTCGGTCCAGCTACCGCGCCGTAGCGCATGGACCAGGTAAGGTAAATCATGGGAAGCAGATAGCCGAGCGCGAGAATGGATGCACCGGCGGTGGACATTACATTAAGCACTTGAAATTCAGGAGGGTAGCTGGCGTAGCGGCGCGGCATACCCATGTAACCCAGAATAAATTGCGGGAAAAACGTGAGATTGAAGCCGAGGAAAAGAGTTACAGCGGCGACACGCGCAAGAAATTCAGGATAGAGCTTGCCCGTGATCTTGGGCCACCAGTAGTGCAGGCCGCCAACGTAGCCCATCACTGCGCCGCCCACCATAATGTAGTGGAAGTGAGCGATCACGAAGTAAGTGTCGTGGAGGTGAATGTCCAAGCCGAGGCAGGCGAGGAAGAGGCCGGTGAGGCCGCCGATTAGGAAGAGGCCGATAAAGCCGAGAGCGTAGAGCATCGGAGTGTCGTAGGAGATGGAGCCTTTGTAGAGCGTGGAGGTCCAGTTGAAGACTTTCACGGCGGATGGAATAGCGACGAGATAACTGAGCAGGGAGAAGGTCAGCGCCGCATAGGTGGACTCGCCGGTTACGAACATGTGGTGGGCCCAAACAAAGAAGCCGATGACGGCAATGGCGATACTGGAGCCGGCGATAAAGGTGTAGCCGAAGATAGGCTTGCGCGCGAAAGTGGGGATGATTTCGCTGATAACACCCATGGCCGGCAGAATCATGATGTACACGGCGGGATGGGAGTAAAACCAGAACAGATGCTGGAAGAGAATGGGGTCGCCGCCAAGCGCGGGATTGAAAAAGCCCAGGTGAAACATGCGCTCCATGCCGGCAAGCAGCAGGGTGATGGCGATTACCGGAGTGCCCAGTATGAAGATGATGCTGGTGGCGTACTGCGCCCACACGAAGAGGGGCAAGCGGAACCAGGTCATGCCCGGGGCACGCATGGTGTGCACGGTGACGATAAAATTCAGGCCGGTGAGGATGGAGGAAAAGCCGTTGATAAAGACGCCGATCACAGCGGGCGTGACAGCGGAATTGGAATAGACGCTGCTTAGCGGCGTGTAAAAGGTCCATCCGGTATCGAGGCCACCGGTCGAGAAAGAATAGAGAACGAAGCTGCCGCCAACGAGGTAGATGTACCAGCTCAGGAGATTAATCTTCGGGAAGGCGAGGTCTTTGGCGCCAATCATAATGGGCAGGAGGAAGTTGCCCAAGACGGCGGGAATCGACGGAATCAAGAAAAAGAAGATCATGGCCACGCCGTGCATGGTGAAGAGCTTGTTGTAGGTTTCTGGCGTGACCAGCAAGCCTTTGGGACTGAGCAAGTGAATGCGGATCATGGTGGCAAACGCGCCGCCGATGAAGAAGAAGAAAGTGACGGAAGCGAGATAAAGCATGGCGATGCGCTTGTGGTCGGTGGTCAGAAGCCAGGAACGAATGCCGTAGGTGGAGTTCAGATAATGCTCGCGCGGCATTTGGTTGACCGCTACTGGTGTGGCGCTCATAACTATTTCTTCCCCATGGCCGGCGCAACTCCGGCACCTTTGCTAGGAACCGGCTGCGACTGCAAAGACTTAATGTACTCGGTAAGGTCGATAATCTGCTCCTCGGTGAGCTGTCCCTGGAAACTGGGCATCAAGGGTTGGTATCCGGCAACGATTTTAGCTTGTGGACTCAGAATTGATTCGCGGATGTACGCGTCGTCGGCATTGACGGTAGAACCGTCGGCCAGGAGAACTTTGCCACCGTATACGCCATTCAGGGAGGGCGCGCGGCCGGTGCCGTTGGGTAGATGACATGTAGTGCAGGCTTTCTCGACGAAGAGCTTTTCGCCCGCGACAACGGGATTGGCAGAAGCATCGGAGGAGCCGGAAAGCCAAGCGGCGTAGTCCATCGGCTCCATTACTGTGACCCATCCACCCATGAGCGCGTGATTTGTGCCGCAGTATTGCTGGCAGAAGAAATGGTAGCGCCCGGCTTTGGTGGGACGGAACCACATGGTGTTGTAGTGCCCGGGAACAACGTCCATCTTGACGCGAAAGGCGGGAACGGAAAAATCGTGTATGACGTCTTCGCTGGCGAGGATAAGCTTGATGTTGCGGCCAACCGGAACGTGCAGCTCATTTATTTCGCGCAAACCCGTGGGCTGCTGAACTTTCCACATCCACTGCTTTCCGATGACATAGACGTCCAGGGTGTCCATGGGGACGCGGCGATAGTCCACATAGACGACCGCGCCCCAGCCGAACATGGTCAGCGCCAAGAACAGAGGAACCGCAATCCAGAGAGTTTCGAGGCGCATATCGCCGTGAATCGGAACTCCCACCTCTTCCGGATGTTTGCGGCGGTACTTAAAGAAGAAGAAGATGACGGCAGCGGTGATGGCCACGGCGAAGAAAAGACAGATCGCGGTGATATAGACCATCAGCGAATCAACGCTAACGGCGAAGTTCGAGGCCTGCTCCGGATACAATGGCATTTCCGACTGCACGGTCTTAGTGTGCTCCTTGTTCCGGGCCACCTTGGAAGGGTGGACGCGAACTAATCGATGCCGCCCGAACCTCGCGACGGCGAAAAATCAGTATTCCCGCAACAATGCTGAAGATAGTGAGAACGCCGCCGAGGCGGACAATTTTGAGCACGGTGGCACTATAACGGGCGGTCTCCGGATGGTATTGAAAGCAAAAAAGCAGAAGATGGTCGATGGGCGTTCCAATTTTTCCGGCGGAAGCGTCGACCAGACCGAGGCGCACGTCGCGCGAAGGATATTCGACACCGTAGAAATATCGCGAGATACGGCCATCGGGGGTGATGAGCATGATGCCGCTGGCGTGCGCGAAAAGATTGTGTTTTTCGTCAAAGGAATACCGGAAATTCGCAGCGCTGGCCAGCGCGTGAATGGCATCTTCTTTTCCGGTCAAAAAATGCCAGCCGGAGGCAGTTTCTGGGCGGCCGTAGCGAGATAGAGCTGCTGTTTTCTTCTGCGCGGCCATCTGCGGTGTTTCGCGCGGGTCAAAGCTGACAAAAACGACTTCGTAGTCGCGGGCGGCATTGAACGAGAGCATTTTCAGGCTGCCTACCACGCCCATCTCGACCTGATTGCAGAGCATCGGGCAGCCATAGTAGACCAGGGCCAGCAACACGGGTTTGCCATGAAAATAGTCACGGAGCTGTACATCGCCGCCGGATTCGTCGCGAAAATGCGTATCCAGGGGCAACTGGGCGTTGAGCTGCGGCTCGAAGCCGACATTTACGAGTTGCGCGGGCAGACCCGAAGAGGATTTGCCGACACTATCGGGAATGGTCTGCGCGCTCGCGGCCACAGAGATGGCGAGCAACGTGACGCTGGCGGCGATGGTGCGAATACGGTTCATAGCTTTACTTCTTTTTCTCCGCCGGTGGCGTGGACGCAGCCGGCAAACCTTTCTCGGCAATAATTTTCATGGCGTCTTCCACGGGAATTTCGGCGATGCCGCTGTTTTGATCAATCCAGCCCGTTTTTTCATCGGCTTCCGTATCTTCCAGCATTTTCTCGCGCAGGTCATTTTGCGGGTCGTTGCGGTGACCGGGAACGCCTTGCAGGCGAGGCTCCGGGGGCATGGTCAGATAATCCTTGCCCATTTCCGCGCGGACGGGCGGAGGCGGCGTGTCCGATTCCACGGCCAACTTTGTGGTGGCACGTAGAATGAAGACGCACACGACATACGAGAGGATCACGGCGATGGCCAGCACCGCCAGGTAGGTGTAAATCGTGCGGGCTTTGACGTCGCGAGTTTCAAAAGCGACGGTGTCGTGCTCAGGGAGCGCCCCGGCGTTATTAGCCGAGTTGTGAGACTCAGTGCTCATGGGTTGCAATGGCCTCCGCAAGATGGGGGTCGCCGACAGGAAGCACAGGAGCTTGTTTGAGATTTCCGGCGAAGAAAAAGAACCACAGACCGCCGAGGGCGAGCGCGGCGGCAAGATCCCAGATGTTCGGCAAAGCCCTAGCCGTAAACTCCGGGCGAGTCATCCAGAAAAGATCCACCAAGCGCATAAGGATCAGCCAAATGGCCACGGCTGGCAGGACTTTGGGATTGCGCTTGAGATCCCGCGAAAGCAGCAAGAAGAACGGGACAAAAAAGTGGAAAACGACCACGATGACCGCAACCACACCCCACTGGCTGTGCAGGCGCGAAAAGTAGAAAGAGATTTCCTCCGGCTGATTGCCGGACCAAATGATAAGAAGCTGGGAAAAGTCGAAATAAGCCCAGAGCATCAAGAAAGCCAGCAGGAGTTTACTCATATCGTGAATGTGGCGCGGCTGAAGAACGCCGGAGAGCGGGCCGGTGCGCGAGAGCAGCACTACTATAGCAATCATCAAGGACATGGAAGAGATGAGCTGGCCGGCTACGAACAAGAAGCCGTAGATCGTGGACGCCCAGTGGGGTGAGAGGGACATCACCCAGTCGATGGCGGCAAAGCTCATGACGAAAACGTAGAGGATAATACCGGGTCCGGCCATCACCTTGAAACGGCGGCGGACCGCAGTGTCCTCTGGATTGGCATCTTGTTCGCGGGACCAGCGGTTGAAAAGAAACACGAGAATGCCCCAAATGACGAAGTACAAGATGGCGCGAACGCGAAAACCATTGGGCGTCAGATACGAGCGCTGAAATTCGGAGAGAGCGCCTTCGCCCAAGCGGGGCGCGGTAAGCCAGGCGGCGTAAAGATATTTCATTCCGAAAAAGATGGGCACGAATAGCACGGCGACTACCGCAAGTACGCGCGTGGCGGACTCCAGCGGGCGGCGAATGATGATGCCCCAATTGCCGCCGGTCAGATGCTGCAGCATCAGGAGGCCGAGCGAGCCGAGCGAGAGACCCAAAACGAACATGAAGGCGAGGAGATAGGAGGGGTAAAAGCGATCGGGAGCTTTGACGACTCCGATGAGGCAAATTACAACGCCGATCACACCGGCGAGGAGCGCGCGCTGGCGGATGCGGTCGATACTCTCGGGCGCTTTGTAGTCCTGCGCGGTCATTCCGTCTTTCCTCCGGGGGCGCCCTCGCCGTGGGCTTCCGGTTTTTTCTCCGCTGGCGGATGCAAGACTTTTTCGCGGAGGTCTGGCGGCAGGTCCGAGATTTTGGCGTTGCGGCTCAACTGCAGCGCGCGGACGTAGGCAACAATGGCCCAGCGATCGCGAGGCGGAACCTGCGCGGAGTAGGAGAACATGGCGCCGAAGCCGTTGGTGATGACGTCGTAGATGTAGCCGTTGGGAACCTGGCGCAAACGGTCCTGGTGATAGGAGGGCGGATGCTTCATGCCGCGGAGGGCGACGATGCCGTTGCCGTCGCCCTGCAAACCGTGGCAAGGCGAGCAGAAAATCCTGTAACGGTCTTTGCCGCGTTCGAGAAGCTGCATATTGAGCGGCAGCGGGAAGGCATTGGAGTCCTTGGGTATGAGCAAGTCATCGTCGGCCACGGAACCGCGCGCGACGGTATTTTCGACCAACGGACGAGCGGAGCGGCCATCGGTGAAGAAATCGGAAGGCCAAAGCGGCCGATCCTTGGGCTGCATGGCCATGTCCTGCTTCAGGCTGCAGCCGGCCAGCAAAAAAAGTGAAGCGGCGAGCGAGAATCGGAATGGCAATGAGTTAGTCATCTTCGACCTCGATGACATGCGTGGCGTGAAGCGCTTGAAGAAAACGCGCCGATTCGGAGATATTGAATTTGGGATCGCGCGCTTCGATGCACAGGAAAAACCGGTCGCTGGTAGCGTGCTTCACGAAACGTTGCACATTGAAGAGGGGATGATGCGGACGCGGCAGCCCGTTCAACGCGAGCATGCCAAATACCGCAGAGAGTGCGGCGCCAAGCACGGTGAGTTCGAAGGTGACAGGAATAAAGGCGGGCCAACTGTTTAACGGACGTCCGCCGATGTTCAGGGGATAGGCGATTGCAGACGCCCATAACTGAAAGAAAAAGCCGCCCAGACCACCTGTGAGGCCACCGATCAACGTGATCAGAGGCACGTTGTTTCGCTTTAGAGCGAGAGCCTCGTACAGTCCCTCAACCGGAAAAGGTGTGTACGCTTCGATCCGGCGATAGCCGGCCACGCGAGTTTTCTCCACGGCGTCGATAAGGTCGTGCTCCGTCGGGAACTCGGCCACCAGTCCGTAAATGTGCGAGCGATGTTCCATTACTCGTGATCCTCGGAGGTCTCGGCGACCAGCTCACGCATCTCAGCGATCGAAATCGCAGGCATCAAACGCACAAAGAGGAACAGTAGCATCACGAAAAGACCAATCGTTCCGGCGAACGTCGCGTAATCCCAAACCGTAGCTGAATATCGCCCCCAGGCAGATGGCATGAAATCTCGCGTCAAACTGATCACAACGATCACAAACCGCTCGAGCCACATGCCGAGGTTAACTACGAGCGACAACACAAAAAGCAGCGCGACGTTGGCGCGGGCCTTACGGAACCACAGCAACTGCGGGGTGAGAATGTTGCACAGAATCAGCGCATAGTAAAAGTGACTGTACGGGCCATGGAAGCGCATGTTCGTGAGGTAGAGGTCGAATTTGTCTCCGCTATAAATAGACATGAAAAATTCGAAGAAGTAGCCGTAGGCCACGATGAGGCCGGTGGCGAGCATTACCATCGCCATGTTCTCGAGATGACGCATGGTGATGAAATCTTCGAGGTCGTAAGCCTTGCGCAACGGAATGGCGATGGTGAGCACCATGGCGAAGCCGGAGTAAATCGCGCCGGCAACGAAGTAGGGCGGGAAAATAGTAGTGTGCCAGCCGGGAACGATAGCAACGGCGAAGTCGAAGCTCACCACGGTGTGCACGGAGAGGACGAGAGGCGTTGCGAGCCCGGCGAGAAGAAGATACGCGGATTGGTAACGGTGCCAGTGCCGTGCGGACCCGCGCCAACCCATGGCCAGCATTCCGTAAATGATTTGCATGGGCTTCTTTAGTGCGCGGTCGCGAAGGGTAGCAAGGTCGGGTATCAGGCCGACGAACCAGAAAAGCAGGGAGACCGTACCGTAAGTGGAGACCGCAAAGACGTCCCAGATGAGCGGGCTGCGAAATTGCGGCCAGAGGCCCATCGTGCTGGGATACGGGAACATGTAGTACGCCATCCACGGACGACCGGTGTGGATAAGGGGGAAGATGCCGGCACAGGCCACGGCGAAAAGGGTCATAGCCTCGGCGAAACGGTTGATGGACGTGCGCCACTGCTGGTTCAACAAAAAGAGAATGGCGGAAATCAGGGTGCCAGCGTGGCCGATACCAATCCACCAAACGAAATTGACGATGGCGAAGCCCCAGCCGACGGGAATATTGATGCCCCAGATCCCGACACCTTTGATGATGAGCCAAGCCAGAGCGATGGTGAGTATCATCACCATAGTGAAAGAAAGAGCGAAACCGGCTACCCAACCCAGGGAAGTGGGGCGGGTTAAAACGATGGCGCTGATTTTATCGGTGACGGAGGCATAGGTATATCCCGGCTCAATAACCGGTGAAACCGGTTGCTCGTCCGCGGAGTTGTAGGGCGGACGCGTGCTCATGCCTTCTCCATTTCGGGATTAGGATTGCGCACGGCGGCCAGGTAGGTGGTGCGAGGCCGGGTGTTGAGTTCGCCGAGAACGTTGTAATTGCGTTGCTGGGCCTTCAGCTTGGCCACGCGGCTGCTGGGATCGTTGGCGTTGCCGAAGACGATGGCATCGGCGGGGCAAGCCTGGGCGCAGGCGGTGATGATTTCGCCGTCGCGAATCTCACGATTTTGTTTTTCCGATTCGATGCGGGCATTGTTGATGCGCTGCACGCAATAGGTGCACTTTTCCATAACGCCACGGCTGCGCACGGAGACTTCGGGATTGCGCTGAAGTTTGAACTGCGGAGTTTCCCAATCCTGGAAGCGCAGGAAATTGAAGCGGCGCACTTTGTAGGGGCAGTTGTTGGAACAGTAGCGCGTGCCGATGCAGCGGTTGTAGACCATGTCGTTCAAGCCTTCCGCGCTGTGCACTGTGGCGCCTACCGGGCAGACTTGCTCGCAGGGCGCATTCTCGCATTGCATGCAGGGAACCGGCTGGAAAAAGGTTTCCGGATTCGCAAGGGCATCGTCGGCGTTGGTGCGCGGATCGTTCGTGCTGGTGTTTGCGTTGTAATAGCGGTCGATGCGAATCCAATGCATTTCGCGGCCGCGCAGGACCTGATCTTTGCCGACCACGGGGATGTTGTTTTCGGCGACGCACGCGACGACGCAGGCGTTGCAGCCGTTACAGCTGCTGAGATCAATGGCCATGCCCCAGGCGTAGCCGGGATACTTGAACTCTTTGTATAGCGAAAGCGATTTGCGGGGAGTTTCGTCGCCTTCGTGGGCGAAGCCGGGATTCTTCTTAAATTCCTCAAGCGTGCCGGCGCTGAGAACTTTGCGGCCCTCGATATTGAAGTGATACTGCGTGCAGCCCAGCGAATATTCTTCCCCGGTTTTCTTTACGGATTCCGCGCCGGCGGTAGCGCGCCACAATGCGTCGGACGTGCGCACGGCGTAAGCGTTGAAACCTTTGTTCGTTCCGGCGTAGCCGGCCTTCTTGCGGCCATAACCGAGCGGCAGAACCACGACGCCTTCGGCTTGTCCCGGTGTGATCCAGCCCGCGGCGGTTACTTTACTGTTGGAGAGGGCGATGTCGACCACGGTGGAAACGATCTGGCCGTGTTCACCGCCGCGCGCGGCGACGGTGTGCGTTATGCCGAGATTCCAGGAGGTATTGGGGCCGACCAGCGCGGCGTTGTCCCAGACCAGCTTGGTGACCGGCTTGGGCAATTCCTGCAACCAGCCATTGTTGGCAAAGCGCCCGTCGTGAATCGTCGGATCTGGCCGGAAGAGAAACTCGATCTCCCCGGGATTGCCAGCGGGGATGGGAGGCAAGCTAGCTGGACTGAACTTCGCGGTGATGGTCAGTGGCGGGTACGCCGTGTTTGCCACGACTCCATCGTTCAAAGTTTTGCGCCAGAATTTTTCGAAATCGCCGGCGGGATTCGCGGCTTTCAGCAGATTTCGCACCGCGTCATACGTGCTCAGGCCGGGCTTGTCGCTGAACGCGGCCAGAACTTCGTAGGCCGAATGCGTGTGATAAAGCGGGGCAATCAGCGGTTGGATGATGCTGAGAGTGCCGTCGAAGGAGCGCGCGTCGCCCCAGGTTTCCAGATAATGCGATTCCGCCACATGCCATTGGCAATATTCGGAAGTCTCGTTGAAATGCGAGCTCAGGTGCATCGTGTGGGGAACTTTGCCCAGCTTCGAGGTGAAATCGAAGTCGTGCGGGGCGTCGTAGATCGGATTACTCCCGAGGATCAGCAAGGTGTTGACCTTCCCGGCGTCCATATCGGCGCAGAGTTCGCGCAAAGATTCCAGGTTATTGGCAGGCGCTGCTTCGACGGGTTCGGTGTAGTACACCGCGTTGCCGACATTCCCGAGCGCGGCATTGATGGCATGAACCAGCGCGTGTACCGCCGTAGGCTGCTGCTCTCCAGCGACCACTAGCGACCGACGCGGATTCTTCTGCAGATCTTTTGCAACAACATCCAGCCACTTTTCTGCCGCAGGCGAAAGCGATCCGCTGCTTCCCAAGCCCAGCTTGGCTCCCAATGCGCGTGCAAACTGCTCGACCTCGACGAAGCGCAGCGGCAGCCGGTGGTCCGCGCTGGAGCCGGTGACGGAAGGCGTGGGCTCGACGACGTAAAGACGATTCATTTCACTGCCGGCGCGATCGGCCAGCGCAAACTCATCGAGCTTGCGGCGGCGGTAAAACTCTTTCATGTAGCGGACATGCCCGGGTCCGCTGGCGAGAAAATCGGAATCGAGCGAGAGAATGACTTCCGCTTTCTCGGGGCGGCAGACGGTGTTTACGTAGCGGCCAAAAGCCAGCTTGGCGCCGTCGCGCGCGCCGTCGCTGCCCGCAGGCTCCCATTGATGCCATTTTGCTTGGGGATAAAGTTTCAGCAGGTTCAGCAGTTGGTCAGCCAGGCTCGGGGAGGCAATGGTCCCGGTGAGAATGCGAAATCCTGCGCCGTTCGCGGCCTTGAGTTCCGCGCCCATCGCCTGGGCGGCATCCAGGAACGCGGACCAGGTGCGGATCTCGCCTGCGAACGTTACCGTTTGCGCGCGATCCGGGTCGTACAGATTCAGGACCGAAGCTTGCGTAATGGCATCGGTGGTGCCAAGGCTGGCCGGATGATCGGGATTGCCCTCGATCTTGGTAGGGCGGCCTTCGTGGCTTTCTACCAGGACGCCAATAGCATCGGCGCCGAAGGGCATGGCTGTCGCGAAAAACAGCGGCTTGCCCAGAACCATGCCGTCCGGCTGCTTCACATAGGGCACGATTTGGGTTTGTTCGTTGCTCTTGCAGCCGGAAAGGCCGGCGAATGCCAGGGATGCGGCCATCAATTTAAGGAAGTCGCGGCGATCGACGGCTTCGTCCCATTCCGAAGCCTGTCGCGGGAATTCGCGATGCAGCAAAGCCTCAAAATGCGGATCCTCGGCGAGCTCTTCGATCGTGCG
>Ga0210409_10001367_pt1 | contig 32380 bp, 17 predicted proteins | sample IncBWH17MmetaG_FD_161649 | JGI IMG/M metagenome (GOLD analysis project Ga0210409, IMG submission 161649) | Forest soil microbial communities from Barre Woods Harvard Forest LTER site, Petersham, Massachusetts, United States - Inc-BW-H-17-M | ecosystem: Environmental > Terrestrial > Soil >...
AGCACGTCCGATCTTTGTTGTGAGCTGTGTTTAAACGACATGCCGCATATCTTACTGACGAACGACGACGGATTTCAGGCCGCAGGGCTAAAGGCGCTCGCGGCGGGCCTCGAGGGATTCGCTACGATCAGCATCGTAGCGCCCAGCCGCGAGCAAAGCGGCGCGGCGCAATCCTTGACGCTGCGCCAGCCGATCGTTTGCCACGAAATGGGCGAGCGGCAATGGGCGGTCGACGGCACCCCTGCGGACGCGGTCATTGTCGCGCTGCACCGTCTCTTGCCCGAACCGCCGGACCTGGTCATTTCCGGAATCAACTTTGGCGGGAATCTGGGCGAGAACGTTTATTACTCCGGAACCGTGGGGGCCGCGCGAGAGGCGGCGCTGCACCATATTCCGGCGCTGGCCATGTCTTTGTGTTCCAAAGGCGCCGGCGTGAAATTCGACGCAGCCGCGCGTGTTGCGCGTTCCACCGCCGAGTTGATCTTGAAAGAGGGATTGCCGGATCAGGTGTTGCTGAACGTGAACGTGCCCGAGCCGTGGACCGGCGGCGTGAAGTTCACCCGTCAATCCAAAAAGATCACGCGCAATCAACTCAGCGAAGGAAAAGATCCGCGCGGCCGCACCTACTACTGGCTTTTCGAGCAGCGCATCGACAAAGATGTTGCGCCGGACACCGACTACGCCGCGATTTTTTCCGGCGCGGTCTCCATTACGCCGCTGCATCTCGACCCCACCGACACAAAGTCCCTAAATCACCTTTCCCACTGGGCCGCGCCCATCGAGCAATCCGCTAGGTAGTGCTTGCACGCGCACATGCGGCGCAAATGGTCGAAAGATCGCGAGCGTCCATGATTTGACAGCGCGCGATGAGGCCGCTACCGTTATTCTCTTGCTTGCAGCGGTTTTTCGTGCCGGCAGACCTGCATTTCCAAACCAATTACGCGAGGCCCGATGAAAGTAGTCGTTGCAGACAAAATCAGTGATCGTGGAGTGGAGCTGCTGCGCAGCGCGGGATGGAACATTGTCCTGACCACGAAAGACACGCTGCATGCGGAAATCGCCGACGCCGATGCTCTGGTGGTTCGCAGCGCGACGAAGGTAACGCCTGAGCTCCTGGAAAAAGCTCCGCGTCTCCGCGTCGTCGGCCGCGCTGGAGTCGGCGTCGACAACATCGACCTCGAAGAAGCCACCCGCCGCGGCGTCCTGGTAATGAGCACGCCCGGCGGAAACGCCGTCAGCGTCGCGGAACACACTTTCGCGCTGCTCCTCGCGCTTGCCCGGCAAGTCCCCCGGCACGATAAGGCCATCCACGAAGGCCGCTGGGAAAAATCCAGCGCCGCCGGAACAGAAGTCCGTGGCAAGACTCTGGGCCTCATCGGCCTCGGCCGAATCGGCAGCGAAGTCGCCGTCCGCGCCGAAGCCTTCGACATGAAGGTGCTCGGCTATGACCCGTACATCAGCGAAGCCGCCGCCCGCGAAGTCCAGGTCGAGTTGGTCCCACTTGAGAAGCTCCTGGCGGAAAGCGATTTTGTCTCGCTGCACACCGCGCTAAGCCCCGCCACACAAAATCTGATCAATGCGAATACCCTGGCGCAAATGAAAACCGGCGCGCGATTGGTTAACGCCGCTCGCGGCGAACTAATCGACGAAGTCGCGCTGGCCGACGCCTTGAAAAGCGGCAAGCTCGCCGGCGCCGCCCTCGACGTCTTCGTCGAAGAGCCCCCCAAGAATTCGCCGCTAACGAGTCTGCCCAACGTCATCGCCACGCCTCACGTGGCCGGGTCAACCACCGAAGCGCAGGAGGAAGTCGGCACGCAGGTAGCTGTGCAGGTTCGGGATTATCTCGCGGAGGGCATAATTCGGAACGCGGTGAACCTTCCCGCGCTCTCTGCCGACCAATACCGCCGCGGTCGTCCGTATGTCGCGCTCGCGGAACGGCTTGGATCGTTCGTGGCGCAGGCGGCGCAGTCGCGCCCGGCGCGCATTCGCATCCGTTACGCCGGCGAAGTTGCTGAGGTGGGCACGCATCTGCTTCGCAGCGCGGTACTTACCGGCCTGCTAAACGCCGTCCTGGACGAAAAAGTGAACGTAGTAAACGCCCCGCAAGTAGCCGCCGCCCGCCGCCTGGCCGTCGAAGAAGAAACCCGCCGCCGCGAGCACGGCTTTCCCAACACGCTGGAGGTTTCGGTCCTGCCGGACAAACTCGCGTCGGATTCAGCTGCGGAGTTCAGCGTGGAAGGCACGGTCCTGCACGACGGCTCACCCCGCGTATTGCAAATAAACGGGATACCCGTCGAATCGCAACTCGAAGGCACAATTTTGTACCTTCGCAATCGCGATGAACCCGGCGTCATTGGCCAAGTGGGCTCGACGCTCGGTAAGCTGGGAGTCAACATCGCCACATTTGCGCTCGGCCGGCGGCAAGCCGCCGTAGGAGCCGAGGCCGTGGCGTTGGTGCGCCTGGACGGAACCGTATCGCCTTCAATCCTCGAGCCAATCAGACAAATCCACGCCATCACCGAGGCTAAGCTGCTGCACCTGCAAGCCGACTAGGGTTTTATTACTCAAAAGTACGGCAAATTTTCCAAACTAATCCGACGCCTATGGCAAATTTTGCGGCCATTATGCTCGAGCTTAATAACCTTCACTTTTCACGCCAATCGATTGTTGACAAGGAGTTTACAAACAAATGAAACCCACCATCTTGACGCCATCCGTCAAATCGGACTAAATCCTAGAACACGATTGAGTATCTAGGAAGTGGTGGGGATAGGTTGCCGGGCAGCTTTTAGATAGCGTCCGAGGGTTGCGGAACGTTTCCAAATCCGCGACAAGCGCAAGGCGGTTTCCTTCCCGTAGTAATCAACGAATTCAAACGATACAGGTGCGGAAAAGGAGCAGTTTAATGGAGCGGTCGTCGCTGCAAATCAAGTTGATAGTGGGTTTTTTTGCGCTTTTGCTCGTAATCTCAAGCACCAGGGCTCAGGACGCAGTAGGTCGCATTGTGGGAAATGTGACGGATCCAAGCGGAGGCGCAGTCACTGGAGCCAAGGTAACAGTGACAAACCCGAAGAACGCAGTTTCGCAAACCACCACAACCGATAAGGATGGGTTTTATCAGGTCCTCTCGCTGCCCATTGGAACCTATCAGGTAGCCATCGAGTCGGCGGGATTCCGCAGAGAGCTGTTCGAGAATCAAAATCTCCAGATTAACCAAACCCTGCGTGTGGATGCCAAACTCGGTCTCGGTGCGCAGACAGAAACCATCGAAGTAACGGATCAGGCGGCAAACGTCGAAACACAGGATCAGACCATCGGCTCCAGTATTGCGGGGGAGACCATCCAGCGCGCACCGCTCAACGGTCGAAACGTGCTCGATCTCGCCAAGCTTGCTCCAGGCGTGACCGAGTCGAACGCGGACTCCACCGCTTCCGGAGGCTACAGTATCGGCGGCGGGCGCACGGACTCCATTACCTACCTGCTCGACGGTGGCGTGAACAACAACCTCCTCAACAACGCAATCGTCTTCAATCCCAACCCTGACACTATCGCCGAGTTTCGCGTCATCGAAAGCAACTATTCCGCCGAGTATGGCCGCAATGGCGGCGGCATCATCAGCGAAGTGACCAAGTCCGGCACCAACGACTGGCACGGCAGCGCGTTTGAATTTCTCCGCAATGACGCCTTTAACGCCAACTCTTTCTTCAACAACGCTAACGGCCTACCTCGCGATGTTTTGAAGCGCAATCAATACGGCGGCACATTTGGTGGGCCAATCACGGTTCCCAAGCTGGTGCACGGAAGAGACCGGTTCTTCTTTTTTGTGGGTTATCAGGGGCAAAGGCTGTCGCAGCAACAGACGACGGGAATTGGCCCGGTCTTCACGCCCGCGGAACTAAACGGCGACTTCTCGCAAGCCGCGGCAAACGGAGGCGTTGACCCCGGTGTAGCTTGTTTTCTGAGCGGGCTCAATCATAACCAGCCGAACCCGAAGAATGATCCGACACTTGCTGATGGGACTTCTTGCGGAACCCCAGCGAGTCCGTTCTTTCAGAGCGATCCCACGAAAGCGTTTAATGGAATCATTGATCCGACCAAGATCAATCCTATCTCGGCTAACTACATTAAGGCGGGGCTAATTCCCACGTCGCCGGCGGGCCAAGCGAACTTCCAAGGCGCGCACATCAGCAATTCCAACGAGTTGACCACGAAATTCGATTTTGTGATCAGCGAGAAAGACAAAGTAAGCGCGACGCTTGGTGGCTTTCGCAATCCGCAGTTGAATCCATTTCCCTTCGCCACGGTATCGGGTTATGCGGACAATAACCGGTTTAATGACTACTACGCAGCTGCCTCGTACAGCCATGTCTTTACACCGAACGTCGTCAATGAGTTCCGCTTGTATATCCAGCGGAACAATACATCACAAGACAGGCCTGCGACTAAACTGCCCACGGCGTCACAACTTGGTGTCGGCATCACACAGGACGATCCCCAAGGGCCGCCCAATCTCCTCTTTGATAACGGGTTAGCGGCGGGATTCAGCGAACAAGGTCCCACTGCCCTGATCAATAACACCTTCGGGTTCACCGAAGTGCTCAGCTATGTGCACGGAAAGCATAATTGGAAAATGGGCGGCGGGATTTCTGCCTATCAAAACAACACCGTATTCGATTTCATCGTGAACGGTGAGTTCGATTTTAACGTCGCCGGGAATTTCGGCGGTAACACCGCCACCGGTAATTCGTTTGCCGACTTTATCATTGGCGCACCCTCGTCTTTTTTTCAGTCTCCCTCCGCTCCCTCCAACATACGGAGCAAGTCTTATTACGGATTCCTTCAGGACGAATGGCGGTTGACCAAACGTCTCACTCTCAATTTGGGATTGCGTTACGAATTTAATTCGCCCAAGGAAGACACCAAGGGACGCTCCTTTTCAATCATCCCGGGTTTGCAATCGCAACGCTTCCCGAATGCCCCGACAGGATGGGTCTTTCCAGGTGATCCAGGCGCGCCAGTGGGCGTTAACTTTCCCGATACGAAGAACTGGGCCCCGCGCGTTGGTTTCGCCTGGGATCCTTTCGGCAACGGCAAGACTAGCGTGCGCGGAGGATTTGGAGTGTTCTACGACATCCTGAAGGGCGAAGACAACCTTCAGTACAATGGTCAGCCGCCTTTCTTCGCCAACTCTGGTCTGTTTTTCCAATCCGTGGCTCCTGGTCAGGCTTCTAATGTTCCCTACTTCACGGATCCCTTTGGCTCGGCTGGCGCTACAAATCCATTTCCTTCGCGCACCCCGCCATCCAACTTGGATTTTGCCGCGGCCGGATTTCTCCCCCTTAACGCTAACGGGGTCGTATTCCTGGTGGATCCGCGTCTGAAAACCCCCTACACATATCAATACAACCTGAGTGTTCAGCGCGAATTGCTCCCGAACACGGTGTTTGAACTGAGCTATGTGGGCAGTAGCTCCCATGGACTCACTTCGCTGCAAGACATCAATCCTTTCCAGCTTGGCACCACAGACCGCATCTTGAACCTGGGAGCCGGCGACAGTTCCTGCGTCGATTCTTCCGGCAACAGCACGTCAGGTGTCAGTGCCAATGCGACTTGCAGTTTTTCGGGCCTGCCAGAATTCAAGAACGTCAGCAAAGCCAATTACAACGCCCTTCAAGCCAGCTTAACCAAGCAGATTTCTGCTGCGCGGTTCATTGGCCGCACCTATTTCACCCTTGCTTACACTTTTTCGCACAGCATCGATAACTCGTCGGGCTTCCGCCAGAGGAACAGTAACGTACCAACTTACAATCCGAATCTTTTCTACGCTTCCAGCGATCAGGATGTGCGTAACCGCCTGACGTTCAGTGGCGGATGGGACCTGCCGGTTGACCGCGCTTGGAGTTCCGGCCCAAAGCGGCTGACACAAGGCTGGAGCCTGTTTCCCATTGTGACCTGGCATACCGGATTCCCCTTCGACGTTTTTGCGCGCCTCGGCGACCGCTTCAATCCGGGCGCGGAAGGACCTTCCGGGGCCGGAGATCCCACCAACGTTCACGCCAATGTCGTGGGTTCCTTGAACACATTTGACCCACGTACGAGCCAAACGTTCAACGGCAACACAGGAAATTACTTCTTCAACCCCAATAGCCTCAGCAGCGCGCAGTGCGGTGATGCGAACAATCCAATTGCCACTTGCACACCGGGTCCCGGAATTCTACCTGCCAACTCTCAGGTGGTCGCGAATCCGTCCTTAGCAACCTACGGCACGCTTCCGCGGAACTTCTTCCGGGGGCCAGGCTACATTAACTTTGACCTGGAGTTCTCCAAGACCACGGCAATCACCGAACGCCTTAAGCTGGAATTTCGCTCGGAGTTCTTCAACATTTTCAATCACGCGAATTTCCAAAATCCCGGCGTTAATGGAAATGGGAATAACATTAACAGCGCGCAATTCGGTCAGATCACAAGCACTGGCGTGGGAAGCACGGCCGCAACCATAGACCCGCAGCCGCGCATCATTCAACTCGCGTTGCGCCTGTCGTTCTGATCACAACGCGAGAACGTGACCGCCGGGAAGCTGTAACTTCCCGGCGGTTTCTTTTACGCGAACCTGGTGGAGTGAGGGGCCGTTCCGCAGCCCGGCGGGGTATGTTAAGCTGGAAGCCTTTCTTGGACCTGACGGTCCGAGATTGTCTGTCGGGGCGTAGCGCAGCCTGGCTAGCGCGCCTGGTTCGGGACCAGGAGGTCGAAGGTTCAAATCCTTTCGCCCCGACCACTTCTCTCTTTTATCGAACTCACAGCTATTTCGAAAACTGATTTCGGAAAATTCGATCAGGAATTCGGTCGCAGCTTGTGAATCAGCCTTGCCGCCAGTTGTACAGGAATCGCTGCCCGCATGGTGAGTGCCTTGGCAGTGTCCGCACCGCGATGTATGCCCGGGTGGGAAGGGGCCACACCAATCTCGCGGAGGCAATGATTGAAAGCACGTGTACGCGCGAGCGCCTGAGAGGATGCGGTCTGGTAAACGAAAGTGTAAGAGACGGACCTTGAGCTGCCCGTCTGCACCCAATGTGGAGCATTGCACGGCTGATGCAAACCCCTTCCAGGTCCAAGCCGGAACAGGTGGTCGCGAGAAGGGTCCAGATCGTCCAACTTGACGTTTCCAATGTCGAATATTCCCAAAATGTAGAAGCGCTCTAATTCACTTTCGAGAACAGCGGCTGGCGGATACACGTGGTAGAACTTCTCACCCTCTATTTGAGCGAAGAACCCCACGACCGGATCGAAATGAATGGGCGTCGTGGTGGCGCCGGAGCTGACAAGGATGGCCCCTTCGAGCCGTTCAATTTGCTCACCGCGAAGGTCACCTCTTTGCGTGAGGACTTGCTGGAAAAGAGAATTGAGCAACTCCCGGAAGCGAGGATTGTATTTTTCCGGGCGCTTCAATAAAACCCGACAGTGGATCTTGTCAATCTCTTCCAGCGCCTGGCGAGGGGTGCGGCCGACACAGGGCACCGAGTAGAACGCAGTGCCCGGAGTGGGCGCGCTCGCGGCAATGAAGAAATCCTTGGGCGAATTTGCGAATTTATCGGCAAGAGCTGCGATGGAGTCAGGTGTGAACAGATCAAGGGAACCTAGATTGTGCCTCAGGTCGAACGGTTCGATGTCGTAACATTTTTGAAAGACGTCTCCCTCAAAAGACATACGGCCGGCCGACTGAGCAGAATTCAACACATCCGAATGAAGTGGAGAATGAAACGGCTCGACCGGACCTAGAGTCGTGGCCATATGTTCCCCCTATCCAATGTGAAACGCAGATCGGGTTTGAGCCCAGCCGCCTGCTGAAGTGATTCGTTACCGTGATTGGCTTCACAAACTTCGAAGGGAGGAGGATTCTCGGTGAATTTGCGGATCGTGTGTCCTGCGAAACTTATAGCAATGCCAAGAGTTCGTTTGGGCATGGGCTAACCCCGAACGCGCATCTGACCACGGTTACTCTACGCAGAGAGAAACCTGCCTGTATATCGGGCATTTTCCGTAGGGTTCTTACCGGAACGGGCGGAGACCCTCGCACTCGTTGCCTGAAGATTTTGGACCAGTTGCACCTCAACCGTCCCTCCGACCAGTTGTCCCCGCGTTCCCCCGCTGCTATCGTAAGCCGTGAACATCGCGCTACTCTCGCCTCGTCCACCTCGCATTCCCAATTCTGCGCCAAACTTGTCGCTCGCAAGTTCATCAGGCTGTCGATCTCAACCCTCGAGCCGCCCTCTCCCACATGTGCCAAGCCCTTTCCTGACACACTGTTGCAAACTCTTTGTCGTTGGTAAAAACATCAAATCGTTTGCATTCAGGCAAATCCAAACTCTTTTGCAAAAGCACCCGAGGCACAGGTATCTCTTGGAACTGGCACTAGTCCGCGCCCGCTTTTCCGCAGTCCTTTGTTTTCATCACCTTACGAATTGCTTTTCCCGCAAACCCTTGCGATTCACATCCATACAAATTGCCCGGGGGGGTGGCGCCCTACTTCACCCTAACCGTCAAGACAAGGCCTATCGTTCAATGCCTTGTCCCCTGCCGCCGCGCTGGCATCCTATTAAGAGCGGTACACTTATGCCTCACTCCTCCTTCCTTGCATCTCGGTTCAGCGCTCGCCAACTCTTGCGATTCGGCAGCTGCTCTATTGCGTTGTGCGTCGCTGCGGCAAGCGCTTCCGCGCAGCAAACCGCTGAGGCTCGGCAAGCTGCCCCGGTCGTGCGCTTGCTCAGCGCCGCAGACGGTCGGAAGATTGCTGCAGCCGCCCTGGAACCGGACGAATCGCTTCGCGGCGCCCAAGATTGCTCGCACCTTGTGCAGCAAATCTATTCCGACGCCGGGTACGAATATTCCTATGCAAGCTCATTCGACTTATACGCCGGGAACGGAAGCTTTCGCCGTGTTCGGCACGCCCAGCCCGGCGATTTGATCACCTGGCCCGGGCATGTAGGCATCGTGGTAGATCCCGCGCGGCACAGTTTCTACAGCTTGGTGCGCTCCGGTTTGCAGACCGAAGATTACCTCGGGCCGTACTGGCGTTCGCGCGGGAGGCCGCGGTTCTATCGTTACATCGTCGGAACCGGAGCCGAGATCCGCACGGCAAAGGTGACGCAATCCACGCCATCGGCCAGCGGGGCCAATGCCCTGAGCAAGAGCGGCGAGCCCACAGCAGGAAAAAGCGCACTGACAGAAAGAGCAAACCCGAACCAGGAAGTGTCAGAAGCCTCCTTGCGCTCGAAGGTGATTGCGCCTGCGCCCCCGGCGGCCAACGAATCGGCAACGGAATCCGTGCCTTCCTCGATTCGGCTCACCTCCGAGCAGCGGCGCCCGACCCCTGAGGAAGCGCTCGATGGAATCTCCGAGCTTAGCAACGCTTCCGCCGCCGTACTGCGCACAGCGGAACCTCTGAATGTGAGAATTCCAGTAGTAATCTTTGATGAAATTCGTGTGGAACGGATCGAGATCAAGCGAGACAAAGGCTGGGCGCACCTGCAAATTAATTCGCACGTGCGCATCGCCAGCGACGGAACGGACTTCAAACGCCGCCGCGAGAAAGCGCGCTGGGAACTTCACCGCGATGCCTCCGGCTGGACCGCCATCGCGCCAGCGGAGCGCACCTACATGTCGCGAGATGTGGCCGTGCGCGCTCTGGCTGCCCAGCTTGCGGAAATGACGCAGAGCGAAGCTGCCGCGCAACATCAGGAAGACATCATCGGCCAGGAAGCGCGCATCGCCAATTTGTTGAGCGCGTTACTCCAGGACTAAACGCCAACCCAAACCGCCAGCGCGACGGATATCGTTCGACAACACAAACAGCCCACGCTATAGTCTGCGACCGGCGTGCAGTTATCGTCTGGTTCTGAAGGAGATCGCTAAGGCGGTGAAATCCTGACGACGAACTATGCTTTGGCTTGGCTACTGCCTCGGACATTGGTACGGCTCCATTCGGTTGACCTGGCTATCATCGCCATCTATTTCCTTGCCGTCATCTGCATCGGCTTCTACCTGAAGCGCTTTGCGCAAAGCGGTGAGGATTTTTTTCTCGCCGGACGCGAAATGACCGCGTGGGTCGCCGGCCTCAGTTTTCTTTCCGCAAATCTGGGATCGCTGGAGCTACTCGGCTGGGCGGGCTCTTCGTATCAATACGGAATCCTGGCCGTTCACTGGTATTGGATCGGGGCGATTCCGGCCATGCTGTTTCTCGGCATCGTGATGATGCCGTTTTATTACATTTCGAAGACCCACTCTGTACCCGGCTATTTGCAATTGCGCTACGGAAAAGCGGCGAGCGGGCTGAGCGCAGTGTCTTTCGGCTTCATGACCATTTTAATGTCTGGCGTGAACATGTTTGCCATGGCCAAGGTGATGCAGGTGGTGCTTGGCTGGAACATTCACTTCAGCATTTGGGTGTCGTCCCTGACGGTAGGAATCTACGTGGCATCCGGCGGATTATTTTCCGCGATTTTCAACGAAGTGCTGCAATTTTTTCTCATCTGGTTCGGCGCGCTGCTGATTCCGATTCTCGGGCTGATTGAAGCGGGCGGATGGAACGGGCTCGTGGCGAGAATCCAGCACAATTTCCCCGGGCAGAATTTCACGCACGCCTGGAGCAACCTCGGTCATTTTGAAAACAATCCCATGGGCATGCATTGGACGGGAATTGTTTTCGGACTTGGCGCCGTGATTTCCATGGGCTACTGGACCACGGATTTTCTGGTTGTGCAGCGCGTACTTTCGGCGAAAGATTTGCGCTCGGCGAAAATGGCGCCGATTATCGGCTCGTTTTTCAAAATGGCGGTGCCACTGATCGTGATTCTTCCGGGCTTGATCGGTTTGGCAGTGCTGCCGGACAAGTTAGTGCCGGAGAGCGCGGTGCAGCCCGGGCAGCACAGTTACAATGATGTACTGCCCCTGATGCTGGCGCGTTATTGCGGACCTGGATTGATGGGGCTGGGGGTCACCGCGTTGGTCGCGGGATTCATGGCTGGGATGGCAGGCAATGTCAGCGCGTTCGCAACCGTTTGGACGTACGATATCTATCGTCCATTCATCCGCAAAACGGCTCCCGACCAACATTACGTTTCGATGGGACGCTGGTGCACGATCATTGGACTATTTATCAGCATCGGCACGGCCTATGTGGCGATGGGTTTTGCGAGCATCATGGATTACGTGCAGGCGCTCTTTAGCTTTTTCATTGCGCCGCTGTTTGGGACTGTGCTGATTGGCATGCTGTGGAAGCGCGCGACACCACTCGGCGGATTCTTAGGACTACTGGCGGGAACACTTACCGCGCTTGGGATTTTCCTTTCGATGAAATTCGACCATAACCTGGTGGCCGTTTTTGCTCTCTCGTCGCAGGCCAAGGGATTGGCGCAAGATATGTATCAGGCACTCTGGTCTTGGTTGGTGTGCGTGCTCGTCACAGTCGTGGCGAGCCTCGTAACCGCGCCCAGACCCGCGGCGGAATTGGTCGGACTCGTGTACGGCGTCACACCGATACCGAAGGAAGAAAACGTACCGCTGTTGCATAAGCCAATTGTTTGGGCGGGCGTGGCGCTAGTGCTGTTTGTGATCCTGCAATTCATGTTCTGGTAGGGCTCATGAGTGAAAAGCATCACATTATTCCAGTATGGTTCTTCGTTGGCCTGCTGCTGCTGACCTACGGGGCTCTGATTCTCGTCAGTGGCATCGCGGAGTGGAAGGACCCGCCACCTACCGTACTGGCAAAGTTGCATGCGCCCGTCTGGTGGGGCAGCCTGATGGTTATGCTGGGCGCGGGATACGTCGCGGCATTCCGGCCGCGGAGGAACGCATGAGCACGTTTGGCGTCATCATCGGCAATCGGGGATTTTTCCCCGACGTGCTGGCGCGCGACGGGCGCGAGGAAATCTTGGGAGTGCTGGCCGAACAGGGCCACAAAAGTTTCTGCCTGACCCCAGAGGAAAGCAAATTCGGTTCGGTGGAGACGTACGCGGATGCGCGGCGCTGCGCGGAGCTATTTCGTTCGCACGCGGACGAGATCGACGGCGTGATCGTGTCGCTTCCGAATTTTGGCGACGAGCGCGCTATTGCCGACACCTTGCGCCTTGCCCGACTGAATGTTCCAGTACTGGTGCAGGCCACGCCCGACACGCCTGGGAAAATGACCATCGCGCACCGGCGGGACAGCTTTTGCGGAAAAATGTCGGCATGCAACAACCTGAAGCAGTACGGAATTCCCTATTCGCTTACGAAATTGCACACGGTCGCGCCAAGTTCCGCGGAATTCAAGAAGGACCTGGAGTGGTTCTCTGGCGTGTGCCGGGTGGTGAAGGGTTTGCGCAATCTGCGCATCGGAGCGATTGGAGCGCGGCCTGCGGCGTTCAACACCGTGCGGTACAGCGAGAAATTGCTGGAAGCCAACGGCATTACGGTGGAAACCTTGGATCTTTCCGAAGTGATCGGGCGCATTGGGCGCATGAAGGACGATGATGAGCGCGCCGTGGAAAAACTGAAAAATATCCAGCGCTATGTGACGACCAGCGGCATCCCGCAGCCGGCGCTACTCAAGATGGCCAAGCTCGGGGCGGTGGTGGACGATTGGATGCGCAGCGCGCAAGTGCAAATCAGCGCGGTGCAGTGCTGGACGTCGCTGGAAGAAAATCTTGGCGTGGTGCCGTGCACGGTCATGAGCATGATGAGCGATTCGCTGCTGTCGAGCGCGTGTGAAGTTGATGTTTGCGGCGTATTGGGGATGCACGCGCTGCAACTTGCCTCCCAGACACCGAGCGCTTTGCTGGACTGGAACAACAACTACGGCAGCGATCCCAATAAAGCCGTTTGCTTCCATTGCAGCAATCTGCCCAAGCATTTCTTCAAGGATGTGCAGATGGATTTTCAGGCCATCATCGCCGGCACGGTCGGAAAGGAAAACACCTTTGGCACCTGCGTTGGCCGCGTCAAATCCGGAGCCATGAGTTACGCACGCTTTTCCACCGACGATTTGAAGGGCAAAATCCGGGGGTATGCCGGCGAAGGCCGCTTTACGGATGATCCGCTGGAAACCTTTGGCGGGGCAGGCGTGGTTGAGATCCCAAACATGCAGAAACTCCTGCATTACATCTGTGAGAATGGATTCGAGCATCACGTCGCCGCGAATTTTTCTACGGTCGCACCGGTGATTCACGAGGCGACTACGCGCTATCTCGGCTGGGACATGTACGCGCACGCGTAGGAAGCGATGCCGCAACCTCCGGTGAAATCCAAGTTGGAAATCAGTTCATGTCCATAGTAGCAGGCGTGGATTTCGGCACGCTCAGCGTGCGTGTCACCATCGTTGATACCGAGCGCGGCCGGCTCGGCTCCGGCATCGGGGAGTACCCGCTGCATCGCAAAAAAGACGACCCGGACCACGCGACGCAGAGCCATGACGACCATATGCGCGCGCTGGCGGAGGCTACGCGCAAGGCCACGGCCGCCGCAGGCATCTCCGGAGGTGAAGTTGCCGCTCTGGCGATCGACACTACCGGCTCCAGCGTGATTCCGGTGGACGCGAATCTGCGACCGCTCGATGAATATTATTTATGGTGCGACCATCGAGCGTGGCGCGAAGCCGCGCTGATCACGGAAACGGCTCGCCGCGAAAAGCTGCAAGCCATCGATTGGTGTGGTGGGACGTATTCCTCCGAGTGGGGCTTTTCCAAGCTGCTGCACTGGTTGCGTCACAATGAGGGAAAGCGCGCTAAGTTCGCCAGCGCTTTTGAGCACTGCGATATGGCCGCCGCCGTTCTCTGCGGCGTCACGGACCCGAGCAAGGCATATCGTTCCGTCTGCGCCATGGGCCACAAATGGATGTGGAACGAGGCACTCGGCGGCTTGCCTAGTGAAGATTTTCTAGCATCGGTCGATCCGCTTCTTGCAGGAGTGCGCGGCAAGCTGAACGGCCGCTACACCACGAGCGATCAGCTTGCGGGGCAGCTCACTGAGCAATGGGCCATGCAACTCGGCCTGCGCCCTGGAGTCCCCATTCCAGTCGGAGCGTTCGACGCGCACTGGGACGCCATTGGAGCCGGTGCGCGCGCGGGTGACGTAGTGAACGTGGTCGGCACCTCCACTTGCATCATCGCCATGAGCGATGACACCCGTCTCATACCCGGCGTCTGCGGAGTGGTGCCCGGTTCGGTACATCCGAAAAAAACGGGCGTCGAGGCCGGACTGTCCGCCACCGGAGATATTTTTGAGGCGATCGCGCGCCGCGCCAACACCAGCGTGGCCGCGCTTTCGCAGACTCTGGACGCGTACCGAGCCGGTCAGACAGGTTTACTGCGCATGACGTGGGACAACGGAGACCGCACCGTGCTGGTCAATCCCGAACTTGGTGGAATGACGCTGGGCTGGCACTTGACGCACAGTGCGCAAGATGAGTTGTTCGCCGCTATTGAGGGCACGGCGTTTCACACGCGCATTATCCTGGAACGTATGGAAGAGCATGGCGTTCCTATCCGCCGGGTGATCAATGCCGGTGGTATTCCGCAGAAGAATGAAGTGCTCAATCGCGTTTACGCTAATGTGCTGAACAAACCGGTGCTGATCCCAAAGACCGATGTTACCAGTCTCGGCTCGGCGATTTTCGCCGCACTGGCGGCGGGCGCGTTCCGCTCGCTGGAAGAAGCGCAAGCCGCGCTGTGTCCCGAATACCGCGTGGTCGAACCTGACGCCAACGCCGTGCGAGTATACGAAGAACTTTACACTCTTTATCGCGAGCTCTATTTTGGTTTTGGCAGTTTGAGTGCCAACGCGATCTCCGCAGGGAGCGTGCTGCCAATTCTTCGGCGCGTGGCCGCCGCGGCGCGAGGCAGCGCATGATTCTGAAAGCGCTCCGCGAAGAGGTGCTGGAAGCCAATCTCGAATTGGTGCGGCGAGGGCTAGTGCTTTACACGTTCGGAAATGCCAGCGGCATCGCGCGCGATGAGGGCTTGGTCGCGATCAAGCCCAGCGGGGTTCCGTATGAAAAGATGACCCCGGAGGATCTGGTTGTCACCGACCTGCAGGGCAAAATCGTCGAAGGGTCGCTGCGTCCCTCGTCCGACCTTCCCACGCATTTGATTTTGTATCGCGAGTTTGCGTCTATCGGCGGCATCGCGCACACGCACTCGCGGGCGGCAACTTCCTGGGCGCAGGCGCAGCGCGAGATTCCTTGCTTCGGCACGACACACGCTGACTACTTCCATGGCCCTATCCCGGTGACCAAGCCACTGCCTCCCGCACAGATTCGGGCAGACTACGAAGCGAACACGGGCCGCGCCATTGTGCGCCGCTTCGCGAAGCTTGACCCGCTGCATTTTCCCGCCGTGTTGGTGGCCGGCCATGCACCGTTCTGCTGGGGAGCCACTCCCTCCGAAGCCGCGCGCATCGCGGTGATCGTGGAAGAAATAGCCGTCATGGCTTCGCAGACGCTCGCCGCTAATCCGAAAGCCCGGCGTATCTCCCAGCACCTTCACGACAAGCACTTCCGCAGGAAGCACGGCCGCGACGCCTATTACGGGCAGAACAAGTAGCCAGCCCGGAAGGTGCTAGATTAGCGCGCCTCTTCGCGGCATAATTCTTGGGCCGCTTCCAGGCGCTTCGCAACGTGCAGGCAAAACGCATCGCAAGGCCATGCGTCGAAACGTTAGACGGGGGCAAAACGGTATCGTGTCGTCTGACCAGTTCAAGCACGCATCACATTGGCGCGGAATTCTGTCGGGCCTTCTAGGGCTCTCCGTGCTGCTTTGCGGGTGTTCGAAAACCACATCGAGCAGCGTCTTGGGGGACGCTACCCATCCGACGCCGGTGCATTTTTATACCGTCGCGGAAGAGACTGCACAGCGTCGCGTGCAGGCTGTTGGCTCACTCTTTGCGCTAGAGGAAAGCACTCTTAGCTCGCAAGTGGAGGGGCGCGTGGCGGAAGTGCTGGCCGATGTCGGCGATACGGTGAAACAAGAGCAGCCGCTGATCGTGCTGGACCCGCAGGAACTGCAATTTGAGGTCGACCGCCAGCGCGGACAAGTGCGACAAGTGCGCGCGCAGCTAGGCATCGGACCGAGCGATCCGCCGCCAACCGATCCCAAGAAAATCGCGTCGGTACAACGAGCGGAGGCAGACCTTTTCGACGCAGATGGCAAGTACAAACGCGCGCAGGAGATGTTCAAGGACCATCTGATTTCGCAGCAGCAGCTGGACGAGACCGCCAGCCGGTATCAGAGCGCGCAAGCAACGTACAACGTCGCGTTGCAAGAAGTGGATCGATTGAAGGCTTTGCTGGTTTCGAACGAAGCGAGCGAGCAACTCGCCGAGAAGAAAGTGCGCGATGCAACGATCCGCGCGCCTTTTCCTGGGGCGATCAAGACACGCAACGTGCATCCCGGCGAGTATCTGCGCGTGCAGAGCCCGGTTATGGTGCTTGTACGCACGGACCGGCTGCGCGCGAGACTGGCGGTTCCAGAGCGGTGGGCCGGATGGGTGCGCGACGGCGCGCTTGTGGAGATACAAGTGGAGGCTTTTCCAGGCGAAATCTTCCGTGGAAAAGTGTCCAGTATCAATCCATCGGTCTCGCAGGATTCGCGAACATTTGAAGCGGAAGCCCAGCTGGTGAACCTGGATGGCCGCCTGAAACCAGGTTTCTTTGTGCAGGCTTCTATTCCGAGCGAAAAAGAAGAAAAGACAATTTTTCTTCCGGAGCGCGCTGTGAATTATCGTTACGGGGTCTATAAGGTTTTTCTGGTGAGCGGTAATCGCGTGTCAGAGCGGCAAATCCGGCCTGCCGGCCAAACCGAAGATGCGCGGGGACGCCGCTTCGAAGTCGCGGAAGGACTGAAGCCCGGAGATCGCGTAGCGGTAGCGATTAGCGGAGATTTGCACGACGGCGCCACGGTGGAAGAAAAATCAGATGCGAGCGCGCCGGCTCTCAAGTAAGGCACAGCGTTAAAACGGGTTCAGCGAAAACATAGATGAAACTCGCCGAAACTTGCGTCAAGTATCCCGTCTTCACGGTGATGCTTGTAGCGTTCCTTGTGACCTTGGGGATTTTTTCTTACCGCGGCCTGGCGGTTGATCTCTTCCCAAAGGCCGATCCAGCGACTATCAATGTGGACGTCAAGTTGCCGGGAGCGACCCCGGAAGAAGTGGTGACGGGGGTGGTGCTGCCGCTGGAGGATGCGATTTCTTCGGTCAGCGGCATCGATGAGATCAACGTGTACTCGAGCGAAGGCTATGCGGACATTACATGCACGTTTGTGTTGGAGCGCGACATCGACGGCGCGGCGCAGGACATCCGGGAAAAGGTGGCGGGAGCGATTGATCGGTTGCCGCGCGAGACGCTGCCGCCGGTGATCACCAAGCTTGACCCGCAATCGGACCCGATCCTGACACTTCTGGTTAGCGGGCCGATTCCGCTCCGCGAGCTTACGGAAATTGCCGACAAGCAGGTGCGGCGGGCGATTCAAACCGTGGATGGCGTTGGCAGCGTTGATATGAATGGAGGGCAGGCGCGGCAGATTCGCGTTCTGCTCGATGCGGAGAAACTCACGGCGCACAATTTTACGGTACTTGACGTGCGCGACGCGCTACGCCGCGAAAATATCGAAGCCCCCGGCGGCAAGATGATCACCGGCCCGCAACAACTGGGGCTGCGCACGCTGGGGCGCGTGGCGTCCGCTGAACAGTTTGGCGAAATCGTGATTGGCACACGCGGGGGGACGCCCGTGCGCGTGCGCGACGTTGCGACTGTGGAGGACGGCGCACAAGAATTGCTTACCTGGTCGGCGCTGTTCCGCAAAAATAGCCCGGGGCAGGAAGTTGTGGCCATTCAGATCGTTCGTCAGTCCGGCACAAACACGGTGCGGGTTGCGGACGATGTGAAAGCCAAACTGGAGGAGTTGCGCGCGCAATTGCCGGCCGGGGTGCAGCTGCAGGTGGTACACGATATTTCTGACTTTATCAGGGCTTCGGTGCACTCGCTGCTGGAACATTTGATTCTCGGCAGCATTTTGGCTAGCGCGATTGTTTGGTTGTTCATGCGCAACTGGCGAGCGGTGTTGATCGCGGCAGTGGCCATTCCAGCCTCTATTATTTCCACGTTCACGCTGATGCGCGGGATGGACTTTTCGCTCAATAACATGACCCTGCTCGCGCTCACGCTTGCGGTGGGGATCGTGATCGACGACGCGATCATCGTGCTCGAAAACATTTTTCGATTCATGGAGGAAAAAGGCAAAGACCGGCGTACGGCCGCGGTGGAAGCGACACGGGAGATCGGCTTGGCGGTGATGGCGACGACGCTGTCACTGGTCATTATTTTTCTGCCGATTGCGTTCATGAATGGGTACGCGCGCAAATATGTGAACTCGTTCGGCTGGACGATGGCCATGGCCATTCTGGTTTCGCTGCTGGTGGCATTCACGCTGACGCCGATGATGAGCTCGCGACTGCTGCGCGTCAGCGAAAGCGATCGAAAACATCACGCATCCGGAATCATTCATGCCACCGAAGAAAGTTATATGAAGATGCTGCGCTGGTCGCTGGCGCATCGCGGCGTGATTGTTCTGATTTGTCTTGCGACGTTTCTCTCGACGTTTGGCTTGTACCAATTAGTGGGGCGGGACTGGATTCCTTCCGACGATCAGGGCGAGCTGATCAGCTCGTTCACCATTCCGGAGGGGACGTCGCTGGCGAAGACGACGCAGCAAGCGAGCGAAATGGCTGGGAAAATCGTGGCACTGCCGGAAGTGGCGTTTGTGCAGTCTTACACGCATGGGCCCACAAATCACGCGCACTTCTTCATCGTTTTGGTGCCGCGCAGCGAGCGGAAGAAAACTCATGAGCAGGTAGCTACTGTGGTGCGCGGTATTCTTGCGCAGTATCGCAATACGATTTACAACGTGCGCTTGCCTTCGGTGTTTGGCGGCGAAACATACTTCCCGATTGGCGCGGTGATTCGCGGGCCGGACTTGGGAGAACTCGCGGAGCTGAGCAAAAAAGTCGCGGGTTTGATGACGAAATATCCGGATCTCGTCGATGTGAATCCCAGCCTAAACCTGAATACTCCGGAGTTGCAGGTAAAGGTTGACCGGCAGCGGGCCGCGGACATCGGCGTGCGCATGACGGACATTAGTGACGCGGTGCGCCTGTTCTATTCCGGCGAAGATGAGATCACGCGGTTCAAGGAGGGCTCGGAGCAATATCCGGTGACGATGCAACTGCTGCAGCAGCAGCGCGACAATCCGGATGTGCTGGCGCGCATGATGGTGCCGTCGAGCAAGCTGGGGCAGGTGCGGCTGGAAAATGTGGCCTCCATCGTGCGCGGAGCAGGGCCGGCGACTTTGTGGCGCTACAACCGTGAATTTCAGGTGACGGTTTACGCCAACGTGGCTTCCGGGTATCCGCTTGACCTCGGCGCGGCGCATACCGTGCAGTCCATCAAAGAGATTGGGCTTCCTCCAGGATATTCGTACCGGTTTACCGGGCAAGTGAAGGTGCTGGAAGAAACTACGTGGAACCTTTTGTTGGCAATGCTGCTGGCTTCGATCTTTATGTACATGGTTTTAGCCGCGCAGTTCGAAAACTTTGCGTATCCCTTCATCATCATGCTTACGCTGCCGCTGAGTGTGCCTTTCGCGTTGCTCTCGCTGTGGATTACGGGCCGGGCGCTAAGTCTTTGGAGCGCGCTGGGGATGTTTTTGCTCCTGGGTATCGTAAAGAAAAACGGAATTTTGCAGGTGGACTACGCGAACCGCTTGCGCGCGGCGGGAATGCCTCTGCACGCCGCGCTGCTCGAGGCCAATCGTGTGCGGTTGCGCCCGATCTTGATGACTACGCTGTCTATCGTCGCCGGACTAATCCCAGTGGCCATGGGCATCGGCGCCGGCTCGGAGCAGCGCGCATCGATTGCGGTGACAATTATCGGTGGGCAAACACTGTGCTTGCTCCTGACGCTTCTCGTCGTGCCCGTTGCTTATTCTTACCTCGCGGAACTCGAGGCACAGCCATGGTCGGCGCTTGCCGGGCGATTTGTTGCCAGATTCCGCGATTCAGCGCGTAGCCCCGGTTCCGATTGATTCGTTCTTTCAGCACGAAAGCTTTTTCCCGCTGCAAATCAGAGCGATTTATCTCCCGCACGATTTTTCGCTTTGTTTGTTTGCCGCGAGCGTTTAGGATGCCAGTTCATTTCGCCCTGTGGAGGAAACATTGCGAATCGCTGCCGCTTTAGCCGCTCTCACCATGATGGTTACTCCTGCGTTCGCTCAAAAGCAAAAGTCGAAGAAAACCGCGGAAAGCGGAGCGGAGAAAAAGCAAGAGAGTCCGCAACCGGCGGCGGCTACGCCGACAGCGGCTCAGAAGGATGAAGACGAGGACAAGGGTCCGTGGAAAGCACTTAACTATCGGCTAGTGGGGCCGTTTCGTGGTGGGCGCGTTCTCGCCGTTTCCGGCGTCGTTGGCGAGGAGAATACTTATTATTTCGGCGGTGTGGCAGGCGGCGTGTGGAAGACCACGGACGGTGGGCTCAATTGGAAGCCATTGTTTGACAAGCAGAAGGATGCTTCGCCGTCGATCGGAGCGCTTGCCGTTTCCGAATCCGATCCGAACGTTGTCTACGTCGGGACAGGGGAAGCTTGCATACGGGGCAACATCGTCGGCGGAAACGGGGTATACAAGTCGATTGATGCCGGAAAAACTTGGAAGTTTGTTGGGCTTGGCGACACGCGTGCTATCGGCCGACTGATCGTGAACCCGAAGAATCCGGACATCGCGTTCGTCGCGGCGCTGGGGCACCCCTTCGGCGATAACGAAGAGCGCGGAGTTTTCCGCACGCGCGACGGCGGAAAGACTTGGGAAAAAGTTTTATATAAGGACGCGAAGACCGGCGCGATCGATATCACCTTCGATCCCAGCAATTCCAATATTTTATTTGCAGCGCTTTGGCAGGCCAAGCGCACTCCGTGGAGCATGGACAGTGGCGGACCCGGAAGCGGCCTGTATCGTTCAGGCGATGGCGGCACGACCTGGAAAGAAATCAAAAAGCATGGCCTGCCCGAAACGGTCTTGGGGCGCATCGGCGTAACCGTTTCCGGAGCAAACTCGAACCGCATCTGGGCTGTGGTGGAAGCGGAGAAAGGCGGCATTTACCGCTCGGATGACGGCGGCGAGAACTGGCAGCTTCTGACCGACGATCACCGCTTTCGCCAGCGCGCCTGGTATTACTCGCACATCTTCGCCGATCCGAAATCCGCTGACACCGTCTACATTCTGAATACCGGCGTCTATCGCTCAAACGATGGCGGCAAAACATTTGCAGCGCTGCGCGTGCCGCACGGCGATAACCACGGACTTTGGATCGACCCCCAAAACCCCAAGCGGTTGATCAATGGGAACGACGGCGGGGCTACCATCTCGACCGATGGGGCGCAGAACTGGACGAGTGTCTACAACCAGCCGACAGCGCAGTTTTACCACGTCACCACGGACAATCGCTTTCCTTATTACATGTACGGGGCGCAGCAGGACAACTCCACCGTGGGAATCGCCAGCGCGAGCCCGGACGGCAGCATCGACCGGCCCGATTGGTACGATGTGGGGGGCGGCGAGAGCGGTTACATCGCTCCCGATCCCAATGACCCAGAGATTGTGTATGCCGGCTCTTACGGCGGCGAAATCACTCGTTACGATCACCGCACTGGTGAGACGCAGGCCGTCAATCCCTGGCCGATCAATCCCATCGGCTGGGCTGCGGCCGATGTGAAGCATCGTTTTCAGTGGACCGAGCCAATCGTGTTTTCTGCGCATGACGCGAAGACGCTGTATTTCGCCGGAGAGGTTTTATTCAAAACGACGGACGCCGGCATGAGCTGGAGCATCATCAGCCCAGACCTTACGCGCAACGACAAGCAAAAGCAGCAAGCTTCCGGAGGGCCGATCACAAAGGACAATACCGGCGTGGAGGTGTACGACACGATTTTTTCCGTGGTGGAGTCGCCAGCGCAAAAGGATTTGATCTGGGCGGGAACCGATGACGGTCTAGTGCAGCTCACCCGCGATGGCGGCCAACATTGGGAGAACGTCACGCCGAAAGCGATGCCGGAGTGGGGCACCGTTAGCATGATTGAAGCGTCGTCAAAAGATGCCGGCACCGTGTACATAGCTGTGGAACGGCACAAGATGGATGATTTCGCGCCGTATGTTTTCAAGACGACGGACTTCGGGAAAACGTGGACGAAGCTGGTGAACGGGTTTCCGGCGAATGACTACGTTCACGCCGTGCGCGTCGATCCCAAGCACCCGACGCTCCTTTTTGCAGGCACGGAATCGGGCGTCTTTGTTTCTTACAATGATGGCGAGCAATGGCAGCCGCTACAGTTGAATCTGCCTCCGTCGCCGGTGAACGATCTGGTCGTCAAGAACGATGATTTGATTGTTGCCACGCATGGCCGCAGCTTCTGGGTGCTCGATGACATCACGCCGCTTGAACAATACAGCGATGCCGTGGCACAAGAGGCAGCGCACCTGTTCGCGCCCGCGGCCGCCAATCACACGGTATTCCGCGGTTCGTTCTTCAGGGGCGGCGGCAATGCCGGCAAGAACCCTCCCGCAGGTGCGGTGATCGACTATTGGCTGAAAACTTCGCTAAAGAAGCCGGAGGCGGACAGGAAGGAAGCTGAAAAGAAGGAGAGCGATTCCAGGGGGCAAACACAAACCGCCGAGGCGAAAGATACGGCGGAAAAAGCCGGTGCGAAAGGTGCGGAAAACGAAGCTCCCAAAATTACCCTCGATATCCTCGATGCATCCGGCAAGGTGATTCGTCATCTTCCCAAGAAGGAGGAGGAGGGTGATCAGGACGAAGGCTTCGGCGCACTGGATCGCAATGCCGGGACGCTGCCGGCTGACGCTGGACTGAACCGCTTCGTGTGGGACCTTGATTACGAAGGTGCGAGCAAAGTACCGCACGCGCCGTTGTGGGGCGGCAGCACAAGTGGGCCGCGGGCGCTCCCCGGAAAATATGAACTGAAGCTCACGGTGCTGGGCAAGAGCTACACCGCACCCCTGGAAATCAAAGCTGATCCGCGGCTGAAGGTCACGCAAGCTGATCTGGAGAAGCAATTCGCGCTGCTGATCAAAATCCGGGACAAAGTGACCGAGACCGATGATGCCATCAATCAGATGCGCGACCTGCGCGACCAGATGACTGCAATCAACAAACGACTGAAGAATGATCCGCGAGGCAAAGCCATTGCCGATGCGGGGAAATCGCTGGACAAGAAAATGACCGAAGTGGAAGAAGCGCTGATCCAGACCAAGGCGAAGAGCGGACAGGACGTGCTAAATTTTCCGGTCCGCTTGAACAATCATCTGGTGGCGCTCTCTGGGGTGGTCGGCAGCGCTGATTCCGCGCCGACAAAACAGTCTTACGAAGTTTTCGATATGTTGAGCAAAGACGTCGATGAACAATTGGCCAAATGGAAGGCTATTGTTGCGACGGACTTGAAGGCTTACAACGACTTGATAAAGCAACAAGAGGTCCCCGCTGTGATGGTTAAGCAGGCCGCCGAGACACGCTGAACGGTCTGCCTTCGTTTTCTGAGCCACCTGTAATATCCGAGGCGTGGCGCCATGCCGTATCTCGGAAACGGTTCTAAAGTAGGCAAGCTTGGACCAGATCCTGCCATTGCCCCTGAGCTCGCACGGGAAATCCGCGGATACGTTCGCTGCCGCGGCGGAACTCGAATCTGAGTTGAAGCACTGCGTTAAGGGAGAAGTGCGCTTCGATCGCGGCAGCCGCGCTCTGTACGCTACCGACGCTTCAAATTACCGTCAAATTCCCATTGGGTTAGTCGTCCCGCGAGACGAGGAGGACGTTATCGCTGCCGTGGCAGCGTGCCGCAAGTCCGGAGCGCCGGTGCTGCCGCGCGGCGCAGGCACCAGCCTCGCCGGGCAGTGCTGCAACATTGCCGTAGTGCTGGATTTTACCAAGTACGTGAATCGGATTCTGGAGCTGGATGCTGAGCGAAAGTTCGCCCGAGTGCAGCCCGGGGTGGTCCTGGATACGCTCCGCAACCGCACCGAAGTTCACGGGCTAACGTTTGCGCCGGACCCTTCTTCTCACAACCGTTGCACCATCGGCGGAATGATTGGCAACAATTCGTGCGGCACGCACTCGCTGCTTGGCGGAAAAACGGTCGACAATGTGGAGGAGCTGCGGATTTTGCTTTATGACGGCTCGCAAATGACCGTCGGCGCAACAAGTGAAAGGGAATTGGCGGCAACCATCGCGCATGGTGGACGCCGCGGAGAGATTTATGAAGCGCTGCGGGAAATACGAGACGAGCACACGGACCTGATCCGGGCGCGATATCCAAAAATTCCCAGACGGGTTTCCGGATATAACCTCGATGACTTGTTGCCTGAAAACGGATTTAACGTGGCCCGCGCTTTGGTGGGCACGGAAGGAACCTGCGCGATTGTTCTGGAAGCGAAATTAAAGCTGATTCACAGCCCGCCGCACCGCGTGCTGGTTGCATTGGGGTACGAAGACGCATTCCACGCCGCCGATCATGTTCCGGAAATCCTCGAATTCGGACCAATCGGCCTCGAAGGATTTGAAGGAAGTATCGTGGATGGGTTGCGCCGTAAAGGTGCGGCGAACCTGGAACTATTACCAGCGGGCGGCGGATTCTTGCTTGTGGAATTCGGTGCGGATGATGCGGCGGAGGCGAACCTGGCTGCCTTGCGGATGATCGAACGCGTAAGAAATGTCAGCGACCCGCCTGCGATGCGCCTGTACACGACTGGTGAAGCCAAAGCAGTTTGGCAAATCCGCGAAGCCGGACCGCGCGCAGCCGCGTTTGCTCCCGGTGCGCCTGTGGAATGGGAAGGCTGGGACGACGCAGCGGTGGCGCCGGAAAAATTGGGCGCGTATTTGCGCGACATCCGAAAGCTCATGAACGAATACGAGTATCGCGGCGCTTTCTACGGGCATTTCGGGCACGGTTGTGTCCATATGCGCGTCACGTTTGACCTGGAAAGCGAAGCGGGTATTCGCAAGTACGGCGCGTTCGTCGAGCGCGCAGCGGACCTGGTGGTTTCGTATGGAGGCTCGCTCTCCGGCGAGCACGGCGACGGGCAATCGCGAGGTGCGCTGCTTCCGCAAATGTTTGGCACGGAGTTGGTGCGTGCTTTTGGAAAATTCAAGCGCGCCTGGGATCCGGACAACAAGCTAAATCCACGCAAGGTTGTGGACGCGTATCTCCCGACGGAAAATCTGCGCCTCGGCACGGACTATCGGCCGCTAAAACCTGAGACACATTTCCAATTCCCGGAAGATGACGGCTCGCTGGCAAAAGCCACCCTGCGGTGCATCGGGCTCGGAGCCTGCCGGAAAACCGACGGCGGCACGATGTGCCCGAGTTACATGGCGACTCTCGAAGAAGAGCACAGCACACGCGGGCGCGCGCACATGTTATTTGAGCTGCTGCAAGGCGAGGTGCTACGCAACGGATGGAAAGATGAGCACGTCAAGGAGTCGCTCGATTTGTGCCTGTCGTGCAAAGCTTGCAAATCAGAATGCCCGGCGAACGTCGACATCGCAACCTATAAAGCTGAATTCCTGTCGCACTATTATGAAACTAACTCACGACCTCTGCGGACGCATGTGTTCGGCAAGATCAATCGGTGGGCGCGGCTTGCATCTGCTGCGCCGGGCGTCGCGAATTTCTTCGGCGGCAGCCCCGGATTCCGAAACTTGCTCGGGCTCGTCCTGGGGCTCGCACCACAACGCCGGCTGCCGCAATTCGCCCGCACGACTTTTCGACGATGGGCACAGCAACACAGCCCCACTGTCTTTGACAACAAGCCCCTCAGCGAAAAGCGTCAAGTGCTATTGTGGATCGACACCTTCAACAATTATTTTCATCCAGAGACGAGCCGCGCGGCTCTGGAAGTATTGCAGCATGCGGGCTTCACGGTGACATGCCCGAAACAGGTTTTGTGTTGCGGACGGCCATTGTACGACTTCGGAATGCTGGCCGAAGCTAAGCGATACCTGACGCGAATCATGGACGCCTTGGGAACGGCGATTGATGCCGGGCTGCCGATCGTAGTGCTCGAGCCGAGCTGTGCCTCCGTATTTCGAGATGAGCTATGCAATTTATTTCCGCGGCACGCGCGAGCAAAGCGATTGCAGAAACAAACGTTCGTGCTGAGTGAATTCTTGGAGAATCATGCGCCCGGATACGTGCCGCCAAAACTGTCCGGTAGAATACTTTTGCACGGTCACTGCCATCACAAAGCCGTAATGAAAATGCAAGATGAGGAATCCTTGCTGCGCCGAACGGGGGCGAGTGTCGAATGCCCGGATACCGGATGCTGCGGAATGGCTGGGCCATTTGGGTTTGTGCGTGACAAATTCGCAGTAGCGCAAGCGGTTGGTGAGCGAGTGCTGCTGCCAGCAGTGCGAAGCGCTCAACCCGAAACGTTGATCGTCGCGGATGGCTTTAGTTGTCGCGAGCAGATCCGGCAAAGTGCCGGCCGCACAGCGATACACATTGCCGAAGCCTTGCAGATTGCATCGTCGATGGCAAAAAACGAGAAGCCCTCGGCCCTCCCTTAGACCCGATCAGCGATGGTGGTTTCCATACGCTGGAAAAAGAAGAGGCCTCCTATCAAGACTATGCTGACCCCAACGGCAGATGCAGCCATAGCAATTCCCGGCGGCTGCCCGTGTCCAGTCAGTGCCCATCGAAATCCATCGATGACTCCCGCCATAGGATTCAGCCCGTAGAGCCAGCGCCATCGCAACGGCACCAAGGTGCTCGGATAAGCCACCGGGGAGGCCAGCAGCCAGAATTGCACAACAAACGGCATGACCGCGCGCACGTCGCGGTAGAGGGCGTTTAGCGCCGAGGTCCACAGACCCACGCCCAGCGCGGTGAGCACTGCCAGCACAATCAGCAACGGCAGCAACAGCACTGTCGCAGGCGGGCGGATGCCAAAGGAAAGCGTCAAAATCACCATCACCACAAGACCAATCGCAAAATCCACCAAGCCTGAAAACACCGCCGCAATAGGCAGGATCAGCCGAGGGAAATAGACCTTTGTGATCACATTCTGGTTGTCCACCACAATGTTTGTGCAATTGGAGAGCGCCTGCGAGAAATAGCTCCAGGGCACTAGCGCGGCAAAATAAAACACCGGGTAGGGCAGGCCCTGAGAAGGCAGTTTGGCCAGACGCCCGAAGAAAATCGTGAACACACCCATGGTCATCAACGGCTGTAGCATTACCCACAAAACGCCAATGGCGGTCTGCTTATAGCGAATCTTGATGTCGCGCATCGCGAAAAAATACAGCAGCTCGCGATATTCCCAAACTTCCGCTAGCCGCAGGTCCAGCCACCCGCTTGGCGGCTCGATGCGCACCACCACCGGCGCGCTGGCATGCGCCTGAGGCGGCGCGGCGGATTGCGGTGGCACGGTAAGTGAAGCCATCAAACTATGCGCGATAACATGCGCGAAAAGCGTGGTGTGAAACGCTCACTAGATTACCAGAACGCCTCACCGCGGCGTTACGGCGTGTGCTGGCTCTTCATCTGATCGATATCGCGGTCCTCGATCTGTCGCATCAGGTCGTGGCGATGGAAAAGATAATTGCCCAAATGCGTGGCGAGGTGCCGCGGCACAACCTGGAACTGGTTGCGGATCATTTGTCGCCAGGAGATTGGTCCCCGCGGCGGGATCAGGTGCGCGCCCCATTGAAACATGAACGCCGCGTTCCACAGCATGAATACGGCGAGAACAATCGAGGTCGTAGCCACCGCCACCCCTTGGGCACGGAACAAAGTAGCAGTGCGCTCTAATAAGACACTCAGCCCAAGAACAAACAACGGGGTCAACGAGACGAAGAAACGGTTGCCGAACGACGAAATGCCCGCCCAATCCGGATAGCATGCAATGAAAACATAGAATGCCAAAGCGGCACCTAGCAGCGGCGTGCCCACGCGAGGCTCGCGCCACTTAAATAAGACCAATCCCACGGTGGCCAGCAAAAGGAGCGGAGTCCAGGAAAACAAGCCGTGCTCGGACGAAAACAACACAGCAAAAAAATGCGGCGAGCGCCAAGCCCAGTTTTGCACGGAGCCGTAGCCGGATTCAAAAGCGCTGCCATAAACGATCTGACGGGTCACAAACGTCGGAATGAGACACACGAGAGTGACGACAAGGAAAAGCAAGTGTCGCACGAGAAGTTGCGAGACAGAGAATCCGGGCACAGAGTCGCGGCGAAAAGCCCCTGCGTACCCGCGAAGGGCTTCGATCGCAAGAATCATCAGAAGCATGGCGTTGGCGTAATACACGTTGAGCATCAAGCCCGTGATTAGCGCCAAAATAAACCATTGCCGGAGCGTGCGCTGCTGGCGCGTTTGGTGCCAATAGAAAACAAATAGCGACACGGCAAAAGCGGAATGCGCGTGTGACCAGGAAGGATTGAAGTACATGTATACCGGGAGAGAGCTGGCCCACCAGATTGCTAGAGTCGCGAGGAATGCCCACAAGTCTCCGGCATACTGGCGGGCCAGGCGAAATGTGAGCAATAGTCCGAGAAATCCCCAGAACGCGGTGCCAGAAGCCATGGCCACCCGGTATGGAGCGGAGAACCCGTCCGCCGCCACCTGGGACCCGAATCCGCGCGCCAGCAGCACTCCGCCATGCGCCACCAACAAGAATGGCGTCCACAGTATTGCTGGGCCAACGGTAAAGTGATTGTCGAGGTGCCCTGTACGCGTGCGAAATATCTGCTTGGGCTGGCCATGCTCGTCCAGGCGCGCTTCGCGAAAGCTGGCGTTCGCCGCAGCATAGTCGTGCTCGAAGTTCAAACTGTGGTCGATCAGTGGCGCCCGTGCAAAAGCGTAATAGCCGACACCATCCCCGTGGACCCAGGGATTCAAAAGCGCCAGCGAGAGCAAAAACAACAATAGTAGCCCGCGCTCCGCGTCGCGCGTTTGCGTAACTGGATTGCTCAGAGATTGGCTTTGCGCGAACAAGAAATCAGTCGTTGTATGCATTTTACCCGCTCAACGAGGTCTGCCGCCAGTTCATCGCGACGGAAGCACTGGCGGAAGAACTGTCCAGTAAACACTACTGTAGTATATATCTAAGTATATCATACAAATATTTCGCCCCGATCTCGCAGGAGGCGCCAAGGAGAAATGGCCGTCGCAGGACCTGCGCAGTATTTGTCGCCGCTGACGAATTGAGAGTCCGTCTGAACGCGGATAGAATAGCTCCCGACGAGGAGGACTATGAGCGGGCATGGACTTCGATGGTGTCGGCGAGCGACGAAACTCGTGGTTTTGTGGGCCGTGTTCGTTTTTCTAATCAACATACAAGATTTGGCGGCCAGGCCACAGGTCAGCGCTGACGATAAGGCGTCGGCGGAGAGCGGGCGCAAGCAGTTCGAGCAGTCCTGTGGATTCTGCCACGGCGCGGACGCCACAGGTGCTCGCGGACCGGATCTCGTGCGTTCGCCGCTGGTGGCGCACGACGTGAAAGGCCAACAGATCGGCGAAGTGATACACCAAGGCCGCCCGGATAAGGGCATGCCGGCAATGCCCCTTACGGATTCGCAGGTTGCCGACATTGCCGCGTTTCTTCACGCGCGTGCCGCGGAAGCGTTACATTCAGCAAGCGTGCCAAAAGCCTACCCGGTGGAGAGATTGCTTACCGGAAATGCCGAAGCTGGCAGAGCATTTTTCGATGGGCCGGGCGGCTGCAACAAGTGTCATTCAGCCACTGGCGATTTGGCGGGCATCGCCGGCAAGCATTCTCCCATCGATCTCGAAGCACGCATGCTCTATCCCGAAGGCAAACACGCCACTGCGGTTGTGACGCTGCCGTCCGGCGAACAAGTCAAAGGTGAGTTGAAACACGCGGACGACTTTGTCATAGCGCTTCGCGATTCTTCAGGCTGGTACCGGTCATTCCGGCGCGATCGAGTGAAAGTGGAATTGCAGGACCCTTTGGCAGCGCATCGCGAGCTGCTTGAGCGGCTCACACAGGCTGATGTTCACAACCTCTTCGCTTTTCTGGAGACGCTAAGGTAAGGGCAAGGAAAAAGAACAGGAGCTGGAATGCTTTCTCACACCAATGGTGGGATCAGGACGACCAGAGGCGCATCGAAATTCGCCGCCAGCAAGGACCACAGTTTGGGGAGAGCCCTGGTCTTGTTCGTGCTAGCGCTGCTGGCGTGCTGCGGGCGCGCACCGATGGCAACCGCGCAAAGTCTTGACGGTGCGGCTCTGCTGAATCCACCGACGGACACCTGGCCGACCTACAACGGAGATTACTCTGGGAAACGCTACAGCACGCTCGATCAGATTAATGCCCGCAATATAAACTCCCTGACATTAGCATGGGCTTTTAACACCCATGCCTCCGTGATCAAATCCACGCCCCTTGAAGTGAACGGCATCCTGTACTTCTCAGCCCCGGATAACGTTTGGGCCATTGATGCGCGTTTTGGGCGTCAGATCTGGCATTACTCCCGAGTTTCTGAGGGCGATCACATCGGACACCGCGGCTTGGGGATGTACAAGAACTGGCTGTATTTTACGACGCCGGACGCACACTTGGTATGCCTGGATGCCAAAGATGGCAAGGTGCGCTGGGATGTGGAACTCGCGGATCTAAAGCTCGGCTATTTCTCCACGATGGCGCCGCTAGTAATTCGCGATCACGTCATTGTCGGAGTTTCCGGGGATGTCACCGATGTTCGGGGATATCTCAAGTCGATTGATCCGGAGACTGGAAATACGCAGTGGATCTGGTATACCGACCCCGATCCGGGACAGCCAGGTTCGGAGACGTGGCCGAAGGACAGCGACGCAATTTTGCACGGCGGCGGCATGACGTGGATGACCGGTACGTATGATCCAGACTTGAATTTACTCTACTGGGGCACCGGGAATCCCAATCCCGTGCTGGCCGGTGAGGGGCGGCCGGGCGACAACCTCTACACATGTTCTATTGTTGCGCTGAACCCGGATACAGGAAAGCTGGCCTGGTATTTCCAACCCTCCCCGCACGACGTGCACGACTGGGATGCGGTGGAAACGCCGGTTTTGTTAGACGCGGAGTTCAAGGGCAAGAAACGCAAGCTGCTCGCGCAAGCTAGCCGCAACGGTTTTTATTTCCTGTTGGATCGCACAAATGGCCAGTATCTGGCGGCGGCGCCCTTCATCGATCAAACTTGGGCTACCGGGGTGGACTCGCATGGGCGGCCGATCGCAAAAGCGGAAGCGACGCCGACCCCGGATGGTGCGCTCGTTGAGCCTGGCTCAGACGGCGCCACTAACTGGATGGCGCCGAGCTTTGATCCGCAGACGAATCTGTTCTACGTGACCGCTCGCCGCATTTTCAGCATTTACTATCGTACGGTAACGGGGAAAGCAGAAGGCTGGGGCGGCCGGGACCGCAATCTCTGGTCCAATTCGACGCTACGCGCTCTGGACTACCGCACTGGCAAAGTCGTTTGGAACCACGAGACGGGTGAAGACGAAAATGGCGCGGGGATTCTCACCACCGCCGGCCATCTTCTCTTCACCGCCGATACGTCCGGTAATCTGTTGGCGCTTGATCCGGCAACGGGCAAAACGCTCTGGCACCTATACGCCGGCGGCCACATGACCGGCTCTCCAATGACTTACCAGCTTGACGGACGTCAATATGCGCTCTTCGCCGTGCAGGACGTGCTCTACGCCTTCGCACTGCCGGAGACCACGGCAAAGCAAGAGTCAGCGGCGGTTCCGCATTCAGAACCTTCTGCAAACTGACTAATCCAGGAATTCGCTCGGAGGTCAACATGCGTACCCGACTTGCATTGCTGGTTTGCGCGACGGTGGTTGTGTCCTTGGCAGCCACATCGCCCGACAGCCGCGAGATTACCGAGCCCCGGAATATCGCGTCGGCCGAATTGAGCGGCGCAGGCGCTGTGCCCATTGATGATCTTTTTTACACGCGGGCAACCGGAGGCGGCGCTTGGTCTCCCGATGGCAAAGAGGTCGTGTTTACATCGAATTTTACTGGACGCTTCAATCTCTGGAAGGTGAGTGCCTCGGGCGGCTGGCCCATTCAGCTCAGTCAGTCGGACGACCGCCAGGGCAGCGCTCTCTGGTCGCCGGACGGAAAATGGATCCTTTATCAATCGGACCACGCAGGAGCGGAAACCTATGATCTGTTCGCGATTCCCAGCGGAGGAGGCAAAGCGGACAATCTGACGAAGACCGACGATATTTCCGAAACTTCGCCGCGCTGGTCCCCTGACGGAACGCAACTTGCCATCTCTTACAAA
>Ga0210409_10001369_pt1 | contig 32351 bp, 24 predicted proteins | sample IncBWH17MmetaG_FD_161649 | JGI IMG/M metagenome (GOLD analysis project Ga0210409, IMG submission 161649) | Forest soil microbial communities from Barre Woods Harvard Forest LTER site, Petersham, Massachusetts, United States - Inc-BW-H-17-M | ecosystem: Environmental > Terrestrial > Soil >...
CGCCCCATGGTCCTGGATTTCTCCGAGGCCGTCTGGAATATGCGGTGGATATCGTTCCGGCATTTCTTGTCGTTCAAAAAGGCGGCACTGCATACGGCGCTGGAGTGAACCCCTTCGCTTTCAAATGGGCGCTGGAGGGGCACCGCAGTGTGGTTCCCTATTTCGAACTTGGCGGCGGCACTCTGTTTACCAACGTGAAGACTCCGCCCGGCACCTCGCAGATTAATTTCACCACCAGCGGAGCTGTGGGCCTGCACTTTCTGAGAACCAAGTATAACGTCAGCACGGAAATCCGCTTCATGCACATTTCGAACGCCGGGCTTTCGTCGCCGAATCCGGGGATCAATACCGTTCAGTTGCGCGTGGGCTTCGGTCGGTTCAGCCAAAAAGAATAGACACGTTTCTGGGAGTATCTGTACCGCGAGGTATGACGGTGAGGCCATCCGGAATTTTCGCGCGCAGGAATCCGGGCATAAAAATAGTCCGGAATCAGTCTTGGGTTTTGAGGTGAAAAAATGAAAATCGCAGGAATCGTTCTCGCAGTCGTCGCTTTACTGGCCATCGCGTTCGCCGTGAAGGCCATGCAAACCGGGGAGAAAGCGCCTCCTGAGGGAACTCCCGCGCCGGATTTTACACTGAATTCGCAGGACGGCAAGCCGATCAGCCTGCATGAGTTCAAGGGCAAGTGGGTCGTGCTGTATTTCTACCCCAAGGATTTCACCAGCGGCTGCACCAAGGAAGCCCACAATTTTCAGCGCGACCTGGCGTTGTTCGAGCGAAAAAACGCCGTTATTCTTGGCGTCAGCGTTCAGGACGAGAATTCCCACCAGCAGTTCTGCACCAAGGAAGGTCTCAACTTCAAGCTCCTGGCGGACACCAAACAAGCAGTATCTTCATCGTATGATTCGCTCATGGACTTCGCGGCCGCGAGGCTTTCCGCGCGTCACACGTTCCTGATCGGCCCCGATGGCGTTGTTCGCAAAGTCTATCTGAAGGTGGACCCGGAAAAGCACAGCGCCGAAGTCCTCGCCGATTTGGCGGCGTTGCAGCAATCAGGGACGGGGAAATAGCTGCGCGTTTTTGCCAACAATAGAAGTGTCAAATCGTTCGAGGCCTCCGTTCAATTCCCGCAATCCGTTTCCGCAGGCAAGACGGGAGCTTCGGGCAACGCCGGTAGATTATTTTTGCCCAGCAGCTCATTTAGCGCGGCAACATCTTTGTTCTTCAATTCCTGCCACGCGCCGAGAGCCTCGTTGAAACCTTTGCAGATTCTGCGATGCGCCACAAACGATTCCTCCGACGGCGCAGCGTCCGCCCCGTCCACCAGGGCCATCAGATCGATCAAAGAATCGTTTACCGCCATGAAGCTGGCGCTTTTCGGAGTTTCGAGAATGGGCGTTGCTTCCCCAAGAAGTGCTGCAGCCTTGGCGTCCAAAGCGCTCGCCGCGGCAGCGATGGGGTCATCCTTGGGACGCTTCGCCAATTCCGCCATCCGCGCGCGCAACGCTTTCACTTGTTGCAACGCGGCATAGCTTTTTCCTAACAGAGTGGAAATCTTTAGTTGCAGCTCGAGCGCGCTCTGCAATTCGCTTCGCGCTGCACTGACGCGCGGATCCAATTTCACTTCTAGAGGCTGGCGCAAAACTGTCTCCCCGGCTTTCAGCCTCACCTCATATTTCCCCGGAAGCACCAGCGGCCCCTCCGGCGGCAATGGCGTCGAGCCGACAATCGCGGCAATCGGATAGTTGTAAGGAGATTGCGTGTGCACCGCCGGTGGATCGGGATAACGCAGATTCCACACGAACCGGTGCATCCCTGCCCCTTTCGAAGGTGGATGGGGATGTGCGATCCAGTATTCCGCGACGAAAGGAACTTCTTCCGGCGCTTTTGGCGCGTCTGCGCTGCTGAACTTGCGCACGAGGGTTCCGTTCGAGTCGTAAATTTCCAACTGAATGTCCCCTGCTGAGGTCGCCGGCAGAAAATAATTGAGAATGGCGCCGTCCGGCGGATTTTTCCCCGCCGGAACTTCCGGCGGCAGCGGAGTATCCTGATTTTCATCCCGGCGCACGCGAATCGCCGTTCGCGGCGCGAAAAAATGCGCGCCCAAACTCGAAACCCGAACATCCAGTTGGCGCAACGGAGTCACATCATCGAGAATCCAGAACGACCGGCCATAGGTCGCGGCGATCAAGTCGTCCTGCTCGATCGCCAGATCGTGAATGGACACCACCGGCATGTTCAGCCGCAACGATTGCCAGTGCTCTCCGTCGTCGAGCGATACGTACACTCCCCGTTCTGTCCCCGCGTATAGCAATCCTTTGCGCATGGGATCCTCGCGCACCGTTCGAACGAAATCGCCATCGCGAATGCCGCTCACCGTTTCCTGCCAGCTTTTCCCGTAATCCCGCGTGCGCAAAATGTGCGGGCGCACATCGTCCAGGTTGTTTCGGTTGATCGCCGCATACGCCGTCCCCGCGTCGAAGTGCGAAGGCTCCAGAATGTTCACGGTGCTCCACTCTGTCACCGCGGCCGGAGTCACGTTCTGCCACGTCTTGCCCGCGTCCGTCGTCAGCTGGATATTTCCATCATCCGTCCCTACCCAGAGCACTCCCTCGCGGACCTCCGACGGCGCAATGCTCAAGATTGTGCCGAGCACCTGTTTCGGATTTTTTTCATCCACGGGAACGCGCGTCAGTTCAGGACTCACGGCTTGCCAGGTCGTGCCTACGTCCGTCGTTTTCAAGAGGAATTGGGTCCCCAGGTAAAGCAGGTGTGGATCCTGCGGCGAGAATGCCAGGGGAATCGTCCAATTGAATCGGTACTTACTGCCAAACGAAACAGGTGCCGGCGAAACGTCGCGTGCCTGCCCCGTCTTCTTCGACAACCGCACCACGCTCCCGCCAGGTCCTGCGTTGTAAACGACGTCGGCGTCGAGCGGATCCGGAATCGTGTAGCCGCTTTCTCCCGGCCCCACCGGAAACCAATCGCGCTCCGTGATCTGCCCGTTGTTTCCCCGGCTCGCGATCGCCGCCGTGCCGCTGTCTTGTTGCGGGCCATAGACCCAGTATGGAAATCGGTGGTCGGTGGCCAGTCTATAAAATTGCCCCGTCGGTTGGTTGTACCAAGTGCTCCATGATTCGCCGCCATTCAGGCTGATCGTCGCGCCCTGATCCACGCCTAGCATGATGCGCTGCGAATTGCCTGGATCAATCCATACCGAATGATAATCGTCGCCACCGGGAGCGCCTTTGATCGCCGTAAACGAATGCCCGCCGTCCGTCGAGCGATACAAATTTTGCGAGGGCACGTACAGCACGTCGGGGTTTTTGGGATCGGCAAAGATTTCGCTCATGTACCAGGAGCCTTCGATTCGCCGGTCCTCCGTGGCTTTCGTCCAGGTTGCGCCTGCATCGTCCGAACGAAACAATCCGCCTTGCTTCTCCTTGGCCTCGACGATTAGATAAACGTGTTTCCCGCCGCTCCCAGCGGCCACTGCGACTCCCGAGCGTCCCCACTCTCCTTCCGGAAGACCGTGTCCCGTAATTTGCGTCCAAGTTATGCCCTCATCTGTGGATTTATAAAGTCCGCTGCCGGGACCAATGGCAGTTCCCTTCTGCCCAGGCTTTCGAATCCCATGCCACAGCGTGGCATACACCACGCGCGGATTCCCCGGTTCGAAACACAGATCAATCGCTCCGGTAACGTTGTCGTGGAACAGTACTTTCTTCCAGGTCTTTCCCCCATCCGTCGTTCGAAACACGCCGCGTTCATCGTTCGGCCCAAAACTGTGCCCCATCGCCGCCACCAGCACAATTTCCGGATTGCGCGGATCAATCAGGATTCGCCCAATGTGCCGTGTCTCTTCAAGTCCGAGGTGCTGCCAGCTTTCTCCCCCATCCGTGGATTTGTACACACCATTCCCATAACTGATGTCGGTATAGACCCCGTTCACGCCCGTGCCCACATAGATGATGTTCGGATTCGAAGGTGCCAGCGCCAGCGCCCCGATCGACGCCACTGGCTCTTTGTCGAAAATCGGCTTCCAGACCGTCCCGCCGTCCGTGGTCTTCCAAACTCCTCCGCCATCCGCGCCAAAATAATAGACGCCGGGGTTTCCCGGCATGCCGGCGACCGCATTCACTTTCCCGCCTCGAAACGGCCCGATCATCCGCCACTTCATCTCCGAATAAGCCGACTCGGGAATCTGCTGTGCACGCGCCATTGCCCCCGCCAGGATTCCCGCTATCAAAACCGCCGCAACTCGAAACGCACTTCGTCCCTGACGAATACATTTCATCAATGAGTCTCCCGCTGCGCGAAGAGGATATCGTGCGTCGCGCCGCGCTGCAAAGGATTTGCGCGCCGCCATCCAGGAAGTCTTGGAAGCTTTATTTAATGGAAGCGATTCGGATCGTAGACGAAATCCACCAGGTCATCGCGGTAATCAATCTTCAACTGCATTTGATAGAGCATGGAGAAACCGAGAGTCCCGGAAATCTCCGTTCCCGCCGAATTGCTCATCCCCGAAGTGTCGAACGCCACGATATCCCGCGCGGGCTGGCGGAAATGCGAGAAGGTCAGAGTGACGTCGTCCGCGGTAAAGACATTGTTCACCAATCCGTTCACTCCTTTGACCTTGTAATTGCTGTCCGCGCGCACTTTAGTCACTTCGCGCGCTGCATCGGGAGAGATGGTGTCGGAAAAGGCGCCCGTGTCGATGAGAAAAAGTTTCGAAGGCAACTCGTTGATGCGCGTCGGAATCAACAGCATGTGCCCGAAGCGATAGACTTGCGAGAAATTCTTGAACTCCGGCGGAACGAATCCATCCCGGAATCGCGCGGTCTTCGGGTATTTCTCCGTCAGCGCCTTTTCCACGGCGGAGGGCGGCGGCAACGGGGGCAATGCGGTGAGGTCCAGCTTGGCGTCGGGAAAATTGATGTTAACCAGGAAATGGCTGAACACGTTCGACCCGATCAATCCGTCTTCATCCGCCACGGAGTTTCGGTCCATCACTTCCACGTGACATCCTTGAAATTCCAACTCGCCGATTCTTATGGATTTCACCACGCCAATAAAACTCGAAACGGCCCCTTTGTCGCCGATTCCATGCACGTCACTCTTCGCGAGCGGTTCAATCCCCACTCGCGCTGCGACCTTTCGGCTCACCAAGATCCCCGAGGCGCCGCTGTCGAGAAGAAGGCTGGACTTCACATCGTTCATCTGAACCTTCAGGCCGTAGCCGCGGATCCGCTGGGCGCCATACAGCAATCGTTCCATGGGAATATGCGTCTCTGTTACGCTGCTGACGAGGCGGCATCCGCCGGAGGATGCCTCCTCGTCCTCTTTCATTTCGATGAGATTTGTTTCCAGGTGTTCGCGCTCATCTTCATCGTCGCTGCTGGCGTTCGAAAGATAACTCTTCAGCTCCTGTATTCGTTCTTTTCGCGTTAACGTGAACAACCAGAACTTTCGAATGTCAGGGTCGTTCGGATCCTTATCATGCGCTTTTTCAATCATCAGCTTCCCATGCTGATAGCGCGCTGCCGCCCAGTAGAGCTTCGCAAGACCCAGGTAAGCGCGCGCTTCATTCGTGCCCGCCTTCACCAGAGGAACGAAGTCCGCCTCCGCTGCTCCTATTTTCCCCTGGCGAAAATGCAACTCTCCTTGCGCAGTGTGCACGGCATCGGAATTGGGGGCCAGCTCCACCGCTTTGTTCACGGCTGACGCTGCATCTTCCAGGTGCTTCTGCCGAAGCAGCACGCGAAACAAGCCCACGTAAGCCGGCGCGGATTTGGGATCGTTCTGCAGGATGGCGCGATACGCGGCTTCGGCTTCACCAATTTTGCCGCTGCGATACAGCTCTGTAGCCGCATTCAAGGGAGACGCGGGCTCGGCAGCGATCTTGGCGACTTCGACGGTAACAGCTGGTTGAATTGTCGTTGATTGCTGCGAAGCCGGAGGACTGGAGGCGGGAGATTGCGCCCAAAGCGGAACGCAACTCGTGGCCATCAAGTAACAGATTGCTGGCAGGAAGGCTCTATTGGGATTCATGAGTTTCAGTCACCTGCTATGAATTGACTGTCTCAGGCCGGAACGGAATTCGTACCTAAGTCTTTCACTCGGTTCCTCCGGTGTCAACTAACCTCGTGGGCATCTCATGGCTCGTCGTCTCCATCGGAATCGTCCGAGGGCAGGGCGTCGGGAGATTTGTTCGGATCGACTGGAGCGAGCCCGGTTTTTTTCAATTGGGCGTTGAGCGCGGGAATATCTTGCTGGCGGATTTTCGTCCACCGCGCCATAAGTTTTTCGCGCACGTCTTCGAGCTCTTTGTAGACCGCAGTGGCTTGCGTCGTTGGCGCGGCGTCGGCGCTATCCGCGACCGCGAGGATTGCGTTGAAGTGCTGGTTCATGGTGGAAAAATTCTCCGGCTGCTTGGCGCCCGGCGGCAGTCCGAAGAAGCTGCTCTGCGCCGCGCCTTCCATCTCCGCAGCCTGCTTGTCGATCGCAGCGGCCGCCTCCGCAACGGCACCTTTCCCTGCTTTCCCCGTGCGTTCCTTTAATTGCGCGCGTACCGATTTGATTTGAATGAGCGATTCGAAGCTTTCATTCATGCCTTCAACCGCTCCGCTCTGCATTTCAAACTGTTTGCGCAGATCGTCCAGCGAAGACTTGATCCGCGGATCCATCTTCACGACCAGCGGCTGCGTGGAAACCCTCCCGCCCACCGTCAGCCTCACGGTGTAATTGCCGGGCAAAACCCAGGCGCCGAGCGGATATTTGACGGTGTCATGCGCGATCGCGGAAATGGGAAATTCGTGAGAAAGCGAATTGGGCGGCTCATAGTGCATGTCCCACACGAAACGGTGCATCCCTGGACTCGTGGAGAGAATTTGCGTCGGACGCACCCAATACATGGGGATGGGATGCTCGGCGGCTATTTTTTCCGTCGGCTCGGGTTTGTCCGTGCTGGCGTAGCGGCGCACGAGATGATGTTGTTCGTCGAGAATTTCCAGCACCACCGGTTCTGCCGGAGCGGACGCGAGATAGTAGTCAATGATCGCGCCGTCGGGTGGATTTTTCCCGGCAGGAACTTCCGGTGGCAGCGGCGTATCGGGATTACGGTTCCAGCGGAAGCGAATCGCTTCCTGCGGCGCGAAAAGATGAACGGACGATTTCGCGATGTCCGAAGAAACCTGGCGCAATGGCGTGATGTCGTCGAGGATCCAGAACGAACGCCCATGCGTGGCCACGATCAAATCATCGCCGTGAATGGTTAGATCGCGCATGGAGGTGTGCGGCAGGTTGAGCTGCAGCGGTTGCCAGTCCTCTCCATCGTTGAAGGAAACGTAGACGGAGCCTTCTGTTCCCGCGAAAAGTAAGCCTTTTCGCACCGGATCTTCGCGCACCACGTTGCTCGCGCCGCCCTTGGGAATCCCTTGGGTAATTTCCAACCACGTTTTCCCGAAATCACGCGTGCGGTAAATGTGCGCTTGCAAATCATCCAGCCGGAACGAATTGATCGCCGCGTACGCTGTACCGGCATCAAAGTGCGACGCTTCGATGATGGAAACTTTGCTCCAAGCTTTTAGCTGCGGCGGCGTAACGTCTTGCCAGGATTTTCCACCGTCGCGCGTGATTTGAATCAATCCGTCGTCGGTGCCCGCCCAAATCGTGTTCACTTCTTTGTAGGAAGGTGCGACCGCATAGATCACGCCGCGATGTTTTCCTTTTTCCGGATCCGCCGCCGCGAAAGCGCCGAGATTCGCGGGAATTTCGTATGTAGGCCGTGTCAAATCCGGGCTGATCACCTCCCAGCTATTTCCAGCATCGCTGGACTTGAACAAAACGTTCGCGGAAAAGTACAGCGTGTGCGGATCGAGCCGCGAAAAAACGACGGGAAGCGTGCGGTCGTAGCGGTATTCGCCGCGGCGCACCGGTTCCGGCGCGATATCCGCCACTTCGCCGGTATCCTGCTTCGTACGCGTCAGTTTCGCGCCATAGATAATGTTCGGGTCGAGCGGGTCCACGGCGATGTCGCCATATTCGAATACGCCGAGCGGATGCCATTCGCGAAAACTGATTTCCCCGTAATCGCTGCGGCTCAGCGTCCCAGCCGAGCCGCTTTCCTGCTGCGCGCCGTACACCCAGTACGGAAAACGATTGTCGGTGGTGACGTGATAGAACTGGGCGGTTGGCTGGTTGTACCAACTGCTCCAGGTCGTGCCGCCGTTGACGCTGATCACCGCACCCTGATCGCTGGAAAGCGCGATGACCTGCGAGTTTTCGGGATTAATCCACAAGCGCTGATAGTCGTCGCCGCCCGGCGCGCCCTTCCAGCCTACGAATGTTTTCCCGCCGTCGGTGGATTTCCATGTCGTGGTATTTGCGACGTAGACCACGTCCGGATTGTCCGGCGCGACCGCGACGCCCATCGCTCCGGGACCGCGCCCGCCGATGCGATGATCGGCGTTCACTTGCTGCCACGATTCGCCGGCGTCGTCGGAGCGATAGACTCCCGCGCCTTTTGTGGCTTCGGCGGAGACATAAATCCGCTTCGGATTGCTCGGTGCTACGGCGATCCCGATTCGTCCAAGACCTTCGCTCGCTCCCGGCAGCCCCTTCGTCAATGGCTTCCAGGTGTCTCCCCCATCCGTGGATTTAAATAGACCACTCCCAGCCACGTAGATCGAAGCGCCGCTGCGCACTTCCCAAGGAGCGACGCGCGCGGCCCACAGGGCCGCGTAAATCGTGCGCGGATTCGCGGGATCGAAGGCAAGATCGGCGGCGCTGGTGTTTTCGTCTTTATAGAGAATTTTTTGGAAGGATTGCCCGCCGTCGGTGGAGCGGAAGACGCCGCGCTCGGCGTTGGGGCCATAGGGATGGCCCTCGGCGGCGACGTAGACGCGGTTCGGATCCTTTGGATCGACGAGGATGGAAGTGATTTGCTGGGCGTCGCGCAGGTTTTGCATGTGCGTCCAGGTTTTTCCCGCATCGGTGGATTTGTAGATGCCGTCGCCGGTGGCGAGGTCAGGGCGCTGCAGGCCTTCGCCGCTGCCAACGTAAATAATGTTGCGGTCGGACGGGGCCACGGCGAGCGCGCCGACGGAGCCAGTGGGCTGATCGTCAAAAATGGGATTCCAGGTGTTGCCGAAGTCGGTGGTCTTCCAGACGCCCCCGTTGACGGCAGCCATGTAGAAAACGTTTGGCTGATGCGGGACGCCGCTGATGGCGACGGTGCGACCTCCGCGGAAGGGGCCGATGCAGCGCCAGCGCATCTCTCCAAAAAACTTCGTGTCGATCTGTTGTGCGACGGCGGCACCGCCAACGGCGAGTCCCGCAACAAATGCCGCTGCTGCCAGACGCTGCATGAGTTTCCCGAACCGCATTCACCACCTCCCCGGAATTGGAGAGGATACTCTGGCAGCGGGGATGGGGCAATGTGGGTGGTGCGCCCCTACAAGGGAAAAGGGGACGTCAGATGCGCGTCGGTCTCCTTCGGCTACGCTCGGGAAAAGCCTCCGACCGGGCCTCTATGGGGCGTGGGCGGCGGGGACGCCGATGTCGGCGATGTTGTCGCCCTTCTTTAGTGAGGGGACGGCGTTGACGTGGAGGAGGACGCCGGAGACGGGGGCGCGGGGCTCGGCGATGACTTTGCCGAAGAAGTCGGTGATGTAGCCGAGCTTCATGCCGGCTTGGACGTAGCTGCCGCGCTTGACGAGGGGGTACCAGATGCCGGGGCCGTCCGAGAGGACGTCTTCAAGCTTATCGAGCCAGACGGGGTTCTCGATGGGATGGGGCTCGCCGGGAAGCATTTTCAGGGCGCGCATGGTGCTGAAGGTGCCGTTGACGAGGAAGGCGAGGTCGTCGGAGTCCACGGTGCCGGCGTGACCGGCTTCGACGACGATAGAGGGCTTCCCGCGGACGGAAGCAGTGTTATCGAGATAGCGGGTGGCGGTGATGTCGGTGGGCCGTTCGCGCCAGATGATGATGTGGTCAAGACCGAAGGCGAGGACCATTTCCTTGGAAGTGCGGTCCTGGGCGTCACGGCCAACGGGCGCCCAGTAGCTGTAGGGGCGGAGGCTCTCGTCGAGGTCGCCGCCATGGTAGTCGATGAGGTAGTCGCAGCGGTCGACGATCTCCTTGGTGATGAGGAAGGAGGCGCGCTCGGTTTGCGTGCCATCGGCTTTGCCGGGGTAGAAGCGGTTCATGCTTTTGTTGTCCACGGGATTGACATGAGGGACTTTGAGTTCGAAGGACTGGATGTTGACGAGCGGGACGAGGATGACGGTGCCGGTGAGTTGGGCGGGATCGAGAGCGTTGATGAGTTTTTCGATGGCGATGATGGAGACGTACTCGGTGCCGTGGGCGCCGGAGACGAGGGCGAGGACTTTGCCGGGCTTGGCGCCGTTGATGACGACGACCGGGATGCTGGTGGCGGCGTCCACGCCGACGGGGACTTCGAGGGTGCCGGTGGCTTTCTGGCCGGGGGAGGCGGAGGCGGTGCCGACAGTGAAGGGGGCTTGGGCTTGCGCGAGATGAGGTAAAAGTAACAGGGCTGCAACGACTGACAGGCAAATTCGCATTTGGTGCCTCCGAGAAGGGATGGAGCTTAGCGCTCTCGCGGGATTCGGGCAAGCAGAAGAAGGAGACATCCAGGAATTTACACAGAGGACACGGAGAGCACAGAGGACACAAGAAGAGAGGACTAGGAGTGGTGGTCGGCGGGTATTAAGGCCGGGCCGGGCGGCTGGACGGTACGAGAGGACAAGCGGCGGCGGTGAAAAAAATTTCGCTGAGGTGCATTTTCTTCTTGCATGCAGAGACGACTCTTGTATTCTGCAAATGCGAACTCGCTTAACCGCAGCGGCGCGAGCGAGTTTCGTTTAGGAGGACGAGAGTAAAAATTGAGTTCTTTATCGCTTCCCGCGCAGTATCCCTCGAGTGCAATCCCAACAGCTAAAAAACGAATCGCCAAGCTCACGCTCTGGCCGCTTGTGGCTGCCACCTTCTTCATGGTGTCCGGCGGCACGTATGGGACGGAGGAGATCATTCATGGCGCGGGCTACGGCCGCGGGATTTTGATTTTGCTGTTCTTGCCGGTGCTGTGGTGCCTGCCGACGGCGTTTATGATCGGAGAGCTGTCCAGTGCGCTGCCCGCGGAGGGCGGTTACTACGCGTGGGTGCGGCGTGGGTTGGGAAATTTCTGGGGATTTCAGGAAGCATGGCTTTCGTTGGCGGCCAGCATTTTTGATATGGCGATATACCCGACGCTGTTCGTGTTTTATTTGAAGGCGATGGCGCCGTGGTTTGGGGCTGGGAATCACGGGATTTATGCAGGGCTGTTTGTGGTGGTGACGTGCGCGGCGCTGAATGTGGCGGGGATCCGCGTGGTGGGGATTACGTCGCTCTGGCTTTTCTTTTTGCTGTCTGCGCCGTTCGCGCTGATTGTGGTGCTCGCTCCTTTCAAGATGAGTGCGATGGCGGAAGCGCATGCCGCGCCAGCCGCGACGGGCATGGGCTTGCTTGGTGGCGTGCTAGTGGCGATGTGGAACTACATGGGCTGGGACAACGCGTCGACGATTGCACAGGAAGTGGAGCGGCCGCAGCGGACGTATCCCAAGGCGATGATTGCCGCGGTGGTGCTGGTGGCGCTGACGTATGTGCTGCCGTTCCTGGCAGTGTACTTCACGGGAATTCCAGCTTCGACGTTTGGGAGTGATGCGGCGTGGGCGGACGTCGCGGGAATTATTGGCGGGAAGTTTCTGGGATTCGAATGGCTGCGGTTCCTGATCGTGCTGGGTGGAATGATGAGCGGGTTCGGAATGTTCAACGCGCTGGTGCTGAGCTACTCGCGGCTGCCGCTGGCGATGGCACGGGATGGGATGCTGCCGAAAATTTTTGCGAAGAAGAGCGCGAAGACGCAGGCGCCGTGGGTAGCGATCCTTGTGTGTGCAACCTGCTGGGCGCTGTGCCTGGGGCTGGGGTTCAAGCGACTGGTCACGCTGGACATTATGTTGTACGGAGCGAGCTTGATGCTGGAGTTCGTGACGCTGGTGGCGCTGCGCATCAAGGAGCCGGGATTGAAGCGGGAGTTTCGCGTGCCGGGCGGGATGTTGGGGGCGGTTACTTGCGGAATATTTCCGTTGCTGCTGCTATGCCTGGCAATGATCGAAAGCGGGCATGAAACGGTTCTCGGGATGAACGGTCTGGTCTTTGGAGTGCTGATTATGTTCGCGGGGGTGGTGATCTACTACGTCACCGGGAAGTTGAAGCTTCGGCATACGAAGCCGGTGGTGATTGGAGAGATTGAGGACCTCGAGACGGCGTAGTACGTTCTCAAGCTGCGCAGAATTTCTTCCGCCCGGCTCGAAAGAGCTGGGCGGTTTTGTTTTTGGAGTGAGATATACTCGACGGCTCTTGGCAAGAGTTGTTTTTGGAGAATGCGGACGTGAAATCAGGCTGGCTTGTATCGTCGTTTCTGTTTGCGTTGATGATGCTAAGTGCCGCAGCCCGGCTGGTGGCCGGACCGGACGCGCCGAAGCAGTTCGATCAAAAACTGTTTCAAGAGATGCGGTGGCGGTCGATCGGGCCGCCTCGCGGAGGGCGGACGCTGGCGGTGACGGGAGTGCGCGGGCAGCCGGAAGTGTATTACTTCGGAGCAGTGGGCGGCGGCGTTTGGAAAACAAATGATGGGGGGAGGACGTGGCAGGCGATTTTTGATTCGCAGGGGATTGCTTCGATTGGGGCGATAGCGGTGGCGCCGTCGGATTCGAATGTGATTTACGTGGGCTCGGGCGAAGCGGACATGCGGTCGTCCATTTCGTACGGCAATGGAATGTACAAGTCCACGGACGGCGGGAAGTCGTGGCTGCGCATCGGGTTGGAGGATTCGCGGCAAATCGGGCGAATCCTGGTGGACCCTCACGATTCGAACAAGCTGTACGTGGCGGCGCTGGGGCATGCATACGGGCCGAATGCGGAGCGGGGTGTGTTTCGTTCGAAAGATGGCGGGAAAAACTGGCAAAAGGTTTTATTTCACGATGAGAACACCGGAGCGATTGACCTGGCGTTCGAGCCGGGGAATCCGAAGACGATTTATGCGGCGCTTTGGCAGACGCGGCGGCCGCCTTGGAGTATTTATCCGCCGTCGAATGGACCGGGGAGTGGGCTGCATCGTTCGTATGACGGCGGCGATCATTGGGAGCAGGTGACCGGGCATGGGTTGCCGGCGGAGGGGCTTGGACGAATGGGGATTGCGTTTGCGCCGAGCAATGCGAAGCGGATTTATTTGATTGTGGATGCGAAGGACGGCGGGCTGTACCGTTCGGATGACAGTGGGCAGAACTGGCTGCGCGTTTCGAATGACCGGCGCACGTGGCAGCGCGGATGGTATTTCGGCGAAGTGAGCGTGGATCCCAAGGACGCGGATACGGTTTATCTGCCGAATACTTCGACGTACAAGTCGCGAGACGGTGGGAAGACTTTTGAGGCGTTTCGAGGGGCGCCGGGCGGCGACGATTATCACGAGCTGTGGATCGATCCGGACGAGCCGTTGCGCATGGTTCTCAGCAGCGATCAAGGCGCGATCGTTACGCGCAACGGGGGCGAGACGTGGAGTTCCTGGTACAACCAGCCGACAGGGCAGTTCTACCATGTGGCGACGGACAATCGTTTTCCGTACTGGGTGTATGGGGCGCAGCAGGACAGTGGGTCGGCGACAACGCCAAGCCGCGGTAATTACCGCTCGCTGAATTTCCGCGATTGGCGGCCGATGGAAGCGGGTGACGAGAATGGATACATTGCGCCGGACCCGCTGCATCCGGAAGTGGCGTTTGGCGGATTTGTCGCGCGGCAAGATTTTAGCAACGAGCAAATCCAGCATATGCCACCGACTGTGGCGCAGTCCGGAGAGTTCCGGCGGACGTGGACGTTGCCGCTGGTGTTTTCGCCGATCGACCCGCATGTGCTGTACTTCGGATCGCAGGTATTGTTTCGAACGGCGGACGGCGGAAATTCCTGGAAGGCGATCAGCCCAGATCTCATGCGTGAAGATCCGGGCGTGCCGGCGAGCCTGGATGCGGCGACGGCGGCGGATGCTCCGAAAGAAAAACGGCGCGGGGTGATTTACACGATTGGGCCGTCGTACGTGCGCGCGGGGGAGATCTGGGCGGGGACTGACGATGGATTGATTCAACTGACGCAAGATGAGGGGAAAACGTGGGAGAACGTCACGCCACCGGAGCTGACGCCTTGGAGCAAAGTGACGCACATCGAAGCGTCGCGTTCGGTTGTGGGGACGGCGTATGCGGCAGTGGACCGGCACCGACTGGAGGACTACCGAGCACATCTTTATCGCACGAAGGATTTTGGCAAAACGTGGCTGGCGGTTTCGAATGGGATTCCGGAGGGAAGCTTTTTGAATTGCGTGCGGGAGGATCCCGTGCGCAAGGGGCTGCTGTATGCATGCACGGAGAAGGGCGTGTTCGTTTCGTTCAACGATGGAGACGACTGGCAGCCGCTGCAACTGAATTTGCCGGTGACTTCGGTGCGCGATTTGGTGGTGCATGAGGACGATCTGGTGATTGCCACGTTTGGGCGATCGTTCTGGGTGCTGGATGATGTAACGCCGTTACGGCAGATGGACGCGCAGGTGGCTGCGGCGGATGGCTGGCTGTTCCGGCCTGAAACGACGTATCGCGTTAGGCCGGGGGCGGACCAGGAGTCGCCGATTCCGATGGATGAAACGCTGTTTGCGAATCCGCCGGATGGGGCGGTGCTGGATTACTACTTGAAGGAAAAAGCAGCAGCGCCCGTGCAACTGGAGATTTTGGATTCGGAGGGGAAGCTGGTGCGGCGATTCGCGAGCAACGACGAATTGCGCAAGACCGATCCCAGCAAGGTGCAATTTCCGGTGAAATGGATGAAGGTGCAGCAAGCACTCTCGGCGGAAGCGGGGATGCATCGATTTGTGTGGGACTTGCATTATCCGTTGCCGAATGGGGTTCGGACTTCGTACTACGGGCCGGCGGGGCCCTTGGCGGTGCCGGGGAATTACATCGTGAAGCTGACAGCGAATGGGAAGAGCAGGACGCAGCCGCTGACGATCAAGATGGATCCGCGGGTGAAGACGCCGCAAGAGGCGCTGGTGCTGCAATTTGAGCTGGCTTCAAAGATCGCGGGTAGACTGGGCGAGGTTTCCGCGGCCGTGCAGCAAGCGAATGAGTTGCGGAAGCAGATCGAAGCGCGCAAGAAAGAGGCGAGCGGGAACGCGGAAGTGCAGCAAGCGCTGACAGAGCTGGAGAAAAAGGTCGAAGGGACGGTCGAACCGGACAGCGACGGCGAGTTCATGTTGTTTGGGCTGGCGCTTCCCGCGAAGGAGCCGGAACCTCTTCCGCGAGTTGTGGCAGCGCTTACAGGATTGCTCGTGATTGTGGAGAGTGCCGACGTGGCGCCGACGGCGGACGCTACGACGGCGAGCGAGAAGTGGATGGAAAGCGGACGGGAGAGGCTGGCGCGCTGGGGCGCCGTGAAAGAGGATGTGGCGAGTGTGAATACTCTGCTGCAGAAGGCGAAGCTTAAGCCGCTGATGTAGCTTGAGAGTTGTGTTGCAAAATGCTCGGGGCGCGCGAGGCAGTCTCTTTTTCGGCGCGGATCGCTATTTCAAGCGGCGCGAATAGGGCAGCAGATTTGGTATGCTGCTTGCGGTGCGAAACTTCGTTCGAATCAGGATGCTTTTTCCGCTTGCGCTGCTGACTTTAGTTTTGCTCGGCGCCGTGATGGTTTCTTCGTCGCGGACGCCCGCTTCGGCACAACAACCGTCCACTGGCTCTCCTACGCCCGTTGCTGCTGGAGCTTCACAGGCCGTAACGCCGGGAGCGGCTGTTTCCGTTTCCAGCGCGCAACTCCAGCAAGCTGGTCTTAACATCGTAGTGCTAGACCCGGCGCATGGTGGGACGGACCCGGGTGCGCGGGGCAGCGGCGGAATCCGGGAAAGCGACATTGTCCTGGACCTGGCGGCGCAAGTACGGCGGGCCCTGGAGGCGGAAGGATTTCAAGTGGTGCAAACGCGGCAAGGAAATGAGAACCCGTCGTTTGACGACCGGTCCGCGACGGCCAATGCGCAGCGCGGCGCGGTGTTCGTGACGCTGCATATTTCTTCGACGGGATTTCCGGGCACGGTGCGTGTTTACGTGAACTCGGACTTGCCTATGGTGACGGATTCGAATGGGCTGATTCCCTGGGACCGTGCACAAGCGCCATTTTTGGGATTGAGCCGGAAGTTTGGCGATCTCATTCAGGGAATGCTCGTACAACGATTCAAAGGATCACCCGAGGTAGCGCAGACGGCGGGGGTCCGGCAACTACGGACCACGGCGGCGCCGGCGATCGCGGTGGAAATCTCGAGCGTGGCCGTGCAGGACCGCGCTGAGATTGACCGTATGGCGCCGGGAGTGGCGGATGCGATTGCACGGGGAGTGGCGGCGTTCAAACCGTCGTATGTGATTCCGGCTGGGCCGGGTGCGCGGCCGTGACGCCGCGCTGGAGAGTCCGGCTGATCGGCGGGCTGATCGTCGCGGTTGTTGCGGCGGCGATTTATTTCCCGATTCTGCGGAGACGGGTGAAGCGTGCCGCGCGATTGCAGCAACAAAGCGAAGAGCAGGCGCGACGCGAATTGACGCAGCCCGTTGCGATTAATCCGGGCGATCCGCGCGTGAAGACGAAGCTCTTTTGGGGTTCGGACACGGATGACTCGACGCTGGTGCCGGTAACGGTGGAACTGCCGCTTTCGAATGACCCAGTGCTGCGTTCGAAGCAAGTGTTGAACACGCTTTTCGCGGGGCCGGTGGACGCCGACCTGCGCACGCTGCCGCCGGATGCGGTTTTGCTGGCGTTTTACCTTTTGCCGGACGGAACAGCGGTGGCGGATTTTTCCGAAGCGCTGGCGACATCGATTCCTTCCGGAATCGCAAGCGAACAACTGGCGGTGGATTCCATCGCGCGGACGCTGGAGGCAAATGTTCCGCAGGTGCAGCGACTGAAAATCCTGATTCATGGGCAGGAGATGGAGACGCTGGCGGGGCATCTGGACTTGACGGGAACTTTTGTTGTGAATAGCAAACCGGCGCAAGCGCTGGCATCCGATAAGATTCCGCCTGTGGCACCGGGAGCGTTGACACCGGAGAAGGCGCCCGGCAAACTGGCGCAGCCTGACCGCAAACCGTAGAGTCGTGGTGCGAGATGAGATTTGATTTGGAGGATGAGTGAGAGTTGACGGGCGGACCGCGGACCAGATGCGGACATTGAAAATGACGCCGGATTTTATCTCGACGGCAGAGGGCAGCGTGCTGATCGAGTTGGGGAATACACGGGTGATTTGTACCGCGACGGTGGATGACGGCGTGCCAAGTTTTTTGAAGGGCAGCGGCAAAGGCTGGGTGACCAGCGAATACGGGATGCTGCCGCGGGCGACCGAGGAACGAACTCCACGCGAAGCCGCGAGGGGAAAACAAACCGGACGGACGCAGGAGATTCAGCGATTGATCGGGCGATCGCTGCGCGCGGTGACGGATCAGGAAGCGCTTGGCGAGCGGACAGTGTGGCTGGATTGCGATGTGATTCAGGCGGACGGCGGGACTCGGACGGCTTCGATCACGGGGGCATTTGTGGCGCTGGCGCTGGCGTTCGAACGCCTTGTGGCTGCCGGAATCTTGAAGAGGTCTCCGCTATTGGATACGGTGGCGGCGACCAGCGTGGGGATCGTGGACGACCGCGCGTTGCTGGACCTCGCGTACGAAGAAGATTCGCGCGCGGAAGTGGATATGAACGTGGTGATGACCGGCAGCGGACATTTTGTCGAAATCCAGGCGACGGCGGAAGGGCGGGCGTTCACCGGAAGCGAGATGCAGGACCTGCTGGCGCTCGCGGCCGCGGGAATTCGCCGCTTGACGGAAGAACAACGCGCCATGCTGCCAGCAAAGTTCAGTGCGCGCGCCCGTTAAGCTTTTCCTCGCATCGTCGAACCCGGGAAAACTCGCGGAGTATCGCGGGCTTGCGGCGAGCGGCGGATCCGCTCCATTCGAATTGGAATTGGTGCCGGAGTTTGATTCCCTGCCGATGTTTGACGAGAGCGCTCCTACCTTTGCGGAAAATGCGGCGGGCAAGGCGCTGCATCATTCAAGATTGCGGGAAGGGCTGGTGTTCGCGGATGATTCCGGGCTGGTCGTGCCAGCGCTTGGTGGCGCGCCGGGAGTGCATTCCGCGAGGTATGCGGGGCCGCAGGCGACGAATTCGCAGAGGATTGCCAAGCTATTGAATGAGATGACTAGTTTGACGGGGGATCAGCGTGAGGCGTATTTCGTGTGTGCGATTGCGCTGGCGAAGCAAGGACGCGCGATTGCAATCGTGACGGATCGCGTCGATGGGCAAATTCTGGGGACGCCGCGCGGGTCCGGTGGATTTGGCTATGATCCGGTGTTCTACTTCCCTGCCCTAGAGAAAAGCTTCGCGGAACTTATGGCCGAGCAAAAGAACCAGCACAGTCATCGCGGAAAAGCATTTCGCAAACTGCTCGCGGCGCTTTCCGGCATGATATAGTTTTTCTCCCATGTTGGCCAAATCCAAGAAGAAACCAGCGGCAAAAAAGAAACCGGGTTCTGCAAAGCCTAAAGCAGCAAAGATTGCGAAGGCATCCAAAGCGGCGAAGACGGCGCGTGCGGCGGGAACCGATCCGAAGCGAGTCGCGGCGATCCTCGCGAAATTGGACGAAGCGTATCCGAACGCGACTTGCGAACTAAAGCATGAGAATGCTTTTCAGCTGCTTATTTCGACGATTCTTTCGGCACAGTGCACGGACGTGCGCGTGAATCAAGTGGCCGAAACGCTTTACAAGAAATTTCCGAACCCGGAGGCGTTTGCCCACGCCACGCCGAGCGAATTGGAGCAGGAAATCCGGCCGACGGGATTTTTCAGGAACAAGACGAAATCGGTGATGGGGGCAAGCAAAGCGATCCTTGAAACGTTTGGCGGGCAAGTGCCGCGAACGATGGAAGAGATATTGACGCTGCCAGGAGTGGCGCGAAAAACGGGGAATGTGGTTCTCGGAACGGCGTATGGGATCGCGAGCGGGATCGTCGTGGACACGCATGTGCAGCGGCTTTCGAACCGCCTGGATCTCACGCGCAATGACGACCCGAAGAAAATTGAACAAGATTTAATGCAGATTATTCCGCGGGGGAAGTGGATCCAGTTTTCTCACCAGATTATCTGGCACGGGCGGCGGGTGTGCCAGGCACGCAAACCGAAATGTGTGGAGTGCAACCTAGAAACGCTATGCTATTCGAAGGATAAGACGGTCTGAAAATTGCAGTTAGGATTCGGCCGCTTCCATCCGCTCCGCCATCTCGAGCAATTTGATGACACTGTTCCAGTTCCTGCCGGTTCCGGGTATTTTCAATGTCTTCTCAATGGCGGCCCATGAGAATTTCGGGCGGGCCATGCCATTAGGGAAATAGATATAGAGCTCGCGGCCGTCGATACGCAATTCCTCCGGATCCGTTTTGAGTTTGAGAATATTTTCGCGAGCTTCCGCGCCAGGATCGCCGGCAAGGAAAGTGACAAGTAGTTTGCTCGGCTCGATGCCGCGGCGCTTTGCGAATGGATTTCTTGCAATTACGTCTCTTAGCTCGGAAGAGGTGCGAAGAATGACGTCCGGATTAAATCCAAAATTTCTCGCGATCCCGTTCTGGATTCGCTTGGTAAGCGGAATCAAGTCGCGCTCGCCTGTTCTGAAAACGACGTTGCCACTCTGCACGTAGGTTTGCGGATCTCGCAATTTCAGGGATTCATAGAGCGCGCGGAGCGCGTCCATTTTGATCTTGTTGTGGCCGCCAACGTTGACGGCACGGAGCATGGAGATGACGACGGCCATACCGTGCCAGTATATCCCTGAGGACCCGGAAACCTCGCTTGGAAGCGGAAGGAAAGCAGGACCAGCGTTTGCCAGAGAGCACAAACCATCCGGTGGGAAAAATCCAACGGTTTTCTGCGCCGGCGAGACGGGCGCTAGCGCTATCAGACACTCAAAACAGGACAAGGAGCGTCACGGGCTATTGCGTAGCCAAGATCCCGCAAGCGGCCCTGGACGCCGGACTACGGCAGGTCTCGAATCGGGCCGATAGCGACGTTCACTGGTGCCTGCTAACTAGCGGCGCTTTGCATCACCTCGATGCGCCGGCTCGCTGCTTCTCTTTTCGCCGACTTCAGGCGCTCGAGATGGCTTTCAGAACCCACTCTCGAGAGCCAGATTCATCAGGCGCGTACAGCAGTGACGCCGAGCCCGTTCCGGACAGTAGGCGCCACGACGGTGCCGAGGATCTCTATGGCGTGCAACATTTTTTGATGGGGAAGCGTGGAGACACCCATTTGGAATGTGATGCGGGAAATGCCGCCGAGAGCTTCATTCACATAAAGGATCTTTTTCGCGACCGTTTTGGCGTCACCGATCAAAAGCGCGCCGGTGGGGCCGCGCTGAGCGTCGAATTGTGCGCGAGTGGCGGGTGGCCAGCCGCGTTCCTTGCCGATTTCAGTAAATGTGTGCGCATACCCTGGAAAGAATATTTCCGCGGCTTCATCAGTGGTGTCTGCAAGAAAGCCAACGGAATGAAGGCCTACAGTAAGTCGCTCGGGGGAATGACCGGCGCGGCGACCAGCCTCCCGATAGAGGTCTATGAGTGGGCGAAAGCGTTTAGGCTCACCGCCGATGATGGCCACCATCAGAGGAAGCCCGAGCAAGCCTGCACGAACGAAGGATTCGGGGGTGCCGCCGACACCGACCCATATCGGCAGTGGATCCTGCAGCGGCCGAGGGTAGACTGCCTGACCGGTAAGAGCCGCGCGGTGTATGCCTGACCAATGCACATGCGTGCTTGCCCGGATTTTTAGCAGAAGATCGAGTTTTTCTGCAAAAAGCGAGTCGTAGTCTTCAAGACGCAAGCCGAAGAGGGGGTAGGACTCAATGAAGGAGCCGCGACCGGCGACAATTTCGGCGCGGCCCCGGGAGATGAGGTCGAGGGTCGCGAACTCCTGAAAAACGCGAACGGGGTCGGAAGCACTGAGAACGGTGACTGCGCTGGTGAGACGGATATTTTTCGTCCGCGCGGCGGCAGCCGAGAGGATCACAACGGGAGCCGAATCGAGGAACTCCGCCCGGTGATGTTCGCCGATGCCGAAGACGTCCAGGCCGACCTGATCGGCAAGCACAATCTCTTCCAATAGATTGTGCATACGCTCCACCGGGGTCAGTGTCAAACCTGTGGCTGGGTCGGAAATGGCCGCGGCGAAACTGTCGATTCCGATCTGCATCTAGTTGACTCCTCCAAGGCTATGTTCATTGGATGGATCAGCGCGCCGCGTGGTCACATGTTCATTTAGAAATCTTCTTTCGAGGACCACGCAGCGGCTGCGGCAGGAGTTCAACAGTCCCGAACGGAGGATGCGCCGAACGTCGGAAGATTGGATACGTTCCAGCCGCCTCCCAGTGCCTTGACCAGGAGCACACTCGCGTCCAACCGACGCCGCAGGATATCAATGGCGTTTCGCTCGTTGGCAAGTTCGATCGTCTGCGCGGTGATGACCTGGAGATACGTGTCGACGCCACCTTTGTAACGATTCGTGAAAAGTTGAAGAGATTCCTGGGATGACGCGACGGCCTGCTGTTGCTGCTGCGTTTCGTCTTCGAGAATGCGCAAAGCGGCGACGTTGTCTTCGACTTCCTGGAACGCGGTCAATGAGGTCTGACGATAGGTTGCGACCGTGGCATCGTAGTTCGCGCGCGCTGATTCGGACGTGGCGCGACGGCGTCCACCGTCGAACAGGGTCTGCGCGAGCGCGGGACCGACGGCCCAGAAGCCGCTCGGCCAGCCGAACCAGTTTGAACCCTGCGAGCCGGAGAATCCGGCGGTTCCGCCGAGCGTCACGGTGGGAAAATACGCCGCGCGAGCAATGCCGATCTGCTGATTCGCCTCCGCCACTCGTCGCTCCGCCGCGGATATGTCCGGTCGCCGCTGCAATAGTTCGGAAGGGAGCCCAATCGGAATACTGGGAGGCTGGGAGTTGAGCGGCGCCGCAGCGAGGCCGAAGTCCGCGGGCGGCTTTCCGATCAGAATTGCGATGGCATGTTCGAATTGCGCTCGTTGCACGGTGACATCCGTGTCTTGCACGCGCGTGGTGTCCAACTGGGTCTGCGCTTCCGCAACATCGGCCTTCGGAGCCACACCTCCTTTGAACCGATTGAGCGTGAGCTGCAGGTTGTCGGTATAGGCTTTTACAGTATCGTCGAGAAGCTGCTTCTGAGCGTCGGCGCTGCGCAATTCGAAATAGTCCAGGGCGAGTTCCGCCTCGAGGCTGAGCTTTGCGGTTTCGTAATCGGCGGCGGTCGCCTGCGCTTCTTCCCGCGCGGCAGCGACGCTGCGCCGCACGCGTCCCCAAAGATCCAACTCGTAGGAAAGATCAAAAGGCAGTACGAAATCGCCTTTGCTGGACTGCTGGATCTTCGACGGAAAGTTCGGTGAAAAGTCTGAACTCTTCACATAGCTCGCGCTTGGCGAAGTGGAGATGGTTGGAAACTGCGCGGCCCGATTGAATCGAATTGCTGCACGAGCCTCGCGGAAGCGTGCTTCCGCTACTTTCAGGTTCTGGTTGGAACTGGCGATTTGCTCTTCCAGCCTGTTGAGTTCCGGGTCGCCAAAAATCTCCCACCAGTTTCCGCGGCTGGTCTGATCGGAAGGATGTGCGGGTTGCCACTGGTCGGATTCCTTGAATGAGCCTGGCACTTCCTCCTTATAGTTCGGTGTCGTCGGAACGGCGGGCTTGACGTATTTGGGACCCACGGTGCAGCCCGCGAGCAACTGCACGAGAAGAAACGCGACAATGCTGGTGAGGATGAAACGCATGACGGCAAACAAGCGCCTCATCGCCCGGATCTTCCTGCTGGTTGGTTGTTCAGGCGGACGGGCATGCCGGCGATCAAAGAGTCTGATGGGTCGACGATGATGGGGTCCGTGGGTTGTAGGCCCGAGACGATTTCTACAGTGTTGCCGTAGTCGCGGCCGATCTTGACCGGAACCAACTCGGCTTTATCATTGCGAACCAGTGCAACCTGCAAGCCTTCTTTGCGGAAGATTAGAGTATTCGATGGCACGGTTACCGAGCGAGTCTCGTCAGGCAGCTTCAGGTGAACAAAGACGTAGGCGCCGGGAAGGAGTTGGCCGGTTGGATTGTCAACATCGACTTCGACAAGCAGCGTGCGCGATGCGATGTCAATGGAGTTGGCGTTGCGAACGAGAGTTCCATGAAATGTTTGGCGCGGAAACTCATCGAGAGTCAAAGAGGCTGGCGCACCAGAACGCGCGGCACGGGAGTAGACCTCGGGGACCGAGACGTACACGCGCAGCGTACGGATGGCGGTGATATGAAAGAGTTCTCTCGGCTGTGTGCTGGCCCCGGCATCGATGAGCGCTCCGATATCTGTATTGCGGGCGGTGATGATGCCGTCAAACGGAGCGTAGATCTTTTCGAACGATTGCAGCTGTTCGAGGCGCCGCACATTCGCGGCGCTGGATTCGGCCGCCGCTTTCACCGCGCTGAGATTGCTGACCGCCTGGTCGGTTTCCTGCTGGGACACGGAGCCCGTGCTCACCAGGTCTTGCCAGCGGCTGGCGGTGATCTTGGCAATGTTCAGATTGGCCTGCGCGGTATGCAGGTCCGCTTGGGCCTGCTGCAGTTGCTGGTCGACCTCGGGAGTCTCAATCTCCGCGAGCAATTGGCCTTTCTGGACGTGCGCGCCAATATCGAAATACCAGCGCTTAAGATAGCCACTGGTTCGCGCATAGATCGGCGCGTCGCTAAATGCCTGCGTATTACCGGGCAGGACAATTTCCTGCGTGGGGGCGCCTTCCCGAGGAAATACTACAGAGACGGTCGGGATCGCGGCTTCTTCCGTTCGTTGCTTGAGCCGCGATTCGGCTGCTGCTCGAGAATGGATGCCGGAGTAAATCATGAGAGCAAGAGCAGCGAGCGCGGCTGCGGCGACAAGGATTGCGGTCCGGTACCGGCCTCCCAGGCGAGCTTGAAACCCATCGGGATTCGGCTGCATTTTCTGCCCTTCGATCATTTCTGGTTCGGGAGTCGTCGTCACATTTTCCTCGCTCGGTGTCATTGGTTTTCCAATAGCTCATGCTGAAATTGGTTCAGGCGCACCCTCGGAGTTTTCTTGAGTGATAGAGGGATCGCGCCGCCGGTGGAGCAAACTGAAGACCGCAGGGACGAAAATCAGGGTAGCCACGGTGGCGCACAACAAGCCACCAATGACGGCGCGCCCGAGCGGCGCATTCTGCTCGCCGCCCTCGCCCAACTCAAGCGCCATGGGAATCATGCCGATGATCATCGCCAAAGCGGTCATGAGCACGGGTCGAAACCGGGTGAAGCCCGCTTCGATGGCCGCCCTGGCGGGATCTCCGTGCTGCAGCAGCAATTCTTTGGCAAAAGAAACCACGAGAATACTGTTCGCCGTTCCGACGCCCATGCACATGATGGCGCCCATCAAGGCGGGAACGCTGAGTGTTGTGTGCGTGAGGAACAAGAAACCGACGATGCCGGCAAGCGCCGCAGGAAGCGCGGTGATGATGATGAAGGGATCGAGCCAAGACTGAAAGTTCACCACGATCAGGAGGTAGACGAGAATGATGGAAAAGACGAGTCCGCCCAGCAACCCGAGGTACGAGCTGCGCATGGTTTGCAGTTGGCCCTTGACGGTCACAAAGCTGCCGCGCGGCAAGGACTTGCGGTTGGCGTCCACAATGCGTGTGACATCGCGGCCCACCGCACCCAAGTCGCGGCCTTGAACGGCGGCGTAAATATCCACCACGCGCCGAATGTTGTAATGCGAGATTACTTCCATTTCGTTCGTTCGTTGGATGGAAGCGACGTCCGCGAGAATTTCAGGGCGCGCGGCGGCCGCGGCATTCAGCGGAGTGTTCTGTAGGTCTTCCAGGGATTGAATCGAATATTGCGGAGTCTGGGTCACCAAGTTGTAGCTGACGCCGTTCTTGTAATTCAGGAAAAACATCGGCGTGATTTGGAAGCTGCCGCTGAGTGAGTTCAAGAGGCTATTGGCTACATCGCGCTGCGTGTAGCCACCCTGAGCCGCCTTGGTACGGTCCACGGCCACATCGAACTCCGGGTAATCAAACGCTTGCTGTATGCGCGCGTCGGCAATACCCGGAACCCGCTCGACTTCGTGCAGCATGCGGGCTGCGACTTCGCGATTGCCCTCGATATCGGTTCCCTCGATTTGGATATCGATGGGCGCGGGCAAACCAAAATTCAAAACTTGCGTGACGATGTCCGAGGGCAGGAAGTAAAAGGTCGTGCCAGGGTATTCGCGGGGCAATCTCTCTCGCAGGCTCTGAACATAGTCTGCCGTGGCGTGGTGATCTTCCTTGAGAGAAACCAGAATGTCGGCGTCGCCCGCTCCGATGAGGCCCGATGTACTGTGCATAAAATTGATGGAACTATAGGGCAGCCCGATATTGTCCAGGATGTTGTCTACCTCGCGCTCGGGGATCTCGCGGCGTATTGTGCCCTCAACGAGATCGCATAGCTTCGCCGTCTCTTCGATTCGCGTGCCACTCTTGGCGCGAAGATGGAGGATGAATTGACCACTGTCCGTATTCGGAAAGAAGTCCTGACCGAGGAACGGCACGAGGAGAAACGCCGCAACGCAGCTCAGAAGAAAGATGGGGACGAAGACGACCCGCCGATGGACAAGCACCGCGAGCAGGGCCTGGTAGGCATTCCGAAGCCGTTCGAACCCTCGCTCGAACGCTCGCTGGAAGCGCACGAGAGGATTGCGCGAAACGGCAACGTCTCCCTGCTTGGCTTTCAGAAGGTACATCGCCAGCGTAGGCACCAGCGTTCGGGACAGGATGTACGATGCGAGCATGGCGAACACAACAGCTTCGGCGAGAGGAACAAAGAGGTAACGGGCCACGCCGCCGAGCAGGAACATCGGCAAAAACACGATGCAGATGCACAGCGTGGATACCAGGGCGGGAACCGCGATTTGCGCCGCGCCTTCCAGGATGGCGTCGCGCTGGGCATGCCCCTCTTCGAAATACCGCTCGATGTTTTCGATCGTCACCGTGGCGTCATCCACAAGAATGCCGACGGCGAGGGCCAATCCCCCGAGAGTCATGATGTTGATCGTTTCTCCGAGAAAGCTGAGGGTCATGACGGACGTCAAGATGGATAACGGAATAGAAATGGCGATGATTAACGTGCTGCGCCAGCTTCCCAGGAACAACAAAATCATGAGTCCCGTGAGACACGCAGCGATAACGGCCTCGCGGATGACGCCGTTCACGGAGCCTCGGACGAAGATGGACTGATCGGACAGAGGCAGAATCTTAAGTTCCGGGGGAAGCGTCTGCGCAACTCGCGGAAGAAGCCCGCGAATACCCTTCACGACGTCGAGCGTGGAAGCGTTGCCGGCCTTAAGGACGGACACTAGAGCGCCGCGCCGACCGTCCTGGCGCACGATGTTGGTCTGCGGCGCAAAGCCGTCGCGGACATTTGCTACATCCCGAAGATAGATCGTGGAATTCCCAACGACTTTGACTGGAAGATCGCTTAGCTCAGGGACCGTTCTCGGACTGGCGTTCAATCGGACGTCGTACTCGAAGGGACCCATCTTTGCCGTCCCGGACGGCAAAATCAGATTTTGCAGCTGGACTGCGGTGAGAACGTCTTGCGGCGCCAGGGCTTTCGACTGCATCAATCCTTGATTCAGATCGATCATGACCTGGCGTTGCTTCCCGCCATAGAGGAAAGGAATTACGGCCCCGGGCACGGTCACCAGTTGCGGCCTCAGAAAATTCTGCCCGAGGTCGTTCAACTGTTGCTCAGTGAGTCCGCTTCCGGACAGGCCCAACTGCAGAATGGGCACGCTCGAAGCGCTATAGTTGATGATGAGGGGAGGTAAGGTCCCTGGCGGCAACTGGCGAAGGACGGTTTGGGATATTGCCGTTACCTGAGCATTCGCGGTGTCCAAACTCGCGCCGTGTTGCAAGTAAATCTTGACAATGGCCTGACCGTTTACCGTTGTTGATTCGATGTGTTCGATGTTGTCGACAGTGGTGGTCAATATTCGTTCATACGTGCTCGTGAGCCGGCCTTCTAATTCTTCCGGATTCATTCCGGTGAACTGCCATGCAACCGCGATCACCGGAATATCAATGTTCGGGAAAATATCGGTCGGCGTGCGCAGGATCATGACCGGGCTCAGCACCAAAATGAGCACGGCAAGAACGATGAACGTATACGGCCGGTCGAGAGCGACTCGAACTATCCACATAATTAGTAGAACTCCTTACATTCCATCCCCAACTGATCACACGAGACCATCGTCTTTTCGAATGCCCGAAAAATTACCGGGCACCTCATGAAAGTTTGCTCGGTTTTTCCCTCGGTAGGGGGCCTGGAAACGACGCTCATCGGGACATCAGCACCGGGAGGCCCGCTTCATACAGAACCGTCCGCGTGACGCCGCCGAACATCCACTCTCTTAGGTGCGAGTGGCCGTAGGCTCCCATGACGAGGAGATCGGCGTTGAAAGCGGCAGCCTGCGACAGCAGCAGGCTACCCACATCTTTTCCCCCGGACGCCAGAGGTCGTACCTCCACATGCGCGCCGTGACGCACCAGGTGGCGTGCGATGTCCGCCCCTGGCTCCTGGCCGTGCCCCTCCGCGCGCCGCTGAGGATCGACGACCAAGACTTCGACCGCATCGGCTTTCGCAAGCAACGTCAGGGCGTCCGACACGGCTCGGATGGACTCGCGCGTGGCGTTCCACGCCACAAGGATGCGGCGGATCCGGGACACCGTGCCGCGTGGCGGAAACACGATGATCGGCCGACCGGAACTCAAGACGAGGGACTCCGCGAGACCGGGAGGGCCGGCCGTCTGGCCCGGAGATTCCGGGCGGGCGATCACCACCAAGTCCGCGTAGTACGCATGGACGCCCACCTCACTGCTCAAGTACGGCAGCGATCTCCACTCCGACTGGATTCCGTGACGACGGACGATTTCATCGAAGCGGGACCGGTGGTCCCCTTCGATCCGCTCGAGTTGTGCTTGGTGCACCTCGATCACCTTGGGGATGCCCTCGCCGCGGGCGAACATTTCCGGCGTGGTAGCTGCGGGCTTCGGCTGCATGAAGACTGTGATTAGGCGCGCGCCGTGTTCCTGGGCGAGTGTGCCGGCGAACTCCAAGATGCCCCCCGTTTCGGTGCGCCCGTCAATAAAGACCACGATTTCTCCCAGCTCAGCAGCGCCCTTACCAATGCTCACTGGGACAGGCTCTGGAAGAGATCGCTTCGAATCCTTGATGGCCATGGCTATTCCTCCTTCCCGTCGCATCTTCATCTTAACAAGCTGGCCGAAACTCGAGAATCGCCCGCGAACGATTGCGGGCTGATCTCCGCGTTCGCAACGCCCGGGTTCCGTAGGTTCGCGTGGACTCAACATAACGCTGCAACGTCTTGCGCAACTTCCTCCGCCCGTGGAACACTCGTGCCTTCACTGCTCCCACCGACAAACCCATGATTTGTGCGGTTTCTCCGGTGGATAGCTCGCCAAGTTCGCGCAGTTCGATGGCTTCCCGCATTCCTGGTTTTAATTCCTGCACCGCCGCGGAGAGAAATCGCTCCTGCTCTCGCTGTAAGCAACTAGCCTCAGGGTTCGGGCCCAAGTCCGGAAAATCCAGCGGTTGCGCAGTTTCGCCTTCCGTACTTGATTCCGTGATTGGCACCTCACGCGATCCACGCTTCCTTCGCAGCAACATAAGCGCTTCATTGATCGCGATCCGCGTTAACCAGGTGGAGAATAAGGACTCGCCCTCAAACTTCTCCAAGTGAATGAATGCTTTCTGGAAGCTTTGCTGCACTACGTCTTCGGCGTCTTCCCGATTGCGGGTCATGCGCTGAGCCAATGAAAAAATCTTCACCTCGTGCCGTTTGATGAGCAGCTCAAATGAATGAGCGTCCCCAGTCTTCGCGCCGGCAACCAGCGCTGCTTCTTCCCGTGCAACCAATCGATCGGCGGAAGAGTTTGTTGCATTCGCTCCGCCAATCGCGCTAATGAGTTCTACTGGCATAGTGCTTCTCCTTCTGTGCTCGCATTCAAACTGCTCCCGGTCGACCGGCTCCGCGGATTGCCTGAATCGAATCGCAATCCCGAGCCCTCCTTCACGTTAGTCCAATCGCGCATTAGAACTAGTTTGCAAGGCTGAAATGGACCGTGACTTCCATTTCGACGGCCACGGGCGTCCCATTCAGCAGCGTTGGCTCATACTTCCACTGCAACACGGCCTTCAATGCCGCAGGTATGAGCAATTGGTGGCCGCTCACAGCACGCGCTCCCACCACGTTTCCGTGCTCATCAATCACCGCGCTAACTACCACGGTGCCCGATATGCGCGTTTGCTTAGCGAGTACCGGATATTCGGGTTGGATCGAAAAGGTCTGCCGCGGTGCTTTGAGGTTGGAGCCAACGCGAAGAATTCGCTTCTGTGCGGCTTGTTGCGGAGGTGGAATCGGTGCCAAGGTCCCCGTGCCACCGAGAACTCCCCCGAGTGTGCCGCCGAGTTGTCCCCCGGGCACCCCGCCAGGGACGCCTCCTGCGACGCCTCCCAAGTCCGGCTCGGCGGCTGAGTTATCCAGAGAGACCGTCTTCGGAATCGAGGTCGGCGCACTTACTTTTCCCAGCGTGTAGGTGAGATTCGGACGCCTGGATGTTATGTGCGGAACCACCGCCCGCCCCGCCGCCGGTGGAGGTGGGGGCGGTGCAGCGGGAGGGGCCACCAAGGTAGTGTCTTCGAAGTTGCGCAGTTGAATCGTCGCCGTTGTAAACAACGGCACAATGATGAGCGCCGCGAGAATCACAACATGCAAACCAGTTGCCGCAGCCCACTGGAGAGGGCTCCTTTGGACTCTCTTTGTCGTGGGGGTCTCGAGAATTGCGTTCAGAAAGACATCGTTCGTTGTTGTTGGAGGCAAACGAACAGGCCGGGCTGGCTTTCCTATGAGGCCCTTTTGTGCCGGATCGAAGAGATGCATCGGATGTGTAGTCATTGGTCCTCCTCTCGTGCCGCTTGACCGGCGGAAGAAGTCATCGCGATCGTTCCGCCAATTACATTCACTTCCGTCTCCATGTGTGCCGGCCGTGATTGCACGCGTGGCAGCGCGACTCCGATGTTCGTGTGAAGCGACGCGAACGAACAAACAATCAGTGCGACCAGACTGGCCTTGCCAGTAGTCTTCACCTTTTCAAGCAGGTGTTTCGTGTAAATACCGTTGGCTATCAGCTGCGCGCCTTTCTTGGATATGGCCCGCAGCAGTCGTTCCCCTCTTTTGTCGATGAGCGTGACGTCGTTGAGATCGATGATGCAGGCTCGCTTGTCTTGACTCGTGTGCGCCTTCTTCCAGGCTGTTCTCAGCTCGTTGACCCACGGTCCGACCAAGCGCCCCTGCACGATCCATCTCCTGTCTGTCGCCGTCTCCGTGATGGTGATCTTCAACACGTCTACCTCTCAGCCCTGCCGCCCGCCTCGGGCAGCGTCTCCGCAAGGGCACCGCAGCGCTGAGCGTTGTTCGATGGGCCCCCGTTGGCTGTCTCGCTGATGCTTCGCAGCTCTGTTCTTGGGTTGCGTGCCGAACCCTTCCGCATATGAACCTCGGTGCCTCCACGCTCAAAAGTGACCTCGTCCATCGCCACCTTAATTAGGTGGATGCCGCGACCGTGCTCCGCCTCCAGTCGTTCGACGGCCAGCGGGTTGGGAACCGCGCTTGGATCAAACCCTTGCCCTTGGTCCGTGACGATAATGGACACCCCCCTTCCCAACTCGCATTGACAAAGAACCTGAACGAACTTGTGGGCGTCCATCCCATTGCCGTGAAGGACTGCATTGCTCAGAGCTTCCCGAAGCGCCAGTTCGACGGCGGACTCGCTCCCCGCAACGCACCGCGATCCCTCGATCAGTCGCATCAGCCGGTTCACAAAAGGCGAGATTGCTTTGACTTCACTCGGCATCCAAGCCTCGATTTCGAGTGCAGAGCAGGTCGCGCGTACTGCGCCGAATGCCGGTCGCAAACCCGATCGCCGATTCGCCATTTGTTTTCCAGCCATAGCAAGACCTCACGCTCAGCCCCGTGCCAGCCAAAGCCCGTAGCGCATGGAATCGAACAGTCCAAATCCTTTGCGGTAGCGCAGGACGCGGTACCACTTGTTCCATCTGCCAGTGACAACCAGAATCGTTGACATAACGCCCTCTCCGGCCATCTGCGTTCCATTCGGGCGATACTGGGAAAGGCAACACGGATGCCAGAACTCAACGTGTTTCGGAAACATCGGAACTCCTTGATTTATTTCGAGATAGCCGCAAAGCGAGAGATTTGCGAGATCGGAGTGCTAGCGCGCTACTGCCAAACATCTAGCAGAGTGCCAGCTTCTTCGCACATCAAAAGGGCGGTTTTAGAAGCGGGATCTTTTCAGAGAAGGAAGCAAGGAACTTAAACGCACGATTAGGAAGTGCCGCGTGAGATTCCGAGTTTGCGTATTCTTACTTGGAGGGTCGATCGATTCATTCCCAGAAGTGCGGCCGCACCATCGCGGCCGGCCACAACCCAATTGCTCTCTTTAAGAGCTTTAAGAATCTGTTGACGCTCCGTTTCTTCCAAAACCTCGTGAAGGGCGCCGTTTGTTGATTTCAGAGAAGCGGGTTTTTCTGCCGGGGGGCCGGCGTTGGGAAATTTAAGATCGCTAACATCGACGTTAAGGACGGGACTCGCCGAGATGATTACGGCGCGCTCAATTACATTCTGAAGTTCTCGTATGTTCCCTGGCCAATGATACCGACAGAGGGCGTCCATCGCCGCAGACGGAATCGTATCTATGACCTTTTTCATGCGTCTGGAAAATTGCTGTGTGAAGTGCCGCACCAGCAGCGGAATATCCCCCTGGCGTTCCCGCAAGGGCGGAACATGGACGGGAAATACATTCAAGCGAAAGAAGAGATCGGACCGGAACTTCTGCTCGGCTACCATTGCTTCTAAGTCGCGGTTCGTCGCGGCAATCAAACGTGCATCCGTTCGAAGCGTGCGCGAGCTTCCCAGTCGTTCGAACTCTCTCTCTTGCAATACTCGGAGCAGTTTGGTTTGCAATTCGAGAGGAATTTCTCCTATTTCGTCCAGGAAAATCGTGCCACCATCGGCCACTTCGAAACGGCCAATGCGTTGCGCA
>Ga0210409_10001370_pt1 | contig 32340 bp, 32 predicted proteins | sample IncBWH17MmetaG_FD_161649 | JGI IMG/M metagenome (GOLD analysis project Ga0210409, IMG submission 161649) | Forest soil microbial communities from Barre Woods Harvard Forest LTER site, Petersham, Massachusetts, United States - Inc-BW-H-17-M | ecosystem: Environmental > Terrestrial > Soil >...
TTTGAGCCGTCGTCGGAAAAAGGGACGCAAGCGGTTGACCGTTCGCTTGCCCTCGAAGTACGCCGGCGCGTGAGTCGTTTCCGCGACGCTATCGGCTGACCGCGAGCGCCGAGCTCGCCGCGGTGCGTCGAACGGGAAAACGCGTTCGGCTGCCCGTGGGCGCGCCTGACTTGGAGGCCAGAGTCTCGGCCTCGACCCGATCGCACCCTCGCGTCGGACTCGTTGTGCCTCGCTACAAGCACACGGCTGTCGACCGCAACCGCCTCAAACGGCGGTTGCGCGAGCTCGTTCGCCGGCGCCTTCTGGCTGAGTTGGCCGAGCTCCCCGCCGTCGATCTCGTGATCCGCGCCAGGCCGACGACCTACGATTGCTCGTTTGCCTCCCTTGCCGCGCAGGTGGAAACCCTCCGCGACGCCGTCCGTAGGGTGCAATGAGACACGTTCTCATCGCGCTCGTGCGCATGTATCAGGTCGGGCTGTCGCCGCTACTCCCCGCGTCCTGCCGTTATTATCCGAGTTGTTCGGCATACGCGATTACCGCGCTCGAAAAGCACGGCGCGGTGCGCGGCGCCTGGCTCGCGGTTCGGCGCATTGCGCGCTGCCACCCGTTCCACCCAGGCGGTTACGACCCGGTTCCATAACCATGGAAAAGCGACTACTCATAGCGCTGCTGTTATCAGCGATTGTCTTCGTTGTCTACTCGTACTTCTACCCGCCGCAAAAGCCGCGGGTAGTGGCGAACGCCACGCCGGCTGCCGAGAGCGCGCTCGCGCCGACGGCGCAGAGTACGGAGACCCCGGCGACTCCCGCCGTCACTCAGGCGCCACCAGCCGTGAGCGCCGTGCCGGCCGAGACCCTCGACGTCACGAATAACGACGCCGTGTTCCGTTTCACGAACGTCGGCGCGGCGCCGGTCAGCGTCACGATGCGGGGCTTCAACTCGACGCGCGTGCGCACCGAGCCGATCGTGCTCTCGCCCCTCGTGCGGTATCGGCTCGTCGAGCCGAAAGACACGATCGAGCTGAATTCCATCGGCTTTCAGGTCTCGCGCACCGGATCGACGGTCACCTTTGCGGGCGACGTCAAAGGGTCCCGCGTGGAGATCAATTACTCGATCGCGCCACAGGGATATCTGGCGACAGTGACCGGGAAGGTCACGGGACCCGCCGTCACTGACTCGAGTTACCTGGTCGCCGTACTGCCGTCGACGTTCAAGCCGACCGAGGCGGACACGGTCGATGACCAGAACCACTTCGCCTACGCGGTCAAGCCGGTGCGTGATGATCCGCAGGGCATACCGTTCGCGAAGCTCGACTCGGCGCACCGCGTGGTGAGCGGCCCGATCTCTTGGGTCGCCGCCCGCAACAAGTACTTCGTGATCGGCCTCCTCACGCAGCCGGCGAATCCGTTCGTCGAGGCTGATCTCACGGGAGCCCCGAAGCTCCCCGGCGCCAAGGCGAAGACCATCGCCTATGGGCATGTCGGGCAGTCGATCCGCAATGGCACGTTCGGATTCGAGCTCTACGCCGGTCCCCAAGAGTACAACCGCCTGCACGCACTCGGCCGCGAGTTCGAGGACGTGAATCCTTACGGCGGATTCCTGCACGGCGTCCTGCAGCCGTTCGCCACACTCATCGTCCGCGTCATGATCTGGATGCGCGGCGCGTTGCAGCTCAACTACGGCTGGATCGTCATCATCTTCGGCGTCGGCATTCGCGTGCTCCTCTGGCCGCTCAACCAGCGCGCGATGCGCACGAGTCTCCGCATGCAGGCCCTGCAGCCGGAGATCCAGGCCGTCCAGGAGCGCTATAAGAGCGATCCGCAGCGGCAGCAACAGGAGATGATGAAGGTCTACGGCGAGCACGGGCTGAGCCCCCTGTCGCCTGTCATCGGCTGTCTGCCGATGCTCATCCCGCTACCGATCCTGTACTGCCTGCTCTTCGTGTTCCAGAACACGATCGCGTTCCGAGGCGTGCAGTTCCTCTGGATGCACGATATCTCGGTCAAGGATCCGTATTACATCCTGCCCTTGATCATGGGCGTATCGTCTTATCTCGTCTCGTGGATCGGCATGAGAAACTCGCCGCCGAATCCTCAGGCGAAAATGATGACGTACTTTTTCCCCGCGATGATGACGTTCATCCTCGCGAACTACTCGGCGGGCCTCAACCTCTATTACGCCGTGCAAAACCTCGCCACGTTGCCGCAGCAATGGTTTCTGTCGAACGAGCGGGCGAAAGCCGCGAAAAAGGCGCCGACCGCACCGCGACCCGCACCGGCGCGCGGATAACGAACATCGGGCACGCCACGCTGCTGATCGAAATCGGCGGCGTGCGCGTGCTCACGGATCCGAATTTCGATCGACGGCTCGCCGGCATCCTCCGCCGCGTCTCACCGCCCGGCATCGCGCTCTCGGCTCTCCCGCGGCTCGACGCGATCTTGCTGTCTCACGCGCACGCCGACCACCTCTCGCTCGCTTCGCTTCGCGCCCTCCCTCGCGGAATCTCCATTCTGGCGCCACCGGCCGTCGCTCGCCGTCTCCGCCGTCGTGGGTACGCCGGCGCTCGCTCGGTGGCGCCGGGCGAGACCGCCGCTCTTGGAAGTCTCACAATTGAGGCGGCCGAGGCGAAGCACCGTGTGCTGGGTGGCGCGAACATGTATTTGTTGCGCGCGAGCGAAGCGAGCGTATTCTTTGCCGGCGACACGGGACTGACGCCGAGAACGCATGAGATGGCAGTTGGAAGGCCGGTCGATGTCGCGCTCCTCCCCATCGGAAACGCACCCTGGTGGCGTCCTGGCTTTCGCCGCGGACATTTGTCGAGCGATGACGCGCTCGTTCTGTTCGAAAGACTCGGCGCGCGCTATCTCATACCGTACCATTGGGGCACATTCCACCATGTGACGTCAGGCCCGTTCACCGCCAAGCGCCGACTCGATGCGCTGCTCCAGAGTCATCCCCGCCGAGACGACGTGATCGCACTCGCGCCTGGGACCGCATGTGATTTCTGACGACACAATCGCGGCGGCGGCGACGCCGAGCGGCCGCGGCGCACTCGCACTCATTCGCATAAGCGGCCCCCGCGCGTGGGCCATTGCCGAGCGGGTCCTCGCGCCGTGGCCGCTCACCCCACGCCGCGCCACGCTAGTCACAGTTAGAGATCCCGCGACGGCCGATGTCCTCGACCGCCCGATCGCGACCGCGTATGAAGCCCCGCACTCGTTCACCGGCGAGCACGCCGTGGAGATCACGACGCACGGTGGCGTGATCGTCCCCGCCGCGGTGCTCGCCGCGCTCGTCGCCGCCGGCGCGCGGCCGGCGCTGCCTGGTGAGTTCACCCGGCGGGCTGTGCTCAATGGCAAGCTCGATCTGGCCCAAGCCGAGGCGATCGGCGATCTCGTCGATGCCCGCAGTATGTCGGCTCAGCGCGCCGCGCTCTCTCTGCTGGACGGCGGGCTCTCACGCCGCGTCGCCGCGCTCCGCTCGGCCCTGCTCGACACGGAAGCCCTCATCGCCTACGACATCGACTTCCCCGAGGAAGACGATGGGCCAATTCCACGCGATCGCATCGCTACCGCCACGGCCACCGCCGCTGCCTCCCTCCGCCAACTGATCGCCACGGCTCCCGTTGGCGAGCTCGTACGCGATGGCGCCCTCGTGGTGATCGCCGGGCCGCCGAATGCCGGCAAGTCGTCGCTGTTCAATGCGCTGCTCGGCCGCTCGCGGGCGCTGGTCACCGAGGTGCCCGGGACCACGCGTGACGCGATCGAGGCGTTGGTCGAGCCGGCCGGCGCGGCGTTCCCATTGCGGCTGGTGGACACGGCCGGGCTGCGCGAGACGACCGATGTGGTGGAACGCCTCGGCATCGAGGTTAGCGAGCGCTACCTGCGCGATGCCCACGCGGTGCTCGCCTGCGCCGAGACGGCACCCGAGGTCGCCGACACCGTCTCGCGGGTGCGGGCTCTCACCGACGCGCCCGTGGTGCCGGTGCTCACGAAGGCTGATCTCCATGATGGGGTCGGCGTGAGCGCTGAGACGGGACACGGCCTGCGTGAGCTGCTCGACGCGGTGTACACCGCCATTGGCGCGGCGCCGGCCGAGAGTGACGTACCCATCGTCACGCGCGCGCGGCATCGCGCGGGCCTGACCGCTGCGGCCAACGAGCTGCGGCAGTTCCAGGACGCATGGACCGCGCGAGCCGTGCCCGTGGTCGTCGCGGCCGTGCACCTGAGGGCCGCGGTTCACGCACTCGAAGACATCATCGGCGTCGTCGACACCGAGGATATCTTAGACCGCGTATTCGCCGAGTTTTGTGTTGGTAAGTAGCCCGCGCCGCTCGGCGTCGCGCAGCCGCCGGGCGATAATCGTGTGATTCTTGGCCGACGCGATCATGGCGGGGGTCTGACCCGTGTCCATATGCGACGCCGGATCCGCGCCGAGGCGTAGCAAGATCTCCACAGCCTGGGCCGCGCCGCGAGACGCCGCATTATGCAATGGCGTGATGCCAGAGGCCGCGCGCGCATTCGGCGTCGCGCCACGCCGAACCAGGAGCTCGATCACGGTGGGGTTGCACACGCCGGTGACGGCGAGATGGAGCGGCGTGTTCGCCATCGCGTCGCGCACGCTCGCATTCGGATCCGCCCCGGCGTCGAGCACGCGGCGCAGCGCCACCGACTGCCCGGCGAACGCGGCGAGGTGCGCGATCGTCCACCCGTTCGCCATGCGCTCCCGCACGATGGCGGGATTGGTCTCGAGCAGTGCGACCAGTCTCGGGATACACCCGACCGCCGCCGCCTCGAACGCATCGAGCTCGGTCCGCTCGGCCACCAGCACCGCCACATCGAGCCGCCGCCGAAAGACGGCGGGCAGCACGATGCTCTCGCCGGTCATTTTGCGCGCCGCGCTCACCAGCTCCGGCGCGGCCGCGAGCAACGCGCGGACCGCCACGATGTCACCGCATTGGACGGCTTCGACGAACGCGTGCGTGGCTAGCGGGTACTCGCGCACCAGGGTCTCCGAATCGCAACAGGGACCCAAACCCTACTTGCCCGAGGTGGGGGCCGCAAGAGGCACTGGTGCCGAGGCTCGAATTACGCAGGCGCCTTCGGCGCACCGCGCGAAATTCGGTTGCACGCAAACCCCGGCCAATTTCAGGTGCCGAGTCCACATCTATTTAGGTGTTGTCCACACCCTCTTTACCTTCGGTCGCCGAGCGCCAGATCTCGTCGGCCAGCCACTCGAGGCGCTGCTGCGCGTAGTGCAGATCGTCGGCCGCCATGGTGCGATGCTCGCGCGTCAATGTGCGGATGTGCGCGATCATTTCGTCGAGCAACTCACGCAGCTCTCGACGCTCCCGCCGGTCGCCATTACCGCGTTTGGGCATGGCCTCACGCCGACGCGGCAGTTGTCCGGGCGAGTGCCGCTATCTCCTCGGCGCTAGCTCTAATACACCAAGCTAGCCCGTTGGCCGCGACAGCAGGCTCGGCCAGCCGGGCGCCGAGATAGTACCCGCAGCGTTCAGGAAGTACGTAGCGCTCCACCGTGCGTGCCTCGTCGCTCACGCCACCCGAAAGGTAGCGCAGACGAAGGCCGAGGCCTCGGGAGTCGAGGTCAACATCGGCCGCGCGGCTGATCACCGACTCGAGCTCACGCACGCGAGCATACTGCCGGCGACCGTAGCCGAAGTACTCCCACGCGGCGTGGCCCGGCGCGAGTGCGCGCGAGACGTGCACGGCGAGTCCCTCGTTGACGACCAGCTCACGCAGCGTCGCGTGCCGACCCGTCTCCCAATATGAGTACTCGCCACCCGCCGCGCGAACCCACGATGCCATCTCGCTCTTCGACGTCGGCGAGGTGTAGCGCACGGCGTGCGCGATCTCGTGCGAGAGCCACATCGGAATCAGCTCCGGCTCCAATCCGAGGCCCGCGGTCTCGGGATTCGCGACGCTCGTGAAATGCTCGAGGCAGACGAACGCCACCCCGCGGCCTCGCACCACCAACTCACCGGCGTTGGCGGCGCCGACGCCAACCATCAAGACGGAGTCGACCTCGACATCTGATTCGAGCACACCCGCGCACGCCTCGGCCGTCACGCGAGCGAGCGCGGCGACGTCGGTACGCTCGAGCATCGCGACGAGATCGGAGCGATCGGCGAGCGCGGCCGACCGGACGACTTCGGCGAAGTGCGGGCCGTCGGGGTCGACGACGTAATTGTGCCAGTACGCCTCGAGTAGCGGACGGTGCGCTTCGTAGTAGCGCAGATATGCGTGGAGCCGATCGGTGCTGTCCAATACCGCGAAGAAGTCGGGCACCAAGTTGATCAGCATCGCGCGTCAAGATAGTAGTTTTGCAGGGTGCTGAAAAGCGCACCCGCAAAACTACTATCTAGTCGGTTGAACTGAGCTCGACGTCGTCTCGCTCTAACGTCAGCGAGTACCGAACAACCGATCGCCGGCGTCACCGAGCCCGGGCAGAATGTACCCATGCGTGTTGAGCTCGCGATCGACCGCGGCGCAGTACACTTGAACATCGGGATGTGCCTTGGCGAGGCGCTCGAGACCAGACGGCGCGGCCACGACGCACAGAAACTTGATGCGCGTCGCACCCGCGCGTTTGAGCGAGCCGACGGCGGAGACGGCGCTGCCGCCGGTGGCCAGCATTGGGTCGAGCACGAAGAAGTCGCGCGCGGCCGCGTCGCCGGGCACGCGAAAGTAGTAGTCGACCGGTTCGAGCGTGTCGTGATCGCGATAGAGCCCGATGTGGCCGACGCGCGCGCCGGGGACAAGCCGTAACACGCCTTCGACCATTCCGAGACCCGCACGCAGAATCGGCACGAGCACAAGCTTCTTGCCGGACACGCGCACGCCGGCCGTGCGCTCGAGTGGCGTGTCGACTTCGGTCGGCTCGAGCGGCAGATCGCTTGTCGCTTCGTACGCCATCAGCATCGCGATCTCGTCGAGCAGTTCTTTGAAGATCTTGGTCGGCGTGCGCCGGTCGCGGAGTAGCGTGACCTTGTGCTGGATCAGCGGATGTTGGACTATCGTGAGGGTATCCATGGGCGCCGGAAGCTAGTATTTTCGCATCTCGTGAAAGAATACCAAGCGGTCATGGTGAAGCTCACGCGATCGACGCGTGAGGATGAAGAGGCGCTCACGGATTTGCTCAACGAGCGCAGTCGCGGTGGATGGGAGCCCGCGCTCATGGCGCAAAGTGGCGCGCCGGGATCGCCGGGCGAACGGCTGACAGTGATCTTTCAGCGCGTGACGGCGGCCGAACGCTAAAATTCTGTGCGCAGCGCGCTGTGTAGACGTGCGCCGAGTCATTCTGGCGATCATTGCTGGGCTCCTGCTGGCGTGGATCACGTCGGCGGCGCTCGTCGTCGTATGGAGCTGGCGCGATGCTTCGCGCCCCGCGGCGGCGATCGTGGTCCTGGGCGCGGCGCAGTATGTCGGCCGCCCGTCTCCCGTGCTCAAAGCACGACTGGATCATGCGATCGCGCTGTACAAGAATGGCTTAGCGCCCGTGCTCGTAGTCACCGGCGGCAAGGGCCCAAGGGACACCACGTCCGAAGCCGAAGTGTCGTACGCATACGCCGTTCGACAGGGAGTCCCTGATAGTGCCATCATAGTTGAGTCAGCCGGCCGAACCTCGGACGAGTCGATGCGCGCGGTCGCGGAAATGATGCGCAAGCGTGGGATGCGGGATGCGGTTTTGGTGAGCGACCCCTTCCATATGCTGCGCCTGCAAGTGCTGGCCACACAACTTGGAATCACACCCTATACGTCCCCGACACAGACGAGTCCCATTTCCGCGAACCGCGAGCTCGTCGCCGAGTACGTGCTCAGTGAGTCTATTAAAGTGCCATACACGTTGTTGAGAGGCGCCGTTTATCAAAGACAGTAGCACTTGCATTATGCGCCCGTAGGGGCACATTATGTGTCACTCACAATCGGAAGCGCCCGTTGATCTGCCAGCCGGGTGTCGTGGAGAGTAATCTCCGCGGCACCCGTTCAGGTTAAGGGGGGCTCGTTCGGAAAAAACCGATCGTGGACGGAGGCGAGCGCAACAGAATCCCTTCGGAGGTGGCTATGCGGACCAGCCGGCTGCTCGCGGTACTAGGTGCGAGTGCGCTGCTCGCGCCGACGACGCTCCGTAGTCAGGAGCAAGTCGAGACCGTCACGAAGAAGACCGCCGGGCCGACGTTTACCCCGGTGACCGATGCGATGCTGAAGAACGCACGCACCGATGGTAAGAACTGGCTCATGGTCGGCCGCGACTACACGAATCAGCGATGGTCGCCGCTCACCCAAATCAACACGGAGAACGTCCACAGCCTCCGCGTCGCGTGGATGTACCAGACGGGCATCTCTCGACTCGGCTCCTTCGAGACGAGTCCCGTCGTCGTCGACGGCGTCATGTACGTGACGACGCCATACTCGACGGCGATGGCCGTCAACGCGCGGACCGGGAAAGAGATCTGGCGCTACGAGCCCAAGCTGGCGACAACGATCTTCTGCTGCGGGCCGAACAATCGCGGCGTCGCGGTCTCGGACCAAACCGTCTTTTTCGGCACGCTCGATGCTCGCCTGATCGCCCTCGACGCGCAGACGGGCAAAGTGAAGTGGAACGTGGAAGTCGCGGATCCCGATGCGGGATACAGCGAGACGCACGCGCCACTCGTGATCGGCGACAAGGTGATCATCGGTATCTCGGGCGGCGAGTACGGAATTCGCGGGTTCGTCCGTGCGTACAACAAAGAGACCGGCGAAGTGGTCTGGACGACGTACACGACGTTCCAGGACAAGTGGTTCGGGAACTGGTCCGACAAGACGTGGGAAGGCGACTACACGCTGCATCGCGATATCAGCGCGGAGAAAGCGGACTCGGCGAAGTTCGCCGATGCATGGCAACGCGGCGGCGCCGGCGTCTGGATGAATCCGGCGTACGACGCGGCCACTAATCAGATCTTCGTGGCCAGTGGAAACCCGTCCCCCGATCTCGATGGCAGTGTGAGACCGGGGGACAATTTGTGTTCGGACTGCATCATCGCGATGGATGTCGCGGACGGACACGTCACGTGGTACTACCAAGAAGTCCCACACGATGTCTGGGACCTGGACGCTGTATCACCACCAGTCGTCGTCAAACTTCGCGACGGTAAGACCGCGGTCGCCCAGGCCGGCAAGACAGCGTGGGTCTATGTGCTTGATGCGAAAACGGGCAAGCTCATCCGCAAATCGGCTCCGTTCGATCGCCTCGACAACATGTTCGCGCTGCCCACAGCAGAAGGCGCGCGCATGCTCCCCGGCGCCAATGGCGGGTCTGAGTGGTCGCCGATGTCAGTCAATCCGACGCTGGGCTACTCGTACGTGATGGGCCTCGAGCAGCCCATGCACTACATCACGCATTCCGCGCCGCTCGAAAAGGGCAAGCTCTGGCTCGGTTCTGCATTCAAGGCCGTACCGGGTGAGGCGCAGTATGGGACGTTCACGGCGATCGATCTCAACACCGGCAAGATCGCGTGGCAACACAAAACCGATGAGCCGATGATCGGTGGCTCACTCGCGACGGCCGGCGGGCTTGTGTTCACGGGCGAAGGCAATGGGCACTTCGATGCCTTCGATGCGAAGACCGGGAAAATACTGTGGCACTTTGTGGCCGGCGCCGGATGCAATGCGCCGCCCGTCAGCTATGAGCTCGATGGCAAGCAATATGTCGCCGCCGCATGCGGCGGCAATTTCCAACTCGGATACCCGTTAGGAGATGCCGTGCTCGTGTTCGCGCTGCCTGCGACACCGGCGGCGTCGACGGGCGCGAAGTGACCGCTCGGTTATGCGACGGATTACGACGGTGGGGTTGGCGGCCGGTGCGTTGGGACTCGGGGCAATGGGGGTCCTCGGGCAACCTGCCGTGCCGGCGCCGACACACCTAGGCGGCGCCTACTGGAAGCAGTTGAGCGCAAGTGAGAAGCAGGCCTACCTCTCGGGTTTTCTGGCTGGTGCGGCGGCGGAACAGGCGCGGGCCGCCGCGACGGCGATCGATACGCTGCGTGCGCACAGTGCGCTCCGCTACCCGTTCGCCCCGCACGTGTACGCCGCGCAGATCGATGATTTCTACTGGTGGCAGGACCGCGTCAGCGTGCCGATCGTCGACGCCATGGTTCAGATCAATGGCAATATCGACGATCAGCAACGGCGCTAACGTTCACACTTCTCTGAAGGAGAGACGATGAAACGATTCGCTGTGTTGGGTCTGACCGCGCTCCTCATGCTCGCTGGTACCGCACAGACTGCTCGTGCACAGCTCGTCATGCAAATGAGTAACGGCTGGAACTTCTCGATCGCCGGCAACGTGAACGCGTTCTACATCGAGCAGTGGGGCAACTCCAGACCGGGCGATGCGTCGATCAACGGCGGACTCGTCACGCAAGCTCAGGGCACGAACGCCAACATTCGCACGGGTCTCTTGCCCGCCACGATCGCGTTCGATGCGAAGGGCAAAGAAGGCGGCGTGCTGATCGACGTGCATTTCGGGTTCTACCCGCAGATTCAGAACGGCGGGTGCGGCGCGGGGTGCGTCGGCAACACCCATGACCAGTTCGGCGCGCAGATCGACATGCGCCAGGTCTACCTGACCTTCAGTGGCGAGTTCGGCCAGGTCCTCGCCGGACGCGAGATCGACCTCTTCCAGCGGCAGAACATCCTCACCGACGCAACGCTGTTCGGCATCGGCGCCACCGGTGGCAACCTCGCCGCGGGCGGCACGACCCTCGGCCGCATCGGCTTCGGCTACGTCTATCCGAACTTCACCGCGCAGATCACGTACAGCACGCCGGCCACGAGCCCGCTGCAATGGTCGATCGGCGTGTTCCAGCCCACCAACATCGGCGGCGCGCAGGTCGCCCCCGCGCGGTCGTATGGCTATACGCCGCTCCCCCGCGTCGAGACCGAGCTCTCGTACACGGGCAAGCTCGGCGAAGGCTCGACCAATAAAGTCATGCTGTGGGTGAACGGCGCGTGGGAGCAAGCCCAAGACGCACCGACCGGCATCGACACCATCTCGAGCTCGGCGGCCGATACCGGCGTTGGCGCGACGCACAAGGTCAACGCCGCCGGCGCGGGCGCCGGTATCAAGCTGGACATCTCCCGGCTGTCGATCGTCGGCTCGGGCTACTACGGAAAAGGCATCGGCACGTTCCTGGGCTTCGGCGCCGACGCGCTCGATGGCAACCCCAGCGGTTCGCAGACGCGGCCGTCGTACGGCTTCATCGGCCAGGTCTCACTCAAGATCGATCCGAAGTTGACCGCGGTAGCGAGCTGGGGCGAGAGCATGTCGAGCGGAACGCACTTCGACCAAACAGTCAGTGGCGCGAATGCGACGCTGCTCAAGTACAACGCCCTCGGCGTCGGGTCGCTCGTGTACCAGGCGACCAAGTCGCTCAAGTGGGTGCTCGAATACGACTACACGGAAGCCGCGAACCAGAGCCATGAGAAAAACGTGGCCAATCAGGCGGCAACTGGCTTCATGGTGTTCTTCTAAAGGAGTTGGCGACATGACCAGGTCCGAACGCAGTCCGCCATCGTAGAACAATCAGGTCGGTTGGATAGGGGAGTCTCACGGAGTTGTTCATTTCACACACGGGGCAAGCTCATGAATCAACTACACCGCCCGATTGCGATCGGTGCGTTGGTCGCCGGCTCACTCGCTCTGTGTACCGCGACAGCGGTCGCACAGGACCAGTTGGCCGACATGACGAAGGATGCAAACCAGTGGGTGATGACAGGTCGGACGTACGATCTGCAGCGCTATAGCCCACTGACGCAGATCAACGCGACGAACGTCAAGAACCTCCACGCGGCGTGGAGCTTCTCGACCGGCACGCTGCGCGGACACGAGGGGAACCCCCTCGTCATCGGCAGCATCATGTACCTGCACTCGTCCTTCCCGAACAAGGTCTACGCGCTGGATCTCTCGAAGCCCGGCGCGCCCCAGATCTGGCAGTACACACCCGAGCAGGACGCCAACGTCATCCCGATCGCGTGCTGCGACGTGGTGAACCGGGGCTTGGCCTATCACCCCTCGGGCAAGCTCTACATCGAGTTGTTGCAGGGCGATCTCTTGGCGCTCGATGCGAAGACGGGAAAGAAAGTCTTCCAGGTCAAGTCCGCCGATTTCCACAAGGGCGAGACGATGACCAATGCCCCGATCGTGATCAAGAACGTGGTGATCGCGGGGATCAGCGGCGGGGAGTTCGGTGTGCGGGGCCGCGTGACGGCGTTCGACGCCATGGACGGGCACGAGTTGTGGCGGGCGTATTCGACCGGTCCGGATGCCGATGTCAAGCTGACGGCCCCGGCGAACCCGGCGTATCCGTCGATGCAGGGGAAGGACTTGGGCGTCTCGACGTGGCAGGGCGATGAGTGGCAGCACGGGGGCGGGACGACCTGGGGCTGGTACTCCTACGACCCGAAGCTGAACCTCATGTACTACTCGACGGGGAACCCGGGGACGTGGAACCCGGATCAGCGGCCGGGCGACAACAAGTGGTCGATGACCATCTTCGCACGGAACCCGGAGACGGGTGAGGCGAAGTGGGCCTACCAGATGACGCCGCACGACGCCTGGGACTATGACGGCGTCAACGAGAACGTCTTGGTCGACTCCAAGGACGGGAAGAAGCTCCTGGTGCACTTCGACCGGAACGGGTTCGGCTACACCCTGGACCGGACGACCGGGAAGGTGCTCGTAGCCAACGCGTACGGGCCGGTGAACTGGGCCAAGTCGATCGATCTGACGACGGGCCGGCCGGTCGAGGACGCGAGCAAGCGGACGACTGCCAAGGGGAACACAGAGGGAATATGCCCGGCCGCGATCGGGTTCAAGGATCAGCAGCCTTCGGCGTATAGCCCGAAGACCGGGTGGAACTACGTGCCGACGAACAACATCTGCATGGACTACGAAGGCGTCGAGGTGAAGTATGCCGCGGGCCAGCCGTATGTCGGCGCGATCGTGCGGATGTTCCCGGGGCCCGGTGGGAACCGCGGGGCGTTCATCGCTTGGGATCCGACCGTGGGCAAGATCATGTGGTCGGATAAGGAAGGCCTGGCCGCCTACGGCGGCGCGCTGGCGACCGCGGGCGACATCGTCTTCTACGGGACGATGGAAGGGTGGCTCAAGGCTGTCGACGCGAAGACGGGCAAAATGCTGTGGGAGTACAAGACGCCATCGGGCATCATTGGGAACCCGATGACGTACGTGGGGCCCGACGGCAAGCAATACGTCGCCGTGCTATCGGGTATCGGCGGCTGGGCCGGGATCGGCGTGGCCGCGGGCATTGGGGCCGAGGATCCGACAGCCGGTCTGGGCGCGCTCGGCGCGTTCGGTGACGCTGGATCGTTCTCGACGCAGGGTGGCGTGTTGACGGTGTTCTCGCTCGACTCGCCAGGCACGGCTAAGTAGAGCTATCTCTTTTCAGTATTAACCGGGTGCCGTGGAGAGCGACCTCTCCGCGGCACCCGGTCTGCCGTAGATCACATACAGTGCAACGACTACTGATTGCCGCGGCTTCGCTTGCGCTCGCCGCGATGGGAATTGGGGGGAGAGGGGGACCGGCCGCTCTGTCGCTCGCCGGGCCTCGGCTGAGCGCGCCCGGCGATGCGCAGCCGACCGATGGCGTGCTGTCGCTCGCGCCGCCCGTTGTGCTCGAGCGCGAAGCGCGAAGAGCACAGACAGGTACCCTCCGCATATGCGCCGACCCAAACGACATGCCGGCGTCCAATGACAAACGCGAGGGTTTCGCGAATAAGATCGCCGAGCTGATCGCGAAGGACCTGGGCGACACCGTGACGTACGACTGGTGGCCGAGCCGCCGTGGCTACATACGGAACACGCTGCGCGCGGGAAATTGCGATGTCGTTATAGATGTACCGGCGCAGTACGAGCTGGTGGCCGCGTCGAAGCCGTACTATCGCTCGAGCTACGTAGTCGTCACGCGCCGCGACCAGCATCTCGGAATCACGGGCCTAGATGACCCGCGCCTAAAGACGCTCAAAATCGGCGTAAACTCCATCGGCGACAACTACACGCAAACGCCGCCAGCGGATGCACTATCGAGCCGCGGAATCTCCGCGAATCTCGTCTGGTTCACGACGTTCTACGACGACGAGCACCGCCCTGGCGATATCGTGGATGCCGTCGCCGAGGGAAAAGTCGACGTCGCGGTAGTCTGGGGCCCACTCGGCGGATACTACGCGAAGCACGCCTCATCTCCACTCGATGTGACGATGCTGCCAGACAGCGACGCGGTCACCGGCAAGCAGTTCGCGTTTGATCAAGCGCTAGGCGTGCGCCGCAGCGATCGCGAGCTCTTGGCGAAGTTGAATGACGCGATCGATCGCCGTCGTGCCGATATCACGGCCATTCTCAATGAGTACGGCGTACCAATTGCCGGAAACGGAACCAGGTAGCCCTTAGGGGATAGAGAATACATGAGCTATCGTCTGATCGCGTTCCTTGCAGGTGCAACATGCGCGGTAGCGTCGTCCGCCCAAGGACAGACCGCTGTGAAGGACAGCCTAGGAGTCGATAACGTCGTGTACCAAGGCTGGAAGATGTTCGAGGTGTACTGCACCCGATGCCACGGCGAAGATGCCGTCGGCTCGAGCTTCGCTCCAGCGCTCAAGCATTCGGTCGGCCCCGACGGCAGCATCGACCACAAGGCCTTCTGGCTGACCGTCACGAATGGCCGCCCCGGCAAGGGCATGCCGACATGGGGCAACCTGCTCTCGCCAGAGCAGAAGGAAGATATCTGGAACTACCTCCGCGCCCGTGCCGTTGGGCACCTGGCGCCGGGACGCCCGCACATCACCGCGGGCGCGAGCAAAGACTCGACCGCATTCCCAGCGGCCCAGGGTCAAGACACTCTCTTCGTCCCGCCGTTCGTCAAGAGTTGATCCGATGCTCCGCTTCGCGCTCATGCTCGCCCTCGCCGCCAAAGCGGTCGCGGCGCAGCCGATGACGCGCGAGGCGGTCGCACGGGCGATCGCGGCCGGAAACGCGGATCACCCCGCCGATCTCTCCGGCCGCGATCTCTCCGGCCTCGACTTGACGGGCCTCAACCTCTCACGCGTGCAGCTCCTGAACAGCACGCTCGTGGGCACGAAATTCACCCACGATACGATGTTCGCCGCCAACCTCTCCGGCGCACACGCGCACGGCGCGAACTTCGATGGCGCCATACTCGACGTCGGCGTCTTTCGCGGCACGGACCTCAGCCAGGCCTCGTTCCGCGGAGCCAGCGTCTTCGCGGTAATCATGATCGGCGCCGACCTTTCCGGCGCCGATCTGAACGACGCACGACTCATCGGCAACTTGTCGGATGCGAAGCTCGCGGGCGCGACGCTCGTGGATCTCAAGGGTGGCGCGGACATGCGGAACCAACCCATGGGACTCATGCGCACCGATTTGACAGGCGCCGATCTGACGGGAGCCGATCTCACGGGCGCGAACCTGCAACACGCCCGGTTGGTCCGTACAAATTTCACCAACACCACCCTCACGCACGCCGATGTCACGAACGCGGACGTGAACAGCGCGATCTTCCGAGGTGCCCGTGGGCGTGATACCATGGTTGGGTGGAATAAGACACTGAACGCTGATCAGGCCATACTGGACCACTAATGAAAATTCTTGCAGTGCTGGCCATTTTCGCCCCGGCCGTGGCCGGTGCGCAGCGATTGTATGCCAGCAACGAAGGCGGCAATACCGTCACCGACATCGATCTCCAAACCAATACGGTTCGCAAGACATTCCCTGTAGGGAACCGACCGCGCGGCATGGCGCTGAGTCCCGATTCGAAGCGGGCGTACGTGACCCTCGGCCGCGACGATGCGCTCGCCGTGATCGACGTCGAAAAGGACACGGTAATCGACATCGTCCCGGCAAACAAAGATCCTGAGCAGGTCGCCCTCAGCCTCGACGGCAAAGTCGCCTTCGTCTCCAACGAAGACGCGGCCGCCGCGAGCGCGATCGATCTCGCCACCAAGAAGATCATCTGGTCGGTCCCAGTCGGCCGGGAACCAGAAGGCGTCGCGGTCGCACCGACCGGCAACCGCGTCTACATCTCGAACGAGAGCGACAACAACGTCACGGTCCTCGACGCGAAAACGGGACGACAGCTCGCGACCATCGCGACCGGAGCGCGCCCGCGGTTCATCGCGTTCGATCGGCGCGGCGGCCGCGCGTATGTGACGGCCGAGGCGGGCGGGACGATGACGGTGGTCGACGCGCCGGTCAATCGGGTCCTCAAAACCGTGAGCGTCGGCGACAGTACCCGTCCGACGGGGATCGCGATCTCGCCCGACGGGTCCATCGTCTACTTCGCCAACGGCAAAGCCAACCGGATCTCGCTGTTCAGTCCCGCGGCGATGAAGCTCATCGACACCATCCCGGTCGGCCAGCGCCCCTGGGGCATCGCGCTGACCCCCGACGGCATGACGCTCTACTCGGCCGACGGCCGGTCGAATCAGATCTCAGTCATCGACGTCGTGCACAAGAAAGTGGTGCGCACGATTCCGGTCGGCGAGCGGCCCTACGCGCCGCTACTCATTCCCCCGGGTCACCCTACGGCGCCTCCACCGTAATCGGGAGCGCCGCTCCGCGGCGCGTCGATGCGGCACACTACGCCGCTCGACTGGTCTGTTCTACTGAGCTCGACTTACGTCGAGCTCCAAGTGCACCGAATACTCGGTCCACGAGCCGTCGTATACGCGCACGTGCGGATAACCGAGCAAGGTGTGGAGCACAAAATAGATGTGGCTGGACTCGAGCCCGCCGTTGCAATAAGCAATCACGTCCTTCGCCGGCGTGATGCCCTGCGCCGCGTATGCCGCGCGCAGCGTGTCGGCGCTCTTGAACACGTGCGACAAGCCCGACTCGAGGTCGGTCGTCCAATAGTGGTTGATCGCGCCCGGGATATGGCCGCGGCGCATCTGCGCCCCAGCCTTGCCGGCATATTGGTCCGGCGGGCGCGCGTCGACCAGCACCGTATTGGCCGACCGATGCACCACCTCGTCGAGTGTCGCGCGGGCCGGGCGAAACTCCCGCGCGGGGAACGTGCCTGGGACCGCGGCGGGATACGTACGCTCCGTCGGTCGCTGCTCCAGGTCCCATTTCTGGAATCCACCGTCTAACACCGAGACCTGGATACCAAATCCACCCAAGATCCACGCGACATACGTCGCGTCGATGTTGCGCGTGTCGCCCGCGCTGTATACGACAACCGGCCGGTCCCGAATACCTAGCCGGGTAAAGAGCGCGACATAGCTCTCGGCCGGCAGCAGCAGGTTCGGCACGCCGTCGGCGAACGAGCGCAGCGTTTCCGTATTGAGGTACACGGCGCCAGGGATATGGCCCGCGAGATACAACGCGATGTCGGTTCGTATGTCGATGATCGTTGCGTCATGCAGCGTCGCCAGTGCCTCGGTTGAGATAAGTCCGGGCGGCGGCGCCGAGATCAGCGCCTTCTCCATCTCTTCGTAGATGCGCACCGCGTTGCGTTGCCGCCGCGAGGCGAGCGAGACCGGGCGGCCGGAGTCAGGCGGAGGCATGTGCGCGAGCACGCGACTCAAGGGCGTGCCGCGGTTGAACGCCTCCCTCATAGCGGTCCTGGCGGAATCGAAGTACGCACGAGTCGCCGCGATCTGGACGTCCGGATCCTTCGCGATTCGGCCGTGTCCCGGGACGACGATCCTCGCATGCAGCGCGCTCAGTGCGTCGAGCGCGCGGAGCGCGCCGACAGAGCTCCCGTCGACGACCATGGTGACGCCGTCCTCGACGACGAGATCCCCAGCGAACACCACGCCAGCGTCCGGCACCCACACGGCAAGGTCGGCTACGGTATGCGCATTAGCCGGGTGCAGCAGATCAATCCGTCGGCCGGCGAGCGTCAGAGACGTGTCATGTCGAATCGGGAGATCAGGCACATCTGAGAACGCAAATCCCGTGAGCTCCCGCACGCCAACAACTTGATCCCAGCTCGACACGAGCTCGTCGTCCCCGCCTTCGGCCGCCAGCATCGTGCGATCCGGGTGCGCGATGACTTTTGCACCGAGTCGCTTGAAGACGATGGCGCCGAACGAATGGTCCGGATGATGATGGGTGAGGATCAGCCAACGCACAGGGGCGTTAGTGATCGTGCGAATGCTGGCCACCATTCGCTTCGCTTGATACGGACTGCCCCCGGCGTCGATGACGAGCACGCCGCTGTCCGTCACCACGAATCCAGCGTTCGCCCGGCCCTCCGAGCCGCGGCCCGTATCCCCGGGCACGGCGTACACACCGTGGGCAAGCGCGACGATCGGGAACGCGAGCGCGATCAGCTGAATCGCAGGTCCACCGTCTGGTGGTACACGCCACCCTTGTTGTCTTTCCAGGTGACCGTGACCGGTGCTTCGCGCGTGGCTTTGAGCGGGAACGTGACCGACGGATCGCGGCTCACGCCGGAGGTCCACTCGAAGTGCGCAATTTGCTGGTCGCCGTAGGCGACGCTCACATCGTTGATAAAGAACGCCGGGATCGGCTGACCTTCGGCCGTGCGGAAGAAACCCGTGTCCATCGGATGCTCGATGATGGCGCGCACGTAGATAACGTCGCCGTTCTTGATCGACGGCGGCAGCAGCACGCGGGCGTCGCCGGTTGCCATTAGCCGCAGCCGTTCAGCGTGACGAAGACTTTCTTGGCCGAGACGTACAACTCGCCGGTGTTCATCTCGGCGATCGCGCGGACGTATGACGTACGGCGCATCTTGATTTTTGAGTCGATCGACGCGACACCCTGGAAGCCCGCCACGTAGATATCGGGGTTGTGATCGACGATCACGTGAAAGGCCCTCACATAGTGATCGGGCGTCGGCGTCACATCCGTCTCGAGGAAGATCGGTACGAATCGACCGTCGGGTGCGTTCTCGGGAATGTCGAACTGTACGTGCGCTTTCGTCAGCGTACGGTTGCCGAAACGCGCCTTCAACACGCGCTTGACTTCCTCAGGCGGCTCATCGTCGTCCGGGCCGCCGAGCATGAGTCCGGCTACGCTATAGCCAGTTGTGGCCAGAAAGACGCGGCGGTCCATGAAATACAAGGTAAAGGTCCGGTACTTGCGCCACAAAGACCGGGCAAGATCAAACTCAGCCTTGAAAGGAGAGCCGACATCATGAGACTTACGCCCTTCGCCGTGATCGCCTTCGTTATCGCGGGTGCCTGCAGCGCGAATAAAGACAGCTCCAGCGGCGCGCCGCCGGCGACGACCACGGATACGAGCGCGGGCGCGATGAGTCCGAGCACGACTCCGCCTCCGGCCTCACCCAGTACGCCTGCGACCACGCCCGCGACACCGGACACGACGGCGACGATGGGGACGCCGCCGGACACCACGCACAAGAAGCGCAAGAAGGCAATGCATTAAAACTCAAGAGGCGCGACCCCTTCGGGGCGCGCCTCTTTCGTAGGTGGGTCAAGCACACGGGCGGGTCAAGCACACGGGCGGGTCAAGCACACGGATGGCTCAAGCACGAGGGCTCAAGCACGAGGCGGCGATCGGCACCTTAAGCGCAGCGCGAAGCGCGCGCGCACTCAGGGCTGGTCGCCGCCACCCTGCTGCGGGTCTCTCTCGTATCCCGGTTTCATAGCGGGCGTAAGATTCCCGGCCTTCTGCTTCGCCACTTGGCTGATCGGATCTGGCGGTGCCGCCGCCGCGATCGCATCGGGCCGCGCGTACTCGGCCGGATAGTAGAAGCGAAACGATCGCTTATCGCACTGTATGACGCCAAATGCGTCGCGACGTCGCATGAGCTTCTCGTAGTCGTCACGACTCGGCTGACAACTATAGGCATTGAGCCCACCGAGCTTACATGTCTCGATGTCGTCGCCCATGCACGTCGTGGGCGTATGCACGTGGAGCTCAGGACTCCCGGAGGGGCACTCGAAGTCGGCCGAGATGGGCGTGGCGTTCGTCACGTTGACGTCCTTGATCGCGAACACGCGAAACACGGTGTCGTCCTGAATCGGCGGAGTCTTCGACACGTGGTACACGCCGTACGACCAATCGACGACACAGTACGCGCGCTCGACTTGCTTGGGGTTGGCGTCATCCCACGCCCCGACCAATTGCTTGCGCGGCCCGTCCATGACGACACCGAGTCGCACCGCCTGCCCTCGCGCTGCAGTGGTCGCGCAGATGGCGGCAAGCAGCGCGACCACAGCCGACCCCCCCTGACGTTTCATTCCCGTATCCTCAGAAAGCTTCGTGCCGACGCTCGTGAAGGGCCGTGGCTACGAGCGCTCCGTCGCAACCCAGATCCGTCAGGCGCGCGATATCGCTCCTGTCCCGTACGCCTCCCCCCACGACGAGTTCCACTCCCAAAATCGACGCACGGACCGCCTCGACCGTTACCCAGTCGAGGCCGGTCAGTGAGCCGACTCGGGCGAGGTCGAGCAGGATCACGGCCGTTGCTCCGGCCTCCACCGCCTTTTGGGCTAACTCGGCCGGGCGCTGCGTGCCGGCCAACGGTACCCCGCTACGCAGGTCTAGGCTGAACGCGGCGCCCCGGATGTCTTCCCACGAATGCATTGTTTCCAGGCCGATAACGGGTCTTACATTGGCCGCCACGCGACGCGTGGAGCCGCCCGCATCTAGCCAGATAGGCGTGCCGAGGTCCGCGAGCGAGGCGACTACAGGGGACAGCGGAGCCCCGCCAATCGCATCCAGATCAGCGACATATATTTCCGGCACCGGATACCTGAGGTACGCCCGCGCCAGCGCGACCGGATCGCCCTCCTCCTCAGGCTGGAGGAGCGCCGACCGCACCGGCGCATAGGCGTCCCGCCGACCGCCCCGTGCGTGCACGGCGCGGCCACCCGCGAGGTCTATCACGCCAATGAGTCGCATGGTAGTTGGTTGGGACATCGGCGGTGTGAACACCAAAGTATCCCGCGTCACCGCCGAATCCGGTGTCGTCGCCGTCGTATCCCGCCCGTATGAAATACAGCGGGACCTCAACGCGCTCCCTGGCCTCCTGACAGCCCTGGCCACCGAGGTCGGCGCGAGCCCAGATGACGTCCATGCCGTCACCATGACGGCCGAGCTGAGCCAAGCCTTCCGGACGAAACGGGAAGGCGTCGGCTTTGTCCTCGACGGCATGGCGGCCGCGTTCCCAGGGTCGAAAATCGCGGTGTTCGCCACGGACGGCCGCTGGATGACCGTCGAATCCGCGCGTGAGGAACCGCTGGCGGTAGCCGCCGCTAACTGGGTGGCCGCGGCCCACGTCGTGGCCGCCCACGTCCGAGACGCCATCCTCGTCGACATCGGGTCGACGACAACCGATATCATTCCGGTCGACAACGGCCGCGTCGCCGCCATCGGCCGCACCGACCCCGCTCGCCTCCTCTCCGGCGAGCTGCTGTACCTCGGAGCCCTCCGCACGCCCGTCGAAGCCATCGTGCACTCCGTGCCGCTCGGCGCCGGCTGGGCCGGCGTCAGCGCCGAGGGCTTCGCGCTCGCCGGCGACGTACACATATGGAACGGCCGGCTCCTAAGCGAGCAGTACACGGTGCCCACACCCGACGGCCGGCCCGCCACCCGCCCGTACGCCGGCGAACGGCTCGCCCGCGTCGTCTGCGCCGATCGCGAGATGCTCGACACCGCCGCCCTCGACACGATCGCGGCGTACGTCGCCGACGCGCAGATCGCGCGGACCGCCGCCTCTATCACCCGCGTCAAGGAACGCCACCCCAACATCCAGACCGGCGTCGTCGCGGGACTCGGCGCATTTCTCGCGGAAGCCGCCTGCCAGCGCGCCGGTCTGCGCGTGATGCCGCTGTCCGAGCTCCTAGGCGCGGCCGCGGCCGAGTGCGCGCCAGCCGCCGCAGTCGCCCTCCTGCTCGCCCGGGCGTGATCGAGACGGTCATCAAGATCGGCGGCTCAGCCCTCGGCTCGCGGATCGAGATCCCGGCCGACGGGCGAATACTCATCGTACCCGGCGGCGGTCCCTTTGCCGACACTGTCAGGGAGGTCGACAGCCAATTCGGCCTCGGCGACGATGCGGCCCACTGGGCCGCGATTCTCGCGATGGACCAATACGCCTACGCACTCGCCGCGCTCGTGCGAGGCGCCAGGGTGGTGCACAGTCCCGAATCGCATGGGCTGCCCGTCTTGGCGCCGTTTAAGTGGCTGCTAGAGACGGATCCTTTGCCGCACTCATGGGATGTAACGAGTGACAGCATCTCGGCTTGGGTCGCGCAGGAAGTGGGTGCGAAGCGACTTCTATTGGTAAAACCCGTGAGCGAGGGCAGCGAGTTGGTAGACCGATACTTCGGGTGCGTGCGCGCGAGTCTCGATGTCAGGGTGCTCGGTATAGCAGGCATCGGGATGCTCCAAACAGTGCTCGCCGACCCGGCGGCCTGGGGCCATCTTTCATCCCCGTGAGCAACGACTCCGTCCGCGACCGTCTCCAAGCGACGCTGAGCGTCGCATACCGCCTGGACCGCGAGTTAGGCGGCGGCGGGATGTCGCGCGTGTTCGTGGCCGAGGACACCGCGCTCGGCCGCACGGTCGTGATCAAGCTCCTGTCGCCAGAGCTGTCCGAGGGCCTCAACGTCGAGCGGTTCCGCCGCGAGATCCAAGTGGCGGCGCGTCTTTCGCACCCGCACATCGTGCCGCTGCTCACCGCCGGCGAGTCCGGCGGTCTGCCGTACTTCACGATGCCGTTTATCGATGGCGAAAGCCTCCGCGCCCGCCTGACCAAGGGCGGCGAGCTGCCAATCGGGGAGGCCGTGCGGGTACTGCGTGAAGTCGCCTCGGCGCTCGCCTACGCCCACACAGCCGGCGTCGTCCATCGCGACATCAAGCCGGAGAACGTGCTGATCTCAGGCGGCGCGGCGATGGTCACGGACTTCGGTGTTGCGAAGGCCCTCAAGGACGCCGCGGTTACGGGCGGCGCTCAACTCACGCAGTTCGGGGTCGCGCTCGGCACTCCGGCGTACATGGCGCCGGAGCAGGCCGCGGCCGATCCCGCGACCGACCAGCGCGCCGACATCTATGCCTTTGGCGCGATGGCCTATGAGCTCCTCACGGGCTCGTCGCCGTTCGCCGGCCGGCCCGCGCAGGCCATGCTGGCCGCCCACGCGGTGGAAGCGCCGGAGCCGATCATGCGCCGCCGGCCCGCGGTCCCCGAGGCGCTCGCCGCGCTCGTCATGCGGTGCCTGGAGAAGCGCCCCGCCGACCGACCGCAGACGGCCGACGAGATTATGCGGGCGCTCGACACGATCCCACTGACGAGCGGCGGATGGACGCCCACGACGACCGTCGCATCGAGGCGCCCCCAGGGCCGTCGCCGCGTCGTACTCACGCTCGGCGCCATCGTCGTCGCGATCGCCGTCGGCGTGCCACTGCTGCAGCGCCGCCTCGGCGCCCGGCCCGCGAACGGACCCGTCATGCTCGCGGTCCTGCCGTTCGAGAACCAAGGCCCGGCGTCGGACGAGTATTTCGCCGACGGACTCACCGAAGCGATCACGAACCGCCTCGCCTCGCTGCACAATCTCGGCGTGATCGATCGTCGCAGTGCCAGCCAGTACAAGGCGACGACGAAATCGCCTAAGCAGATCGGCCACGAGCTCGGCGTGCAGTACATCCTCGAGGGCACGGTCCAGTGGGCGACTGATGCGAAGGGCGCGCGAAAGGTGCAGATCTCGCCGTCGCTCGTGGCGGTCGCGGATCTCACCACGAAGCCCGCTGGCGGTCCGTATCTCGTCGTGCCATCGGACGTGTTTCAGGTGCAGACCGATGTCGCCACAAAAGTCGCGGACGCGCTGAACGTCGCGCTGACGGGAGCCGACCAGCATATGCTCGCCGACCGTCCGACGCAGAACCCCGAGGCATACGACGCGTATCTGCGCGGCGAGCAGGCCTTCAAGCAGGTGCACGATCTCTCGTCTCCCGACATGCTCCGCGAAGCGCTCGCGCAGTTCAATCTCGCGGTCAGCCGGGACCCGAAATTCGCGCTCGCCTGGGCGCGATTGGCGTTCGCGCGCTTCGTGTGGACGATCCTCGATGCGAACGACTCGTCGCGAATGGCCAGCGCGAAACGCGCGCTCGATACCGCCATGACGCTTGGCCCCGACCTCCCGGAGACGCACCTCGTGCACGCGTTCTATCTCCGGTTCTTCCTGCACGACAACGACGCGGCCTACGATGAGCTCGTCCGCGCGCAGGCCGCCCGGCCAAACGACGCCGATGTGGCGAGCCAACTCGCGGGCGCTGAGATCCTCCGGGGGCGGGTCGACGAGGGCTTCGTGAATCTCGCCAAGGCCGTGCAGCTCGACCCGCGATCGACCGACGCTCTAGTCACCGCGAGCTCGCTGACCTATTGGTATCGCCGGTACGCGGAATCGGAAGCGTACGCGGACCGGTGGCTCGCGCTCGACCCCCTGTCCACTGCGGCGTATAGCTCGAAAATCAACGATGAGCTCGACGGACGCGGCGACACCGTTGCGGCCGCGCGGATTATGGATACCGCGTTCGCGCGGGGCGTGCACGTGAACGCGCGGCTGGCCTCGCAGTTCGTGCTGCTCGGCCCGGCGTATCGGTCGCGCCTCGAGCGCCTGTCGCTCGGCGACATCGACGCGCGGCAGACGTTCGATACGTTGAACTACTACGCCGCAAAACGCACGCTCTACTCGCGCGGCCAGCCCGCGCGCGCGCGGGCATATGCGGACTCGCTGATCCAGTCGGCGCGATCGCCCTTGCTAGCGGGACCGCTCGCCTGGAATCGCACGTTGCTCCTGGCTTTCGGGTATGCCGTGCTCGGCGATCGGGCGCAGGCCATGCGCCAGCTCTCGCAAGCCCACGCCGAATTGGCGGCGGCCAAGGGACTCACCTCGGCCGATTCCTCCGACCGATATCAGGACTTCGCCAGCGCATTCGCGGCGCTCGCTGACGCCGACTCGTCCGCGGTGTACGTGGCGCAGATGCTCCGGCTCCCGGGTGGAGTCTCGAAGTTCAGCATTCGACTGGACCCGACGTACGATCCCGTGCGGAACTCCCCGGCATTCCAACGGCTGTTGCAATGACGGATACGCTGCGGGGAAAACTGGAGACCACGCTCGGGGCGGCGTACACCCTCGAGCGGGAACTGGGCGGTGGTGGGATGTCGCGCGTGTTCGTCGCGTGCGAAAACGCGCTCGGCCGCACGGTCGTGATAAAAGTCCTCTCGCCAGATCTCGCCGAGGCGCTAAACGTCGAGCGGTTCCGTCGCGAGATCCAGCTCGCGGCGCGGTTGCAGCACCCGCACATCGTGCCGTTGCTCACTGCGGGCGAGTCGGGAGGGCTACCGTACTTTACGATGCCGTTTATTCAGGGCGAGTCCCTGCGCGATCGGCTCAAGGCCCGCGGCGAGCTGCCGGTGAGCGACGCGGTACGCGTGCTGCGCGAGGTCGCCGCGGCGCTGGCGTACGCGCACGGCAATGGCGTCGTCCATCGCGACATCAAGCCGGACAACGTCATGATCTCCGGCGGGTCGGCGATGGTGATGGATTTTGGCGTCGCGAAGGCCGTGACGGATGCGGTGTCAACGCGTGCCACCACGCTGACGCAGCTCGGCGTGGCGCTCGGCACGCCGGCATACATGGCGCCTGAGCAGGCCGCTGCGGACCCGACGACGGATCATCGCGCTGATATCTACGCCTTCGGCGTCATGGCCTACGAGGTGCTGACGGGCGAGACGCCGTTTGCGGGACGCCCCGCGCAGGCCATGCTCGCCGCGCACGCTGTGGAGACGCCCGAGCCGATCAGTCGGCGCCGGCCCGCCGTGCCGGCCGGACTCGCGGCGCTCATCATGCGCTGCCTCGAAAAACGGCCCAGCGATCGTCCGCAAGCCGCTGATGAAATCGTGCGTATTCTCGACGAGCAGCCCACGTCGACCGAAGGCATTCGCGCGATCTCGTTACCACGGCGCTCGCACGGCTGGCTCGTCGGCGCCGCCCTCGGCGCGCTCGTCGTCGTGGGTGGCGCCGCGCTCCTGGTGGTGCACCAGCAGCAACTGCGCCAGGCGGCCGCCGATGCGCCGACGATGATCGCGGTGCTCCCGTTCTTCAATCAAGGCCCGGCGTCGGACCAGTACTTCACGGACGGACTCACCGACGCGATCACGAACCGGCTGGCGAGCCTCCACGGGCTTGGCGTCATCGATAGTCGGAGCGCCGCGCAGTACAAGGGCACGACCAAGACTCCTAAGCAGATCGGTCACGAGCTCGGCGTCCAATACCTGCTCCAAGGGACGGTGCAGTGGGCGACCGACGAGCGCGGCAAGCGGCAGGTGCAGATCTCGCCGTCGCTCGTCGAGGTCGCGACGCTGACACAAAAACCCGCGGGCGGCCCGTATCTGGTGTCGCCGTCCGATGTGTTCCGCGTGCAGACCGAGGTCGCGACGAAAGTCGCGGATGCGCTGAACGTGGCCCTCAACGGCGATGAGGAGAAAGCGCTCGCCGCACGCCCGACGATGAACCCGCAGGCCTACGACGCGTATCTCCGCGGCCAGGCGTTCGATGACCAGAACGAAGGCTACTTGCAGCCGGACGCGATCCGGAACGCGATCGACGCGTACACCGAGGCGACGCGGCTCGATCCCAAGTTCGCGCTCGCATTCGCGAAGCTCGGGGCGGATCAGCTGCGTTGGGCGATACTCGATGTCACCGACTCGGCGCGCGTCCGCGCCGCGCGTCAGTCGATCGATTCGTCCCTCGTGCTCGCGCCCGACCTGGCCGAGGGGCATCAGGCGCACGCGCACTTCCTCGGGTTCTTCATGGACGATCGCGACGGCGCGTATAGCGAGTTGGTCCGCGCGAGCGCCCTCAAGCCCAACGATGCGGCGCTCCTGTCCGAGCTCGGGCACCAGCAGATCGTGCACGGCCTGACCGAGCAGGGGTTCGCGAATATCGCCAAAGCCGTCCGGCTCGATCCTCGGAGCCTCGACGCGATCGAGCGGGCCACGCGCGAGAATTACAATGCGCGCAGGTACGGGGAGGCCGAGCGGTATGCCAATCAATACATCACGCTCGCGCCGACGTCCCCGATTGGGTACAACTGGAAGATCAACTGCGAGATCGATGGACGTGGCGACACGGCGGCCGCGCGGCAGACGCTCGAGACCGCGGTGTCTCGGGGTGCGCGTTGGTCCATCTCGCTCGCGTCGCAGTACACGAACCTCGGGCCCGCGGGCTACGCGAAGCTAGAGCAACTGTCGCTCGCCGACTTGGGCGTGTCGCAATTCATCGATAGCAGCCAGTATTACGCCATTAAGCTCGACCTGGCCGTCGCCGAGGGCCGTCAGAGTAGTGTGCGCGCGTATGGCGATTCGCTCCTCAAGATCGGGCTATCGCCGCGCTTCACCGGGCCTCTCGAGAGTTGGCGCTACGCCGTTCTGGCGTCGGCCTACGCGGGCCTTGGACGGCGGGCCGAGTCGTTTCAGCAGCTCGCCCTGGCGGAGCAGGCCGCCTCGCGTCTCTCCGCTGATGATTCCCATAGAGGGAACATGGAGGAGCAGATCGCGCAGGTGTTCGGCACGTTGGGCGAAGCGGATTCCAGCATCGCGCACATCAAAAAGCTGCTCAAGCTGCCGAGCGGGTTTTCAAAGGAGACTGCAAAGACAGACGTCTCGTTTGCGCCGCTCAGAGGGAAGCCGGCATGGGAGAAATTTCTGGCGGGGCAGTAGCTTCGCTACATGCCGGCGGCTACGCCGCCTGGGGCTCGCCTGGCAACGCTAGCTAGCGCTCGCACTCGCTCTACGCTTACCCGTCCGCCTCGTCCGCCTTCGCACGCCGCACCGCGTACGCCGGCAATGTCCGCTCCGAGCACCGCCGCCCTTGGCAAATCGTCCGCCGTGAGTCGCCCGGCAAGCGCCGCCACGAGGCCCGCCTCATGGGCTGCTTCGACCCACTCGCCGATTTTCTCCTCGCTCAACAGACGAAACAACCCAGGTCCGTTCTTGTCGCCCGTGTCGAGCAGCACGCCCTGGGCTCCGCATTGCGCGGCCATCTCGATCACATGCTCCCATCGCCCATCGGCGTATGCCGCGAGCACCAAGGCGCGGCCCGGCATTGGGCGTGGAGTTGAGACCTTCACGAAGGCTATGCGCGGTAGACGGTCGACGGTGCCGAAGGCGCCGTCGCTGTGCTCATCGAGAGCCGCACTGACGGGCCGCCGGCCGCGGACAGCAGCGATGATGGCGGTGAGGGTCGGGCCGGAGACGGGGCTGAGTGCCCCGCGCGTTGGATCCTTGGCGTCGATGATATCAGCGCCACCTTCCACCGCCGCGACCGCATCGGCGGCGTCAGCCACACTCACCAATAGCCACATGCTAGCTTACGCTAACATATGCCGCTGACCGATCGCGTGGTACTCGTGACCGGCGCATCGAGCGGGATCGGCCGTGCGATCGCGCTCGCTTGCGCGCACGATGGCGCGGACCTCGTGATCACGTACTGGCGCGAGCGCGCCAAGGCCGAGGCGGTCGCCGACGTGATCCGTTCCGCGGGCCGCCGCGTTTGCGTGCTTCCGCTCGATCTCGCCGAGCCGATATCCATTGCGCGTCTGGCCGCGGCTGCCAAAGAGGCGTTCGGGCGCGTGGACGCATGGATCAACAATGCCGGCGCCGATATCCTGACCGGTTCAGGTGCCGGCTTATCGCTGCACGATAAACTGGACCGATTGCTGACGATCGATTTGAAAGGCACGATCTTGGCCTCGTGGGTCGCCGCCGACCTCATGGGAGCACAGGAGTCTGGCGGCGTGATCATCAACATGAGCTGGGATCATGTGCTCACCGGGATGGAGGGAAAAAATCCCGAGATGTTCGCGGCGGTCAAAGGCGGCGTGCTGAGTTTCAGCAAATCGTTGGCGCGGTCTGTCGCCCCAAGAGTGCGTGTGAACATTCTGGCACCCGGCTGGATCGACACGGCGTTCGCCAGTGGTTTGGACGCTGAAGGACGGCAGGCGGTGAGTGAAACGACGCCTCTCGGCCGATGGGGCACACCCGAGGATGTGGCGGGAGCGGCGGTGTATCTCGCGTCGCCTGCCGCGGCGTTTGTCACGGGTCAGACGATACTCATCAATGGGGGAGTAGTCATGTGACGACAAAGAAAGAAGCCACGTTCACTGACGAGGAAATCACCAGCCGTCTGTCGGAGCTGCCGGGCTGGTATTTCGAAGACGGCTGGATCCGCCGCTACTACAAGACCGACGGCTGGCGGACCACCCTGATGTTGGTCAACACGATCGCCTTCCTGGCCGAGGCCGCAAACCATCACCCGGATCTGAGCGTGACGTGGGCAAGAGTGGGAGTCAAGCTGTCGACCCACTCGGCGGGCGGCATCACGGGGAAAGATTTCGATCTCGCAAAGGAGATCGAGGAGGTCGCGCTCTGGCGGCCGACCCCGGGCGGCGCGCTCGAAGGCACGCCGACCAAGTGGGTGCAGAGCGGAGAGCGGCGATAGCTACGATCGCGTTCGTCACCGGGCGGCTAGCCGAGCCGGCGCTGAACGAGACGCTCCGCGCGATGGCGCCGGAGTTCGCGTATCACGTCGTCGTGCTCAAGATCACGGTGGCCGCGCTCATGACGACCCCGTGGATCGCGCGCTTCGTCGAGATCCCTGCCGGGACGGATCTCGTGATGATCCCCGGGTTGTGCGAGGGCGATCCCGCCGTGATCGCCGAGAAACTCGGCGTTCGGGTGATCAAAGGCCCCAAAGACCTACGCGAAATCCCGGCATGGTTCGGCCACGAGGCAGTCGCGCGGGAGTATGGCGAGTGGGACATTGAGATCTGCGCCGAGATCAACAATGTCCCGCGACTGTCTCGCGATGAGATTCTGACGAACGCGAGATACTATCGCGACTCCGGCGCCGATGTCATTGATCTTGGTCTAACCCCCGGTCGCGCATACCCAGAGCTCGCCGACACAGTCCGTGCCCTCGTCGATGTTGGCATGCGGGTCAGTGTCGACAGCTTCGATCCCGAAGAAATTCATACCGCCGTCGACGCAGGCGCCTCGCTGGTACTGAGCGTCAACGGAGCCAACAGAGATGTCATTTCTGTTCTCGCCGGAGGGTCGGCCCGGGTTGTCGCCGTACCCGATTTCGGGGCCGGCCTCGAGACACTGGACCCGACTATCGCGGCGTTAGAACAGGCGAGGATCCAGTATTTGATCGACCCGGTTATCGAGCCGATCGGCTTTGGCTTTGCCGCATCGCTCGAGCGCTACGCCGAGGCGCACCGCCGCTACCCCGAGGTGCCGCTGTTCATGGGCATAGGCAACCTCACGGAGCTCACAGCGGCCGATACGACGGGCGTCAACGCCATCCTGATCGCCATTGCGCAAGAGGTAGGTGTGAGGGCGATCCTTACGACGGAAGTCATCCCTTGGGCGCGCGGATGCGTGCGCGAAATCGACATCGCGCGCCGGCTCATGCACTACGCGGTCACGAAGCGATCGCTGCCCAAGCATGTCGACGATCGACTCGTCACGGTGAAGGATCCGAAGATCTTGAGCTACACGGAGGATGAGCTCAAGAAACTTCAGGCGTCGATCACCGACGCGAACTTTCGGATCTTCACGGATCGCGACACGATCACCGTGCTCAACGCCGAGAAGTTCGTACGGGGCACCGATATACAGGAGATATTTGGTCAACTCGGCGTCATTGAGGCCACGCACGCATTCTACCTCGGCAAAGAATTGGCGAAGGCCAAACTCGCCATTACCCTAGGCAAGACCTACCGCCAAGAGGGTCAGCTGAGTTGGGGATACCTCACGCCGCCTGACGATCCCATCACCGAGCACCTCCGCGTGACCGCCAAGCGTGCTCGTTGAAGAGCTCGTGCCAGCGCCGGACGTGATCGAGACGTTCGAGCGCACGGCAGGCCTGCCATATCGCATGCTGCTCGACAGCGCGAGCGACCCGCAGCGCCTCGGCCGATACTCATTTCTCGTGGCCAACCCCTGGCAGGTCGTGCAAGGTGGCCCCGAGCCTCTCCTGGCCGCGCGCGAAGCCCTCGCGCCGCTCCGGCACGAGGCGATCGCCGGCCTGCCGCCGTTCCAATGCGGCGCGGTAGGCTACATCGGCTACGACTATGGCCGCCGCCTCGAGCGCCTGCCATCCGCGCACTACGATGATCTGGGCATCCCGGACGTCGTGCTCGGCCTCTACGACTGGGTGATCGCCTGGGACCATCTCGCGCGGCGCGCATGGATCATCACCATTAGTGGTCCGGCCCGAATGCGCGAGGTCCGCGCGATGCTCGAAGGCCGTGGTACGCCCGGCGTCACTCCGGAAGTCGATCCTTGGCCGCGGCCGCCGCGGGCGCCGTCATTCCCCCTGCCGAGCGACGTCGCCGGATCACTCGACCTGCGCTCGTCGTTCTCGCGCGAGGCGTACTTGGAGTCCGTCGAGCGCGTGCGCCAGTACATCATCGCCGGGGACATCTTCCAGGCGAACCTGTCGCAGCGTCTCGAGGCGCCACTCGCCGAGCCGCCGTGGGCGCTCTACAAGCGCTTGCGCGATATCAACCCGGCGCCATTCGCCGCGTATATCGAGGCCGACGAGGCCACGATCATGAGCGCGTCGCCGGAGCGATTCTTACGCGTCGCCGCGGATCGCACGGTCGAGACGCGGCCGATCAAGGGCACCAGTCCGCGGGGCATTGGGCCCGAGCACGACGCCGCGCTCGGGCAAGCGCTTATCGAGAGCGAGAAGAATCGGGCCGAGAACCTCATGATTGTGGATCTCTTGCGGAACGATCTGTCTCGGGTGTGCGCTCCGGGCTCCGTGCGCGTGCCCGAGCTGTTCCTGCTCGAGAACTATCCGACCGTGCACCATCTCGTATCGACGGTCGTCGGCGTGCTCTCGCCGGAGGCCGACGCGGTCGATCTCGTGAGGGCCAGTTTTCCGGGTGGATCGATCACCGGAGCGCCTAAGGTCCGGGCGATGGAGATCATCGCCGAGCTGGAGCCGTCGCGGCGGGGGGTGTACTGTGGGTCCATCGGGTATCTCAGCGTGACAGGGGCGCTGGATACGAGTATCGTCATCCGGACCTATCTCGCGCTGGAGCGGCGGGTGTACTTTTCGGTCGGCGGTGGCATCGTGGCGGACTCCGATCCGGCCGCGGAGTATGACGAGACGCTCGATAAGGCCCGCGCGCTCATCGCTGCGCTACAGTCGTGATACTACTCATCGACAACTACGACTCGTTTGTCTATAACCTGGCTCGATACGTACGCGAGCTCGGGCTCGAGACTCTCGT
>Ga0210409_10001371_pt1 | contig 32336 bp, 25 predicted proteins | sample IncBWH17MmetaG_FD_161649 | JGI IMG/M metagenome (GOLD analysis project Ga0210409, IMG submission 161649) | Forest soil microbial communities from Barre Woods Harvard Forest LTER site, Petersham, Massachusetts, United States - Inc-BW-H-17-M | ecosystem: Environmental > Terrestrial > Soil >...
TATTTGATATACACTGCAAGAAACTGCCATCGGTCCAGGGGGAGCAACCGCACCGTATAAGGACTAATTCCTCCGCGGAATGGTTGCCTTGGCGGGGGCCCGGCACGAATGCGCTTTCTCCCGAGAAACTCTACAAAAGGTTAGCACAAACCGTTTGCAGCCCTTTCACCAACTTGCTGCCGATCCTGCATAGGTGGCACTACCCCCCAAGCCCCCACGCCCACGACCCGATCCATCCTCGAACTGCACAACCACTACAAATCCCCAACATCTGAACCGAAACTGCCTCTTCTTTATTCCGGTTTTATTCCGTTGATCCGTCTTTGCTTAGTTCCGCAAAACCTCTCGCTAAGTTCCCGTGGCTTTCGTGTAACCGTTTGGAAGCCCGCTCGTAACAAGCTTCTAACCCAGCCCTCTCCAATTAGTTTCGCCGCCCTCTAAAAACTAAAAAGATTCATTCTCCCGCCGACGTCCCCATCCCATCCCGTCGCGTGCCCCTTTTCCAACTCGGCTACCATGCCCGGAGCGCTGGCTTGGGCGTCCCTCACGAACCGGACCTCATGCCGCGGACTAGGCGGCCATCGAAAAACTCCACACGGCTGACGTTGCCGCCACACTAACGCAAGATTCCGCCTCAGCGAATTGAATCGCGGAGCTGAATGAGAGCGGTATCGGCCGCGTCCACTTTGATTAGGCCAAAGCGAGGATTATCGAAATCGAAGATCACATAGACGGTGATCGAGATGATTGCGGCATAGATGAGGACATGAAGCCAACTCCGCGTTTGGCGCTTGGACATGGCGTAACCGGCGAGCAGACCAGAGAGGAGCGCGATGCCAATCAGCAGGTAAAATACGAGGGCCGGAAGATGGATCTTCTGCCCAATGGCACGAGAGGTAGCGACATCCATCATTTCGGTAAGGGCTGGCAAAAGAAGCCTGGCAGAGTCTTGAGTTGGGTCCGCCCGGCTGGCGGTTAACGCTTGGGACCAAATCTGTCCCTGCAGGGCCGACGCACGCGCAAATTCGATCTCGGAGGCTTCATGGTGCGTAAACTTTTCATAAGCCTGCAGCCGAGCATCGAGATAGTCTCGGAATAAATGGCGTATTGCCGGCTGCTCGCTTGCCGGAAGAAGGTCCAAGCGAAGATAGGCTGTACTGATCGCGTTAGCCTCTCGGACAATGAGCTGGTACCGGGATTCAAGCCTGGATGTCGCCCCTGCAAAACTGAAACCGAGGAGAAGGCCAAGAAGCGCGAAAAGTGCAGCCTCGATGTTGCCTATGCCTGTGTAAGCAAATTCGTGAATTTTCTTTGAGTCATTACGCCCGATGCGGTAACCAAGCTCAAGGCAAGCCAATATTCCGCCGAATATGCCAATTAACAGTCCAAATACGGCTAATCCATAATGGCTCATGAATGTGCCTTACCTTGTCTTAGCGATGCGATTTGGGGGAGTATACAGCTATCGGAGTAATTTCAGGGAAGTGCTGCCGACGGCGAACGGAACACGAAAGCCACAACCATGTGCGATTGGATTGGATTTCCCTCGTAGGTTGCCGCGCTGAAATTCCAATTCTTCAATGCGCCGGTTGCAGATGCCGTCAGCGGCGGAACGTCTCGCAGAGTCGCGACCTGGGCGGCGTTGCCATTCGTGTCCAGCGTGACGTTCAGGACCACCGCCCCCTGCGCTTTCGCTTTGGCCGGATACGGCGCAAACGTGGCTGTGTTCAGTTGCGGCGGAAAAAAGGCTGGATCCTTCGTAGAGATGGGTTGAACTTGCGATGGCGGAGGCAGAGGAATGTTGTCCGCTCCAAGAAAGCCGGGATCGTACACGATGTTGATCGTCAGCGTGGATGGCATGGGCTTTCCATCCCGCGTGGCCGGCGTGTACGTCCATGAGCGTACCGCCGCGGCGGCCGGTCCGGACACCGAGGAAATATCCCGCAGAATCGTCACTGCAATCACGCGACCTATCTTGTCCAAGTCTACGGAAAGCGTCACCACACCCGCGTCGAGGCTGCTCGCGGGGTAGGGAATATCACCAGCTGTGCTCACGCTCGCCGGAACGAAGTGCGCTGGCTCTTTTGCCTCACTTGTTAACGCCCAAGCCGCAACCAGCATCGTCAGCAGCAACACGCCGTTGGAAACATTCAAAATTCGCTTGATCACTGAATTTGTCCTCTCAGCCATCTTCGATACTTCTTCGTTTTGTTAGGCATACCCCAAGCCGCAGAGTTTCTGGTCTAAATGGTGGTGCCAAACGGGGAAACGCTAGACTGGAGCGACGCACCGCACCATCGGCAAAAATGACAGATATCGAAGCCCTGTTGATCCGGCTTCTCATATCTTTTCTTCCTTCGCGATTGGTGCGGCTTCGTGGCTGACCATCATCGACATCATGCGGCTCGCGACAGCGAACCTGGTGGGGCGACGCGGGTACGTTCAGAAAGGAAGGGTGGAGAGGTCGACGTTACCGCCAGAAAAGATGACACCCAGTTTTGGAGGAGCGCCGTCGGCGCGGGCGGCTATGTTGAGCTCGGCGACGGCTCCCGGCTTGAGGAGAGGAGCAATGGCCACGGCGCTGCTCGGCTCGATGATGATTTTCATTCGTTCCCAAACGAGCCGCATCGCGGCGATGATCTCTTCCTCGCTGACCAGCAGGACACGGTCGAGATGCTGCCGCAAGATCGCAAACGTTCTTGGGGCTAGCGAGGCGCGAAGTCCGTCGGCGATCGTGTCGCTGGAATCGAGTGATTGAAGGGTGCCGCTGGTAAGCGATCGGTAGGCGTCGTCGGCGCGCGCGGGTTCGCAGCCAATAACGCGAATTTCGGCGCGCATGGCATTTGCGCTGAGGCAAGTGCCGCTGAGGAGCCCTCCGCCGCTGACGGGTGTGAAAACGGCGTCGATGTCCGGGACTTCCTCGAGAAGTTCCTTCGCCGCGGTGGCTTGTCCGGTGATGATGCGGTCGTTGTCGTAAGGATGGATCAGAATCGCTCCGGTTTCGGCTTGCACGCGCGCGGAAGTTTCTTGACGGGAAGTGATTGTCGGCTCCGAGAAAGTGATTCGCCCGCCGTAGCTTTCGACCGCACGACACTTCACGGGCGGTGCATTTTTCGGCATGACGATATAAGCAGGCACGCCGCGCCACGCCGCGGCGCAGGCTACGGCGGCGCCGTGGTTTCCGCTCGATGGTGTCACGATGCCGTGCGCGGCTTCCGCGTCGGTCAGCGAAAGGATCGCATTCGCAGCGCCGCGAATCTTGAACGAGCCTGTCTTTTGAAAGTTGTCGCACTTGAAGAAAAACTGTGCGCCAGCTATAGCGTTGAGCGAGTGCGAGGTCAGAACGGGCGTCCGGTGAATGCGCGAAGCGATGCGAACGTGCGCTTTGCGAATGTCGTCCCAAGTGGGCGGCTGAAAATTTGTCGATTCGACTTGTGGCGCTGTGCTCATGGAATGCCCTGATGCGTTGACCTTCCGCATTCGAGATGATTCTGTCGCGCTAGATGCGTAAGTCCGATACCAGCCACATTATCGCACAAGGATTGGATGTCCCGGCTGATTGCCGAAGCAAGCTTCAGGTGCGCGAGCAGGCCAATGTGGCCGCGAAAGAAAGCGAACCGCTTAGCGTAGGTGCAAAAATGCGAGCAACGGTGCGTGCGATTACCGCTTGTCAAAAATTTGCGAAGAATGAAGTTTGTTTGGCGCGCCTGTTGGGAGGTACTATCTTCGCGGTTTACGAGGACAGGAAATACAGGGGCCGAGGAGAGTTTATGAGAATTCATGCGAATAGCATTCAGCGCGCAACGCGAAGCATAGTTGCAGCGCTATTGCTCGCGGCAAGTGGCGTTGCAGCGGCGGGGCAGGTGCGCACGGATGCCGGCAGCGTCGAAGGTTCCACGAGCACGGATGGAAAGGTGCAAATTTTCAAAGGGGTTCCCTATGCTGCGCCGCCCGTTGGCGCGCTGCGCTGGAAAGAACCGCAACCGGTGCCAAGCTGGCAAGGCGTGCGCAAGGCGAACGATTTCGGCGCGCGTTGCATGCAAGGAAACGTATTTGGCGACATGGTGTTTCGCGATACGGCGCCGAGCGAAGATTGCTTGTATCTGAACGTGTGGGCGCCTAAGGCTTCGGCCAGTGCAAAGTTGCCAGTGATGGTGTGGATTTATGGCGGGGGCTTTCAGGCGGGAGCGACCTCCGAGCCACGTCAAGATGGCGAACGTCTCGCCCACAAAGGCGTAGTAGTTGTGAGCATGAATTACCGGCTGGGAATTTTTGGGTTTTTCTCCCACCCGGAGCTAACCAAGGAATCGCCACATCACGCATCGGGAAATTACGGTCTGCAAGATCAGGCTGCGGCCCTGCAATGGGTGCGCAAGAATATAGCGGCCTTCGGCGGCGATCCCGAAAATATAACGATTTTTGGAGAGTCGGCGGGTTCGTTTTCTGTAAGCGCGCTGATGGCCTCGCCCACTTCCAAGGGATTGATCCATCGTGCCATTGGAGAGAGCGGCGCGTTTTTTGGCAGGACGCTTACCGCGAAACCGCTTGCGGAAAGCGAGCAGGAGGGCGTGAAATTCGGGCAGTCGATTGGAGCAGATACTCTGGAAAAACTGCGAGCGATGACTTCGCAGCAGACGCTCGACGCCGCCTGGAAGGATAAAAACGCGTTCCGTTTCGGACCGAATATCGACGGCTACTTCTTCCCGGAAAGTCCATCCGAGATTTTTGCAAAGGGAAATCAGGCGCATGTCGCATTGCTCGCGGGATGGAACCACGACGAAGGCAACTACCACATATTTTTCGGAGCCGACGCGCCGACCAAGGATAACTTCGCAAAGAAAGTCAGCCAGACGTATGGAGATAAGGCGCCGGCGGTCCTGAAGGCTTTTCCAGCAGAAACGGACGAGCAAGCCAAGAATTCGGCGGATCTGCTGGCCACGGCAAATTTCATCGGCTATGGGACGTGGAAGTGGATCGAGATGCAAGTGAAGACGGGTGACTCTCCCGTTTATCGCTATGAGTTTGATCAGGCGCCCCCGCTGGCGCCTCCCGCGGCTGGTGCAGCCCCGCAGGAAAGCCGAGGAGCCTACCATTCCGCGGAAATCGAATTCGTCTTTGGAATGCTGGACTCAAAAAAACTCCCGTGGCGACCCGAAGACTATGCGCTATCCGAGCAGATGGGTTCTTACTGGACGAATTTTGCCAAAACCGGAAACCCAAACGGCGCGGGACTGCCGCAATGGCCGCAGTATTCCGCAAAAGACGGATACCCCGTGATGCACTTGGTAGCCACTCCGCATGCGGCAGCGGATCAGCAGCGCGTGCAATACGAAGCACTAGATAAGGCGTCCGCAAAGCCGTAGTACAAGTCTCACCACGGCTTTGCAGAATTATCCCAGGGGCTGCAATCGATCAAGAAGCGTGGACGGCTTCGGGGTGAAGCTTGATGGTGGCGGCGATGGTCAGCACGATGAAAATGGCCATCAAGACGACTTGGCTGATTAAGAAGGGCGGCTCGGATCCCGTGGGTGCGAGTACATCCAGGGAAGGCACTTTCATGAAGAGCTGCGCGACCAACACAAAGACATTCAGGTAGAGCGCAATCGAAGCAGTTACGGCGTAAGACTTGCGCCAAGCTCCTGCGAGGTCCTTGAGGTAGCGAGCAGGAACGGCGATGGCGAGCGCGACCAGCGAAAGGCGCCCACAATGTACCCTGGCGTCAGTCCATGGAAAGGAAAGAAAAAGCCCGTGATGCTTGTGAACGTGGTCGTTAGCAAAAAGATCCCGTTCCAGCCATCGAGACGCTTCCCGGCGATCATCCCAAATAAGGCAATGAACCCGGTAAAGATGCCGATGAGACTTAACGGCACGTGAAAAAACGTGTACGGCGTCATACCAAAGACCATGGATTCCCTTTTGGGCGAAGATGCCGTTTGATGATCGAGGCCGACATAAACGATGTACTTCTGCATTTGCGGAGGGTTCGCAAGCCCTGTTTTGGGCCAGGGCGGGGATTGGAGAGGGCTAAGAGGCCTTGTTGGCCACCCTAAGCCCGCGAATGAACGGGTCCGCGAGCAGGTTTGGACGGGGCCGGGCGTCACCAGGAATTGGAGTACCCCTAGTACGATGGATTGAAGCTTGACCGGGTTCCCGGCTCTGCTAGGCTTAGGTACCCCTTCTTGTACGGCGCGAGGGCCGCGTCATTACCTCCCTCTCCAAGAGGAGGACGTTATGCAAACCGCAGAACGCAGACAACTTACCCGCCACCATCACCGCACCCCGCTGCGATTTCGGTCGACCGGGGTGGCTGCGGACAAGAGCGACCACTTCACGGAAGCGCTAAATATCTCACGCGGCGGGTTTTACTTTGCCTCCTCGGCGCCCCTACAGGTCGGAATGCCGATCGAAGTGACTCTGCGGATTCCCGGCGAAGTGACAGGTAGCCAAACCGAGGAGATGCATTGCACCGCGCGCGTCGTCCACGTAAAAAATGAGGCCTACGCGGATGGCCGCATCGGTTTTGGCGCGGAAATTGTGAAATTCAGCTCGGCGCGCGGGTAGGCGCCCTGGATCTCGAAGAGTTCGCACGCAAATCACTCAGAAATTAGGCAGTTTTTTTTGTTTGCGCGGTGGTTCTACGTTGAGCCGAGGTTTAGGGCGGTTGGGTGCTTCGGTTGATAAAGTCCGATTTCGCCGCCACCGGGAAGCCGCATCTTCGTAATGGAACCCCATCTTTCTTCGTGAACCGCAGAGCACCTGACGCCCTTTTTTGTCAACGCTGCCATTTCCAATTTCAGGTTGTCGCACACGAAATAGAGTTCGTGCGGACCATTGTTTTCAGAGGGATGAAACGCGGCCTCACCCGGCGGTAGCGCGAAAATCAGCCATCCGTGGCCTGCGTCCACGGATTGGAAGCCGAGTACGTCGCGAAAAAAGGATCGGTCGGCCTCAGCGTCCTTCGTATAGACGATTACGTGAGCACCAGTAATCATGCCGCCCTCCAGAGTAGGACGCGGAAATTCTGGCAGACTGCCAGTTTAGTGCAGCACCCAAAAGTCTATCAATATCGGATTTTAAGTTTGAACACAGGCGAAGAATTCTGCTTCTAGGGTTTCGAATTCGAAACAGTTGTCGTGATTTTTGCGCTGCCAACATTTTCGAATCGGTCGTAGGCGCGGACGGCGATCGTGTGTTCGCCAGCAGTGAGTTTTTCAAACGTGAATTCGTAACGCTCTTCTGGCGCGTCGCTGATTTTGCCGATTGGTGCTAGGAGTGTCCAATCGCCGCCATCGAGACTGTACTGGGCGCGGTCGATGCTGCTCGCTGCATCCTTCGCGACGAATTGGACCATCAGCACTTCGGCATGACCTAACTGACTGCTTTGGAAGCTTCCCGAAGATGTTTTAAGCCCTTCGATGACTGGCGGCGTGTTGTCGACTTCAAAGCGTTCGCTTTCGCGTTCGGTTTTGAGAGCGAGGGCAGGGGGATTCGAAGGCGCGTCAGTCGCAATAATTTTCAGGTAGTAGGCGCCATCGGGGAGTGTGGTCGTGTCCCAGGAATAGAATTTTTGGTCGAGTTTGTCCTTCAGCAGCTTCCACTCGTGTTCGTTTTCGCCGCGACAGTAGACGCTGTAATGCAGATCGTCCTCGTTGTCGTCGTGGGCGCTCCACACCACGGATTGGTAGCCTTTTTCACGGAAACCTTGGGGAGGTTGCTCGAATTTCCCGGGAGTGGTGGTCTGCGCGATAAAGACGTTGGGAGTATTTGGTGTCGGCGGCATTTTAAGAGCTACGCTTGGCGCCTGGCCGTTCGAAATTATGGTGTTGCCTTGCGCGCGGACGCCTGGATCCTCTAGGACGATGGCATCGATGACGGGAGCGACGTTGCGCGGCAAGTAGGCGAGGCTGACCCAGTTAATGCCGTCGCCGGGACGGCCGTCGTGAATGACGGCTTTCCATTGGAAAAATCTCGCGCTCGGAGCTTCGACGGCGCTGCCGGGCTTCGAATACGGACCGAACCAGCGTGACCATTCTTTGCCAGGATCTTCGGTGTTGCCGGAACGGACAAAAAATTCCAGGCGTGGTTCGCCGCCGGATACGGCAGCGGATTTCGTTGAGGCCGCAGCTGCGGGTGGCGGACCCCACCAATCGAGGCGCCCCCATTGTGAGAAAAGTTGCGCGTCAAAGGAGCGCGATTCGTAAGTGCCTTCGGGTTCGTACTCCGGGCCGACGGAGAATACTTTTCCAGGATTCGCGGTGCACAAGAAAACTTTGCCAGCGGTGTTGCGCGCGATGCCGGTTATTTGCGCGGAGCCTGCTTTGGCGAGTTGCGCGAAAACGCCGTGGCCATCGATAGCCAGGAGAGCGCCGCTGTTGCCGGTGCCTGCCAGGACGCGGCCATCAGAACCAATTCCGAGCGAATAGACGACGTCGTCGCGGGAAGTCCAAAGTTCATCAGGCGCGCCTTCGGAGGAAAGTCGATAGATGCTGCTGGAAAGAGTGGGAGGGAAAGCGATGAAAGGCGTTGATTGCTGGAGCTGACCGGATACGGTGCCAGTGACGCCACCCGCACTGCTGGTGAAGGTGGAAGTTCCTTGCGGCGAACTGATGATAGTCGTGGAAGGCGTGGAGATAGTGCGCTGTTTTTCGCCAATGGCTGCTACGTAAATGGAGCCATCTGGAGCCACGGCGAGGGCAGTGACTTCGCGCTTGGAGGTTTCGTACAGGACGAAGCCTTCGGCGACCGATACTGAAGAATCCTTATCCTTGCGCGGAGATTTTGCGTCGGGACGAGTGATGCGAAGTACTCGGCCGTTGGGCTCGGTACCGGCGAGAAGATTTTTGTTTGCGTCGAAAGCCAGAACGCGGATGTGGGCCTCGTCGCTGGCGTAAAAGAGTTCGCCTTTGCCCTCCGGCGTGACGGCGAAAACCTGGCCTTTGTCCCCGGTAGCGACATAGAGAATGCCGTCGGCTCCGAAAGCGATGTCCCAGATGTATTTCGTTTTGGGGTCGAAGAAGACGGACTTTTCGCCGGAAGAGGAGACACGATACACCTTGCCGTCCGGCGAAGTGGCGACGTAGAGCGTCCCCCTGGCATCGAAAGCGATCGATTGGGCCACTAAATCCGTGGATTCGAAAACGGTGGTTGGTTTGCCGCCGTTATCGAAGCGAAACACTTTTGCGGGAGAGCCGCCTGCGGCGTAGAGAGCTCCTTTGGGGTCAAGGCGAAGCGACCAAAGATAAGAGGCGTCGGCGTCGGCGAGAAGTGTGAATTTTGGGGCGAGTTCGAGGCGCCCGTCGCTGCGAACGGCGACACCGTGGGCCGTGCCTTTGAGAAATTCTTCGTAAGTGGTTTGAAGCCAGCGGCGGGTATGTTCGGCGTGGAGAGGGGAGAAGAATGGCGCAAAGAAGTAAAGAAGTAAGGACAAAGAGGCGATGCGTGCGAACGCGGGCGCCGCGCTTCGGAGGACCTGCTTGTTCGTTCTGGACTTGGTCTGCTTCAGACTTGGCATTCGCATGATCACCGGATTTGAAGATTCAGCGAGATGACGCCGGAAACTGGCCCGCCGAGCAGAATGGAAGACTCGCTGGCGAGAGATTCGCGCAAAATTTGAACGGTGCCGGGAGTAGGACGGCCATCGATTACATTGATTTGGGAGAGCGGAATGTTGGGAAGTTCTTTGTCGTCCCAGAGGATGGTAGGTGTGGGTGCAAAAAGGCCGACGTAGAGACGGTCGTTGCGGCGCTCGCGGTTTAGCAAGGCGATGAGTTGATCGAGACCGGCGTTGCTGCCGCCTGCCGCTGAGAAGCCAAAGCCTCTGGAGGCGCGGTTGAGCATGTCGCCGTCGGTGACGAGGACGCGCAGTGTGGTGCCGCGCGTAGCTTGATCCGGTACGCGGACGGTGGTTTCTTCCACGCGCGCGGGGCCACGATACGGGCGAAGCAAGACGCGGACGCGAAGCGTTTCACCGGGAGCGGCTTCACCTTTTTCCAGCCAGGCGCTTTCGATGCTAAAGGATTGGCGGCCGGGAACGCTCTCCACGCGAAGCGAGATGCGGTCGAAGACAGGAGTTTCGCGGGTGTTGGTAAAAAGGCGATTGAAGACGCTTTGAATGTTGAGGGCGATTGGCAAGCCGTCGGGTGAGAAGGCGTCACCGGGCGCGAAAGTGTTTTCGATTAGAACTGGGGGGTGGCCGTGAAGTAGAACCTCGCCGGAGAGGTGCAGCGTGGTGCCTTCGCCATAGAGAGAGTTTTGCGTAAGCCCGTTGAATACTGTGAGACCGACAAGCAGAGGAGTGAGCTTGGGGTGATTGACCATCTCGAAATGAAGCTTTTTTTCGGCGCCGCCGACAGCGAGAGTCAGGTCGATCGGGATCATGGGAGGCGGAGCGCCGAGTTTGCCGGTGACGGCGGTGAGATGGTCGCCCGTGATCGTCCCGATGGAGCCGCCGACGTTTATGATTTTTGTGGAAGCGAGCTCCGAAGAGAGAGTGGTAACGACTTCGGTGCGGGCCATGGGGAATTGGACGTCGCCAAGGCTTAGAAAAGGATGGCCACAAAGATAGACTTGATTCGCGCGGATCGCTGTGACGGTGCAGGCGGAGCTGATCGACGTGTCACCTTGCACCAGGACCATACCCGCCATGTCGCCAGGCAAGAGGTGCCCGTCATCTGGCTTGGGGGCAGCGGTACCTCCTTGTGCGGCAACGAAGCCGAAGCTTTGGAGCTGCCCGGCAAACTGGCGGAGGGCTTCGGGCTGATACCCGGAAAAGACAAGAGGAGTTTCGATGGGCTCGAGAGCGGAGCCGGTGGGCAGGCCGGTGCGCGAAGCAGCGTCTTGGGGAAGCGGGAGCTGTGGGGCGGGGGCGTCGGAGGAGATGTTTTGCGCGGACGATTGCGGCTGCTGCGGATGAATGATGTCCTCGATAGGGGTAACGCCGCCAATGGGTTCCTTGGTGAAAACGCCCAACTTCAGGGAGAGAGCGCCCGCAAGCTTGCCCTCGAAATAGACAGGGCTGCCGCTCATCCCAGCGACAACGCCGGTGTGTTCAACTTTTGGACCCTTGAGCTGGACGAGAATGATGGTTTGTCGGGGTCCGAGGAAATTGGGCATGATGCCGATAACTTCGAGGTCGAACTTTTCAACTTGTTCGCCGGCAAAGATGGTGTACGCGTAGCCTTGCATGCCAGGGCGAACTTGGCTAAGGGGAATGATTTCGGTGGACGTGGGAGCTTGAGCCTGCGCAGTGAAGAACGACGTCGCCACTGCTGGTGCGACTGCAAACGCCAGGACCGATAGTATTAGGAAGCGGGAGATTCTGCAGGTCATGGACAGATTAGGCCGAGCCGAGAGCATGAATTGCCAATCATACGCGGCGAGGTACGGGGAAGCAATTGGACCGGCGGAGGGTCGGAGGGTAGGACAGAGAGGCTAGGCGTTCTAGGACCAGGTGAAACGATCGGACCTGCGGAAAGCGATCGCAACGTTTATTTCTTTGGTGGACGATTGAACATCACGAAGCAGGGTGCGTCGGATCGGGCTACCACAACATCAGCCCATCCGTCGCCATCCAGATCGCCCGCGGCCATGCCGTAGATCGTTCCTTTGCCGTCGCCGAATAGCACGGGTTGAAACTTCTTTCCTGTGCCGTCATTGAAATGGGCTATTCCCGGGGCGTCGACGTAGCCGACGAGGATGTCCGGCCGGCCATCACGATTCAGATCCACGGCGATCATGGAATAGGGGAGCGCAGCAGATGTCTGGAATGGAGTGCCGCTGCCAAAGTTGCCTTTACCGTCGTTCAGGTACACAAAACAGCCCAACTGCTCGTGGCAGGCGGCGATATCCAGATGGCCATCGCCGTCAAAGTCGGCGACCGCCATGGCGCGAGTGGAAGACTTTGAAGGACCCCGCGGCATTTTCCGAGCAAAATTACCTTTGCCGTCGTTGAGATAAACGACGCTCTGACACGAATCTCTGCAGGCATAAATTACGTCGTTTGCGCCGTCGCTATTGATATCCGCGATGAGCACAGTGGCCGCACTAGGCGAGTCCTCCAATGGACGGCAGTCAAAATGAAGCTTGCCATCATTAAAGCAGACATAGCTCGTCATTTCGAGATTCGCGACCACGATATCCGGGTAGCCGTCGCCGTTAAGGTCTCCGACTGCTGCGTTTCTGGTCGACCACTTTGGATCGCCGTAGCTCCCCCCGATGGTGAAATTTCCTCTGCCGTCGTTGAGCAGGACCAATTTTGGATCCGGCTGATCATTGCTCAGCACCATATCCAGATGGCCGTTCCCGGTCATATCTGCGAGAGATGCCGAGTAGCTTTTGGTGGCCTTACTTGGGAGTGCTGGACCGGGCGTGAAGTGTCCTTTGCCATCCCCGAAAAATACTTTGCCAGTCACCTGCCAGTGACGTCCTTTGACCAACACAATATCTGGATGTCCGTCGCCGTTTAGGTCGCCAATGCTGGCGTTGGAAGAGGTTTCCGAAACTGTTTCCTGAGGGACAATTTCAAATGAACGCAAGCCGCCAGCCTTGAAGGTGTTCTCTTTGGATTGACTGCTCGGTGTCGCCAGAGTAGGCGCATTAAGTACAACGAACCCGGCTGCTACGGACGCCACCACGACAAATGCGCCATATAAAAGAGTGCGCCTTATGCTGCCCGCGATAGCAAATGACATGACGAACCTTTCGCCTATCCTTTTGCCAAGTAGTTTGCGAGGACGCTGGCACAGGCTTCCACAAACTCCTGTTCCGGTTTGGTGAACGTGTCGACAAAATAGCTTTCGATATCAAGTTCCGCGGCAAGATTCTTGTTCACGTAGATGGGGACAACGATTTCAGACTTTACCAGGGGCGAGCCGGCAAGATAGCGCGGGTCTGTGGAGACATCCTGTACGACGACCACCTGACCGCTGGTGGCGGCCGCACCGCAGAGTCCGTTGCTAAGGGGGAAGCGAGCATGGGGTGTAAAGCTGCCGGCGAAGGGTCCGACAATGAGGTAGGCGGAGTCTGCTGGATCGACTAGATAAAAGCCAGTCCAGTTATAGCGCGTCATCTTCTCGTGAAGGCGCTTGGCGATCTGCTCCATGAGGGACTCGGGCGTAGGAGCGGTCTTGGCAAAGGTTTGAAGCTCCTGGAGAAGTTCTTTCTGCACTGGCGTCATGTTATCGGCCTCGTGTCGAGAGTTGGGAAGCTTCGGCGGTGATGATCATCTGGTTTCGTACGGCTATCAGTTTACACGAACGACTTACTGGCGCGACGAGAGCTACATGGCGGCGAGCAGGGAAGCATCGACGTTTTGCAGAAGTCTATGTAGAATTGCGGCGGCGAGGTGCGAAATGGGTGATTTGAAACGATTGAATAGCGGAGAAAAGAGCGGCGTTTCGCGGCGGGACTTTTTGGGGACGACGGCCTCGGCGGCGGTGGGATTTTCGATTGTGCCTCGGCATGTTTTGGGCGGACCGGGATTTGTTCCGCCGAGCGACAAGGTGAACATTGCGTTTATCGGCGTGGGGGCGCAAGGATTGCGCGTGATGCTCCACTTTTTGAAGGAGAAGGACGTGCAGGGCGTAGCGGTTTGCGATTCGAATAAGAGCGCGGCGAATTACCCGCAATGGGACACGCATGAGTTTTGTAAATCCGTGCAGGCTTTGCTGGGAGTGGACAGTGGATGGGATTGGCTGAGTCCGGACCAACCGATTCAGCTTTCGCACACGCTGCGCGTGACGGGCGGAGTGGCGGGGCGTGAGCCTTGCCAAAAGATTGTGAACGCATATTACGGAACGCAGCAGCGGTCGGGGACTTATAACGGGTGCGCGGCCTACACGGATTTTCGCGAGTTGTTCGAGAAGCAGAAGGATGTGGACGCGGTTGTCGTGTGCACTACGGACAATTTGCACGCGGCGGTTTCGATTGCGGCGATGAAGAAGGCCAAACATGTTTTTTGCCAGAAGCCGCTCACTCACACGATTTATGAAGCGCGGCGGATGGCGGAGGTCGCGCGCGAGACTGGTGTTGCAACGCAAATTGCAGTGGGGAATCAGGCGTCGGAGTCTACGCGGCTTTTGTGTGAATGGATTTGGGATGGCGCGATTGGGCCAGTGCGGGAGGTCTACAATTGGTCGAGTCGGCCTTATTGGCCGCAGGGGATTGAGCGGCCCAAGGAGACGCAACCTGTGCCTGAGGGGCTCGATTGGGATTTGTGGCTGGGACCTGCGCCGGAGCGTGCATTTAATCAGGCGTATTTGCCTTTTGTTTGGCGCGGGTGGGGCGATTTTGGCTGCGGGGCGCTCGGGGATATGGGCTCGTACAGTTACGACACGATTTTCCGCGTTCTGAAACTCGAGGCGCCAGAGAGTGTGGAGGCTAGCTCGAGCGATCGGTATGACGAGACTTATCCGCTGGCTTCCATTTGCCGGTATACCTTTGCGGCGCGCGGGAATATGCCTGCGGTGAACTTCAATTGGTATGACGGTGGATTGAAACCGGCGCGTCCGGAGGATCTCGAAGAGGGGCGGCCGTTGAAAGGTGGGAGCGAGGAAGAAGACGAAGGTCTGCTGTTCGTCGGAGATCGCGGAAAAATCCTGTGCAATTTCAACGGCGGAGATCCGAAATTAATTCCGCAGGCGAAAATGGATGCTTATAAGCAGCCGCCGAAGACGTTGCCGCGGTCGCCAGGGAATGAGCGCGAATGGCTCGATGCGTGTAAGGGAGGGAAAGCGAAGCCCGGCGGGAATTTCGAATTCTCTGGATTGGTCACAGAGACGTTGTTGCTGGGCAATGTCGCTTCGCGCACGGGCGAGAGGTTGCATTGGGATCGGGCCGCGTTGAAAGTAACGAACTCGGAGGCGGCGCAGAAGTTGGTCAAGCCTGACCGACGCAAAGGCTGGGAGTTGTGAGTAGTCTCGCCTGGCAGGCCACGCGCGATCAAATAAATCAAGCTTCGTGAAGGTTGCGAACTGCATCGGTATGCGTAGCCCGCCACAGCGGCACGCTAGCCGCTAGTGCAGCGATGACGATCACTGCTACCCCAGCGAGCAGCATCATCAGCGGGTTGCGCGCCGTTACCCCGAAGACCAAGCTCTCGAGCCAGTGAGCAGCGCTCCAGGCCCCGATCGCGCCGAGAATAATTCCAATCACAGCAAGGCGAGTAGCGTGGAATCCGGCCCAGCGAAGAATGGTCGAGCGCTGCGCTCCCACGGCAAGCCGAATGGCAATTTCTCTTTGCCGCGCACTAACCCAATAATTCAGTACGCCGTAAATCCCCACCGCAGCCAGAAGCATTGCGAGTCCGCCGAAAAGCCCAAGCAGCAGCGTCGCAAAGCGTCGGCGCTCGAGCGTCGCACCCAGCCAATCTTCGGCGGTTCGCAGCGATTGAATGGGAACGTTTCGGTCGAGAGCCGAAACCTGCTGTCGAGCTGCGATCATCCATTGTGCCGGGTCGCCGCTGGTGCGAAGCGTCACCACCATCGCTGACGAGGGGTTCTGTGAAAACGCATAGTAAAACGTAGGCGATCGCTCAGCGTCGAGGCCCTCCTGACTGATGTTCGCCACGACTCCGACGATTTCGAGCGTCGGCCCTTCCATGTATGGGCCGCCAACTTTGAGGTGCTTGCCTAACGCGAGCTGTGGGTCGGAAAACGATTGGCGCGCGAGCTGTTCGTTAACGATGGTGACCTGCGAGCCGCCGCGGCGATCTGCGTCACCAAACGGTCGCCCAGCAAGGATGCGCATTTGCGCGGCATGAAAATAGTTGTCGTCCACGACGTTGAACAACGAGAGCGGAACATCCTCCCGGGCTGGCGTGGGTTTTTCGAGGATGGAATACCAATAGTCGCCGCAATCGCCGGCTCCCGGAGGGCACATCACAAAACCGACATCTTCAATGCCGGGTTCGCCGCGCAGGTTCTGCGAAAGTTGCCCGTAATATTCGCGAACGCTGTCGTCGCTTCTATAGCGCGATCCCGGCAGCTGCAGTTCAATCGCCAGCAGATTTTGAGGGTTGAAGCCAGGGTCGGCATGTTGCGCGGCGATCAAGCTGCGGACGAGAAGCCCCGAGGCGAACGCCAGCATCAGCGTGAGGGCGATTTCCGCGATCACGAGCGTGCTGCGAAATGCTTGACTGTGCCTCCCCGTACCGGCGGTCGGTGAACCTTCTTTCAGCGCGGTGGTTAAGTCAACTCTTCCAGCATTCCAAACAGGAGCAAGTCCCGCCAGTAATCCGACGGCAACGGAAATCGCCGCCGCAAAAAGCAAAACGGGAATATCAAGCGTGGCTTCTGTGAGTCGCGGAATATCGTGGGGGCCGATCAGGATCAGCGTGTGCAAGCACCACCCGGCCAGAAGCAATCCCAAGGCGCCGCCGATGGCCGCGATAACAATATTTTCAGTGAGCAGTTGCCTGGCAAGGCGAGCACGCCCAGCGCCTATCGCCACGCGAATCGCGATTTCCCTAGCCCGCGCGGTGCTCCGGACTAGCAAGAGGCTTGCCACGTTAGCGCAGGCAATGATCAGCACAAGCCCGACGGCACCCATCAGGACAAGTAGCGTGGCGCGCAGGTCTCCGCCTATCATTACATCTGCAAGGTAGGCCACGTAAGAGCGATGATCATCTTCGGGACCGGGGTCGCTCCGTGCGAGCCGTTGCATGATGGCATCAAGATTGGCGCGCGCCTGCGTCGCCGTTGTTCCCGGTTTCAGCAGTCCCAGCCCGCCGATCGAGCGGTGGTCGCCGCGTTTCGCGGATGGACTTTGCGTGCGGCCGAGCGGCAGATACACCTCGGTGGACCGCCACAAATACTTCCGTCCTGGATGGAGCACCCCGATGATTTGATATGAAGTGCCGTTTAATTCGAGCGATTCACCGACAACATTGGAATCGCCGCCAAGCCGGGTCTGCCAAAAATCCGCGGTTACCACTACGGTAGGCGCGGCGCCGGGTTTATCGTCGGCTTCAGTAAAAAGGCGCCCTAGTGCGGCCGTCATTCCAGTGAGTCGAAAAATATTGCTGGTCACCAGCAACGCGTGCGTAAGTACGGCGTCGCCCCTGCCCGTCAGCGTCAAGTCTGCTCCGGTGACCGCGGCCATGTCTTCAAAGGCGGTGTTCTCCGCGCGCCAGTGCTGAAAGTTAATCCAGGTGACCGCGATCCCAGACGCTTGCGCAGTAGATTCACCCAACCTAACCAGGCGATCCCCGTGTGGATACGGCATCGGGCGCAAAAGAACCGAATAGACCACGCTGAATATAGCGGTGTTCGCGCCGATCCCCAGCGCGAGCGTCAGGATGACGACCGCCGAAAAGCTAGGTGATCTGCGGATGCCGCGCAATCCGTAACGAATATCTTGAAGAATGGTTTCGAACCGTGGAAACTGCCAAGCCTCGCGCGCCTTGTCTTGCGTCCTGGTCAGATTGCCAAAGGCGCGGTGGGCGGCTGCACGCGCTTCGTCGGGAGGCATGCCTCGTTCGACATTTTCTACGGTCATCAGGTCGAGATGAGCGTGCATCTCATCCGAAAGATCGCCGTCCAGCCCACGGCGAAGATGCAAGGCGCTGCAAATCTTCGACCACCATTCGCGCATAACACTCACCTTTGCGGAGCCAGCACGCGCGCCATGGCTTCCACAAAACGTATCCACTTTGATTTCGCCGCAACCAACTGGGTACGGCCGAGAGGCGTCAGTCGGTAGTATTTCGCCCGCCGGCCGTTCGGCGATTTTTTCCACTGCGCGCTAATCCAGCGTCGTTGCAGCAGACGCTGCAGCGCCGGGTACAGCGAACCGTTGTCCACAAAGAATTCGTATTCCGATTGCTGCTCGAGGAATTGCGAGATGCCGTAAGCGTGGTTGGGAGCGCTTTGCAAACTGCGAAGAATCAGGACTTCGAGCGTGCCCTGCAGGAACTCGAGCGCTTTCCGTGGATTGTCTACAGTAGACACTCTACCTGTTTACGCCTGAGTGGGATTCTTGTCAAGCGTGTTCGGCTGCCCAGTCGGGGCACGGCATGCCGTGCCCGTCCGAGCGCATTAGAACCGATGGATGGGCCCGATTAGGTTCCAGTGAATGGAATACCACGTCAAAAAAACACAAGCCGCCGCCACCAACGAAAACTTCACCCGAGAAATCACACGGAGATCTGCGCGGCGCCACACGCGGATTCCGGCGAGTAGCGCGAAGATGCTGAAGACAACCGCGAGGACTGAGAACCAGTTTATCAGCGAGAAGTAGCGTTGGATCACGGGGAACGACGGCAACGCTTCGTTCTGAAGGTTTACCGACAAGGCCACGAGCCAGACAGTGACAATGATCCAAAAGAAAGCGGCCAGCCGAGGTCCGATCGTGATCCATTGAGTACCCGGTTGGGGCTTGAGCGGCAGGCGATTGCGGAAAAATAGCCTTCGGCCCAGGCGACTAAGGCTGGCAACGACCACCGCAAGCAGGATCAGCAGGCTCGCGGCCAGGGAAATTCCTACAAAGGTCTTGTGCTCATACCACGGGACACGCTGATATTGCACTCCGGGAAAGTTGACTGCTAACCGGACGATTTTTCCCGACGAATCTCGAATTGCGAATATGCGAGGCTGATCGTCCTCGGCTTGCCAAAGATCTTTGCCGACGGGTTTCCATTTGCGCGTATGGCCACGCAAATCTTTGGCGAGATCAAGCGTGAGTACGCCGTCTTTGTCGACGGTGGCGACGCCTTGGCTCGCGGGATTCGAAATAGCCAGCTTGGTACTGTCCGCGCGGCGTGTCGCTTGATAGTTGCCTGCGATGTCTTTGAGTTGGTTGACGGGGAATGTTTGAAAAGGTAGAGCGGTGTAAGCGGGGTAGTAGCGATCCGCAAAGCCGTCAAGAAGTTCGGCCCGATTGCGCGAGGCAGAGCCGGCGGAATTGTAAGAAACGAAAACGATAAGTTTTTGCGTCGGCTCCATCAGGAACATGCTGTGGAACGCCACCAGGTCTCCGTCGTGGCCGATGAAACGCAAATCGTTGCGCCAGGTTTGGTAGAAACCCATGCACATAGGTGGTAACGCATCGGAGGTGTCGAACTGGCGGGTCCACATGGCGTCGCGGGTTTCGGTTTTGAGGATACGGTGGCCGTCGAATTCGCCGCCGTTCAGCAGAGCCAGCGCGAATTTTTCCATGTCGCCTGCTGTGGAGGAGACTCCCCCTGCGGGAGCGGGCTGGAAAATTTCAAAACCGATGGCGGGTTTTTCCGTTGTGGCTCGGTAGCCATCGGAGACGTACCGAGCAAGTTCAGCGGTCATAGGTTCGTTAAAGCTGGAGTGCTTCATGCCGAGCGGCAGGAAAATGTGCTCGGAAACATATTGCTCGAAGGGTTCGAGGCTGACGCGCTGGACAATGTAGCCGGCGAGCCCGACGCCGTAATTCGAATAGGCCGGGATTTCACCCGGCGGATACATGCGGCGCGGTTGATTGTTGATGAGGAAGTCTCTCAGAGAGGCGGTCTTTTTGGGATCGACAATAAGAATGTCGTGCACGACCTCCTCGAAGCCGCCGGTGTGGGTCATCAGATTGCGCAAAGTGACGGGTTTGCCGAAGGCCGGAGCGATTTTGAAATCGAGATAGTTGTTCACGTCGGCGTCGATGTCCAGCTTGCCTTGCTCGGCGAGCTGCATGACGGAAACCCATGTGAAAAGTTTTGAGATCGACGCGAGACGGAACATTGTGGTGTCTGGATCGACGGACGCCTTCTTCGTGACGTCAGAGTAGCCGTAGCCTTTTTTCAGGAGTTCTTGACCGTCTTTCATTACAAGGACGGTGGCGCCGGCGACGTCGCTTCGCTCCATTTGAAGAGGAACGAGGCCGTCGAAAAATGCGGCAAGGTCGGCTTTTTCGAGCGGATGCGCGGCGGGCGGGGGAGTTGTAGGAGATGCCTTTGCCTCGGCGGTTTCAGATGGCGCGGCAGCCTTCAGAGGAACCGGCGTCTGCGGAGGGAGCGCTAGCGCGGGAAGCAGGATGCAGAGCGCTAGAAGAAGGAAGAGAGTGCGAAGCCGGGTCATGTCGCCTCCGAAAGACAGCAAATAAAGGACAGAGTGTCTTGGAAACGAGCCGCATGCGCAACACAAATTTGAAGACTCTCAATGACCGAATGCGACCGGGCTTGGAACAACCCCGCGCAGAAATTCGTTTCTAACACAACGCTCATTCGTGACTTGGCGCTAGGACGGGTTGGACGCGCGAACGGGGATTGAACTGGCCTGGGGAGAGCAGATATGATGCAGGCGCTTCGGGCATCGAGGTTGCGAAAGAAATGGGTTGGGCGCTTATCGACGAGGTCGAAGCGCAAGGGGGAATAAATGAGGCGCATGATTTTGGCTTTGGTGGTTTTGGCATTGGCGCAGACGGCTTCCGCTCAGGATTGGGCTAAGGCGGCGATGGCGAAGTCGCCGCGGCATAGCGAGTGGGTGACAGTGAAGCACGATGGGCGGTCCGTCGATACGTTTATTGTGTATCCGGAGTCCAAGGACAAGCGGCCGGTGGTGCTGATCATTCACGAAATTTTCGGAATGACGGACTGGGTGGAGGATTTGGCGGACCAAGTCGCTGCCGCAGGTTACATCGCCGTTGCGCCAGACCTGCTATCGGGAATGGGCCCCGACGGCGGCCGCACATCGTCGATCCCGTCGGACAAGGTAATGGAAGCCGTGAGCAAGCTCAACCCGGACCAGGTGACGGCAGACCTGAACGCCGCCGCTGACTTCGCAAGCAAAATTCCCGCATCGAACGGCAAGCTCTTCGTCGGCGGATTCTGCTGGGGCGGTGGACAGACATTCCGCTTCGCGACAAACCGCGGCGACTTGTCAGCCGCGTTCGTTTTCTACGGCCCGCCGCCAGACAAAGATGCGATGGTGCGCATCAAAGCTCCGGTCTACGGATTTTTCGCCGGCAACGACGCACGAATCGGCGCAATGATTCCCGACGCGATCGTAAACATGAAGGCTGCTGGGAAAACATTTGATCCCGTAACTTACGATGGCGCGGGCCACGGGTTCATGCGCGCCGGCGAAGCTCCCGATGCGAAGGAAGCCGACAAGAAGGCGCGCACGGAAGCTTGGGAGCGCTGGAAAATCCTCCTAGCGAAATAACGCCCGCATGCGACGTTCATTCGTAGCGCAAGGCGATCATGGGATCCACGCGAGTGGCGCGACGCGCCGGGACATAACAAGCGACGAGCGCAACGATCACAAGCATCGTGGAAACTGAGAAGTAAGTGAGCGGATCGTACGCACTGACCCCTGAGACGAAGTCTCCGACAAGACTTGCCATACCCAAGGCGAGAACGACTCCGGCAGCCAAACCCGCAAAAATAATCAGTATTCCCTGGCGAAGAATCATCTTTAGGATGGAGCTTTGTCCCGCGCCCATGGCCATGCGAATACCGATTTCCTGTGTGCGCTGGCTGACGGTAAACGAAATAACTCCGAAGACGCCGACAAGCGCAAGAATGAGTCCGAGAAGACCCAGGCAGCCCGTGAGTCCGGCGGCGAACTGGAAAAGTAGCAGCCCATTCACGGTGTAGAGCGCCTGCAACATCGGCCGAACTTCGGAAATGGGCATCGTGGGTGCAATCGCGATCACCTGCTCGCGAATCGAAGTCACGAGAGTCTCTGGCGGGAATGTCGTACGCACCTGAACCGTGGCAAGCGAACTGTATTGCTGCGCGAATGGAACATAGAAATATTCCCCAACAAGCGCGATCATGCTGACGGTCTTGCTGTTCTTCACCACACCAACGACGCGAAGCGAATGGGCGCGGTCACCGGCAATTCGGAACTCATGGCCCAGTGCGCTCTCCTTGGGCCAGAAACGCTTGGCCATTGCCTCGTTAATGATGGCCACCCATTGCGTATCTTCCTGATCCGCATTGGTGAAATCGCGGCCCTCAAGAAGAGGGATGCGCAGAGTACGGAAATATCCGGGCGAGACCATATTGAATCCGGCAGAGGGCACGGTCGTTCCCTGCGGAACTTCGTAACCCGGAACCTCAAGGAAGTCATAATCGTTGAAATATCCAAAGGGAACCGTAAATGCGGCGCTGGATGACTCGACCCCCGGCAAAGTATCAATGCGTTCGAGAAGCTCTTTGTAAAACTGGAGTCCCTTTGATTTGTCGTAGCCGATGCCATTGGGATCGAGCGTAAGGTTGAGTACGTTTCGAGGATCAAAACCCAAATCCGACCGCTGCGCATACGACAGACTGCGCAACATTAAGCCCGCGACGATAAGAAGCATAAGAGAGCCGCCAACTTGAATAACCACGAGAGCCGAGCGCAACCGGCTTCGGCCGCCGCTGATAGACCGGCCCCCTTCGCGAATCGCTTCGATCATGTTTCGCCCCGAAGCGCGAAGAGCCGGCACTGTGCCGACGATAAGCCCGGTAAGCAGCGCAACCGCTAAGGCATAGCCGAACACACGCCAGTCGAATTGGAAGTCGATCAGGACAGGCAGAGTGGTCTGGAGATGAATCGAGCTGAGCGCGCGGCTCCCTGCCAATCCAAGAAGGACCCCGCCAATTCCCCCGCATAACGCAAGAACGATACTCTCCGTCAGCAGTTGCCGGATCAAGCGCCCGCGCGTACCGCCCAGGGCGGTGCGAATAGCCATTTCGCGTTGCCTCGCTGTAGCGCGAACCAGCAGAAAATTGGCAACATTCACGCAAGCGAGAACAAGGACGAGCCCCGCAAGAATCAGAAACAGTGTCGCGATCTTCAAGATGGTTCTATCTGGATCCGGATTGGGCCGCGAAAAACGCTCCGGATAGACGCCGAGAGTCATACCTTCTTCGCTCTTTGGATTCTGAGCAGCAAGACGGCTGGCTATGACATCCAAGGCCGATTGAGCCGCTTTGATGTGGACGCCCGGAAGCAATCGCGCATATACAAAAATGCTTCTCAATTCGCGATTGACGGGGGTGGTTTTGTCATAAGCGCTATCCACTTGTTCCATGCTAAGCGGCATGTAGCCCTGCATGTCCGCAATGGAATAGAGACCATGGAATTCGTTTGGCGTTACGCCAATGACGGTTACCGGATGGCCATTAAAGGCGATTGTTTTCCCAACGACGCTGGGATCACCCGCGAATCGAGTTTTCCAGTAGTTGTAACCCAGGACGACGACAGGGCTGAGAGCCGTGGGAGATCCTTCTGAGGGCAAGATGAAGCGGCCAAGGTAGGGTTTGACACCCAGCCCAGTGAAATAATTGCCCGTGACGAAGTACACATAAATGGGTTCGGTTTTCCCGTTGACTGTGAGGCCGCCTGCCCCGTAGAGATCACCAATGACGTCGGAGAATACGGAAGTTGTTTGTGCTTGCAGATCTTCCAGCTCAGGAATGGAGAAATCAATTTGTAGAGGCCCTTTTTTTAGTTGAAAGGCCAGAGTGGTGATCTGCTCCGGATTTGTGACCGGCAGCGGCTTGAGCAGAAAGGAATTCACCATGCTAAAGATCGCTGTGTTAGCGCCGATTCCGAGGGCGAGGGTGAGCACAGCAATAAACGTGAAACCAGGACTCTTTCGAAGCATCCGAAGGCCAAAGCGGAGGTCTTGCATCAGATCTTGTAGGTAGTTCACGTGCCGCGTGTCGCGGCAATTTTCCTTGGCCAGTTCGAAACCGCCAAATTCGCGGCGCGCTTTACGGCGAGCTTCGTCTGAGCTGAGGCCGTTGGCTATGTATTGCTGTGTTTTTTGCTCGAGGTGATAGTGCAGCTCCTCGCTTAGTTCTAGTTCAACCTGGTCGCGATGAAAGAGCGAACGAAGGCGAAGTTTGAAAGTGTTTAGCCGATTTTGTACGTTCACAGAGCCTCCTTCATATCGCCGTTGCAGTCACTTCCATCTACTCGTGCCTGAGAGCGACCATGGGGTCGACTCGCGTGGCGCGGCGCGCCGGCACATAGCAGGCGAGGAGCGCAGTTCCCACCAAGAGGAGAGATACCACCGCGAATGTAAATGGGTCCGTAGCCTGGACTCCGTACAAGAAACTCGCCAAAAGGTGGGTGACGCCGAGGGCCGCCACCAAGCCCAACGCAATACCGAGGCCCACAAGACGCGCGCCTTGACCCATCACCATTCCAAACACATTGCGGCCCTCCGCGCCAAGCGCCATGCGGATTCCGATCTCCTGTGTGCGCTGCGTGACGGAATACGAAATCACCCCGTACATGCCAATCGAAGCCAGCAGTAGTGCAAGAAGTCCGAAAGACCCCAGCAGAAGCATGGAGAACCGCGGCTGAGACATCGAATCGTCCGTGAGCGTGATTAACGTCGCGACATTTGCCAAGGGCAAGTCGGGGTCGATGGAACGGATGGCCTCGCGCACGCTCGCCGTCATGGAAGCGGGATCAGTCTTGGTGCGCAGTGCTACGCGCAAATTCAACATCGAAGGCCACGGCTTTTGTGTGTACGCCACGTACATTTCAGGCACCGTTTCTTCCCGGAGGGAAATGTGCTTTATGTCCGGAACCACGCCAACGATGGCCAGAAGAGGATAGCGCGCGCTTGCGGGTCCAACCTGCTTGCCAAGAGCGCCCTGACCCGGCCAGTATTTTTTCTCCATCGCTGCATTGACGAGCGCAACGGGCATGGAATCGGCGGTGTCTGAGTCTAAGAAATCGCGTCCGCGCAGGATCGGTGTTCCTACGGAATCCAGATAGCCCGGAGAAATAATCGTGTAGTTGGCGAAGGGCAACTCCTTTTGCGTTGCGGCGGGATGGTCGGGCATTCGGATCCCGGTGCTTTCGCCCTCGCCACCCATGGGAACTGTTTCTCCAATCCCTGCCGACAGCACACCGGGTACGGAGCGCAATCTTCGCAGCGCGTCTTGGTAGAACGCAACGATGTGACTTTGGTCCACATACTTCAGAGCCGATAGCGGCAGCTGGAAGGTGAGAACTCGATCGGGGTTGAAGCCGCCGTTCGTGCCACGCAGGTGAAAGAAAGTACGCGTCAGCAGTCCGGCAGAAACTACGAGAACCAAAGCTAACGCCACCTGTGAGACCAGCAGCGTACTTCGCAGCCTTGGGCTTGTTGGACTGACGCCGGTCCTCTGACTTCCTTCTTTCAATGAATCAACGAGATTCTTACGCGTGGCCCCCATAGCCGGAGCGAGCCCGAAGAGAATCCCCGTAGCAAGGGAAACGAACAGTGCGAAGCCCAACACCGGCAGGTCGAGCGTCACCTCGCGCAGGCGCGGGAGGTTTGAGGGCCCAAAAGTCTTCACAAAATAGATGCCGGCATTGGCGAGAAGAATGGAGACGGCTCCGGCCGATATGGCAACGAGAAGGCTCTCCGTCAGAAACTGACGAATCAATCGAGCGCGGCCGGCGCCGAGCGCAGCGCGCAATGTGAATTCTCTGCGGCGGCCGAGCGAGCGCGTGAGCAAGAGATTTGCGACGTTGGAACATGCAATCAGTAGCACGATGCCGACGGCGCCCAACATGAGTTGCAGAGGACGTTGAGTATCGCCAACGATCTGCCGGGTGAGCGGAACGATGCGCGTATTAAACCAGCCCTTCCACTGTGGATCTTTTGCTTCGGCATGTTTTGTAACAAGTTCCATGGCGGCTTGTGCTTGCTGGATCGTCAGGCCTGATTTTAGGCGTCCGATTACAGCCAGTTCGGATGGTCCCCCTTTCGGCGCTTCGGGAATGGCCAGTGGAACCCAGAGTTGGGCTTCCCGAGGAAAGTTAAAGCTGCTGGGCATTTCTTCCGCGCGTGGAAATAGGAAGCCCGCGGGCATCACGCCGACGACCGTATAGGCATAACCGTTGAGGCGCACGGCCCTCCCCAAAATGGTGCGGTCCGCGCCAAAGTGTTCGCGCCACAAACGATCGCTGAGAACCACCTCGTATTCGTGACCGGGCTGATCTTCCTCGGTGGTGAAGGCTCGTCCGAGGGAAGGCGAAATACCAAGGGCCGGAAAAAAATCTGCGGAGACGCGAAATCCGTCCAATGAAGCTGGATCGTCTGTGCCGGTAAGATTGAAAGAATCGTTTTGGAAAGCGGCGACTGCTTGAAAGGGATGCGAATCGCGGGTCAAGAGGCGGAATTGTGTTTGGCCCCAGGGAAAATACTCGGAGCCGAGATTCACTCCCGGCGGAGAAACGAGCTCGGGCAAGACGATACTGTCAGGATTCGGGAAGGGAAGCGGCTTCAGGAGGATAGCGCTGACGAGACTAAAGACAGCGGTGGTGGCGCCGATGCCAAGAGCGAGCGTGAGAACCGCTACCGCCGTGAAGCCGGGATTCTTGTGCAGCATGCGGAGGCCGTAGCGAACGTCCTGCAAAAGAGTCTCGATGAAGCCCACTCGGCGTGTATCGCGGCAATTTTCCTTGGCCTGTTCGAGGCCGCCGAATTCGCGGCGCGCTTTGCGGCGGGCTTCCTCTGAGCTGAGGCCAGCGGCCAGGTATACCCGGGTTTTCTGGTCGAGGTGGAATTGCAGCTCCTCGCTTGGTTCGTGCTCCACGTGGTCGCGGCGAAACAGGGAGCGCAGGCGAAGCGGCAATGTGTAGAACCAATGTTTGGCACGCATGATGCGATACCTCCTTGCCAGGGCGCCGCGCGCTCAGGCCTCCTTGAGCTTCACGATATTCGAGATGGCCGAGGAGAGGCGGCCCCAATTGGCGGATTCTTTTTCGAGCTGCGTTTTGCCGAGGCGCGTAAGCGAATAGAACTTGGCGCGTCGATTGTTTTCGGTGGGCTTCCACTCGGCGGTGATCCAGCCCTCCTGTTCGAGTTTGTGCAGGGCGGGGTAGAGCGACCCGTCGCTAACTTGCAGCACCTCGCCGGAGACTTGCTTCAACCGCAGGCTGATGGCGTAGCCGTTCATCGGCTCCAGCGCGAGAATTTTAAGCAGTAACAAATCCAAAGTGCCCTGGACGAGATCGGAAGGTTTGCTCATCGCTTCTCCTCGGTTACCGAGAGCAGAGTACATCCGCTCCACTCGGTAAGCAAGGGGAAAGTGCCGCTTGGGCCTTCGAAGCTACATGCGGCTTGTCATCGCCGACGCGATTCCGCACTTCCCCCTACCGGTCATTTCGAGCGAAGCAGGCCGACGCTTTTTCTTTCCGCTTCGCTCCTGCGAAGCGGACGGCCTGCGCAGAGAGAAATCTCTCTTAATCTTTGGGCTTAATAGCTGAACACTTCGTCCCAGAAGCTTCCCAATTTCCCAAGACATGGATATACATTTACTTGTATATTAAAAAGTTGGTTTTCCTATCGTCTGAGAAAAAAATGAAGAAGGCATCCGCCAAGCCGACGTATCTAATCCGCGGCAGCGTCCTAGACGATCTGGGCTTTTCGCCAGAGCACGCCACACCGCTGAAATTCAAAGCCGAGCTCTATCAAGCCATCCTCAAGTTCGCCAAAAAATACTCCCAAAAAGATCTCCAGATCATCCTCGCCGAGCCGCAACCTCGCGTAAACGAACTCCTCAACGGCAAAATCGCCAACAAGTCCGTCGACAAACTCCTCCTCTACGCCGGCCGCCTCGGCATCGAAGCCAGAGCCAAATTCACCCAAACCCACAAAGAAGTGGTCGAAAAAGAACTCGCCCTCGCCGATTAGCGCCGAACAATCTCCAGGAACTCGCCAGCCGCCAATTCACGCCGCGAGCCGTACGAGAATTGCAAGTAGAGAACAAACAAAGTCAAAGACCGCACCCTTTGAAAAACGAAACCCCAAAGGGTCCGCCACCCAATTCAAAAGCATGGCCCACGCGCTCGTCGTAGCGGCCCTACGGATTTAAGGGGCAGCCACCCGCCACTCACTTCATCATCAGTCTCTTGCGCTTCTTCGCGCAGTCGAGAAGGATAGAGATCGATCAGCTTCTGGTACGGAAGTCCCGTCTCCTCCGCCAGTCCTTTGAAATAGTCCACCACTTCCGGACTCAAGTTGATTCTCACGGCCTTTTTCTTGCCGGCGTACGGGTTCTTGACCGAACGTCGTCCGCTTCACACCGCGGTACCTTACGAAAGTGATATGCTCCCGAAACCGACCCTTTGCCGCCCGTCCTACGCCAGCAACGTGGATTGAGTACCGGGCAAAAAGAAGTAGAAGAGGTAATCCCATCATGACGGATGAAGAGTACAAAAGCTTCTTGGCAGCGCTGGCCAAAAAACACCTATCGCTTCAAGATTTTCGCGACCCCAAAGAGCTTGAGAGGTTGAATGAGCATCTAAGACAATTAATTCGAGTTTCTCGACACGTTCAAGATCTCCGGGAAGAATTGCATCGCGAAGGCCTCCACGACGGCCTGTTCGTGAAGGACCTTCTCCACGAGCTTAAGGACGTCCGCATTGGTAATGCGTTTGAGGCCATGGACCGCATTGGCATGATCAATGCACTGGACGACGCGGCTGACGCCGTGTTTGCAAACCTCCGTCGGTCCGCTATACCGGACGAGGATGTCGAGCTACTTTACAGGGCGGGCATCCCGAATCCTGAACTCGAACTCATCATCACAATCGAGTACGCCAGGAGAAGACTCGGCTCCTCGCGCGAGGGTCTTTCACGGGACTTGCGCAACACCGTTCCCGTCGACCGTGAACTTGTTGACCGTTTGGAAAAGGCCCTCAGTGATCTTGGCAAAAACCGCGAAAACCAGCCTCCCAAGAAACGCAAAATTCTAAACGGAATCGGTAAGATCCTCGGGGGCGCCATCGCGGGAGTCGGAAATGTACTGCTAGCTTGTGGAACAATCATCGCGCCCAATCCGGCCACGGGATACGGAGCCATCGCGTCGGGTGCTGTTGCCGTCGCCGGGGTCATGCAGGGCGCGGGCGATCTGCGCGGCGAATGAGAGCATTGCTCGTCCTGGATCCGCGCTGTTTGTGGCTCGGTGCGGAGTCTAGCCTCCTACCTCACTATTCACGCCTCTCCCCAGTCGCCTCAGTGGCCGAGGAATTTTTCGATGGTTGTGAGTTCGGCTTCCGCCATGTCCAGATACTTCTTGGCGGCTTTGGTGTCTTGTTTTTGCATGGCGGCTTGTGCTTTGCCGAGGTCGGTCCTCATGCGCTGCTGGGCGGAGACGATGTCGCCACGGAGGCCGTAACCGGCAGCAGCTTGCTGGCGTTGGATATTATCCAAAGATGTCGAGACGGCGGCGGAGCGGCTGTCGATGTCGTCGTAACGGTGCTCGTTTTCTTCGACAGCTGCGGCTTCCTCGGCTTTGGCTTGGGCGTCGGCTTGCGCGGCCTGGTTATCTTTCTTGGATTTCGCGGGAGACGGCTTTTTTCCCGGTTGGGCAGAAGTGCCGCCTGAGCCGGACGCTGCCGAAGTCGCAGGCACAGTGTCGGTGGACGGAGTAGAAGCCCCGTTTGAAGAGTCAGGCGAGGACTGGCCGGATTGCACTGCCTGTGCGCTGGCGGCTGCGGTGGCCGCCTGGGCCGCCGTTAGTGCTGGTGCAGCGGGATCAGTGGAAGCGGGAGTGGCAGGCGTCGAAGCCGTGGCGCCGGTGGAGGCCTGTGGAGTGCTGGACGACGGACTCGTAGCCGATGAGGAAGCTTGCTGCGATGGCGGGGCACTCTTGCCGGCGCCAGCGAGAGTCTTTATGCGGCTGGGGAGATAGAGGCCAGCGGCGAATAGAACGGCGACGACAATGAAAGCGCCGAGAGCGATGTAGAGGCCGCGATGACCGCTGCCGCTGACCGCTGGAGGCGGCGCTTGTGGCATGGCGTCCGCAGGTCCTGCGGCCCCGACCGGGCTCGCCGCTGCTGCAACGCGTGGCGTTTGTTGGTAGGCGGGAGTGTCCATGACCGTGGTCGGAGATTGCGAGGCCGGCGTTTCCTGGAAGAGAGCGGTAGCGCTGCCTGCGTTTGCCGAGGGAGCGAAAGCGCGCGGATCGGCTCCGGCCTGAGTCCCCGCACCTTGTGCGGGGACACTTTTCAAAGCGCCGCGGAAAGCATCGGCGGATTGAAAGCGCTGGCCAGGATCTTTGGCGAGGGCCATGACAATAATTTGATTGAGCGCCTGGGGAATGCCGGGCCGCAGAACGATGGGTGGCTTGGGCACTTCCTGGAGATGCGCGGCCATCATGGCGTAGTTGCTGTCGGCCGTGAAGGGAAGCTGGCCCGCAACCATTTCGTAGAGCGAGACGCCGAGAGAATAGAGATCGGAACGATTGTCTGCCGGGTCGCCTTTGACTTGTTCGGGCGGCATGTAGTTTAGGGAGCCGAGCGTGGTGCCGGTCATCGTGAGGCTGCGATCGCTGGCGGAGCGAGCGATGCCGAAGTCCATGAGCTTCACGGTGCCGTCGGGCGTGAGCATCATGTTGGCGGGCTTAATGTCGCGATGGATGATGTTTTGTTTGTGGGCGTAGCTAAGGGCGTCGAGAACCTGGTCGATGTACTTGACGGCGAGGGCCGGCGGAATGGCGCCCTGATGCAGGCGTGAGGAGAGTGTGACGCCGTCGACGAATTCCATGATCATGACGAGTTGATTGTCGAGCGTCAGCGCCGTGCGCAGCGCGGCGATGTTTGGATGATGAAGGCTGGCGAGGACTTTGATTTCGCGAAGGAAGCGGTCGGCGAGATCCTTTTGGCCGGCGAGGTCGGGGAGGAGAATTTTCATGGCCTCGACGCGATCGGAGATGGTGTTGAGGACCTTGTAGAATTTGCCCATGCCGCCGGCGCCGAGTATGCCGAGGATTTCATAATCACCGAGCTTTTGTCCGACCGCGTAGTCCTGGCTCATCGCGTGACTCCCCTCAAATAAGAAAATAGGCGAGGAAGTTTAGGAGGCTGCCTCGCCTAATTCATCAAGCACCGAGGATATGAAAAAAGAACATAGATGTGCCGCAATCGCGGCCGTGGATCTGTTTACAGTTACGGAGTGGTCCCGCCAGAGCTGGCTGCGACGTCTCCGACTTTCGGCGGAGTCGGTCCAGTATAAGTGGCGGTAGCGGAGTCCGCGTCAACGTCTGTCACCGTAGCGCTGCCGAGCTGGTTGGTCACGGTTTTCAAAACTTTGCCAGTCGTTGGATCTTTGACGGTCCGAACGGGGCGGCTGATCTGAATGGTGTCGCCGACGCGCACGCCGACTTTGTTGCCAATGTTGATGATCAGAATGTTGCCGCTGACGTCGGCGACTACGCCCGAATAGGTGGCTTTAATGATAGGCAGAGTTCCTGCTGCTGCATCGAGTTGCGTGGCGCAATCGGCGACGGCTTTGTTTACGGCTTCACCGAGAATGGTTTGCGAGAAGTTGCTGCTGCTCATGTCGAAGGCGCCGCCGCCACCGCTGTAGCCGGTACCGCCACCGCCTCCGAGCATCAGACCGGAGCGCGAAGATTCGCCGTTGCCGGTGACGGAGGCGAGGATTTCGCCGGTGGTCGTGTTCACGAGGCGAGCCGTGATGGCCACCACGGCCTTGGATTCTTTTTTGCCCATGCCGGCGATAGCGCCGGTCCAGCCGCTGTGACCGCCGCCCACGCCGCCTACTTGCTTATCGTCGCGGCCAAACTTGGTGATGGAGCCGAGGATGATGGTGTCTACGCCGAGGATGCGGCCGATTTTGGAAGCGCTGGAGGGATCGGCGCGATCGCTGTTGTTAAAGTTTTGTTCGGCGATGATCTTGTCCAGAGCGGCGCGCTCGATGACGCGGTATTTGCCGTCCGTAACAAGCTTTTGAACCATGAGGTCGGTGATGCCCTTGCCGACGTCCTGGTCGGTGCCGAAGATGGAGGCGACGACCGTTTTGACTGTGCCGTAGTCGAAATTCATTACGGCGACGAGTCTTTTCGGTGCTGGCGCCGCTGCCGCTGCGGGTGCCGCACCCGGTGTTGCTGCTGGCGCCGCTGCCTGCTGTGCCGCGCAAGGGGTGATGGCTAAAACGGAAATGCAAAATAGACGTACGAGTCGTGACATAAAAAAGTGCTCCTCACACCCAAGGAATTGGTGAGCGAAAGTTGCGAACCGTTTCATTTGTGGCCCAACCTTACCGGAATCGAAGAACGGCGGTCACACAGAGTCGAGAGACCAGCTTATGGCGCGTATCGTACACCGTGGCGAAGTGAGAGGCAACGGTGGTGTGCTGGAAGGGGAATGGGCGGAGAGTCGGCAGAGTTTGGAGGGAGTAAGGCGCCGCGCGAAGCTGGGCAAAGACTTGGAAGAGACAAAACTGGTAGGATTTCGTCGAGATATCCTGGGACCTGAGTGTTCCTGGAGCGAGAAGAGGGGAGCGAAGATAATGTCAGAACCAAGCAAAGAAGAATTGTTGGCGCGAATCGCGGAATTGGAAAAGCAGGCGGGGTCGAGAAAAAAAGGGTCGTTGGAATTTCGCGTGGGAGAAAAAGGCGGAGTGAGTGTGTACGG
>Ga0210409_10001372_pt1 | contig 32327 bp, 28 predicted proteins | sample IncBWH17MmetaG_FD_161649 | JGI IMG/M metagenome (GOLD analysis project Ga0210409, IMG submission 161649) | Forest soil microbial communities from Barre Woods Harvard Forest LTER site, Petersham, Massachusetts, United States - Inc-BW-H-17-M | ecosystem: Environmental > Terrestrial > Soil >...
CGCGGCCGCAGCCCGCTGCGTCGACAATGGCCGCGGCTCAGCCGCAGCCCAATGTCGCGGCCCCGCCCGGTCCCACCGCGCAGGCCCCTGCCGCAGGGCCTCCCACCTCCTTGACCCCATCCTCAGCGCCGCCTCCGGCAAAGCCCCGCGCGCAATAACTTCGCGCACGCATAGACGCGCTCTCGGCGTCAAACTTGCGCCATTCACACCGTTGCTCCCGCCGAAAAACCGAGAACTCATCTCGCCGTGTGCAGCGTCGAAAGCCAGTCGCCGTTGCTTTCAACCAGCACGTAGCTCGACGCGGCATTCAAGGTCTTTCCGGCATTTTCACCAGAACCGATCGCTGCATATTCGCTGGCGATCAGGATCACGCCGCCGATCGGGCGGACGTTCACGATCTTGATTTTGATGCTGGTCCAGCCCTGGCCGATGATGCCGCGCAGCAATTCGCATATCTGCGAACGGCCTACCGCCGTGACAAAGCCGACGAGCACGCCGTCGGCCGCGTAGAGCCGCGAGACGGCCTCGGCGCCGTTGCTCCATTCAGCCTCGTAGCGGCTGATGAAGTTACGGGCTATCTGATCTGCGCGGTCGTCCAAGGGCGCCTCCCGGCCGGTCATCACCGAAAAGCGGCACGCCCTCAGGATACGAGCTGGAAGCGCACGCCGCAGAATTCGACGCCGGCAGCAGTGACTGAATAACCACGCTTCGACGCCCGCTGCTCGATGCCGGCGCGGTCGGCGACCTCGATCGCGAGCGTGCGCAAAACCTCCCGCGAGTCTTCTCCCTTCGCGAATCGGATCGCAGTCATGTCGACCGCGATGCGGCCGCCCCCACCATCGGGCCCAAAGGCTTCTCCAGGATCCGCGACCAATGCTGGCCAATGTCGGCCGGGTTTGGACTCTCGATGACGATCTCGATGAGCCGCCGGGTGACCTCGGTGCTGATCGCTTTGGTCCAGCCGCTTCCGCCGGCTGGATGGTAGGGACCGCGCAGGTCTTCTTCGCCGTCGCTGCGATCGAACTCGATCATCGCCGCGCGGCAATCGCGCGGGTGAAGCTGCACGGCGCGAAAGCCCGGATGGTCGATCGTGTGCGCCGTCCGTACCCCCATGGCATTGGCGTGCCGGCCGCGCCGTTCCGCGTCGCTGGAATTGAAGATCGCCATGTAGCCGCCGACGCCGTTCGAGCGTTCGAGAAATCGGCCGGCCGCCGTATTGGCTTCGACCGGAGAGACGACCTCGACGAAGGCGAGCCCGAACGGAAACAGCGCGTTTTCCAACCCGTATTGGCGCACGTGCGGGTCCTGGTAGGCGAGCTTCACCCCGAAGATCGCTTCCATGTCGCCGATCACGCGCGGCAGATCGTTCGCCACCAGGCAAATCTGCCGCAGGCGGAAATAGTCGGCCAAATCAGCGTCCTTTCAGGTCGGCGTCCCTCACGTCAGCGTCCTTTGAAGACGGGCGGGCGCTTCTCGACAAAGGCTGCGGCCGCTTCCCGGTGATCCTCGGTCGCCGCGGCACGCACGTGATTGATCGCCTCGTTGTCGAAGCACGTCTCGAGCGGCGCATGTTCGGCAAGATTGAGATTGTGCTTGATGTAGCCGAGCGTCAGCCGCGGGCCGCGGGCAATCGTCATGGCATAGGCTTTGGCGGTTTCCTGAAAGCCGGCATCGTCAACGACGCGGGTGACCAGCCCGATCCGCAACGCCTCATCGGCGCTCAGGATCGGGGAGGTCAGATAGAGCTCGCGCGCCTTGGCGCTGCCGAGAAGCTTGGTCAGAAAATAGGTGCCGCCGAAATCGCCGGACAGTGCGACCTTGGCGAAGGCGGTGGTGAGCTTGGCCGAACGGTTGGCGATGCGCAGGTCGCAGGCGAGCGCGAGCGACAGACCGGCGCCCGCCGCGGCGCCCTCGATCGCAGCGATCGTCGGCTTGCGCATCTCGTGCAGCAGGCGCGCCGCTTCCATCTTGCCGCGCAAGTCCGCGATCCGCTCGTCGGTCAGCGTTGTTTCGTTGCCGCGCGCGGCCATCGCCTTCACATCGCCGCCGACGCAAAAGGCGCCGCCGGCGCCGGTCAGCATCAGCGCGCTGACAGCCGGATTCGTTGCGGCGCGCCGTGTCGCGTCGACGAGCGATTCAAGCATCGCGGTGTCGAGCGCGTTCCTGCGCTCCGGAAGATTGAGCGTGAGCGTGAGGAGGCCGTCTTCGAGCGCTTCGATGAGCACGCCGCTCATGGTGCCCTCCGCAGGCGCCGATCGGTTCCGGTGGAGCAAGGCCGCATCGGCGCGGCACCGGACAACATCGGCGCTTTTCCTTGTTGCGTTTTCTTGTTCGTTTTCTTGGACCAGATTTGGCCAATATGCAATATTCACCGCAACCGTGGGAGGAACGCATGGCCTATACGGATATCCTGTACGACGTCGATAATCTGATCGCGACCATCACGCTCAATCGCCCGGACAAGCTCAATGCGTGGACGAGCGAGATGGACAAGGAGGTGCGTCACGCCGTCGAAGCGGCGGCGGCCGACGGCAATGTGCGGGCGATCGTGTTGACCGGTGCCGGGCGCGGATTTTGTGCCGGCGCCGACATGTCTCGCCTCAGCAAAGTAGCGGCCGAGGGCAGGCCGAGCGGCAACGGCAGTCAGGCGGGCCGGAACAGCGGCAACTTCGCGCAGAAATTCAGCTACCTGCTGGCCGTTCCCAAGCCGATCTTCGCCGCCATCAACGGCCCGATCGCCGGCATCGCCGTCTGCCTCGTCCTGTTCTGCGACTTCCGCTACATGGCGGAGGGCGCCAGGCTGACCACGGCGTTCGCCAAGCGCGGGTTGATCGCGGAGCACGGCAGCTCGTGGATGCTGCCGCGCCTGATCGGTCCGATGAACGCGCTCGACCTGCTCTATTCGGCGCGCATGGTCGAGGCCGCCGAGGCCGAGCGGCTCGGCCTGGTGCGTCAATTGCCGGTGGATAATTTCCTGAGGCGCGTGCAGGGCATCGCCCACGATCTGGTCACGGCGTCGTCGCCGCGTTCGATCGGCGTCATCAAGCGCCAGGTGTTCGAATCCTATTTCCAGTCTCTCGCCGAGGCGTGGGAAACGGCCGACATCGAAATGACGAGGTCGTTCGGCTCCGAGGACTTCAAGGAAGGGGTGGCGCATTTCATCGAGAAGCGCCCGGCCGCCTTTACGGGCCGGTAATTCGCGCGCCTCAAACCTGCGGCGATTTTCTTGAGTTGCGGCAAGGCCCATCAGGAGCGCGAGATCGTGACCAGCGGCAAAGAGGACGAGGAGTTCTTCCGGCAGCGCGGCTTCGGCATCAAGATGGGCTTCGGCGAGCGGCCGGCACTGATCGTCATCGACATGGTCAAGGGCTTCACCGACCCCGCCATGCCGCTCGGTGCCGATCTCGACAGCCAGATCGCGGCGCAGAAGCCGTTGCTCGAAGTCGCCCACGAGCGCGCGATACCCGTCCTGTTCTCGACCGTCATCTACGAGGAGGCCGATATCAAGGATGCCGGCATCTGGGCGCTCAAGCAGACGGGCCCGCGCACGCTCACCGCCGGTTCCGAGGCGGTCAAGGTCGATCCCCGCCTCGGCATGCGGCCGACTGACATCCTGCTGGTGAAGAAATACGCCTCGTGCTTCTTCGGCACCGACCTCGTGCCGCGGCTCAACAGCCGCCGCGTCGACACGCTGATCATCACCGGCTGCACCACCAGCGGCTGCGTGCGGGCGACGGCGGTCGATGCGGTGCAGAACGGCTTCCGCCCGATGGTCGTGCGCGAGGCGGTCGGCGACCGCTCGGTCGCGGCGCACGAGCAGAGCCTGTTCGACCTCAACGCCAAATACGCCGACGTCGTGTCGCTCGAGGAGACGCTGCACTATCTCAAGACCGTCGGCCACAACCGGCCGGCGGCCTGACGGTCAGAACATCGGGTAGGCGGGGTTGAGCGGCAGCCCGAACTCCGTGCGGCCGAAGTTCTCCGCCGGCACGTCCCAGTTCATCACCACGTGCGAGGAAATGGCGTGCACGTCGCGCCAGCAGCGCTGCGCCGAATTGTCGTCCATCAGCCCGCTCGAGCCGCTGACCTTGATCAGCGAGTCCATCGCCTCGCGCAGGAGCCGCATGGCATAGGTGAAGTCGCGGCGCAGCACCGTGCGCGTCTCCATGCTCATGCCGGTGTAGTCCTTGCGGGCGGTCGCGAGCGCGCGCCGCGCCAGGAGCTCCACCGCGTCGATCTGCGCGGAAATCTCGGCGACCTTGAGCTGCACCGGAACGTGCTGGGCGATGGTGAGCTGTGTGTAGGTCAGGTAGCGCTGGCGCGTCCATTGCACGAAATCGCCATAGCCGCCGCGCGCCGCACCGAGCGCCGGGCCGAGCAACGCATAGCTGTGCACGGCGATGAACGGCGTGCGGTAGATCGGATTGGTGTTGATCTTCGACCCGGGAGAGCAGGCGTCGCGCAAGGTCGAAAAGGAGACCGTGCGGTGCTCCGGCACGAACACATTGTCGAGCACAGACGTCGTCGAGCCGGACGCGCGCAGGCCGGCGCAGTACCAGGTATCGTCCTGCTTCACCTGGGACACCGGAACGAGGAACAGCCGCATGTCGGGGTGATCCTCGCCTTCGCGGAAGATCAACCCGCCGATCATGATCCATTGCGAGTGCGCCAGGCCGCTGCACCATGACCAGCGGCCGTCGAGGCGATAGCCGCCGGGCGCGATCGACACCTTGCCGGTCGGCGCAGCCGACGTGGCGATGCAGGCGGCGTTGTTTTCGCTCCAGACGTCGTGCTGCGCCTCGTCCGGGAAATGGGCAAGAATGCAGGCGTGATCGGCGAAATAGTTCAAGACCCAGGCCGATGAGGCGCAGGTCGACTTGCCGAGCTCGATGGCGATGTCGAACGCGACTTCGTGGTCGTGCTCGTAGCCGCCCCAGCGCTTGGGCTGCAGGGTATGGATCAGGCCAGCCTCGATATATTCCTCGACCGATTCCCGCGGAACATTGCGGTCGCGCTCGGCCTTGAGCGCGCGCTCGCGCAGCTTCGGTGCCAACGTCCGGGCGAGGCCGACGAGTTCGGCGGCGGTGGGAATTTTCTTCGGCGCAGCAGCCGTCCGTAGCTCGGAAACGCTCATAGGACTTCCTCCTTTGTTTCTGCTTCTCCCAGCCTATTTTTTTGATATTTTTTAGATGAATGTTTCCTTGCAGTGGGCAACTGCCCCGGAATGATCCGGGCGCGCCAGTAGGCGAGGGGACGGCGTGCGCGCCGCGAACCGCGATGTTCGCATTGCGACCAAACACAATCAGCGCTCGCTTGCCCTATGCAATCCACTTTTATATCGCTATGATGTTGGGGTGCCAAGGAAACAATGGCCACAAAACAATGGGAGCTCAATCCCGGGCCAACCATCGAGGGGAGTTACACATGCGACGACGCGAATTCCTGAAATATTCCGCCGCGACGGCATTGGCCGGATCGGTTGGCTATCGCGCCGCCAGGGCGGATCTGCCGACGGTCAAAGTTGTCGTGATCGGCGCAAAAACCGGCCCGCTGGCGCCCGGTGCCGCGGTCACCCACTTCCCGCCCTATCAGCTGTGGGCCCACGAGGTCAACGAGCGCGGCGGCCTCAAGCTGAAAGAAGGGCAGCGTAAGATCGAGCTGATCGAGTATGACGATCGCACGCAGCCGCCCGAGGCCATCAAGGCCGTCGAGCGCGCTGCCACCGTGGACAAGGCAGACTGGATCGGCGGGCCTTACGCCACGGGCTTCAACCTTGCCACAGCGCCGACTTTCGCGAAGTACAACTACCCGCAGCTCACCCAGGCCTGCGTCACCGATCAGGGACCGGCGCTCGTCAAGAAGTATCCCGGTTTCTTCATGTTCCAGTCGTCGACCTCGGCCTACGCCAAGGGCGCGATCGGCGTGCTCAAGAAGCTCAAGGACAGCGGCCAGATCGGCAACAAGGTCGCGGTAGTGAATGTCGGCGACGATTTCGGCATCGAGCTTGCCAACGCCGGGCGGCCGCTCTTCAAGCAGGCCGGCTTCGAAATCGTCTATGACAAATCCTATCCGCTCGGCACCCAGGACTACACGCCGGTGATCAAGGCTGCCAAGGCGGCCAATCCGGACGCCTTCGTCGCCTGGTCCTATCCGCCGGACACGTTCGGTCTTGCCGACGCGGCCAAGATCGAAGCTCTCAGCGTCAAGGCCTATTACTGCGCCGTCGGCTGCGCCTTCCAGGGCTTCTCGCAGAAGAACGGGGCCGCCGCCGAGAACATTCTCGGAGCGGGCGGGGTCACCGACTCGCCCGACATCCGCGATTTCTACAAGCGCCACAAGGCCGTCACCAACGTCGACGCCGACTACTGGGGCAGCCCGTTCTACTACTCGATGCTCCAGGTGCTCACGCAATCGATCGAGGCGGTCGGCTCGATGGACCGCAACGCCATTGCGGCCCACTTCAGGAACCGCAAGTTCAAGACCCTCATCGGCGAGGCCGAGATGCCCGGCCAGATCCTCAACAAGGTCTGGACGGTCGGCCAGTGGCAGGGCGGATTCTTCTCCGCCGTGGCCGGCGAAGGATTCCCCAACTACGCCCAGGTCAAGCTGAAGGCCAGCTGGGGTTGAGACGGCCTGAAGGCTCCGAAGGGCTCGATTGCACTTCGCTGAGCCAGGAAGCCCCGAGGTCACAGTAGCCGTCCCCGGCCGCGCGCAGCCGGGGACGACAATGGGCAGAGTTGACTCTTGGCTCGTCCCCCGTTCGCATAGGGGAGGGCCGGGCACACGCACCGGGCATTGCCAGTCGATCGATAAAAGCCCACCGTATGGACATCGTCATCATCGGCCTGCTGCTCGGCGGCACCTATGCCTTGATGGCGATGGGCCTGCAATTGCAATACGGCGTCGCGCGCATCATGAACCTCGCCAACGGCGAGATCCTGATTGCCGGCGCCTTCAGCACGTTCTGGTTTTATGCCGGCACGAAGGTTAGTCCGCTGCTCGCCTTGTTCCTGGTGGCGCCCGCAGCCTTCGTTCTGAACTGGGCGATCTATCGCGTCCTGATCTTTCCGCTCGTGCGCCGCGCCAAGAGCCAGGGGAAGCTCGAAGTCGACAGCATCCTGGTGACCTTCGGCATCAGCTTCATCGGTGTCGGCATCCTGCTCGCGATCTTCGGCGGCGAATATTTGGACTACTCCTATCTGGCGCAGCCGATCTTCATCTTTGGCGAGCGCTATGGGCTCAACCGGGTGGTGGCCTTCCTTGCTTCGGCCGCGCTCTGTGCCGGTCTTTATCTGTGGCTGCACAAGACCAGGGCGGGTCTCGCCTTGCGGGCAGTTTCGGTCAATCCGGGGGCAGCTTCGCTCGTTTCGATCAACGTCGCGCGCGCTTCGGGGCTCGCTTTTGCGCTGGGCGGAGCGGTGACGGCGGTCGGGGGCGGGCTGCTCAGCATGTTCCTGACTTTCGATGTTTCGCTCGGCGTGGTTTTCACGCTCAAGGCGCTGGTCATCGTCATTCTCGGCGGCGTGGGCGATATTCGCGGCACGATCGTCGCCTCCTTCATCCTCGGCTTTGCGGAGACCGCCGTCGCTACCCTGGTCGATCCGGGCCTCACGCTCGCCGCCGCCTACATCCTGTTCATGGTGGTCCTGTTGGTGCGGCCGGAAGGGCTGTTCGGGAGGCGGACGGCGTGAACGCGATCGAGATGCCGCAAGTTGCGCGCGTTAGGGCAGGCGTTACCGCCCGCGAGCGGCGCAACCTGTTGATCGGCACCTTGATCTTCGTAGCCGCCGGCCTGGTGCCGCTGGTCTTCGGCGGCTATGCGCTGCAGCTCGCGATCTCGATCGCGATGTATACGGCGCTCGCCACATCGTGGCTGCTGTTCTCCGGACCGACGAACTACATCGCGCTGTCGACGGCGGCGTTCTTCGGCATCGGCATGTACACGGTGGCGGGGGGCATCGATCTCGTGCCCTATCCGGTCCTGATCGCCGCGGCGGGCCTTGCCGGTGCCGCGCTCGCGGCGGTCGTCGGCCTGGCGACGCTGCGCGTCTCCGGTATCTATTTCGTCATCTTCTCGCTCGGCCTTGCCGAGCTGGTGCGGCAGGTCATGACCTGGCTGCAGCACGTGCTGGGCACGATGAGCGGCCTCTACGTGACCATCGACCGCGACGAGGCGGAATATTACTGGCAGCTTTTGTCGTTGACCGCGGCGGTGTTTCTGGTCGGGTGGTGGATCGGCCGTTCGCGGCTCGGCTTCGCCCTGCGCATCATCGGCAACGACGAGGTGGTCGCGGTCCATTGCGGCATCAATACTGCACGCGCCAAGGTGATCTTGTTCGTCATATCGAGCATGTTCGCCGCGGTTGCCGGCGCGCTGGTCGCCCCGCGCTGGAGCTATGTCGAGCCGGTGGTCGCGTTCAGCCCGTTCGTATCGTTTCAGGTGGTGATCATGGCGCTCCTGGGCGGCACCCACCGCTTGTGGGGACCGCTGGTCGGCGTCATTCCCTTCGTGCTCATCTGGGAGCTGATCGCCATCAATTTTCCCAACCAGACCACGCTGCTCCTGGGGGTATGTTTCCTGCTCATCGTCTACGTCATTCCGAACGGCATTGTCGGACTGATCGAGGATGCGATGAACCGCCGCGGCAAGCTCGGCGGATCGGCTTCCGGCCCGCTGCTGCGCGCCCTCGATGCCTCGGCGGTTTCAGTGCGGAACCTGCTGCAACGGCGGAAGAGCCACAATGCCTAGCGCATCGGCCGCCGAGGCGCTGAGCGCCACCGCCGTCAGCAAACACTTCGGCGGCCTCGTCGCGGTCGAGGATATGTCCTTTCAGCTCGCCGAGAAGCAGGTGTTGGGCCTCATCGGCCCGAACGGTTCCGGCAAGACCACGATGATGAACCTGATCTCCGGGGCGCTGCGGCCGAACGCCGGCGAGATCAGGCTCTATGGCGAGGCGATCACCGGGATCGGCGCCAGCCGCGTCGCGAAGAAGGGCGTCGCCCGCACCTTTCAGCTGGTTCGCATGCTTCCGGCGATGACGGTGCTGGAAAACGTCGCGGCCGGCGGCGTGTTCGGCCATGCCAAGCGCTGGGGCAAAGAGCTTGAGGATTATGCCCACGGCCTGCTGCGCCGGGTCGGGCTGCCCGACGCCGGCCACGCCCTGGTCTCGGCTCTGACCTACATCGACCAGAAACGCGTTGAGCTTGCCCGCGCGCTCGCTTCGGAGCCGAAAATCCTGCTGCTCGACGAGTGGCTCGCCGGCCTCAATCCGACCGAGCTCAGGATCGGCATCGCGCTGATCGAGCAATTGCGCACCGAAGGCTGCACGATCATCATCGTCGAGCACGTCATGCATGCGATCCGCAGTCTGTGCGACCGCTGCATCGTCATGAACAGCGGCGCCAAGATCGCCGAAGGGACACCGGCGGAGGTGCTGGCCGATCACGGCGTGATCCGGGCCTATCTCGGAGACGCCGATGCTTGAGAGCCGCAACGTTTCGGTCTTCTACGGCCGCCATCGCGCCCTCGAGAACGTTTCGGCGTCGGTGGCGAAAGGCGAGATCGTGGTGATGCTCGGCGCCAATGGCGCCGGCAAGAGCACCTTCCTGCGGGCCATAGCCGGGCAGACGCGCAAGATGGACGGCTCGACGGTGCTCATGGACGGGGCCGACATCACCCATCGCCCGGCGCATGAGATCGTCGAGACCGGCATCGCGCTGGTGCCCGAGGATCGCGGCATCTTCGCCGATCTCACCGTGCAGGAGAATCTCATCCTCGGCGCCCATCCCACCCGGGCGCGCGAGCGCGAGGCGGACAATCTGGCGCGCGTCCTGAGCTTGTTTCCCAAGCTGCGCGAGCGTCCCAAGCAGCTCGTGCGCACGATGAGCGGCGGCGAACGGCAGATGGTGGCGATCGGCCGCGCGATGATGTCGGCGCCGACGATCCTCCTGCTCGACGAGCCCTCGCTCGGGCTGGCGCCGCTGTTGTGCACCGAGCTGTTCCGCACGCTCGCCCGCATCAAGGAAGCGGGCGTCGGTATTTTTCTGGTGGAGCAGAACGCCAAGCAGAGTCTCGCCATCGCCGACCGCGGCTATCTGCTCGACAATGGCCACATCGTCGGTGCCGATACCGCCGCCGCCCTGGCGAAGGACGAGAAGGTCAAGGCCGCCTATCTCGGAGAATGACCGGCGCCAATCCGCCGAGCGACGGATCGGCGCCGAAGCGACGCACCCTGCGCGGGAGCGCGCCAGTGCCGTAGCGAGGCTACGCGCAATCTCCCGGGAACGCCCTCAATGCCACAGGCGCTTGGTGGCGAGCGCGGCGCCGTCCGACAGCGTCTTGAGCTTCGCCCAGGCGATCTGCGGGTGCACGCGGCCGCCGAGCCCGCAGTCGGTCGAAGCGACGACGTTGTCGCGGCCGACGGCTTCGGCGAAGTTGCAGATCCGGTCGGCCACGACCTCGGGGTGCTCGATCAGGTTGGTCGAATGGCTTACCACGCCGGGCAGAATTTTCTTCCCCGCCGGCAGCTTGATGTCCTTCCACAGCTTCCACTCGTGCTCGTGACGGACATTGGCGGCCTCGAAGGAGTAGTAGTCGCAGTTGACCGCCAGCATCAGGTCGACGAGATGCTGCATCGGGATGTCGGTGGTATGCGGGCCATGCCAGCTTCCCCAGCAGAGGTGGAAGCGGATCTTGTTGGGCGGCAGTCCCTTGATCGAGTGGTTGAGCGCATCGATACACAGCTTGGTGTAGCGCCGGTAGCCCTCGACGCTCGGCTCTTCCTTCTGCTGATCCCAGTTCTCGCCGATCGCCGGGTCGTCGAGCTGGACGCTCAGTCCGGCGTCGACGATCGCCTTGTACTCTTCGTGCATCGCGTCGGCGCAGGCGTACAACAGCTCCTCTTCGGTCTTGTAATGCTCGTTCGGCATGCGCGCGCAGCTCGCCGGCGCGATCGAGTTCATCCAGCCTTCCTTGACGCCCGCGGCCTTGAGGCCGACCTTGAGGTTCTCGATATCGCGCTTGATCGCCTCTTGTCCCATGTACTTGATCGGGCCTTTGACCAGGGGGCTGTGGGCGGTCATGAACTGCTCGGGCAGCCCGCACCCGGAGTGCGGGTCCATATAGGCCTCCTGGAACTTGGTCATGTCCCGGCGCTCGGGCCAATTGCCGACCACGAAATCCTTGGGGGCCATCGGCGCTTTGGTGTGCGCCGCCAGCGTGGTCATCCAGAGCCCGGTGTTGGTGACCTCTACGCCTGACAGCCGCTTGACCACATACGACCACCACGAGCCGTAGTCGTAGGCCCACCCCATCGTGTGGCCGAATTCGCCGTCGTTGATGAGGTCGACGCCGGCTTCCTTCTGGCGGCGGACGACATCGCCCACGGCGTTCTTGAGTTCCCGGTCGAAGGCGGCCTGGTCAAACTTCTCGCCGAGCGAACGCTGTTGACTGAATTCGAGCAGCTTCGCCGTGCGCGGCAGGCTCCCCACGTGCGTCGTTTCGATCCGATCGGCCATTTTTTCCTCCCGAGTTTCCACAAAGGATTTGTTGGATGCGCGAGCCGCGGCAGCGCGCGACGCGTCGCGGTCTCTGGCAAGTTATCAAAAACCGCTGGGCCGGCAAGTCCAGTGCCTGCGTCTGCTGCGCGCGGCGGGCAGCCGCCCACGAAGGGTGATCAGGATGGCGTGCCAGGTACCGGACTCGCGAACACGATTTAGCGATCGCGTACCGCAATGCTAAAGGAAGCCGCCGCGCGGGGCACGGAGGACGACCGATGGCAAAAAGGCTCGATGGCAAGGTCGCGGTGATCTCGGGTGCGGCGGCCGGCATCGGTCAGGCCTCGGCCGTGCGGCTGGCGGAGGAGGGCGCCCGGATCGTCATCGCCGACCGCGAGGATGCCGGAAAGACCTTGCAGCTGATCAAGAGCGCCGGCGGCAAAGCGCAAGCCATCCGCTGCGACGTCAGCGATCCGGAGAGCGTCGCCGGCCTGCAGCGGCAGGTCGAGCAGGGCGCCGGCCGCTGCGACATCCTCGTCAACAATGCCGGCATCTATCCGATGCAAAGCTTCGATGAGATCACGTTCGACGACTGGCGGCGCGTCTTCTCGGTCAATCTCGATTCGATGTTCCTGATGACCAAGGCGTTTGTCGGTTTCATGCGCGAGCGCCGCTGGGGACGCATCATCAACATCGCGTCCGATACGGTAGGCCTGGTCGTTCCCGGATTCACCCACTACATCGCCAGCAAGGCGGGCGTCATCGGGCTCACGCGCGCTTTGGCGACGGAGTTCGGCGAGGAAGGAATCACCGCAAACGCGATCGCGCCCGGACAGACGCGAACCTCGGGCACGGAAGGCCGGAAAACGATTCCGGGAGGGATGCCGCAGGAGACGTTCTTCGAATTCGTGGCGAATATGCAGGCGATCAAGCGCGTGGAAACCGTTGCCGATCTCGTCGGCGTCGTGGCCTTTCTCGCCAGCGACGACGCCGTCTTTGTCACCGGACAGACCATCTTCGTCAATGGCGGCTTGGTCCGCGCCTGACTGGTGCGCGCAAGAGCCGTCACCGCGTCGATGGTTTAGAGCAAGTTTCACTTAGATCGACCGGGCTACTCTCGTCCGCTCGTCCCCGCGAAAGCGGGGACCCAGCGGATTGACGGCGATGTCAGCACTTTCCTTCTTGATTCCCGCGTGCGCGGGAATGAGCGGAAATTGACTCGTCTCGGTCAGAGCGCGGCCCTAGTTCCACCGCCAGACGCCGTAGGCGTGACCGTTCTGCATCTGCGGCGCGACGTAATTCGGCTTGCGGTCGCCGATGGCGCCGAGCATGGCGATCCAATTGAGGAGTTCGCCGCCGACATTACCGGCTTTGAGGAGCTGGTGCGGCGTCGCTTCGCTGATCAGCTTTTCGATCTGCTGCTCCTCGAGATATTTGATCACCCGCAACGCCCAGTCGGGATCGGGCACGCCGTCGGTGCGGCCGGGCGCCATGCGCGGGCCGGCGACTTCGAGCGAGAAGCTGCCGCTGCCCATGATCACGACCCGCAGCGTCGCCGGCCACGACGCGATCGCGCGGGCGACCGCCTGGCCGAGCGCATAGCAGCGCCGCGCCGGCGGCAGCGGCGGCAGGTGTCCGCTGATGAAGAACGGGATGACAGGGATCGTCATGTCCGGCGTCAGAAAGTGCAGCGGCACAGCGACCGAGTGGTCCACGGAAAAGTGCTGGGTGAGCGCGGCATCGAAGCCGTCCTCGATCACGTTTTGGCGGATGTGCGCCGCGAGATCGACCGCTGACGGGATGGTGTAGATCGGCATCTCGCGCGGCTCGTCGTTCGGCCCGGTAAAGGCCTTGTCGACGCCCACAGCGAAGATCGGCAGGTTGTCGAGGAAGAAAGTATTGAGGTGGTCGGTGTCGAACATGACGATGACGTCTGGACGCGCCGCCGCCAGTTGCTCCTTCTGCGCCGCGAACAGCTTGGCGGTCTCGCAATCGGGGCCGTCGCGTTTGACAAAGAAGGGAAAGACCGGGGTGTGCGGCACGCCGAACCCGGCGACGATCTGTGCCATCGTGGTGAACTCCGTTGGTCCGTTCGCTTTCACGCAGCGCCTGTGCAACACTAATCCGCGTAGCGGCCGACCGCCAGTTGATAAACTTTCGCAGCCCGGGAGCCTCACGTGCCGCGCAAGCCGGTCAAGACACGAGCAGCGAGATCACGCGCCGCCGCCTCGCGGCCGCGGCCGCGATCAAACACGCCGCCGGTGCCGGCGATCCCGCCGGAGCATGACCGTTTCGAATACTCGGCGATCGTCGATCGCCCGCGGCTTGAATGGCCGAACGGTGCTCGCATCGCCGTCTGGGTGATCCCCAATATCGAGCATTTTCTGTTCGATCGGCCGTCGACGCGAATCGCCAATCTGCCGGTCAACCCCGATGTCCTCAACTATTCTTGGCGCGACTACGGCGTGCGCGTCGGCGTCTGGCGGATGATGGAGGTGATGACGAAACACGGCGTAAAGGGCACGGTCGCGCTCAATTCCGACGTCTGCCGGCACTATCCGCGCATCATCGAGGAAGGAAACAAGCTCGGCTGGGAGTGGATGGGGCATGGGAACAACAATTCGACGTTGATCAACGCGCAGTCGGAGGCCGAAGAGAGCGCGCTCATCAGCGACGTCGTCGGCACGATCACGCAATGCGTGGGGAAGGCGCCGCGCGGCTGGCTCAGCCCGGCCTTGAGCGAGACCGTGCGCACCCTCGACATCCTCGCCGAGAACGGCATCGAATACGTCTGCAACTGGGTCAACGACGAGCAGCCCTATCCGATGCGGGTGAAGAAAGGATCGATGATCTCGCTGCCGTACTCCGTGGAGATCAACGACATCCCAGCGCTGCTCGATCTGCATCAAAGCCCGGAATATTTCGGCCGCATGATCCGCGACCAATTCGACGTGCTCTATGAGGATGGCGCCACGACCGGCCGGGTCATGTCGATCTGCCTGCACCCGTTTCTGGTCGGACACCCCCACCGCAGCAAATATTTCGCCGCAGCGCTCGGCCACGTTACGTCGCGCCAGGAGGTCTGGATCACGACCGGCAGCGCGATCGTCGATTGGTACAAGGAGAATTATCTCAGGCGCGTGTGATGCGCGTTGCCGCAAGCGAGGCGGCGAGCCTTCGTTTCGATTTTCCCAGCAGATTGGCTGCGGCGCAACTCAGCTTTTTGTCGCGCGTGTGGTCGCCGCGACCGTGGCGGCGCTGTAGCCGGGCTCGATCCGCACATCGACCACAGCGACTGCGCCGTTCTCGACGGCGGCGACAGCGCCTTGCAGCGCCGGCGCGAGATCGGCGTACCGGCCGATCGGGCCAAAGCCGACGGCGCCTTGCGCGCGTGCGAGCGCGGCGAGGTCGATCTCCGGGTCGGCGATGCGCTGCCCGATCCATTTGTTTTCGACCGGACGGTGGCGCAGGCGCGCCATCCGCTCTTGATGGACCTCGTCGTTGTAGAACGAGCGATTGTTGGCGATGACGAAGAGCAGCGGGATTTTGTAGTGCGTCGCGGTCCAGAGCGCGGTGACGCCCATCAGAAAATCGCCGTCGCCGCAGATGGCGACCGCCAGGCGGCCCGAGTTTTTCAACGCCAGCGCCGCGCCGACGGAAATGCCCGGTCCGCCGCCGACACCGCCGCCGCCGTCGGAGCCGAGGTAGTCGAGCGGGTGGCGGAACGTCCACCAGCGGTCCTCCCAGGAGATCGGCAGATGCGTGAGCGTCGCTGGGCGTTCGCGCAGGACCGCTCGCAGCGCCCGCGCGATGTGCTCGTTGGTGAAGCCGGCGGGCTCGCGATCGCCCACAGGCGTGCGCGGGCGCGGCGTCGTGCGCGGCTTGCCGGCCACGTCAAGGGCCTTGAGCAACTCGGGAACGACGGCATCGGGATCGGCGGAGAGCAAGAGGTCCACTGGCGGCAAAGCCTCATAGTCCATGCTCCAGCCGTTGTGGATGCGGTAGTCGAGCGAGATCTGGATGATTTTCGCGGCGGGGGAGGGGCCGGCGTGCCGCAGCGCGCCGGCGAGATCGACCCAGTCGAGACTCAGGATGACGTCGGCGCCGCGCAGAGCCGGGATGCTGTCGGCTGTGACATCGCGGGGCGCGCCGGCGTGGAGCGGATGATCCGTCGGGAAGGTCGCGCCGATCTTGAGATCGGTCACGACGCTGGCACTTAGCCCCTCGGCGAGTGCGACGCGGGCGTTCCAGGCTTCCTCGCTGCGCGAGGCGCGTCCGGCGAGGATCACGACCTGTCTGGCCGATTGCAGCATCGCCGCCGCCTGGCGCACCAGATCGGCCGGCGCGGCCGTCGCAACCGCCGGCATGTACCGTTTGGCATCGATCGGCGGCAGCTGCTCGGCGAGCTTCGCCTCCTGCATGCCGGCGTCGAGATTGATGTAGACTGGGCCCATCGGCGCCGTGTTGGCGATCCAGGCGCCGCGCAGCAGAGCCTCGCGTGCGGCGCCGGGCGAGGCCGGCTGATCGTCCCATTTGGTGTAGCCGCGCACTAGCGCGCCCTGGTCTTGCGCGGTGTGGATCCAGTCGATCCACGGCCGCCGCTGCACGGCGTCGACAGGACCGGTCGCGCCGAGAACCAGCATCGGCATGCGGTCGCACCAGGCGTTGAACAGGGCCATGGTGGCGTGGAAGAGACCGACATTGGCGTGGACCGCGGCGGCCATCGCCTTGCCGGTGACCTTGGCGTAACCGTGCGCAATGGCGACGGCGCTCTCCTCGTGCAGGCAGAGCAGCATCTGCGGCGCCGAATTGCCGAGGTAGTTGACGAGGCTGTCGTGCAGGCCGCGATAGCTCGCGCCCGGCGTCAGCGCGATGTAGGGGATGTCGAGCACGCGCAGCGTGTCGGCGACAACATCGCTGCCGAACGCCGGTGCGTTCACGCCCGCCGGCGCCGGACGCTCAACCGCGGCAACCGCGGGATCAGCGCTGGCCGGCTCTGCCCTCCCGCCAGCACGCAGGTAATCGGAAGGCGGCATCGGCGGCGCTCCCCGCTCAGGCGACCGGCTGGCCAAGCTCATCGACCTTCACGGCGCGCATGCGCTGGTTGTAGATCTCGATATTGAGTCCGCAGACTTCGTAACGGGCGAGATAGCCCATGAGGAAGCCGTCGACGCCCAGGCGGTAGAGCGCTCCGACATCGCCGGCGATGAGCGCCCGGCGCTCTTCGTCGGTGAGGTCGAGCGGCGCCAGCGCCTTGGCCGGATCGGCCTTCATGGCGGCGCGGAAGGCATGATCGCGCAGGACCTCACGACAAAGGTAGTTCACCGCGAAAATGCTCATGGTCGGCTCCTGTCATTCCGCCGAAGCTACTCGGCTGCCGGCTCCAGTCCGCGCATTCTCGGCTGCCCGGCAAGCTCGGCCCGGTGCGCTTGCGTAGCGGCCACGTCCACCTCGAGACTGTCGTCCTCGATGCGTCCGGTGAACACCACCCCGTAAACGTCACGCGCCTTGCCGAGTGACTCGTAGCCTTCGAGCACGTCGGTCAGCACCCGCAGCGGATCGCGCGTGAGCGGATCGCCGTATCCGCCGCCGCTGCTGTCGCGGCCGCGGAGGCGCTGGTCCTTGCGGATCTGCATGTTGACGAGATTGGGCAACTTGGTGACGCCGCCGTTGTGGTCGATGAGATGGGTCGAGCCGGGCGTTCCGTCGTGCCCGCCGTTGACGCCGCGCGGCGGCGCGAACTGGCCGTCGCAGGGAATAACGACCTGGACCGGATTTTCGAGCGCCGCGTAGGTCACCTCCTGCGCCGGCGCGCCGCGAAAGCGGCCGGCGCCGGCCGAATCCGCCACCACACCCAACGTCTCCACGCGGAAGGGGTGCTTGAGCTCGTCGATCTCGACGCTGTCGCGGTACATCAGCCCGGCGATCACCGGGATAGCGTAGTTGACCCAGCCGTCGGCGGTCGGGCTCGCCGGCCCGCCATTGGTCGACAGCATCATGCGGTTGACGTAGCGGGCGTCGTTGCGCCGGTGGTCCTTGCCGGAAAGCACGGCCATGCCGGCGCCGAGGCCGGTGCCGCCTTCGGCAAGGCCGTGGCCATCACCCAACCTGGCGAACGCCGACTGGGTGATGTTCACCAGGCGCTCGGCGACGTTCGTGGTCGCCGTCGAGCAGCTGTGCGGAAACACCGGCGACGCTACCACGCTGTTCTCGGCATATTTGAACGCGAGCCGGCGAAACGATCCGGCGTTGCGCGGAATATCCTTGTCGAGGCTGTTGAAGATCGCACCGACCACCGCGCTTGTCGCCGCGGCGCGCGAGGTATTGAGCCCGCAGTCAACGCAGGGCGGATTGTCACGCAGATCGACCTCGATCATCGCCCGCTTGGGATCGATGTCGACGATGACCTTGAGCGTGAGCCCGTCGGGCAGGATGCCTTCGAGCGGATCCGACCGGCCGGTATTGACGATCCGCGCCTTCGGCAGTTTGCGGATTGATTCGATGGCGCGCCGCTCCGAGTAGTCGAACCAGTCGGTGATGAAGGCCTTGATCGTCTTTGCTCCGTACTTGCCGCACAGCTCTTTGAGCCGGCGCTCGGCCACGCGCGCCGAGCCGAGCGCAGCGAGGGCGTCGCCGTACCATTGCTCGGGGACGCGGATGCGCGCGCGGCACATGCGGATGACGTCGGGCTCGTTGCGGTACTTGCGCTGGATGCGCACGCCCGGGAACACCAGCGCCCCTTCCTCGTAGACGTCGAGCGCCTTGGCGAAGTAGCTCGACGGAATGCTGTTGCCGATGTCCGCCATGTGACACTTGGCAACAGTGGTGAACAGGTGCTCGCCGCCGATGAACACCGGCACCAGGAAGGTGTGGTCGGCCGGGTGGGTGTTGCCGCCGTAAGGGTCGTTGTCGAGATATGCATCGCCCTCGCGGATGTCGCCCACGTGATAGCGGCACATGTTCTCGCCCTGCAGGTGGGCGCCGAAGATGTGCACCGGCAGGCCTTCGGCAGATGCGAGCAGATGATTGTCGCCGGTGAGAATGCAGCAGGAGAAATCGCGGGCGCTGGAAATGACCGCGGAGCGCGCCGCGCGCAACAGCGTATTGGTCATCTCGCGCACGACGCCGTCGAGCCGATTGGCGATCACGGTCATGACCACGGGGTCGAGCGCGTCGGAGCGCGGCTTGCGTCTGGCCTTGGGCATCGGGCGCCTCGCTATGATCTCAAAATGTAATGACCGGACGGGCTGACCGAGGCGCTCATCTTCGGGTAGACGACGATCGTCGTGGTCGGCTCTTCGATGATCGCTGGACCGGCGATGACAGCGCCGGGCGCAAGCTCGCTGCCGCGGAACACCGGTGTCTTGCGCAAGTCCTCGGGTCCGAAATAGGCGGCGCGCCGCGACGACGGCTTCGGCTTCCGCTGCGCGACCCGCTTGCGCACCGGCCTTGCGGGCTTCGACAGCCGGATCGCGATGCGGCCGCGCCAGTTGACGCACTCGACCTCGCTCTGCTCGTCGCGCACGGCGTACACCCGGTCGTGGACGGTGTGAAACGCCTCGACCAGCGCCGCCACGTCCTTGCGGGTGCGGAAGCGTGCGACCGGGAGCGGCGTATCGAGCTCCCAGACCTGCGATTTGTAGCGCGCCTCGACCAGATATTCCTTGTGGACATTGGCCCGGGCGGCGCCGTGCAGGTTCGCGCGAAATTGCTCGAGCGCCGCATCGATCTCGGCAAGCGCGGCGTTGACGCCGTCGAGGTCGAAGCTGCCGGACATCGTCACCCGGCTGCGGGTCTGCTCGAACACGATGTCGGAATACTGCATGCCGCAGGCCGACATCGCGCTCGCGGTCTTCGGCAGGATCGTGGTCGAGCAACCGAGCTCGCGGGCGATCGGCAGGATATTGAGCCCGGCGGCGCCGCCGCCGGCGACGATTACGCTCTCGCGCGGATTGACGCCTTCGCTCACGGTGATCTCGTGGATCGCCTTGATCATGAGCTCGTTGGCGATGGTGATGATCGCGAAGGCGGTGGCTGGCACGCTGCGCCCGATCGCCCCGGCAAGCTTTTCGACGACACGGTGGGCGGCACCGGTATCGAGCTTCATCCGTCCGCCGTTGAAGTAATCGGGGTCGAACCAGCCCAGCACCACGCAGGCGTCGGTCACGGTCGGCTGATCGCCGCCGGCCCCGTAGCACGCCGGGCCCGGCACCGCGCCCGCGCTCTGCGGGCCGACGCGCAACAGGCCGCCAGCATCGATCCAGGCGATCGAGCCGCCGCCGGCGCCGATGCTGCGCACGTCGACCGAGGACATTGCCACCATGTGGCCGAGCCAGCGCCGGCCGAGCCAGCTGTCGCGGGTGTAGACCAGGTCGCCGTCGCGAACGAGGCCGACATCGAAGGTCGTGCCGCCGGTGTCGCAGACGATAGCGTCGCGGCCGAGGTCCTCGATGGTGACGTAGGCCTTGCCGGCGACCGGCGCCATCGCCGGTCCGGACTTGAGCATGGTCACCGGGCGGCCGGCAACCTCGGTGACGTGCTGGCAGCCGCCGCCCGAAGTGCCGATGAGGAGCTCGCCGGAAAAGCCGGCGGCACGCAGATCGGCCTCCATCTCGCGCAGATGCCGTTGCATCAGCGGCTTGAGCGACGCATCGATCGCGGTCGTCGAGGCGCGGCGGTATTCGCGCACGATGGGAACGAGTTCATGGGAGAGCGTGTAGGGAATGCCCGGCAGCTCCTGTTCGATGAGCTTTGCGATCTCCTTTTCATGGCTGCCGTTGGCGATCGACCACAGCAGGCAGACCGCGACCGCCTCGAAATGGCGCTGGGCGAGGATGCGCACGACCTCGCGTGCCTGGTTCTGATCAAGCGGGCGCACGACGTTGCCCTGGGCGTCGACGCGCTCGTCGATCTCGAAAGTGTAGCGCCGCGGGATGTAAGGCGGCGGATAGTCGTAGCTGTAATCGTGCGGGTCGTACTTGCCGCCCTCCTTGAGCACCAGAATGTCGCGGAATCCCAGCGTTGTGAGGAACGCGGTCTTCGCCGTCGACTTGGTGACGACCGCGTTTGTCGCCCGCGTCGTGCCGTAGATCAGCATGTCGGTCTTGCTGAGCAGCGCTTTCCCGGACAGCCCAAGCTCCTGCGCCGCCACCTCGATCGCGGTCCGCATGCCGGCGAAAATCCGCTCCGGGGTCGTCAGCGCCTTGCCGATAGCCCGGATACCGTGCGCATCCGCAATGACCACGTCCGTGAACGTGCCGCCGGTATCGACGGAAATGCGAAATCCCATAAGAGCTCGATCTCTCTCTTTACCCGATCGTCAATGACACGATGGAAATTGTTCGCCCGCCTTGCGACCAAACTCGCCGATCTTGAACACGCGCGACGCGCCTTCCGCCGGAATACAGTCACTGTGCAATGCAGGCGGCGATGCTTCAAGCGCAAACTTTTCGCAGATTCCGGCGTGAACCAACACGCACACCTTCAGCGCGGCCGCTCGATGGCTCTTGCGATCTCGCCCGCCATGTCGGCGATCGCCGCGTCCCGTCCCGGCGCGCCGATCAGCATCAGGCCCAACGGCAAACCGTGTGCGCCGATCCCCACTGGAATGGAGACGATCGGCCCGCCGAGCGCGGTAAACGGCACGATGAAGCGTGGGTCGCCGGTCTTCATGCCGGCCGGCGCTGCGTCCGGAGCGGTTGGAAAGATCAGCGCTTGAAATTCGGCGGTCGCCGCCCGGAAGCGTTCGCGGGCGGCGTCGAGCGCGCGGCAGGCATCGACGTAGGATTGATCGCCGATCATGCGGCCGCGGCCGACGGCTTCGCGCAACCCGGCACTCGCCTCGGCGGCGTGTTCGAGGCTGGGATGCGCCCGCGCGACCTCGTACTCGATCATGGTCTTGTGCCATCCGACGATGTCGGCGAACGGCACCGGTGACACGCATTGATTGACGCGAACGCCGGAGCCTCTGAGCTTGTCCGCAGCCTCGCGGAGCGTATCTGCGACTGCGGCGCTCGCGGCTGAGAGGATCAGATCGTCGATGAAGCCGACGGTGGGCGGCGAGGGCGTGGAAAGACGCGGCCGATCGCACAGATACGCCGGCATGAGCACGCGCGCGGCCGCGACCGCATCGGCGACGCGATGGCCGAAGACGCCGACCGTATCGAAGCTTGGCGCAAACGGCACGACGCCGAATCTCGACCACGCCCGCGTACTCGGCTTGAAGGCGGCGATCCCGCAATAGGCGGCCGGTCGATTGACCGACCCGGCGGTCTGCGTGCCGAGGCTCAGGGGAACCATGCCCGCGGCCACGACCGCCGCCGGTCCGGCGCTCGAGCCGCCCGGCGTGTGCCCGACGTTGTGCGGATTGCGCGTGGGTGGCGGGCCGTCGAAATAGGCGAACTCGGTGGTGTGCGCCTTGCCGAGGATGACCGCGCCCGCGGTCCGCAGCAGCGTGACGACGTAAGCATCGATCGTGCTCGGCGGAATGTGCGCGCGCGTTGCGCTGCCGGCCCGGGTCGGAAGGCCAGCGACGTCGATCACGTCCTTGACCGCGACCGGAACGCCGTGAAGCGGACCGCGCAGCCGGCCGGCCTCAGCCTCCCGCCGCAAGGATTGCGCCTGCGCGAGCGCGCGCTCCGGATCGAGCAGGCACCAGCCGCGCACCTCCTTTTCGACCGCTTCGATGCGGCGCAGAGCGGATTCCAGCAAGCCGACCGGGTCGATCCGCCGGTCGGCAATGGCGCGCCCGATCTCTTCGATCGAGCCTGGATCCGCAACGAGACGGCCTGCTGACACCCCGAGCCTCCGCGCCGATGGTAAGTCGCGGCGCGCGACGCGGCAACATCGTCCAACGACGGCGGCGGCGCGTGGGCGTCCGCGGCGCGGTTTCGCCAAAGCGGCGCGGTTACTCGCTCGGAGATCGCAAACGCGCGAGCGCGGCGTGCGGCCAACAGGACATCAAGCCGTCGAGCTGCGGCGCTGCCGGCGCCAGAATTTCTCCGTGTACGCTTCCGTATCGCGTGAAAACGTTCCTGCGTCCACGACCCTCATGGCCATCAGCATCGCGGCCACCGGTGTTGGCGCGTCGAGCGTGGTGACGAACTGCTCCAGATTCTTGCGGCCGACCGCCCGTAACGGCTTCCCGTTCGCCCGCCAGATGCGGGCTCGCCATCGCCCAGGCTTGTGCTCAAGCGATTTTATCACGAACTGCTTGTACTCCATGGATACCCCCCACGAGTTTTCCCCTAGCGTCGAAATCGAAGCCGATGACCAGTCGAGGCGACTAGCGAGCAGATTTGAGAGATTTGTTGCATCCGCCCCCGCGGATGCGCGCAGTTGTACCGGCTTGGCGCAACCGCCCGCAGGAAGTTGCACCAGACAACAACAATTACAGCGAGTGTGCGGAGATCAACGCTTGCCGGTAGGCTGCATTGATCCTTTTGGTTTCTGTTTCGGCGAGAATCTTGAATGCGGCAGACATCCCGTGCACCCGGTCGGGATGGTTCTGCTTGACCAGCGCTTTGTAGGCCTCCTTTACCTCCTCCATGGTTGCTGATGGTGAAAGGCCCAGAACGGCGGACCAGTTCGGGTCGTCACCGTTCGTGCCTGCATTTGCCTCGTGCGCGGCGTCTCCGAATTGCGGTTCTTCGATCGCCTCGTTCGGATCGGAGTTAGCGAGCTCCTTCAACGCGCGGAATTCCAGCCAGCACTCCTGGCGCAGGCTCGCCCGCCGCACGAGATAGAATGCCGGCGCCGCCAGCGCCGCCAGAAAGGTCGCCACCGCGTTGGCATAAAACAGGCGCTCGTCGAGCGGATACCAGAGAATGCTGTGCGTCCGCGACAATTCATCGGCCCACGCCGGCTGCACCGAAATGTGGAATGCCGCGATCAGGAAAGCGAGAACGACGAGGTGGGTCGCCAGCGCGGCGTTGACGGCGGATTGAGAACTTACGGTATGGATCCAGGCGCGTAGACGCTGGAACGGTCGGCGCTTGAGCTGGCGGATGGTAGTCCGCAGATAGCGCCGGTGCGCTTCGAGACCTTCGAACTCGTCGACGTGGTGCGGGCGGATGTGCGCCTTGCGACGGAGCAGGGCTTGCCAGAAGTCTTTCGCAGGCTCGCCGCTGTCCTTGATCTCCTCGAGGCGGCGGCAAACCCGCTGGTGCAGCAGTACCGCCCGGTCCAGTTCGACCGTCTCGAATGGGCGGAATGAGAGCCGCGGCCGAGCGCATCGGGCCGTCAAAGACTGGCGGACAACGCCGAATACGAGTGCCGGAAGCACCGGCCACAACGCGAGCAAAACCGCGTTGGCCAAGGCAAGCGACAGCTCCTCCCCCACACCTGGCTCAAGCATAGCACGCGACGCCCACTAAACTGTACTGGGACTATGATCGCCGCGGGCGCCCCAAGATCGCCCCTCACGTTTTAAATGTTAGAGCTGGTTCCTGTCGGAATGCGGGCAACAGACCGCCAGAAAATGGGCAATAACTAGATCAGCCCTGCGAGCGTCTGGGCGTGCGTGTACACGACGATGGGCGCGACAGAAAGTTGCGGCGCCGCCGAGTCTGTCACGCCTCGCCGCAGGTCTCGAACATGACGGCATCCATGGCCTCGCGCGCCGATTTGCCCGCCCAGATCACGAACTGGAACGCCGGGTAGTAGCGTTCGCAGGTGTCGAGCGCGCTACCGAACATCGCCTCGCACTGCAGGCCGGACAGGCCGCCGCCGCCGACCAGCAACAGGGCATGGCGAAACATGACCATGCCGCTCTGCATCCAGACGTCGAAATGCCCGATCCACAACTGCTCGTTGATCGTGACGATGAGCTGCTGCACCTCGGGGGAGCGCGGCTCCGGCACCTTCATCTCGAACGCGCAGGCGAGGTGGAGCACCTCGATCTCGTTCATCCAGGTGAACGAGATCTGATAGTCGGTAAGCTTTCCGCTCACGACCAGCGCTATCTCGTCCTGCACCGCGCGCTCGAACGGCAACTCGTTGTCGGTCGCCATGCGCTCGACCACTTCAATTGGGCTGTTCCAATGTTCACCCGCACCTTCGATGAGCGACATGCTGGCTCCTTTCCCGGTCTCCTCGAAGTCCAGGGTTCATTGCGTGGCCATTCGTAGCAGTGCGCGTTTGGCTTCGGACGATCCCAGTTCCACGGCCCGCCGATACCAGGCGCGCGCCGAGGCGTCGTCTGCGACGACGCCGACGGCATTGCGTATGGCGACGGAGCGCTGATCGAAGGTGGTGGCGAGGGCCAGCGCCGCCTCCGCGTCGCCCCTGTCCGCCAGGACCTGGAACGCACGCCGGGCGTCAGTGACATCTCCGGCCTTCAACAAGTCCCGGCCGCGCTGGAGCAAAAGCGCGACCTGCTCGCCGTTCAGCGGTTCGGTACTTGGCGCAGTTGAATCACCTGGAATGGTTGAGTTCGTCCGATCCTGTCGCGGCCCGCGGACGGCAACGGCGGTACCACCGTTCGCGGCTCCAGGCGCCGGTGCGACGACAAGATTGTTGCTGGCGTTTTTGCGCGAATGACCGTCCGACGGAAAGGTCAGCACGATGGTGAGAGCAAAGGTTGCCATAGCCGCCATGCCGACGACGAGCGAAATCCGGGCGAAGAGGGGAGGCGCCGCCGGATATGACGTGCGCATCGGCGGCTCGGGCCGTGTTTCCGGATCGGGCCGGAGACAATGCTGCAATCGGCCGTGGGCGGCCGCCCCGCTGTCGATCGGGCCCTCTTCGATCGAAAACCCGGGCCAATCGGCGGCCTGGTCCGAAGATGGTGGCAAACCCGGCGTGTGCAAGGCCGTCACCAAGAAAATGAGCTCCGGCACGTCGGGCGTCCAACTCCCGACGCCATGCTCGGCCTCAACGGCTTCGACTGTGCCGGGTGGAGAACTCCCGACGTCGCTCCGGACGTCGTGTTCGGCCTCGATGGCTTCGACCATGTCGGATGCCGAACTCCCGACGTCGTGTTCGGCCTCGACGGTTGCGACCGTACCGAGTGTTGAGCTGCGGGTGCCGCGTTCCGCCTCGATGGCTTCGACCGAGGCGATGGCCGCCGCGATCCGGTCGAGCTTGGCCCGCCACCTCGCTTCGGCCGTTGCGGTCTGTGTGCGCGCGCGTCGCGGCGCGTAAAGGGCGAGGCCTTCCAGTTTGCAGTGTCGCGGATTTGGAGTACTCATACTCTGCTCCTCCACGTTCGACATGATCGGGTTCATTCAGCCTTAGTGGCGTCTTCTCTCCTCCGTTGGACGCGCTCGCGCGCCATGTTTGTCGGTAGGCAGCTCTATGCTGCCCGCGTTTCCGTCCTGTGTGTTGGCAATGGGCTCGACGAAGTAATCGGTCGATCGCGGCGCTCAGCGGGCGCTGATGTCCGCGTTGGCACTACCAATGGCGACGTTTGCAAGCGAATGGGACAGCCGCGTGATACAAGAATGATCATTGTGCGGCGAGCTTATCTGCCGTGCGATGGGCGGCCTCAACGATTGAGTGACGTTCCGCAGGATCAAAGTATAGAGTCTTATTGAAGGGGCGAAAACTGCCGAATGCGGCGCGCGCCGCCCGCAGCATCGCGTCACGCCAATGGCCGCCAAACAGTCCTCATTTCACCATGTCATGATCGTTTCTGCGCCGTACTTGTCCGTTTGCATTTGCGGCGTGTTGCGTTGATTTGGAGAAAGTCGCCATGGACAGCATTCAGGATCATCGAAAAGCTGAGGATCATCGAAAGTACGCCCGAGGAATGCGTGACGATGGCGCTGTCGGTACAGGATGACGACAAGGCCCTGTGGCTCACCTTGGCGCAATCGTGGGTGCGATTGGCGGAGCAGGTCGCGTACGTCGAAAGCAATCCGAAGCGCCGGAGAAAGACGCTGCGGATGAAGCTGATCGAGTTTCGCGGCGGCGCGAGCCAGCCGGACGAGGATCAGCGCCACCTCTAGAACAGGTTTCACCGAGATCGACCCGGCTACCTCTCGCCCGGGTGTCCCGCGCAAGCAGGAGCCTTAGTCATTCCGGGGCCAAGCGAAGCGAGGAGCCCGGAATCCATAACCACGATCCGCGAATATGGATTGCGGGCTCGCGGCTTGCGGCCGCGTCCCGGAATTACGACGGATCGTCGGGCTTTCCTGAGTTCACCTTCCCGCCTACGCGGGAATGGCGGAAGGTGAGAATCTCAGACACGAAGCTTCCGCCGATACACGTCACCCGCCGGAGCCCGAGAGCACCTCGCCGAACAGCTGCCAGGTGTTGCCGTCGAATCTCTCCAACTGCATCTGCTTGATCGGGGCAAAGTCGTTGGCGCTGGTCGAGATGGTGATGCCGGGCAAAAGCATCGGCAGCTTCAGACCGTGGATGCTCGCCGCCTGCTTCATCACATTCTCGCGGGTCAGATTGTCACCGCACGCCTCGAGCACGGCGACCATGGCCTGCGTCGCCGTGTAGCCGTACACGGTCAAGCTGTCGGCGACATTGCCCAGGGTGTTGTACTTTTTCATCCAGGCTCGCCATTCCCTGTATTCGATCGTCTCCTGCCATTGCGGATCGGTGGGATCCTTGAGGAAGGTCTCGGAGATGATGCCGACGGCTTTCTCGGGACCCGCCGGCCGCATCACCGTCCCGACTGAATTCGCCGCTCGCGTCAGGAGGTGTGTCGGCTTCCAGCCGATGGCGAAGATTTTGCGGATCGCCTGGGCGGCGAATTTGGGGAGCGCCGCCGTCAGCAGGACGTTGGCGCCGCTCCCATGCAGCGACACGATTTGTGAATCGACCGTCGCGTCGCTGGTCTCGTAGCTCTGGGTGGCGACGATCATCCTCTCGGCCGTGTCGCCGAGCCCCGCGCGCAGACCGGAGAGGTAGTCCATGCCGAAATCGTCGTTCTGATAGAGCAGCGCGATCTTGGCGTCGGGGACGCTCTTGAGGATGTAGCGGGCCCAGATGCGCGCCTCGATCCGGTCGCTGGGCGGCCAGCCGATGGTCCACGGATAGTGCTGCGGATCATTCCACTTGTTGGCACCGGTTGCGATGAACAGGTGCGGCACCTTGGCATCGTTCACATAGCGCTGGATCGCCGTGTTCGGCGGGGTGCCGAACGTATTGAACAGCAGGAGGACCTGGTCCTGCTCGACGAGCCTGCGCACCTGCTCGACGGTCTTCGGCGGGCTGTACCCATCGTCGCGGGTGATGAAGTTGATCTTGCGGCCGTTGATGCCGCCCCGTTCGTTGATCATGGCAAAATAGGCGGCGTCCGACTGCCCGATGGTGCCGTAGCTCGAAGCCGGACCGCTGTACGGCATCGTGTTGCCGATCTTGATTTCGGTATCGCTGACGCCGGGTCCGTATTGGCCGGCGGCAAACGCCAGCCCGGCTTTGAGAACAAAGCATCCCGCCGCGAGGCCGGCGAAGATCATTCGGTGGAATGTCATGGTGGTCCGCCCGTTCCGATCCTGCGGGAACAAGAGGCGCGGATAGTAGGCGCGTTCCGAGTTCGCCGGAAGTCTACGTATCGGCCGGAGATCAAAGCGCGTGGCGCTGCACGACGGAAGCGGCGCCGGAGCGTTGTCCATCGTCCGCTTGGCCTTCGCATTCCCGGGTGTAGACTGGCGCCCCGACCACGCGGCAACTCGGTGAGGCGCGTGGCGTTCACCAATTTGCGGGCGCCGCAAAAGGCCACGAAGCTCGCCGCTGGCAGCCCCATCAGAGCAGGAGCAGCGACATGATCCCCCGGAAGAAATTGCCCGCGAGTCTCGCCGCCATTGCCGTGGCGGTCGTCTCTGTGGCCGCCCCGGCTCCCCTGAGCGCTCAGCAGCGCGATGCGATCCGCATCGGCGATGCCGACCTGGGCGGCGTGGTCAGCGGCGCCCAGGGACCGGAAGCCGGCGTGTGGGTGATCGCGGAAACGACCGACCTGCCCACGAAATTCGCGAAGATCGTCGTCACTGACGATCAGGGCCGCTATGTGATGCCCGATCTGCCAAAGGCAAACTACAATGTCTGGGTCCGCGGCTACGGCCTCGTCGACTCCCCGAAGATGCAGGCGGCGCCGGGCAAGATGCTCGATCTGACTGCGGTGGCCGCCCCGAGTACCACGGCGGCGGCGCAGTATTACCCGGCGATCTACTGGTATTCGATGCTCAAGGTCCCTGGCGAAAGTGCGTTTTCGGGGCAGCAACGAGACAAGAGCATGCCGGCCAATCTCACCGCGCAAGCGCAGTGGGTCAACATCATCAAGTCCACCGGCTGCCTGTCTTGTCACGCGCTCGGAACGATCGGGACCCGCACCATCCCCAAGGAGCTGGGCGAATTCCGCACCTCCGCGGAGGCCTGGGAGCGCCGCATCCAGTCCGGGCAGGCTTTGACGCAGATGACCACCGTGATCGGCCGGCTTGATGTGCCGCTCGCGTTCAAACTGTTCGGCGACTGGACCGACCGGATCGCGGCCGGTGAACTCCCGTTCGCGCAGCCGACGCGCCCGCAAGGCATCGAGCGCAATGTCGTCCTCACCCTGTGGGATTGGAGCCGGCCCACCGCCTATCTCCACGACGAGATCGCGACCGACCGGCGCAAACCCTCGGTCAACGCCAACGGCAAGCTCTACGGGACCACGGAGGAGAGCACGGATTTCATCCCGATCCTGGACCCGGAGCACAACACCGCCACGGAAGTGAAACACCCGGTCCGCGATCCCAATACGCCGTCCTCGAAGGACGCTCCGATGGGCCCGTCGCCGTACTGGGGCGAGGAGCCGATCTGGGACGCGCAGACCAGCAACCACAACCCGATGATGGACGAGAAGGGCCGCGTCTGGATCACCGCGCGAGTCCGTCCGCCGGCAAACCCCGACTTCTGCAAGAAAGGATCGGACCATCCCTCCGCCAAGGTATTCCCGCTCGCGGAATCAAACCGCCATCTTTCGATGTTAGATCCGGCGACCGGCAAGTTCACCTTGATCAGCACGTGCTTCCCGACCCATCACTTGGCTTTCGCCGAGGATGCGCACAACACCCTGTGGACCAGCACCGGCGTGGTGGGCCCGGGCGCCGTCGGCTGGCTCGATCGAAAGATGTTCGAAGAGACCGGCGACGAGCAGAAATCGCAGGGCTGGACGCCGCTCATTCTCGACACCAACGGCAACGGCAAGCGCGACGACTATGTCGAGCCAGGCCAGCCAGTCGACCCGACCAAGGACAAGCGCGTCGCGCTGAGCCTCTACTCGGTCGCCGTGAACCCGCTCGACGGCTCGGTGTGGGGGACCGCGCTCGGGTACCCCGGCGCAGTGGTCCGGGTCGATCCCGGCGCCGATCCGACGTACACTGCGCTCGCTGAAGTGTATGAGCCGCCGTTTCCCGGCTACGGCCCGCGCGGCGGCGACATCGACCGCAACGGCGTGTTCTGGGCGTCGCTCGCCAGCGGACATCTCGCGAGCTTCGACCGCAGCAAGTGCAAGACCCTCAACGGGCCGACCGCGACCGGCAAGCATTGCCCGGAGGGGTGGACGCTCCATTCCTTCCCGGGGCCGCAGTTCCGGGACGTCGCCGATTCCGGGAGCGTCGAGGCCAGCTACTATACGTGGGTCGACCAGTTCGACACGTTCGGCCTCGGTAGGAACGTGCCGATCGCCACCGGCAACCTCAACGATGCGTTGCTGGCGTTGGTCGACGACAAGTTCCTGGTCTTTCGCGTGCCTTATCCGATCGGCTATTTCACCAAATGGATGGATGGGCGCATCGACGATCCCAACGCCGGCTGGAAAGGAAAATCGCTGTGGTCGACGTATTCGACGCGAACGATGTTCCACCTCGAGACCGGCAAGGGAACGTTACCGAAGGTCGTGAGATTTCAGCTTCGTCCCGATCCGCTGGCACGATGAGGCAAACCCAGCAGCGCAGAGCTTGAATTGTAGCGCCTCTTTCTAAGATGCATCCTAGTCTTCGGCCTGCCGGTGAGGAAGCAGCCGGCGCCGGCCGGACAACGCGCACGAACGGGGGGAGCGACACACCCGCCGCGCCATGATTTCACGCCCGGAGCGTGATCTCGCAAACGAGTCCCTCCACGCGCCAGTCAAAATGCGTCTGGCCCTTCAGTTGTTTGATCATTTCTTCGACGACGCGCCTGCCAAAGCCGCGGCGCGTCGGTGGTTGCACGGCGGGACCACCCAGTTCGGTCCAGCGCAGGATCAGTCGCCCGTCCGCCTCGTGCGCCCATTGCAGGTCGATCTGCCCCGTGGGCGCGGACAACGCTCCATATTTGGCGGCATTGGTCGCCAGTTCGTGCAAGGTCACGGCGATGGCTTGAGCCGCGTCCGGCTCCAACAGGACCTGCGCGCCTTTTATGCGCACGCGCGCTTCGTCCTTCTGCGAATACGGAGCAAGTTCGTGCATTGCAACGGTCGATAGCTCGGCGCCGATCCAACGCGTCTCCGCAAAGAGCGAGTGGACATTCGCGAGCGCCTGGATCCGTCCTTCAATGGCCTTTTTCAGAGCCGCGACCGTGTCGGCCTGGGAAAGATTGACGGTCGCCTGAACGGTCGCCAGCAGGTTCTTGCTGCGGTGCTCCGCTTCGCGAGCAAGCGTCGCGATTTGTTCCTGACTTCGCTTCTGCGCGGTAATGTCCCTGGCAATCTTCGACGCGCCGACGATCCTGCCTTCGGCATTCTTGACGGGAGAAACGGTCAGTGAAACGACGATCAAGCAGCCGTTCTTGCGTCGACGGATGGTCTCGAAATGATCGATGCGCTCGCCGCGTCTGATGCGCGTAAGAATGTTGCGCTCCTCGTCTTGCCGATCCTCCGGAATGACGATCGTGATGGGCTGGCCAATCGCTTCTTCGGCGGTGTAGCCGAACACACGCTCCGCACCGGTGTTCCAGCTCTCGATTATTCCATCGAGGTTCTTGCTGACAATGGCATCGTCACTGGACTCGACGATGGACGCCAGCGAACGCAATCGTTGGTCGCTTTCGCGCAGCGCGGCTTCGATCTGCTTGCGCTCGGTAATATCGATTCCGGTCGGATGCAGGAACACGACCGCTCCCGACTGATCGCGAATGGGGTACATGGCAAAATCCACGGTCCGCTCGCTGCCGTCGGCCAGCCAGTATCGAAGCTCTTCGCGGAAAACGAAACCCGACGCGGCTTGATCCTTGGCGAAGCGAATCCTGGCTTTCATCTCCTGCGAACCCCGCCACCAGGGCGTTTCCCAGAATGGCTGGTCAAGGACCTGTTCTCTCGTGTACCCGCACCACTCCACGGCCAGGTTGTTCACTTCCCGCAAGCAGCCTTGCAGGTCCAGGATGCCGGCAAAAAGGCCGGACTGGTTGAAGAGTGCCTCGAACTTGGCGGCGGTCGCCAGATGATCCCGCAGCAGCGTTGCTTGCCGGGCGCCGAGCGCTCTGACCTCCGTGACATCACGGTTGACCTCGAGCACGGTGTCGGCGCCGAGCAACTGCATCCGGCTGTCGACAACGACTTCATTGCCATCCTTGCGGACATGGCGCAGTTCGCCGGACCAGTAACGCTCGCTGCGCAGCTGCGATTGCAGCTCGGCAAAGTCGATGGGGAATTTGGTTTGCAGCAGAGAGTGGCTGCTGCGTCCGACCGCCTCTTGCGGTGAGAACCCGTAAAGTCGCTCGGCTCCCGCGTTCCAGAACTCGATCGCTCCGTGCAGACGCCACATCAGCATCGGTTCGTACGACAATGTAAGCAGATTGGCCAAGCGCTCCGCACGTTCGGAGGCCGCCTGTGTCTCCGCAAACTCGCTGCCCATCTGCAACTCGACTTTGCCGTGCACGCTAAGCCGTCAGCGACGACGCCTGAGAGACGTTCGCCG
>Ga0210409_10001373_pt1 | contig 32205 bp, 27 predicted proteins | sample IncBWH17MmetaG_FD_161649 | JGI IMG/M metagenome (GOLD analysis project Ga0210409, IMG submission 161649) | Forest soil microbial communities from Barre Woods Harvard Forest LTER site, Petersham, Massachusetts, United States - Inc-BW-H-17-M | ecosystem: Environmental > Terrestrial > Soil >...
CGGCACCATCACCATTCAATACATGCCCAAGAAAGACTGCATCGAATTGAAGGCCCTGAAAATGTACCTCCTCGCCTACCGCAGCCTCGGCATCTTCTACGAAAACGCCGTCAACAAAATCCTGCGCGACATCGTCGCCGCCATCCACCCCGAATGGTGCGTGGTCCGCGGCGAATTCACCCCCCGCGGCGGACTCTCCACCTCCGTCTTCGCCCGCTGGCCGGCGATTCGACGCAAGAGTGGCGCGAGGTAAAGAGGTAAGGAGGTAACGAAGTAAGGAATCGCAGGTGCGTTGAGGTTGGCGGGTTCGAAGGTTGGAATGTTGGGAAGGGGGGTACACCCCCCCATTACATGGATGAATGTCAAAACAAAGGGGATAGAAAATGTGCAATTCGTAAGTGGTTGAAAACAAAGTAGTGACTGGAATTTGGTGGCTGGAGAAATAATGATGGACACCCCCACCCCCGTGTTTTTTGTAAGTGTTGCATCTAAAGGAGTTAGATTCTCCGTAAGTCTTTTGTTTGCAACACTTGCGGGGTGGTCCGTAAGTGTTGCTGGTAAAGGACTTAGGGGGGCGAGGTGTTGGCGAGAAAGTAACGGTCGTGGATGGGAAGAGTTTGAGGGAGTTTGAACATCGTTTTCATGTTGGCATGTTGGAAAGTTAGGAGGCTGGGAAGAGCGGGACGAAATGGTGGCTAGGTGCGGGTGAGAGACGGGCGGGCGGAGATGGGATTCGATATACACGGGAGAAGATAGCATGCGAGGGGCGCGGGGCTAAGTGTTTTACAGGGAATGGGGAGAATTGAGGATTGGATGGTCGCAGAGGAGGGGTTAACGGTATCCACGAGATAAGACAAAGCGAAGAATGGCCCACCCTTCATAAAAACCATGAAGGGCTAGGCCACCCCAGAAATAAAGATCAAAGATAAAGTCAAAATCGTCCCGCGCGTTAAGGGTGATCCACCCGCCCAGGTTCCAACACCGAACCTGGGGCACCCTCCGTGTTGGTTTGATTTGTGATCTTGCGAAAGCTGCCTCGTTCGATCGAAGGGGTTTGAAGGATTTCAGATTCGTGTCCCGGGCCACGCGTCGACTTACTTCCGAGAAACGCCTTTGGGTGGCGCGTGGAAAAGGGAAACTAGAAACCAGAAGGCAGAAAGTAGAAATTAGAAAAGCGAAGAGAAGAGAGATTTCTCTCTGCGCAGGCCGACGCATTCGCAGGAGCGAATGCGGAAGAAAAAATCGGCCTGCTCCGTTCGAAATGACGGGCCTGGGAAGGGCGAAAAGAACGGAAAGCGAAGAGGGCACGATGTTCCGGCTGCTGCCCGGAATCTTCGATATCGTGGCCCTACGTGCGCTCGGCTACATACCGCGGAAAATGATTACGCCGAAAATGTCGGACCAGGCGTGGGCGATCATGCCGGGGCGCAGGCTGTTGCGCCAGAGGGCGAGCAGGCCGAACAGGACTCCGAAAAGAGCGATTCTGGCGGCCACGCCCGGGCCTTCGTAAAGATGGCCGACGCCGAAGACAATGGCCTGGAAAAGGACGGCCAAGGCGCTGCTGCCGACGATAGCCTGAAATTGCTTCTGGAGATAGCCGCGAAAGGCGAGTTCCTCGCAAAATCCGGCGGAAAGGGCGAGAGGGATCCATGCGAGACTCTCCAGAATCCCTTGAGGGAGAAGACCTCGAGCGGCATTCGTTCCGCCGCCGAGGAGATGGGAATTCTGCAAGCCGATCCACAAAGCCCAGAGCGCTGCGCCCAAGGCAAAGTCCTTCAAGACGTCCACTGGAGTGGCCCATCGGCCGCCGACGAGAGCGCGCAAACGGACTCCGCGCTTGTGCACGCCCTTGCGGACAAAGAGCACCAGGAGCCATTCGGAGATGACCACGGAAATGTACCCTGGCACGGGGCTTCTGCCTGGGGCGATGGGCTGCGGGTGCTGCTTTGCGGCGTGCTGAAAGAAACCACCGGCGACGGATAGCCCTAAGAAAATGGCAATGAACACTACGGTGTGCCATGCCGGGGCGATGAGCGGGCGGCTGGATGGGGGAGACGTGAGGCTCGCGGGTGCGGCCATGGTGCTCCATTCTACTGGATTGGTGAGCGGTGCAGGGCCTCGGACGGTTCTTGAGGCGGCAGGCGGGCTCGCCGGGAGCATTCGAGTTGGAATATTGGCGGGGGAGAAGCCGTCTTAGCTTTGGCGGGGGCCTGTGGACAGATGGTGCGTTGCAAGAGATAATTCTAATTCGGCGCAAACGGTTATGGGGGCGCCTAGATCCGAGGAGGGAGAATGAGCATTTCTCCAAACGTACCGACGCCGCAGGAATCCTACAACTACGAATCCACGGGAACGCCGAGGTGGATCGCGGCGCTGTTTGGCGTGGTGATCGCGCTGCTGGTGGTGCTGGGCATCGCGGGGTATACGACGCAGACGCGGCTGAGCCAGGACCTGAGCAAGCAGCAGGACCAGAACAAGATCCTGACGGCGCAACTGGATCAGGCGAATTCGCGCATCGCGGATTTGAAGAGCCAGATGGAAATCACCACGCAGCGCGTGGGCTTGACGCAGTCCGAGCTGGCGCAGGCCAAGAGCCGCGCGGAATCCATCCGCAAGGAACAGCAATCGTCGGACGAGAAGCTAACGGCGCAACTCAGCCAAGCACAGAAAGAGAATGAAGAAAAAATCGGCGCGGTAGCCACGGAAGTGGGCGGCGCGAAGAAAGACATCGAAGCCACGAAGACGGATCTGGAAGCCACGAAAGGAAAGCTGGAGCGCAGCCTGGGCGACATGAACGTGATGAGCGGCTTGATCGCGCGCAACCACGACGATCTGGATGAGCTGAGGCGGCGCGGGGACCGCAACTACTACGAGTTCACGGTGATAAAGACCAAGACGCCGCAGCGCGTGGGGCCGGTGCAGATCAATTTATCGAAGGTGGACCAGAAGAAAGCGAAGTACACGATGATGGTGTTCGTGGACGACCGCTCCATCGAGAAAAAAGACAAGACCGCGGGCGAGCCGGTGCAGTTTTACGTGAAGGGTGCGTCGCGGATGGCGCCATACGAAATCGTGGTGTTCGACGTGGGCAAAAACCAGATTACCGGGTACCTGGCGACGCCGAAGGAAGGCGGCACGGGGGCGGGCGCACCGGCCGCAGCGGCGGCTCCGGCGACGACTCCCGCGGCGACGCCGGCGTCGGCTCCGGCCAGCAAACCGTAGCGCGACTACATAATTTCAAGTTCATTTGAGGGAAGCCCTGTTCCGCGTTCTGGAAACACGACGCGGGACAGGGCTTCTGTCTTTTTCGCGCTGGGGCTAGCATGAAAAGACAGCCTCGTTCGAAACGAATTCTGCAGGAGCGCCCGATGAACGCGAAAAACTTCCGCAAACCTTTGGTGGTGGTGCTGGTTTTTCTAGTGTTGGGGACAAGCCCGGCACGAGCGCAAGCTCCGCTGGAGCCGGCGCAGATGTCGCCGCGGACGGTTTTTTATTTGATTTGGCGCGGGGCTCCGGCGGGGGAAGTGAGAAAAACGAATTCGCTGCTGGCGCTTTGGGATGACCCGGACTTTGTGTCAGTGCGGTCAGCGATGGCGGCGAACATGCTGGCCTCTTCGGAACAAGAATCGGGGCAACCGAAGATGACGGCGGAGGAGGTTCAGGAGTTCGCGTCGCTGCTGGAGAATTCGTTCACGGTGGGATATGTGAGCGAGCCGGCGAAGCGCGAGGCGGCGGGTGGAACGGGCGCGAGCGATTCGAAAGCGACGGGTGCCGCAGGCGGGGCGGGTACGGCGGGGGCCGGGGTTGCGGCGAGTTCGAAACCGCCGGCGTGGAACGGAATGTTTTTTGTGTACGACCGCACGGGAAAAGAGCTGGTGCTTGCGAAAGCGGTGCTTCGAATGCGCGCGCAGCAGAAAGAGGCGCCGCAGGTTTCGCAAGTGACGATCGGGGACGCGCCGGCGCTGAAAATTGAGGGGAAAACGAGCGCGACGTATTGGGCGGAGCATGGGAAGTACGCGGTCAGCGCGAGCGAGCGCTCGGTGATGGAAGATGTGCTGAGGCGGCTCGATGGCAAGACGCCGGGGGCGGGGCCGCTGACGCAGTTGGCGGCCTATCAGGAAGCGAAGCCGATTGTCGGGAGCGGGGTGATCGAGTTTTTTCTGCGCGTTCCGAACTTGAAAGAATTTGCGACGGATTCGAAAGCAGGGGACTTCAAGGTTGCGCCGCTTTTTGACGCGGCCAAGCTCGATGCGATTCATTCGCTGAGCGGGCATGTAACGTTTGAAGGAGCGAAAACGCATTTGCAGGCGGCGATTCTGGGCGATACGGCGGCCGGGACGCCATTCGATATTTGGACCGACGGAGTCGCCGCGCCGGCTTCGCTCGCGCTGGTTCCCTCTGATGCTATTTCGTATGGCTCGACGCAGATCAATTTTCTGGGGATTTACGCGGTGATCAAGCGCATCGCACGGGCTGCGTTTCCAACCGGGCAGCAGGGCAACGCGGATATTCTGGATACGCTGGCGCAGGCGCGGATCGGCATGCCGCTGCCGGATGCAATCGGGCTGTTCAGCGGAGAATTCGCTTCGATGCAGATGAGTCCGTCCATGGACACGGCGAAGCAGGTGTATTTTTTGGGAATTCGAAAGAAGCCGGAAACGCTGAAGCTGATGCGCACGGTGTTCAGCGATCAGCTCACATCGGAGCGCAATGAAGGCGACGTGACATTTCTGAAGATTTCCCTCGGAGGGAGTCAGGGCAATGCGGGCGTTGCGCAGTGGAATTTTTTCAATCTTGCCGTAACGCCGGACATGATTCTGGGAGCCAGCCGCGCCGATTCGCTTCGTGAAGTGCTGGCGACGCGCGCGAAAGGCGCATCGGTTGCGGGGCTCGCGAGCGTGCCGCAATTTCAGGCCGGGCGCGGGCAATATCCTGAGACGCTAAATAGCCTTGGTTACTTTGATTTTCAAAAGGTGGATTGGCAGGGGATGAAGGATCGCTGGATTGCGGAAGCCAAGAAGAGCGCGGCGCAAAAATCGGCGGACGCCACGAAGAAAGCAGCGCCACCTACGAACACTATTCCGGATTGGCTGATGGAGGCGAACCCGCAGGTTTTCGCGCGGCATCTACATTATTCTTCGAGTTTCTCGTGGAAGGACTCCAAGGGCGTGCACTGGGAGCAGTGGGTCGAATAGCGGGGCGATGCGTTCCTACGGCTCTTGTTGGACAGAGTTACTGTTCCCTGCTCTAGTGCTGCTAAGCGGCGCGGCAAACGCGTCGCAAAATTTGCAGGAACCGCCACAAACGATTCGAATCCAGGTGGAGCGCGTCAATGTTGGCGTGATTGTGACCGACGCGCGCGGGCAGTTTGTGGGAGGCCTGCGGCGAGAGGATTTTCACATTTTCGATAACGGCACGGAGCAGCCGCTGACCGATTTCGCCGCTGTCGAAGAGCCGGCGCAAGTGCTGCTGCTGATTGAAGCTGGGCCTGCCGTCTATCTTCTGGAAGGCGGCCATTTGCAAGCTGCGTTTGGTTTGCTCAACGGTTTGTCCGCGGGGGATCGGATTGCGGTGATCAAATATGCGGAAGCGCCGCAGGGAATACTGGATTTCACGACGGATAAACCGGCCGCTGCGGCCTCGTTCGAACAATTGCACTTCAATCTTGGGTTCGGTTCGCTGAATCTGTCTTCCAGCGTTTCGAATGTGTTGGAGTGGCTCACGCAGGTACGAGGGAAGAAAACGATTGTGCTGCTCTCAACGGGCGTGGATACATCCGCGGTGAACGAACGGGCGAAGATGCTTCAGCAACTGAAGAGCGGTGACGTGCGGTTGCTCGCTGTTTCGCTGGCGGGCGGGTTGCAGGATTCACCGCCCGGCAACAAAAAGAAAACTGCTGCAAAAAATCCGGCGCAACCCGCGCAGCAATTTGCACAGGCAAACGAGTTATTGAAGCAGATGGCTGAAGCTACAGGAGGGCGCGCCTACTTCCCCGCGAATGAAAAGGAGTTCAGCGCGGCGTACGCGGAGATTGCGCAACTGGTGCGTCACGAATACAGCTTGGCATTCACGCCGCCAGTGCGGGACGGCGCCGTCCACTCGATCGAGGTGCGCATTGGCGTGCCACAGACCGCCACTCCGAAGGCGGGCGTTGTTTACCGGTTGGATCATCGCCGGGCGTACGTTGCGCCCGCACCTCAGTAGTGGGGAAGCTTCGCATCCGATGCGGTAGCGGCAATTCCGGCAATCAGTCCGACTGTCGCCGGGTGGCTGGTGGCACTATCCCGTTCATTCGCAGGTACTCGACCATCTGCCCGTAATGATCAAAGGCGTGGGCGACGCCAAATGCAGCCAGATGCAGGCGGGACGATTTGCTGCGCTCCGGTGTCTGCAACATGTTCTGAGGAGTCAGCGTGGCCGCAGCCCTATGGCCCAGGGCAAAAGAATCCTTCAGGAAGTTGATGATGTCGGCTTTGGTCTTCAAGGTCTCAGGACCGTTCCCGCCCATGAAGTTCTCCGGAAACTTCTCGCCGGTAAGCGGCGACCAAATGGCATAGTTGGAAGCGGCGACATGCGCGACTTGCAAGGCAAATGTGCGCACACCCTTGTAGTTGCTGCCTGTAATGTTCAAGCTCTCAGGAGAGAAGTTGAATTTGCCTTCCGGCATGGCCTCGGCAGCTTCCACAATTTGCTTTTCGATGGCGCTGATTTCGCGGTCCAGAGTTAAAGCTATGGATGGGGAAGGTTGCTCCGACTTTTGCGCCTGATCCCGCCGCGAGTCCGGGGGCACCAGGCTGTTCGCGCGATAGTAGACCACAAGTTGGCCGTAGTGCTCGCCGCTGTGCTCGATGGCAAACGTCCAGATGGAGTAGTTGTGGGCCAGCCGGTTCCCAAAAAATTTCGATGTATTGTCCAGTCCCGCGTCGCCCTGCTGTTGAATCACTCGCGCTCCGTCCGCGACGGCCTCCTGCACAAACTTCACCACGTCGGCCTTGGTCTTGAAAACGTCACGCGTAGGATTGTCGCCCTCGCCGAAATCCGGCCCCACATTTGATCCGGAAATCCGGCGTATCAGGACGAAGTCCAGCGCGGCGGCGTGGAGAAGATTCAGGGCAAAGGTGCGCTCGTCCTTCTGCACCTTGAAATCGTATTTGTCTTCCGGAAAATCCTGGGCCATGGCGATGAGTTTGTTCCCGATGTCGTTCCACCTGTCCAACATCTCCTCGGATCGAGAGCGCGCCGGACGCGGAGGTTGATCCTGCGGCTGGTTTTGACCGTAAAGACTCGATCCGGCCAGGGCGAGCAGAGTGACCGCAACCAGAGCGAGTGAAGACCCTTTCATCGTGAATTCCTCCTTTGCATTGGATATAAGCCGCGAACACCCTACCCTTGCGAGTCCAGGATGCCCCTATCAACGGAGGTAAGCACGGCCAGTTCATGCCTCGCGAAGGGCACATCGAGTCTATTGTTGTGGCTCGTCGAGCCGGACCACCTCCATGGGCTGTGACCGGCTACAGATTGGGGGCACTCTTGCCCCTCGCTTAGACGAGGGAAACAGTCACTCGTTTTATGGCAGGGCATCAAAATGTCCAGCCTGGATCCGAGCGTTTTTAGATCAGGCTCCTGGTCGCACAGGGACAATCGGGCTGACCGGTGCATGCAAACCATGTTTCGGAATGGCGTTCCGAGTGAGGTAAAGTGGTGGGATTGTGATCATCAACCTCGCGCGGCGGGCGCATGACCATAACTGGGAGCTGGACCCGATTACGCGGTCTCTGCTGGACACGGATTTTTACAAGCTGCTCATGTTGCAGTTCATCTGGAAGCAGTTCCCCAAAACGACCGCTTCGTTTTCGCTCATCAATCGCTCCACCGACTTGCGCCTCTCCGAGGTGATCGACGTCGAGGAGCTTCGCGCGCAGTTGGAACAAACCAAACAATTGCGCTTTCACAAGTCCGAGCTGATTTGGCTTGCGGGCAACACGTTTTATGGGCGCCGAGGCATGTTTGAACCGGCGTTCCTCGAGTGGCTCGAGCGCGACTTCCGCCTTTCCGAGTATAAGTTGTCCATTCGAGAGGGGCAGTTCTCACTTTCCTTTCGCGGTTTGTGGACTGAAACGACGATGTGGGAGATTTATGCGCTTTCGACGATTAGCGAACTGAAGACGCGCGCCAGCCTCAAGAGCCTCAGTGAATTCGAGCTCGACATTCTCTATTCCCGGGCCAAGACGAAACTCTGGGAAAAAATGGAGCGGTTGCGCGGCGTCCTGGGACTGAGAGTGAGCGATTTCGGAACGCGAAGGCGGCACAGCTTCTTGTGGCAGGAGTACGTCGTAAAAGCGATGAGCGATGTGCTCGGCGGCAACTTTACGGGGACTTCGAATACCTATCTGGCGTACAAGCACGATTTGGAAGCGATCGGCACGAACGCGCATGAGTTGCCCATGGCATTGGCAGCGATGGCCAAGGACGACGGAGAACTGAAAAGCGCGCAATACCGCTTGCTGGAGCTGTGGCAGCAGACCTATCAAGGGGAGTTGCTGATTCTGCTTCCCGACACGTTTGGGACGACGCAGTTTCTGCGCAACGCTCCGGATTGGGCGGCGGACTGGACGGGGCAGCGCGCGGACAGCAAGGATCCTTTCGTTGCGGGGGACGAATACATTGCGTGGCTTAAGCAGCGAAATCGTGATCCGCGGCAAAAACTGTTCATTGCTTCGGACTCTCTCGATGTGGACGCGATTTTGGGATTGCATGCTTATTTTTCCGGAAGCATTCGCAACGGTGCTTTTCCTTCCGACTTCAGGCAAGCGAGTGACTTTTGCAATAAAGAAAAATGGACTCCGGAACGGCGCATTCGATTCAGCGCGGGCTGGGGCACGCTGTTGACCAATGATTTTCGCAACTGCAATCCTCAGGGTGGCAGCGGTTTTGATCCTGTAAATCTGGTGTGCAAGCTCAACGATGCCGATGGCAAGCCGGCAGTGAAACTTTCCGACAATTTTCAAAAGGCGCTGGGTCCGCCCGAAGAGATCGCGCGCTATCAGGGGGTGTTTGGCCTCGCGGGCGTTGCCGATGCACCGATTGCAACGTAGCGGAACGTCGCGGACGAAGCCGCTACTTTCAACGCAAAGCTACTCAAATTCCTTGAGGGTTTTGGCCATGTCGCGGAGGCGATCGTCCATCAAGGCGAAAACGGTGCCGGGATCATATTTGCCGTCGGCGTTTTTTTGGCCGGCCACGGTTCCGGTGAGGATTTCGATGCCTTGCTCGATTTTGGCGACTGGCCAGATGTGAAATTTTCCGGCGGACACGGCGTCGAGAATATCTTCGCGGAGCATGAGGTCTTCGACGTTGGAATCGGGCATCATGACGCCTTGCGTGCCGGTAAGACCATTGATGCGGCAGACGTCAAAGAAGCCTTCGATCTTTTCATTCACGCCGCCGATGGCCTGAATGTCACCTTGCTGGTTGATGGAACCGGTCACGGCGATGTCCTGGCGAAGAGGCAATCCGGAGAGGGCAGAAACGAGCGCGTAAATCTCCGTGGAGCTGGCGCTGTCGCCGTCCACACCGGAATAGGATTGTTCGAAGCAGATGCTGGCGGCCAGCGACAGGGGCTTGTCTTGCGCAAAACGGCTGCGCAAGTAGCCGGCGATGATGTGCACGCCTTTGTCGTGAAAGCGACCGCTGAGGTTGGCTTCGCGTTCGATATTAATGAGGCCGGTTTTTCCCAGAGCAGCAGTCGCGGTGATGCGAACAGGCTTGCCGAATGAGTAGCCGCCGATTTCGAGGACGCTGAGGCCATTGACCTGACCCACACGCGTGCCGCTGACGTCTACGAGGAGAGTTCCTTCTTCGATCATTTCGCGAAGGCGCGTCTCGATGAGGTTGTGGCGCTCCATTTTGGAAGAGAGCGCGCCGCGCACGTGTGCCGCGCGCACGACGGACTCGCCGGCCGCAGCCGCGTCGTAGTGCGCTTCGCGCGCCAAGTCCGCAATATCAATGAAGCGCGCGGTCACTTTGTTGCGGCGGCCTGCCTGGCGCACGCCATATTCGAGCATGGCGGCAAAGGCGCCGCGGTCGAATGGATATAGATTTTCTTTTTCGGATAGCGCGCGGAGACGGCCGGCATATTCGGCGATGACGCCGTCGCTCATGTGCATTTCTTCGTCGAATTCGACGCGCACTTTGAAAATCTTGCGGAAGTCTTCTTCGTACTCGTAGAGCAACTCGTACATCTGGCGATCGCCGATGAGGATCACTTTAACGTTTATGTCAATAGCTTCCGGCTTGAGCGCGCTGCCGCCGAAGGGATAGAACATTTCGAGCGGCTGAATCTCCAGGCGGTTGTGGTTCAGCGTGCGCTTTAGGGCGCGCCACACACCCACTTCGGAGAGCGCTTCCATGGAATACATAATCAGAAAGCCGCCATCGGCGCGCAGCAAAGAGCCGCCGCGCAGATCCATAAAGTCGCTGGTCCAGCCGCCGCGCGTGTCGTACGCGCGCTGGATGGTGCCGAACAAATTCGCGTAGGTCGGAGTGGTTTCGAAAATGACGGGGGACTTGTCCTCGTCGTTATGCGCGAGGATGACGTTTACACCGTATACGCGGAAGGGATCGCGTTCGGGTCCGCCCGGCGACTTTGGCAAACCGTCCGGTGTGTCTTCATCGTGCTCGCCTTCGCCTTCGCGCTCCTTGAAGGGATCGAGATTGTCCAGCAGATGGTGGCGTACTTCTTCGAGATACTCGGAGACGTCTGTTCCCGGATATTTTTCCTTCAGCTCTTCAATGACTCCATCCACCAGCACGGAGGCCGCTTCCTGTTCCAGGTAACTCAACTCACTGGCAAGTTCGCGAGAGAGCGTGAGCGTTTTCCGGTATACGACGGTGAATTCCTGACGGAACTGTTCGTACTTGCGTTCGATGTCTTCCGCGACCGGCCCTTCCAGTTTTCCTTCGTGAACCATTTTGGAGATGTCTTCGATAGGCACCATCTGGCCCTCGAGCACCGGAAAAATTTCCGGGAGCGCCACGGCGCCCACCTGCATGTGGCCCAGAGCAAACTGTTCCCTCGCGATGCGGCGCGTGAAATCGTCCATCAACTCTTTTTCGCGGACGGTGAAGCGCTCGACGATGCGCCCCTTCTGACGCTGAAACGGTTCGCCTTCGAATACCTGGGGGATGCGGCGTCGCAGAAAATCGAGGCCGGCCTGCATGTCCTTCTTGAAGCCGTTGGCCAGGCCGCGCGGCAAAGTCAGCAATCGCGGGCGGTCCGGCAGTTTAAAATTGTTGACGTAGCAGCGGTCGAGGGATTCTTTGGTCGGCGGGTGCAGCTCTTCGATCATTCTGGCAATGGTGCCGCCCCGGCTGGTTCCCGCCAATCCGCAAACGAAGACGTTATAGCCCGGCGCGGAAAGCTCGACGCCCATCTTCAGAGCACGCAGCGCGCGGTCTTGGCCGATGAAGCCTTCACGCAATTCAGCTTGCGCCGTGGTTTCGAATGGGATGCGCGAGAGCTCACACCTCCAGCGCAACTTTTCCAGAGGCAGCTCCGCATGCTTGGGGGCGAGCTTGGTGGTCATGAAATCCCTTCGAGCGCGTTACTCTAGCACACCCGGGGCAAGCTCCCACGACGAGACAAACCTCATGTTACCCAGCCGTCATCGGAGGGCCGTCTGGGCGCTCCATGTACACCGCAAGAACCCCGGCGGCCGTGGCCACCAGGATGGGTCCGAGCACCAGACCGAGCATTCCGAACATGGCGACGCCGCCCACGACGCTGATAAAGATCACGAGGGCGCTGAGTTCCGTGCGGCCGCCAAGCAATATGGGCCGCAAGATATTGTCCACGATCGCGGATACTCCGGCACAAATAGCCAAAAGGAGAAGGGCGCGCCCCCAATGTCCCGTGAAGCCGAGCCACAACGCCGCGGGAACAAAAATGAGGCCGGAACCGACCACCGGCACCAGCGAAAAGAAAGCCATGGCCACACCCCAGAAGAGCGGAGTAGGCAAACCAGCAAGGGCAAAACCAATTCCGCCGATGGCCCCTTGAACGACCGCGAGGATTAGACTGGTCGTCACACTTGCGGCGATGAGGTCGCGCGTCTGGGTCATCAGCGCGTCGCGATGCACGGCATCAAAAGGCAGAATGCTGCGGACGCCTCGGATGATCTTGTCCGCGTCGCGGAAGAAATAGAACATGGCGAAGATCATGACGAAAAGATCGAAAATAAACGCGACGATATTGCGCAAGATTGTGCCGAGGCGCTCGGCAAGATAGCCCGCCTGCTTTTGGACGCCCTGCTCGAGCGTGTCGAACACGTCGGCGTTGGGATCCAGCCCAGGCACGTGGTGCGCGATCCAACCCCAAGTTTTCGCCAGCAAGGGCGCCTGCTGCACCAGAAGTGTGTGCTGCACGTTTCGTGAAACAGCAAACGCTTCGCGGATGAAGAGCGAGGTCACGAAAATGGCCGGCACGATCAGCAGGAATGTCACCGCTAGCGTGCTGAGGACGGCTGCCTTGTTCGGCGAAAATCGCAGCGCTATCCAGTGGTGCATGGGATAGAAAAAAATCGCCAAGATGGCCGCCCAACCCAGGGCCGCCAAGAACGGTTCGTAGATCCTGAAAACCAGATAAATCAGGAGCAGCAACACCCCGTACGAAAGAACGGTAGTCAACCGGTCACTGGTGGTGGTGTTCGTGGAGGGAGCGGGGTTCATAGACGTTATATAATATTGATAGGTCGAGCGAAGGCTGATACCTTTCGTTTTACGCTGCACCGGGTCGCGCGCGGGCCACTGAGCCAACTCAACATGTCAACGAAGTCCATTCCGCTTTCGGCCTATCAAATTCGCCTTCTTGCTGTACTTGCTTTAATCAATTTTGTCAACTTTGCCGCGCGCCAGGTCTTTATCCCGCTGATTCCCCTTTTGCGGGATCACCTTCATGTGACGGACGCGGAGCTGGGATCGCTGCAGACGTTTCTACTCCTTGTTCTCGCTGTCGGCAGCATACCATTCGGCTTCCTCGCGGATCGCTTCAGCCGCAAAGCCATCATCGCGATCGGGATATTGTTCTGGAGCGTGGCAACCTTTGCGGGCGGACTTGTTTCCACATTTCTGTTTTTCCTGGTTGCGCGGGCCATGGTCGGGTTGGGCGAAGCCGCTTATGCTCCGGCCGCGCAGTCCATGATTTCCGGGGCGTTTCCGCAGGAGCGGCGCGCCATGGCCCAGGCCATTTTTGCCACGGGCATGTTGCTGGGAGGCGCCGCCGGCCAGGCGCTCGGCGGCATTATCGGGCCCCGCTATGGCTGGCAGGAAGCACTTTTCGTGGTGGCGGTAGCCGGAATTATTCCGGGCATCGCGCTTTTCTGGATTGAAGAACCGCCGCGCGGGCCGCGCTGTGAAGTGGTGCCGATCGGGCGACTGTTGGTTGTCCCCGCGTTCGTAGCCATGATCGCCGCCGGCATATGCATCACGTTCGCGAGTGTTTCTCTGCTTACCTGGGGAATCGACTTCGCCGTGAACTATAAGGATTTTAGTCTGCGCGAAGCCTCTGTTTCGCTCGCGCTGATCGCGCTATTGTCTCTGGTGTGCGGCGTCCTCATGGGGGGCTGGGTTGCGGACCAGCTTCAGAAGCGGCTGGCTTACGGCCGCATCATCGCTGTGGCTGCAGCGTTTCTTCTTGCGGCTCCGTTTCTCCTGCTCGCAATTCAGTCCGAGGAGAAGCAAGTCGTGATGATGGGCCTCTTCGTTGCCTTTTTTTTCATGTCCTGGTATCACGGCCCGGTCACTGCCGTGCTTCATGACATGATGCCTCGCCGGGCACATGCCACCTCGGTTGGCGTCTACATGTTTGCGACGCAGCTAGTCGGCGGCCTCGGCCCGCAAGTTATCGGCAAAATCTCTGATCTGCGCGATATGCAACTCGGCCTGCAAATCGCCGTCGCCGTTTTGGTTTGCGGCGCGCTGCTCATGCTTCTCGTGATTCACTTCATTCGCCGAGACGGGCTCCGGCATCCGACGCTGGATGCGTTCCACGCCGAACCTGGGGACTGAGTTTGGAGAGCTACTTAATGCCGACCTGGGCGATCAGGCGGAGCACGTCGTCGTGGGCCACGTCGTAAAGCGGGCGCACATCCTCTTCCTCGAGGCGTTCGCGCAAATACTCCGCGGCCACGAAGCTGGCTTCGCGGTCCGTCAGATCGCGTCCCGCTTTGTCGCGGAACTTCACGAACGCGGTGTGCGCCAGACCGACAACGTGGGCCTCGCCATCCACAAAAAACTTCGTATCAATGGTGTCGGCGTGGCGCGTGGCGATGCCGTTCCACATGTGCGAGAAGCGGCATTGATAGGTTTGCCCGCTCAGCTTGGAGGTGACTTCGAAGGCGCCGACGAATTGGCTCATGGCGCCGACATTGGCGAGTACGGGGCGTGTGGTCACGCAATCTCCTTCAGAGCAGTTCTCAGTTGTTAGTAATCAGTTTTTAGTAAGAAAAAGAAACCTGAAGAGCGATTCTCATTCCTTACTTTCCCAGCTTTGCGTTTCTTCCTTCTTGCCTGCCGAGCGCCCGTCTAACTGTTTATGCTCAGATGCTGCGCTCACCATGACAATGGCGTGTTGCGCGAGCGTCGTTACCGACTGACAGCGGCAGCGGTTTCGACTTGCGCGTAGCTGCGAATCGCGGCTCCCACGCCTGCGCCGCTCGGGACGCGGAATCCCTGGTCGAGCAAGGTCTTCTCCATGGCCGCCAGGAAAAGCAGCACGAAGGGTTTTTGGCTGCAGTAGCCCATCAAACCCACGCGCCAGATTTTGCCTTTCACGGGGCCGAACCCACCGGCGATCTCGATATTGAATTCATCGAGCAACTGATTGCGAACTTTCGCGTCATCCACGCCGGCCGGAATCATAACCGCCGTGACCGTGGGCAAGCGGTCCGCCGGCTTTTCGACCAGGAGTTTCAGCCCCATGGCTTCAAGGCCGGCAATGAGGGCGAGCTGATTCACGCGATGGCGCTCCCAGCGCGCTTCCAGCCCTTCTTCCATCACCAGCCGCATGGCTTCGCGCAGCGCGAAGATGAGCGAAATCGGCGGGGTGTGATGATACAGCCGGTCTTTTCCCCAATAGTTCATCGCGGTGGTGAGGTCGAAATACCAGCTCTGCACTTTCGTCTTGCGTTTGCGGAACACTTCTTCGCCCGCGGCGCTTACGGTGATGGGCGACATTCCCGGGGGCGCGCTGATGGCTTTTTGCGAGCCGCTGAAACAAATGTCAATGCGTTCGCGATCCACGTGCAGCGGCACGGCGGCCAGGGACGCGACCGTGTCGACGATCAACAGCGCGCCGGCCTCGTCCGCCACCTTGCGGTAGGCTTCGACGCCAGTGAGCACGCCAGTGGACGTTTCGCCCTGGGCGAAACCGATCATCTTGATTTTTTTGCCTTTGGCGGCGCGGCGAATATCCTCGGCATCCACGGGCTTGCCGTAGGGCGCTTCGACCTTCACGACTTTCGAGGAAGCCCGCGTGGCGATCTCAAACATGCGCTCGGAAAAAACGCCGTTGACAGCCACGATTCCTTCGTCGCCTTCTTCCAAAGTGTTCAATACGGCCGCTTCGATCCCTCCGGAGCCGGAGGCTGACAGAGGCATCGTGACGCGGTTTTGCGTCTGAAAAATCTGCCGCAAGAGGGTTTGCGTTTCGTCCATGCAGCCCTTGAACCACGGGTCCATGTGCCCCACAAGAGGCGTGGCCATGGCGCGGTAGACACGCGGATCGATCGAGGACGGTCCAGGGGTCAACATCAACCGGACGGGGGGATTGAGTTCACCAATGTGTTGCGTCATGGAGTTTTGCCCTTCTTTATCTTGCACTTAGCTCGCATCCAAGGGAGGCTAGCTGTCCGCGGGGCGCTCTCAGAAACGTTTCCTGCCACGGCGGGAGAGTCAATTTTCGCGCAATCCTCCAGACGGCGCAACCGACAAATTGGCTGCGCGCGGCACGTCAAATCCGGTGAGCAGACTTATGAATCGCGCGCCGGCTATTTCCGTGGCGCGTGGAGATTCATTCCAAGGACTTTCGCATAATTCCGGAAATCCGGGTCGGTAGTGAAAATGGACCAGCCACGAGATAGCGAGATCGCGCAAATTAACATGTCTGAGACGGAAACCGCCACTCCTCTTGAGCGGCATTTGTTGCTGGCCTCGGCCGCGGCTTCGTAGTCCGAGGTGTCCACGGGCTCGTCGTCAAAGGAACGCAGTATTGCCCGAAGCTTTTCAAATTGTGCCTGAGTTCTGATGCCAGACAGCAGTTCCTGACGCACCAAGCCAATCATTCTCGCGCGGCCCTCTCGAATGAGCTCACCCAACTCGGCAACCGCAGCCTGCTCCGCGACGCTTAAGTCCCGGGCCCTCCGGCGCAGCGCCAAGGACCAAACGGAAGTGTCAACGAGGGCGTTCACGCGAGTTTTCTGGCGCGTTCGCGCTTGTAGTCGTGCCTGTCGCTGTACTCGATCGTGCCAAAGAGCGGGAGGATGTCTTGCTGTTTGCGCCGCTTGATATATTCATCTAGGGCAGCGGTGACGGTTTCTTTCTTGGTCCGGTGCCGCCCCAGTTTGCGGGCTTCGTCAATCAGGCGATCGTCGATCGCCAGGTTCGTGGGCATTGTTTCGTCCCTCAAACCCATTTTACACAATGTGATGTGTAGCTTCAATGGTGTGACTCTGTGTGAAATTGCGGTGGTTACCTCGAGGACGCGTCTTCCGATTTTCGCCAACAGAATTCGTCGGTTTCGTGGCATCTTCGAACAAAACACAAAGCGGATTTGAAAAGTGTGACGCTGCGAAGGAGCTCATGACATGCGACGCGGGTTTCCCCTTTTGCTCATTCTTGCTTCCCTGGCCTTGGTGCAAAACGTTTCCATGGCGCAGGGCGACGAGACGAAAATCATCGCGCTGGAAAATCTTTGGAACCAGATGCAGCTCAACCATGACGCCGACGCCATGGGGAAGCTGCTGGACGAGGATTTTGTGTTCACCGACTACGACGGCACGGTGATGTCCAAGGAGCAATTCCTGGAGTCTATCCGCGACAAGTCTTACCAGCTTACTATCGAGGCCTCGGAGAACATGAAGCTGCACCGCCATGGGGATACCGTCGTGGTCATCGGCGCCACTCACGAGAAGGGGACCTATAAGGGCAAACCCTATCAACATCAAGGCCGGTTCACGGATACGTGGATGAAGAAGAACGGCCAGTGGCTGTGCATCGCCAGCCAATTGAGCCTGATTAACAAGTAAGCATAGTGCCCCGCGGCGGCGCGGGTTGCCCCATTCCGCAAGTTCCCCTCCCATCGTCCCGGCGATATCGTCTAACTCACTGCCAGTCCAGGGAGCATTTCCGGGGAGCCCTCCTAACGAATTCCTCATACTCCTCTCAGGACTTTTTAGCCTGAACGCCACCAATATTGACTAGTCTGCTCACGGAATTCGAGTTGGTGAAAGTGAGACCGTATGTCGCTGACTGTGTTTCTAGCGATTTGCATTCTCGGATGTGACCTTTTGCTGTACATCCTTTTTCAATGGATCTACGGTGAGAAGCGCAGAGATCGTTCCCGCCGTCTGGCCGCACGCCGCAAGAAAGGCCCTATCCTTGCCGACCTGGAAGCCCGAAGCAGCGCTCCACACGGATTCCCGCACCATGGGATGAAGTACAGAACGGGCTTCTTCTGAAAGTGGCGCAATCTCGAACGCTGGTAACTCGGCGTATATTATCCTCGCTCGAAAACTCAAGACTCTGATTTGGCCCAAGCGCACGCTTTCCGTCTCATCTGCAATTGTAAAGACTTGGCTTTTGGTTCTAAGCGGAGGGCATGGCCTTGAAGGGGAAAGCCAAACTGTTGGTCGGATTGGCCGTGCTTGCGTTGGTTGCCATCGCTGGCTGGCAGATCGGTTCCTGCGAGATCGCCAACCTCGAACTGCAAACGGACTTGCACGACATTTCTATTCAGCTGGCCTCGCGAGTTGGGATGGAGGCGCCCAACTCGGATCAAGATCTCCGCAATGCCGTCATTCGAAGGGCGGAAGAACATGGGATTCATCTGAAGCCGGAGCAGGTGACGGTACAGCATGTGGGCAGTGGCAAGACCGAGGCCATCTACCTTGCGGCGGAGTACGATACGCGGGTGAAGCTGCCCGGATATTCGTTCACTCTCCACTTCAGTCCGTCGAGTACGAAGTAGCGCTTCGGGCGTTTTCCCCAGACTGTCCAAGTCATTTGTGTTTTATAGCGAGCAATGCCCACAAAAAAAAGACAGGCAGGAATGCCTGTCCCACAAATTCAGATTGTGCTGCTAGGCCGCGAGGCGGTCTTGCGTGAGAAGGTGCGCGGGCACTTTGCGGAGGTCCCAGACGATGCCGAGCCAGGACAGGACTTTCAAGGTGTAGTAGGTGATGTCAATTTCCCACCAGTAGAAGCCCTGGCGCGCCGAAGCCATAAAGTGATGATGATTGTTGTGCCAGCCCTCGCCGAGAGTGAGCAGGGCCAGCAGCCAGTTGTTGCGGCTGGTGTCGGTGGTTTCATAACGGCGCGAACCGAAAAGATGCGAGAGCGAATTGATGGTGAAGGTGTCGTGCCACAGGAGCACGGTGCTCAGGCAGAATCCCCAAATAAACAGATGCCATCCGCCGATCAGCCACAGGACCGCGGCGAGCGCGACCGGTGGAACCAAGTGGTATTTGTTCAGCCAGCGCAGCTCCGGAAATTTCGCAAAGTCGCCGATGTAATCGAAGCGCGTGTCGTTGTACTTGTCGGAAACGATCCAGCCGACGTGCGACCAGAAGAACCCGAAAAGCGTCGGCGAATGCAGGTCCAGTTCCTGGTCCGAGTGCCGGTGATGATGCCGGTGATGCGCCGCCCACCACAGCACGCCCTTCTGCGAAGAGGTCATAGCCATGAACGCGATCACGAACTGGAACACGCGGCTGGTCTTGAACGAGCGGTGCGAGAAATAGCGGTGGTAGCCCGCGGTGACGAAAAACATGCGCACGAACAGCAGGGCCAGGCAGGTCACCAGGTAATACCAATGAAACGGCATGAAGAAAATCAGCAGCGATGCGACGTGTATGAGCGCGAACGGCAGAGACAGCAGAAGCGAAATGCGCGAGCCATTCGGCAGTGGTATTGATAAATAGCGCGAGGCAGAAGCCATCCGGCAAAACCTTCCGCGTCCAGTTTCGGACGCTTGTTATAGCATTTTCCGCGAGCGCAAGAGGTCCGGCCGGAGCTTCGCGCCACGAACTTACAAACTTACAAATTCAGTGTACGGTTGCGTTGAGGAGCGGTCAAGCGCAGTGAAGTACAGGTGACATTAGCTTAGATGCCCGAAAGGACGGGTCCGTTGTGCAGAGTCCCGCGAAAGTGGGGCTCGGACGGAGCCCTGGGGAATTGTGAGTTGTGCCCCGGGGACTGTTTCTCGCGAATGTGTTATCGTCCCTTTGCACTCATCAACTTAGGAGCATCGGCCCTGCAATTTCGTGAGGGCCACATCGCAAATGGCTGAACGTCCCGTACTCGTAGGACTCGTCCCGCAAGTCGTCGTGCTGGAGGAAGGCGACCAGGTTTCCTGGATTTCCGACGCGGGGAATTTGCGCGTCGAATTCGACGTGAACCGCTGTCCCTTTTCGTCAAATGTCTTTCAGGCGCCCGCCGGCATGCGCCTGCTCAGCGGCCCGCCGCGCCCCGGCAGCAAGGCGGCCTCGTATAAGTACCGCCTATGGCTGAACGACCAACTCGTGGGGCATGGCGAAGTGATCCTGCGAGAGAAATAGGTCACGCGAAAGATGCGCTGCGAGGCAGGTTTCGAGAAGCTTCGTTACTGCTTTTTCGCCGCGTGATAACCGGCTTTCTTGGCGTCGGCCTCCGTCATGTACTTCCCAACTTTGGTCTTGCCGTAATACCTGCTCCCCGGTTTGTGATAGACGCCGGTGTCTGTATTGACCCAGACCATGCCTCCGCTATTGGCGGGTAGGGGCTGATGGGTTGCGGAAGGCTTGGAAGACGCGGCTGAAGTGCTTGGGGTACTCGCCGGAGTCGGGTCTTGCGTTCCCGATGCCGTCGCAGAGGGCGCTTTGCCTTGAGCGACCGCGCTCTTCGAATCCACTTTTTTCGTGCTGTTCGAGTCAGTCTTGGCTTGTCCGTCAGATTGAGATCTGGATTGCGTCGCAGCCCGCGCTTGAGGCGGTATGAGGACGGCCACGAACAGCGATGCAGAAAGCAAGGCGATGAACGAAAACCTGATGATCCTCACTGCCTAGTCTCCCGCAGCGACGCTCCGGGTGAGTTCCACCGATTCGGCCAGTCCCCTGCGCATAGGCCCGAGAACAAAGGCTGGCACCTGCCGCTCCGGGGCAAGGGACACATTGGTGGCTTTTCGGGGGAATTCCATGCGGCGGTCCAGCCTCAGCCCGGCATCCTTGAGAAACTCGGCCGAAAAACCCATGTCTTCGGCTCGATCCACTCCCCAGAACCACAATTTGTCTTCCTGACGCTGCATAAAATCCAGGGCTTCTTCGAGCTTTTTCATCGAGCGATCAAAGGAAGAGGCCAGAAAGAAGACACCCAGCGTCCAAGCATGCCGGGGATAGTGCACCTGGATGCGAATGCAGTACTTTCCAGACTGATTGCGTTCCATACTGCAGCGATATTCGTTGCGAACGGCTGAGGTTCGGGCTGCCATGTTGGTTTCACCGATCTTTATAATCTTGGCGCTGGGTGGCCGTCTTCGCTCCTCCCTCGGAATTCAGGAGCCTGCCCCTGAGTGAAACAGCAAATTGGTACGAAGCCTGCTGAGGGGAAGACAGCAATAGGGTATCGGGGTGCGTGCGGAAAGGCAAGGGCCCCTGTTCAAAACGTAAACAGCTTATTTTGTGTTAGTTACCTCAGCCGAGGCTGCCGAAGGTTTTCAGCCTTTCCGGCATTAATTTCAACTTCCCTTCATGTTTCAACCGGGTGTCGAGTGAGGTTCGAAAGGCTTCATAGGCCAAACTGCGCTTGTTTTGGAGAGCTTCTTCGGTCAATTCCTTTTTCTGCTTGTCGAAGTCCGTTGGATTGGCTTCTTGCTTCTCCGCAACGCGGTAGACCAGCCAGTTCGCTCCCAAGCTGAGAGGAGCGCCCACATCGCCAGCCTTCAAGTTGAAGGCAGCGGCAAGCTGCTTCCCGCTGGCGGCACCGGAAATAGTGCCATTTCGGGCGATCGGCTCGCTGGTTTTTGGCTCCAGGCCAAGCGCTTTAGCCGTCGCGTCGAACTTCTCCCCCGCCTTTAGGCGCTTTACCAGTTCTTCTGCCTTGTTGCGGGCTAGTTCAGTGGACTTTTGGTGCTTCAAGTCGCCAATGACCTTTTCACGAACTTCGTCGAGAGAGCCGAGGTGCTCCGGTCGGACCTCTTTTACGGAAAGCACCACGTAGCCGCGATCCGTTCGAACCGGGAGGCTCAAATCTCCCACGCGCAGGCGGAAGATTTCGTCCTTCACGTCTTTCGAATTCCCGAGTTCAATCAGCGGATCGGTGGCGCTGATGGGGCGCGTTTCGCCCATATTGAGGTGATACTGCTTCGCCAAATCGTCGAGGGAGACCCTGTTGGATTGGCGAATGGCGGCGGACAACTGGTCCGCCGTGCTGCTGGCCCGCTTGTCGGCCTCGGAAAGCATAAGCGGGGCGCGCAACGAGTCTTTGACCTCGTCGAGCGACTTGGTGTGGGCGGTCTCTTTTTCGATCACCTTGAGAATATGGAAGCCATACTGCGTGCGGACGAGGTCCGAAATCTGACCGGGTGCTAGCGAAAACGCCGTCTTTTCGAACTCCGGCACGGTCTGGCCCTGGAGAATCCATCCCAAATCGCCACCTTTATCCTTGGTTCCGGGGTCTTCGGTGTATTTTTTTGCGAGGTCCTCGAACTTCGCGCCCTTTTTGGCCTGTTGCAGGACGTCTTCGGCTCGTTTCTTTATCTCGTCCACTTCCGCGTCGGTCTTTCCAACGGTCATCAGAAGGATGTGCTGGACATGCACGCGGTTGGGTACCTGATATTGCTGAATGTTCTGCTGGTACTGGTCTTTTAGCTGGTTGTCGGAAATCTGGACGCTCTGGCGGATCTGGTTCACATCCACCAGGGCATAGCGGACGATGCGCTTTTCGGGCACCTGGTAACCCGATTTATTCCTTTCGTAAGCCGCTTTGATCTCCGCTTCGTCGGGCGTGATCTTCGCTTCCAGGTCCTCTGGCTTGATCATCGCGTAGTCCAGCTTGACCTTTTCGTTCTTATAGCGGAACTCTTGTTGAAGTTCCTCGGGGCTCACGCTGATGCCGTCAGTGACCAGCTTCCGGAATTTCTCTTCCAGCAAACCCTGGCGGATCAACTCTTCGAACACCGGCACGCTCAATTGGAAGCGCTGCTGCACCTCCGCTGCGTAACGATCCATGCCGACAAACGCGCCGCCATTGAACACCGTAGGCAGATACTGGCGGATGCGCTCGGCGCGCTCCTCGTCGGAGACGCCAATTCCAAGGCGCTTGGCTTCGTACTCAATCTCTTTCTGGAACACGAGCTCCTTGAGGATGCGCTGGGCATAGAAAGGCTCCATGATCTTGGAGGCCTGATTATGCTGCTCCATCTGATCCAATTGCAGGCGGACATCCGCGACAGTCACGCTCTCATCGCCAATTTTGGCGAGGGTATCTGTGGAGACCTGGCCGGTGTCCGGGGTCTGCGGCACGAGGTATAGGAGCATGCTGCCACCCAGGACCAGGACCACCGCTCCAAGCAGGATGCGGTAGCCGAGTTTGCTTTTATCTTTTGCGCCAGCCATCCGATGAATCTCCCAGGTCAGTAGACAAACTTAGCATTATAGGAGATAGAGGCACGCGCCTCAAATAGAATCGTCTCCGAGCGCCAAGCTGCCCCCGGCGGTGCAGTCCTTAGGGCAGTAGAATGATGAGAGCGAGCCACGGGACGCGGTGGCCGCGCATCGTAATCCTATGCCGACTCGGGTTGGTTCGAAGCTCCTAACGATTCTTGGCTTCGGTTGCGCTCTCGCTGGGCTGCTCCTTTCGCCGCGCGTTCCCTTCGCGCAGGAGAGGCTGGCAAAGGAGCCGCCGACTTTCTACCGGGATGTCCTCCCAATTCTTCAGCGGCACTGCCAGGATTGCCATCGCGGCGGCGGCATCGCGCCTATGCCGTTCGAAACGTACGAACAAACACGGCCTTTTGCAGGCGCGATTGCCCATGCGGCGCAGGACAAATCCATGCCGCCATGGTTCGCGGACGCCAGCGTCGGACGCTTTTCGAACGATCCCTCCTTAACGGCAGAACAGATCTCGACGCTCGCTGCATGGGCCGCCGCGAACGCGCCCAGCGGGGATGAGCGAGATGCTCCGCCACCGCGCCAGCGGGCGCAGAGCTGGAGCATTCCTAAACCGGATTTAATTCTGAAAATGCCAAAACCCGTGCCCCTCCCCGCGAATGGCGACATTGAATACACCTATGAGATCGTGCCCACTCATTTTGGCGAGGACCGCTGGGTGCAACAGGCGGAAGTGCTTCCCGCGCAGCGTTCCAATGTCCATCATGCGGTGGTTTACATTCGGCCCCCGGATTCGAAGTGGCTGCGCCACGCTCCCGTAGGCATTCCTTTCACTGCGTCCACGCTCACAGATGCGGAAGGCCGCCGGGGCGCTCACTGGACGGATAGCGACATTTTGCTGGTGTATGCGCCCGGCAGTTCACCGGACACGTGGCCGGCAAACATGGCGAAGTTCATTCCCGCAGGCTCCGATCTAGTTTTTCAAATGCACTACACGGCGAGCGGCCGCGCGGTCGAGGATCAATCCGGCATTGGACTGATTTTTTCGAAGAGTGCGCCGGAGCAGCGCGTGCTGACACTGCAGCTCACCAATGATCATTTCGTGATTCCGCCGGGCGCGCCGGACTATCGCGTAGAGGCGCGCGGCACCCTGCCGAACGACGCCACGCTCCTCAGCTTCTTTCCGCACATGCACCTGCGCGGGAAGCGATTCGAATACAACATCATTCACACGAGCAAGCGCGCCGAGGGTCTACCCGCGCATGAAATTGAACCGCTGTTGCGCGTCAAATACCATTTCCACTGGCAGATGAGCTACCGGCTGACGGAGCCACGGACCCTGAAAGCGGGAACGGAACTGCAAGCCGTCGCGTGGTTCGACAATTCGAAAGAGAATCCACACAATCCGGACCCGACCGCGGCGGTGCGGTGGGGCGAACAGACGTATGACGAGATGATGGTGGGCTTCTTCGATGTCGCGGTGCCTGCCAACGTGGATAAGCAGCGCTTTTTTATCCGCGAAACCCAGACGACACAAGCTCCCTGAGGCACCTGCCCCGCAGGACAGGTGAAGTACAGTTCCGCCCAGTGTCCATCCGCTATTTGCAATTTGACTACGCTTCATTCCGCAATTCAGGCACGCGCAGACCGCTGTGGTAGATTAAAAAATTGGAGCTTTCACAGCACAACCACCCGTGACCACACAAGCACCCATCGATCCCAAATACCCACCGGCCCAACACAAAGGGCCGCGCGTCGAAGTGTATTGGAGGGCCGTCACCTATAAGACGGTGATCGTCTACGTTCTCATATTAATCGGAATAATCTCCGGCGGAATTTATCTGGCCAAACCGGACTTCTATAACATCGTCATCAGCAAAATCGAAAAAACGGTTACCGAGCCCGATCCTGATACTGTCAACGCCGATCAAAAGCACGCCAAGTTCGTCAACCTCGACGGCAAAGTCCAAGTGAAAAAAGTGAATTCCGTGCAATGGGTGGAAGCGGATTTTCGCACTTTGCTTGATAAGGGCGACCTAGTGCAAACGGGAGCCGACGCCAACGCCCGCATCACCTTCGGTGACGGCACGACGTACACGGTGAAGCCAGACACGCTGGTCACCGTAGAAGAGAATACGACAGAGAGCAACAGGCCGACGAGCGTGGCCGTGCACATCAACGTCGGGCAAGTGGACTTAAGGACGCCGAACTGGAGTTCTCCGGATTCAAGAGCCGCCGTTAGCGCGGAAGACGCCACCGCGCAACTGCATTCCAACAGCAGCGCGGCCGTCAAATCGGATCCACAGAAGAAAGAGAGCGAATTCGTGGTTTCCAGCGGTAGCGCGCAGGTGCAGCGCGGCCAGGAGAAGATAGACCTGGCGCCCTGGGAAAAGATTACGGTTCCCACCACTGGCGCAATGCAAAAATCAACCGTGCTGGCCCCGCCGGATCTAGTGGAACCGCTGAACCTCGCTCCCATCATTGCGGAGAATCCGAAAACCTCTCCCGTACATTTCGAGTGGAAGCCGGTGCAGGACGCCGTCTCCTATACCCTCCGAATCAGCGCGACGACGATGTTTACAAAGACCGTAAAGGATGCGACGGTCAGAGGGACGACCGCGGATATCACCGGCCTCGATCCCGGCGACTATTTCTGGAATGTGATCGCCACCGACGGGAAGAAACAAAACAGCGAAGTCAGCGAAATCTTCAAGTTCACGCTGGTCGCGCAGGGGAAGTCCCAGGCCATGTTGCTGGAGGTTGACGGCACGCATTTGCAAGGACGGGTGGCCGAGATCGTGGGCCGGACGGAACCCGGCGCTGCGCTCATTGTGAACGGCCAATCCGTGCCTAATATCGCGCCCGACGGCACCTTCCGTCATTTCACGGAGCCGCTCGAACCGGGCCAGCATACGATTTCGATTATCGGGTCGAATCGCCGGGGTGGAACGGCGATGAAGCAAGTGTCCATCGTGGTTCCGAAGTAAGATTTCCGACGAAATGCGCGGACTCCTTTGCGCTTGTCGTGGTGTCCGGAGACAATAGCTGCCTGGGCTGGCCGTAGGGCGGTCAGCGCTATTGCCGGCCGGACAGCGGAGAGGCACTCTCCGCGGGGGGATGTAGGGATGAATAAGAACGGTTACAACATGAGGTCGGTGTTCAGTCTGTTTTCGTCCGACCTCGCCATTGATCTGGGCACGGCGAACACGCTGGTGTTCGCGCACGGCAAAGGGATTGTCGTCAACGAGCCTTCAATCGTCGCCATCAACAAGTCCAGCGGAGAAGTCGTGGCCGTCGGCCGCGAAGCAAAAGAAATGCTGGGGCGCACGCCGGGGAACGTGGTGGCCATCAAGCCGATGAAAGACGGCGTTATCGCCGACTTCAAAGTTACCGAAAAGATGCTGACCTATTTTATTCAGAAGGCGCACAACCGCCGCGTGCTGGTGCACCCGCGAATCGTTATCGGAGTTCCCAGCGAAATTACGCCCGTGGAAAAGCGGGCGGTGCAGGACTCCGCGTACCGCGCGCGAGCCAGCGAAGTGTTTCTCGTCGAGCAGGCTATGGCCGCGGCCATCGGCGCGGGGCTGCCGATTGAAGAGCCGTCCGGCAACATGGTCGTGGACATCGGCGGCGGCACGACGGACATCGCGGTCATTTCCATGAGCGGCATCGTTTATTCACGTTCGGTGCGCGTGGCCGGCAACGAGATGGACGAAGCGGTCATGCAATACCTGAAGCGCAAGTACAACCTTCTGGTCGGCGAACGCACAGCGGAACAAATTAAAATGGAAATCGGCTCCGCGTACCCGCTGGAAAAACCGCTGACCATGGAAGTGAAAGGCCGCAACCTCATCGAAGGCGTGCCGCGTACCGTCACCATTGACGACAGCGAAATTCGGGAAGCCTTGAGTGAATGCGTGGCGACCATTTTGAACGCTGTGCGCGTGGCGCTGGAGCGCACGCCTCCCGAGCTCTCCGCCGACATCAGCGATCGCGGGATCGTACTGACCGGCGGCGGCGCGTTGCTGAAGAATCTCGATAAGCGCATCCGGGAAGAGACCGGGCTGCCCGTTTCCATTGCCGACGATCCGCTGGCATCCGTGGTGCTGGGCACCGGCAAAATGCTGAGCGATTTCAAACTGCTGCGGCAGGTTTGCATCGATTGAGAATTTCCTGCTGCAAGGACACGGCCTGCAGCGCATCGAGGATTGTGTCGCCATGCGGCCAGGTTTCGCGGTTCGATTTTCCAATTTAGAATTTCTAATTTCGGAATCTACATGGTAGCCCTTCCCTCTCGACATCGATCGCTGATCCTGCTCGCGGGCGTAGTCTTGCTGCAGGTGCTGCTGCTGGCCGTGCAGATCAAGCGCGATTCGCAGGGACGGCTAATCCGCGTGTGGACCGTTGGCGCAGTTTCACCCTTTCAGCGCGCGGGAACATACGGCGTGGATCGCGTTCGTGGCACCTGGCGCCACTACTTTGCCTTGCAAAATACGACTCGCGATAACGAGGAACTTCGCCGCGAAAATGACACGTTGAAGCTTCAGATTACGCAGCTGGAAAGCAAGGCCGCCGAGGCCGACCGGCTCGCGCTGCTGCTTAATTTCAGAAAACTGCATATGGACGTTCCGATGCTCGGGGCGCGCGTGATCGGCGCCAGCGCGGGAACGGCCACGGAAACCATCGACATCGACCGCGGAGAACGCGACGGCATCAAGCGCAACATGGGAGTCATCACGCCGGATGGCGTGGTCGGCAAAGTCATCGAAGCATATCCGAATACGTCGCAAGTTCTTCTTTTGACGGACAAGGACAGCGGCGTTGGCGCGATGCTCGCGGATTCCCGCGTCCAGAGCCCCGTGGGTGGCACGGGCGAGCCGCTGCTCTATATGAAATATGTTCCCAACGATGACAGCGTGGATAACGGACAGCGCGTGGTTACCAGCGGGATGGACCGCATCTTTCCGCGCGATCTTCCCGTCGGCACGATCGTGGATATCAAACCGGGCAATCCGTTCAAACAAATTCGTGTGCGGCCCGCAGCGAATCTCGAACGTCTCGAGGAAGTGATCGTGCTGCTCACGCTACACCCGCTGGAATTGAGGACGGAATCAGAAGCGGCGAGCCCGCAAAATCCTGTGGCGAGCAAGACGGACAAAGCGACGGCGGCGAAGCCATGAACGACACCTACGATATTCGCGGGGCCGAATCGCACATCGAGGTGCACAAGTTTCGCGCCGGCACCATCATCGGCACGCTGCTCCTGGTGCTGTTTTTGCAGGCGTTCTTGCCGCTCTATGTGCCCAAAGCGGAGATTTTGGATCTCCCGCTGTTAATCACCGTTTATTTTGGTTTGAGCCGGCGCAATCCTTCGACCGGACTTCTGCTCGGCATGGCCATTGGCCTGGCGCAGGACAGTTTGAGCGGCCCGACGGTTCCTCTCGGTCTGTACGGCATCGCGAAAACACTCATCGGGTATCTAGCGTCTTCCATCGGCGCGCGGCTCGACACCGAACATCCCGCGGCACGCTTCGCGCTCACGGCCGTATTCTTTGTCGCGCATCAGGGCCTCGTCAATCTCACGCGGCGAATTCTTCTCGGCCAGCCTGAACCGTGGTTCAACATGCATCTGCTCATCGGCGCGCTCGTCAATGCACTCGTCGCCGTCTTCTTCTTCATACTTCTCGACCGCCTCCGCAGATCCTAGTAAAACTCGATAGCAGAGATGGATTCAGTGCGATAGCAGGAACTGCTTGAAGTCGTGGTAGCTGCTGGACATCGGTAGTGAGAGTTTCTCACGCTTTAAATAGGCGGCGAGGCGGTCCGGGAGCGGGGGAGCGGTGCCAATGGCTTTCATGACCACGTCGGCGAATTTTGCCGGATGCGCTGTCGCCAGCACCAATCCTTGCGCCGGCTCCGGATGTTCACGCTTGTAAGCGTCCCACCCGAGAAATCCAACCGCGGTGTGCGGATCGGCGATATAGCCAAAGCGATCGTGAAGCATCTTCATGGCCGCGAGCGTTTCTGGATCGGTTGCGCCGTGGCCCCAGATTTCTTTCTGCATGTATTCGAGGCGGTTGCGAAACAAATCCAACAGACGAGGAAAATTGTTGGGATTACCCACGTCCATCGCATTCGAATAAGTGGCTTGCGCCGAGCGCGCATGGAACTTGCCCGTGCGCAAATATTCAGGAACAGCGTCATTGACGTTTGTCGAGGCAACGAATTTCGCCACTGGCAGGCCAATGCGCTTGGCGAACATTCCCGCCGTCAGGTTGCCGAAATTTCCGCTGGGCACGGAAACCACGAGCGGCACCGAGGCCACTGGCAGCTGCCGGTATGCCGCCACGTGGTAAAACATCTGCGGCAGCAGCCGCCCGATATTGATTGAGTTGGCCGAGGTAAGAAACGCGCGCTTATTCAGTTCGACATCGGAAAAAGCCTGCTTCACCAGCCGCTGGCAATCGTCAAATGTCCCGGCCACTTCCAGCGCGGTGATGTTTTCGCCGAGCGTGGTGAACTGCTTTTCCTGCGCCTCACTAATGCGCTTCGAAGGGTAGAGAATAACCACGCGTATCCCGGGGACGCGCAAAAAACCGTGCGCGACGGCGCTGCCAGTGTCTCCCGACGTGGCCACCAGCACCGTCAACGGCCGCGTCTCACCGCGCACAAAATAGCCCATCAGCCGCGCCATGAACCGCGCGCCGAAATCCTTGAACGCCAGTGTCGGCCCGTGGAACAACTCCAAAATGTGCAGTCCCGGCGAAAGCGAAACCAGTTTCACCGGAAAATGGATGGCCTCGCTCACCACCTGCCACAGCACTTCTTCCGGAACATCCGGCACGGCGAACGGCCGCACCACGCGGAAGCAGACTTCCGTGAACGGCAGCCCGCGAAACTCTTCCAATTCTTCCGGCGAGTGCCGCGCAATCTCCGCCGGCATATACAGCCCGCCATCCGGCGCAAGCCCGCGCAACACGGCGCCGCGCAGCGACGTGAGCGGCGCCTCTCGAGACGTACTTCGGTACCTCATCGCTTGCCAGTCATCGCGCGCCTTCGGTTTTGTCGTGAACCATTTTCAGAAATCCCGCCGCATCCAGCGCTTCATCTCGCAACGCCGCCACTTGCAGCGTGCAATGTGCCAGCGCTTCGTAACTCTGCCGCCGCGCGGCCATCAGCAACGGGTAGCAGCGCGCCACCGTTTCCCGCGGCGAATCTTTCGGCTTCGGCTGAAACGCGCCGCGCCACAGTACAGGTTTTGGATCGCCCAGATATCGTTCGATGAGCAGCTGCTGTTCTTCCGCAGACGCGGCGAGATAAACGATGGTCATCTGGCGCCGCAGGCGCATCAGCACATTATTCCCGCAATAGATCACGCTTCCGGTGGTATCGAGCACTAGGGACTTTTCCGGCTGCTTCGCGAGGTCCGTCAAGATTTCATCGAGCGCGTGAATCTCTTCCGCCAAATAGGCCGACTCGCGCTCGGAGTACATCGCCGAGTCCGGCCACCCCATCCAGGCGGCGACTCCGTTGAGTCCAGCGTGTCCTCCGCTGGCAAGGCGCGGCGCAAGCTTCTGCTCGATACGGTCGTCACAGGAGACGGCCGAGAGCCCGGTGGCCGCTAACTTCTTTGTCCAGAACGTTTTCCCGGCGCCAGACATGCCGATCAGCGCCAGCCGCAGAGGCTTTTCCATAGTCGTTCCGATCATCCCAAACGAACTGCTTACGATAGCGTGATAGCCGCAGCCCGAGCAACAACCGCCGCGCATCCACCCGCCAGAAAAACAATGCAAATCTGGAACCTGTCCTCCAGGACGGCTTGCGGCCTTCGCATCCAAGTGCTACGTTTAAAAAGACTCTGGCTGCTTCACGCAGCTTCAGTCCGGCGATGATTCGGGAGCTCCGGGAGATTTTTTCGGTTCCCAGGTTCGAGGAAATTTTCGACGGGCATTTTCGGCGTGACTCTGATTTTGTCGAGTCCACTCGAAACCCACGCTGCAGATTTTTTCGTGACGCGAGTTTATTCCGGCCAACTTAATTAAACTCGGCCGGAACGGGCTGTACCGCCCTGGAAGTACTCGCGCGCGGGGTTTTCGTGTCGTACTGGTTTCGCAACGACAATCGATTGCCGCAAGGGCGGCTGGCCGTGGCTTCCTACATCATCGTGGGAATGATCGGCGTGTTGCTGCTCGGCTTTTGGAAGCTGCAGGTCATTGACGCCGACAAGTACACGTCCATGGCCGAGCGCAATCGCGTGCGCGAGATTCCCGTCATCGCGCCGCGCGGCCGCATGCTGGACCGCGACGGACGCGTGCTGGTCGACAACCGCCCGTCGTTCAGCGTCCTGCTGCTCCGCGATGATCCCGCTTTAGTCGAAAAATATCTTCCCGGCATCGCCGATGGCATCGGCATCGCGCTGGAGGACTTGAAAGACCAGCTCAGCAACACGAAAAATCTCCCGAAATTCCAGCCGATTATCATCAAGCCGGAAGCTTCCGACGCCGACATCGCTTTTATCGAGTCCCACCGCTCAGACATTCCGGTCCTTGAAATGATCTCCGTCTCCCGGCGGCGCTATCTGCCCAATGGCTTTCTCGCCCACGCCGTGGGGTACGTGGGTGAGGTCAGCGAGCAGCAGATCGAAACCAGCAACGGCAAGCTGCGCATGGGTGATTTTGCCGGCAAATTCGGCCTCGAGCGGCAATACAACGACATCCTGATCGGCACCGACGGGAAGCGCCGTGTCATCGTCAACAGCGTTGGCAAGGAAGTGGGCCGCCTCTCCACGCAAGAAGCCATTCCCGGTAAACAGATTCAGTTGACCATCGATTACGACCTGCAACAGGTCGCGGAGCAATCTCTTGGAGCACGCCCCGGCGCCGTGGTTGCGCTGGATCCGCGCACCGGGGAAGTTTTGGCCATGGCTAGCCACCCCTCGATGGATGCCAATGATTTTGCCGTGCGCATCTCGGCGGAGGACTGGAACAAGCTCAACGAGAGCACGGAGCATCCCTTGATGAATCGCGCGATTCAGGCGCAGCTTGCTCCGGGTTCGGTATTCAAAATCGTCACCGCCACGGCCATGCTGGAGGACAAGGTTCCGCCAGAAAGTTTCACGACATTTTGTCCGGGCTACGGGACGTTCTACGGCCGCCAATTCAAATGCTGGGTCTACTACGCGAAGACCGGAGCAACCTCGCATGGGGTCACGAATCTCCACGAAGCCATTCTGAAATCCTGCGACGTTTTCTTCTACAACGTCGGTATGCGCCTGGGCATCGACAGGCTTTCGTATTACGGCAGCAAATTCGGCATCGGACATAAGACCGGCATCGATCTCCCCTCGGAA
>Ga0210409_10001376_pt1 | contig 32185 bp, 29 predicted proteins | sample IncBWH17MmetaG_FD_161649 | JGI IMG/M metagenome (GOLD analysis project Ga0210409, IMG submission 161649) | Forest soil microbial communities from Barre Woods Harvard Forest LTER site, Petersham, Massachusetts, United States - Inc-BW-H-17-M | ecosystem: Environmental > Terrestrial > Soil >...
CGGCGGAAGCTGTAGATATTCCGCACGAATCGCGTCTGGGAATTCAGTAGTTGCGGCCCGCAGCTTGCTGATGTTCAGCGTAGGCAGCCGCGACACCGCCATGTAGCGCAACGCCGAATAATTGCCAAACGGGTTCAGCAGCGAATCCGTTTCATCGCGCCGGATATAGCTGCTTGCCCCATTTCGATTTGCGTTGGAGCTCTCACCCGAAAAATCACCTTGTAGAGAAACGGCTTCGCCGGCCGTGAAAATGGCGCTACTGGCGATAGGCTGTAGAAAAACGGTATAGCGCAATTGCCTCTCGCGCGTAAGTAAACTTCGTCCGGGACGGGTGAGATATATCCAACCGTCCGGACCCGGCAAGACGGCCTCTTCATGCGTATGCGGTTTCGTCCACCGCTTGCCGTCGAAAGTGGTGAGCGCGCTGCCGCGCCAGCGCAGCATCGGGTAGGAAACTGGCTCGCCGGTTTTTACGCGCATCACCACTTCAGAGTTCTGCTTGATTTCCCCGATCTGCCCCAACTCGACGTCATCGCTGAACCCGCTCATCAGCGATGGCTGCATGCTCGCGCGTCCCAAATAACCGGCGGTGAATCGCGGAAATATAAAGAACAGCATGCCGCCCAAAACTATGGAGCCGGCCGCAACGGTTAGCGCAGCGAGGCTGAGCGCGCGGCCCAGGCGGCGCTCCTCCGCGGGTTGTCTGTTGAACGGAGGCGTCAGTGTGCCGCTGGCAGCGCGGCGCATTTCCAATCCGATGAACGCGGCAACCGCGAAAAGCATGAAGATAAAGAAGAGAAGTAGAAAGGAAGTGTCCACGGTGAGAATGCAGGAAGCGAGCATGGCCGCGAAGGCCAACATGGCGAGAAACAAAGCGTCGCGATCCGTGGTCGCGCTATACAACCGGACCAGCATCACCAGAATCAGAAAGTGGATTGCCGCGAGCAGTGCGGCGAGCAACGCCGGGTTAGTCGAGTTGGCGACCAGCGCCCGCGAAAAAAATAAAATGTCGATCGGGAAGAAGCCGAGATACGCCACAACGAGCCAGGTCGCGCGCGTGTGCGATAGCTCCGCCGGCTGTCCGCGCCATAGTCGAACACCCTTGTAGAGAAGCGCCAGCGGAGCAATCACGCAAGTGAGCAGGTCGAGCCTGCCGGTGCTGACCAGAGTCGCGATGGAAGTGAGGATCAGGAAGAAGAGGGAAGCGCGAAAAAAACGCTCGGCCGGGAGGGTGGGCAGTTTCGCGGAAATCGTCGCGGTGGCGGCCATGAGCTTGAAATTTCATGGTAGCACCTGCTGGGGTTCTTGCGGCGTAGCGGCGGCGGCGGCCGGTACAAAAGATAACGCGGCGACTCATCATCTGACGGCAGATGACGCGGCAAAGCGTCATCCGACACTAGATAACGCGCTTCGAGCGGGCCGAGAGTGCGGCAGGGTTTGCCAGAGCGGTTACACACTGACTGAGATTGCTGCGGGACTTGCCAGAGCGGCGCGGGCGGCTTTGCGTGTGAGGTTGGAGATTGCCAGGGAGGAGGGAGTGGGGACTTCGGAGAGGGGAATTGTTTTTGCACCTGGTATGCGCGGGAGTTGCGCGACGCGCATGCGAAAGGGTCGCAACGTTATGGCGCGGTAAGTCACGGAGTGTCGCGCTGTGGGCAACGCCTCTAATTCCAGCGGCCTATCTGCGATTGCTGCCGGAAAGAGTTCGCTCAGATGAACCTGTAACTCCGCGGCGGCGCTGGTTCGCACAGCAATCGTCGGAAAATGCCACAGCTTGGAGACGAGCACGGAAACTTGCCCATGTATCGCACTGCCTTGCCGCGGCTTCGGCGGTGGAAGGAGCAACGTGCGGCCGCGCGGATCAAGTAGGACCGCGGCGGCTAGTGTGATGTTCTCGGTTGTGCGCTTCTTTCGCGGCGCAGGTAGCGACTCCGCTATACCGAGTTTGCGTGCTTGGCAGAATTTTGTGACCGGGCAGAGGAGACATTGCGGCGATTGCGGCGTGCAAAGCGTCGCGCCCAGCTCCATCATGGCTTGGTTCCAGTCGCCAGGTGATTTGGGATCGAGCAGCGCGTCCGCGGATTTTTGCAGCGATTGCCAGCGCTTCGCATCGCGCAAGTCGCCCCTAACGGCAAAAACTCGTGCCAGCACGCGCGCGACGTTGCCATCGAGCACTGCGTATTTCGCGTCGTACGCGATGCTCAGGATTGCCGCTGCCGTGTATTGGCCGATGCCGGGAAGCTCGAGTGCATCCTTTTGCGCGCGAGGAAAAACTCCGCCATGCTTCGCGACGATTTCCTGCGCGGCGCGTTGCAGATTGCGCGCCCGGCTGTAATAGCCGAGTCCAGACCACAGCCGCAAAACTTCTTCCTGCGGCGCAGTCGCAAGCGCCTGAATATCCGGAAATCGCTCGAGGAATCGCTCGTAGTAAGGAATCACCGCAGCAACGCGCGTTTGCTGCAGCATGATTTCCGACAGCCAAATGCGATATGGATCTTTGGTACGTCGCCAAGGCAGATCGCGCCGGTTTTGCCGAAACCAGCCAAGTAATTGTTTTCGGAATGCAACAAGTTCGCGGCGCTGCAACATGCAAGCCGTATTCTCGCACGAATTTTGTTCTTTCCTTCGTACTGGCACAGCCTCGTAGTTGGCCAGTTTCCGGTTTGCGCGTTAATACCGTGAACTGGCCGCCCTTCAATTTCTGTTAAGCCCCAAAGTTATGAAATGTTCCCCGCCGCCTGGATACGTACAAATCTTTTGAGCCACCTCAGGCAGAGCTCTTTGCAGAGCGGACAGGATTTCGTTTGCATCGTTCTCTGATATATGGCGACCAAACCTTATTGGCCGCCAGCCGACCTTACACCTCAGCCCGGAAGGACTGCCTTTCCTGCCGCGCTCCCACTCCAGTTCTGTGCAGGCCTCAATTTGGTACTCGCGCGTGCGCTCCCATCCATGGATTCCCTTACGGATGGTAAGTTTCTTCGCGTCAATCTCTATGATCTCTTCACCCAAAAACTGATAAATCAACGCGGGCACGGTAGAGACCAGGGCCCATACCCAAACGACACGTATGGGAACAGGGAGAAGGGGCCAGCGGTCATAAAGGAATGACGCACACAAAAGGTCCGCTCCCAGGGTGGCAAGCGCAATAGCCCAGTGTGGTCGAGGGTGGACTGTCACGATCAGCATTCCTGAGCTCGCTACCACTTCGACTTTTGAACCGTCAAGAATTCCAGCCATCGATCGCCTTTCGCTTACATTAGCGGAAGAAGTTTGACTATTCTACTTTTTTCCAGGGCGTGCCTGATAAGGGGGTACTCGGAAATGACCGAATGCCAACCCGCGGGAGGCAGGCACGATGGTTGTGCGGCTGCAAACGGCTAGTGAATTAAGTCCTCCAAGAAAATTACGTAGGAGGTGTGCCAGAGGTTTACGGGGATGGAGCCGCGGGGCTGGCTGGTTACGATGATTTTGAAGAGTTCGGGGGAGGCGGCGAGACTGGTCAGGAGGGCGTGTTGCGGGTCGGAGGGTAGCGGCTGCGCTAGCGCCAGGTGGTGGAGGATCGCGAAAATATTTTCTTCGGCGGGGGCGAGCGGCGTTTCCATTCCGGCGCTGCGGAATTGCAGTTGCGCGTTGCGCTCGAAAAAGTGCCAGGCGACGCTGGCGCAGAGCGTGACGGCGCGCTCGAAGCGCTCGGCGGCGGGTTGCATTGTCGCTTCGGGGGCAGAATCGAAAATGTGCGGATCCAATACGAGGAGCACGCGCGTTTCGTCCTCGCGCGTGAACTCGCGAACCATCAGCGAGCCCAGCCGCGCGGACGCTTTCCAATGAACATGGCGCGCGCTGTCCGTGGGTACGTAATCGCGCAGCGCGTAGAGGTCCTGGCCGCGGCCCTTTGCGAGGCTTTCCATGGCGCCTTCTAGCCCGGGCAGGATTTCGAGGAATTCGCGCGTGGGCTCGACCGAAGGGTAGACCAGAGCTTCCGTGCGCAGGGCGACGCGATGCGCTTTTTGCAGGAAGCCGAAAGGGAAGCGCGTGACAATGCGAAAAGCGTCCTGGCGGTAAACGCCGCGAGCGGGAAACGAGATGGGAACAGTTTGGTGTGCACGGCCGCGCTTCGCTAAGTAAGGAAAATAGACGGGTGTCTCCAGCAGGGCAGAGGCCGGGGAGTTTTTGTCGTTTACGGCTTCGACGCGGAGAGAAAAAGAAGGCAGGGTCAGCTTTTCGTTTTCCAGTTCAATGGAGGCGCGAACCGGCTGCCCGGCGAAGATATGTTCGGGCAATTGCAGGCGCATGGCCACGCCCGAAAGCGTAATCGAAGAAAGAATTCCGGACATCAGAATGATGGCGATGAGGCTGGCAACAATGAGAAAGAGCAGGTTGTTTCCGGTGTTCATAGCGGCCAGCGAAATCAGAATGATTCCGCCGATGTAGAACCAGCCTTGGCGCGTGACTTTGTACTCCATCTTGTAGCCGAGCCAGCGAAGCGGTGTGCGGCGCGCGAGAACCGGGACAAGGGTGACGGCAACCCAGCCGGCTACGATCAGCGCGGCAAGCGCGGAGACGCTCGCTAGGCGTATCCGTCCAAGTTCTGCCGCGGCGCTGGAGTAAAGCGCGAGAACCAGCGCGACGGCGAGCGCGGCCATCGACAGAAAAAACGCGCGCACTCCGGGGCGGTCGGCTTTGGCCCAGAGGTTCGCGATTCTTGCGGCGGCGCTCACGGGATGCGGATCACAACGGGACAGCGACGGACTCGACGATTTCGCGCAGGACGGCTTCGGTGGTCTCCGATTTTTTCTGCAGCGACGCGTGGCGCGAGCTGGCTACGACGCGGTGCGAGAAAACGGAGACAGCGAGTTGCTTGAAATCGTCGGGGAGGCAGAAATCGCGGCCGTCGAGGAAAGCTCGGGCTTGCGCGGCGCGCTGCAACATCAAGGTGCCGCGCGGGCTGACGCCGAGAGAGAGCTGCTCGGTCTGGCGTGTGCGTGTGACGATTTCCAAGGCGTAATCGTGCAGGCTGGAATCCACTTTGACTTGCGCAACGGCGTGTTGCATGGAGAGAACGTCGCTGACGTCGGCAACAGGTTCGAGCGATTGCACCGGGTCGCCGCCGGCGCGCATGCGCAGGATTTCGCGCTCCGTCTCGTGCGAGGGATAGCCCATGCGAATGCGCATCAGAAAGCGATCGAGCTGGGATTCGGGAAGCGGGTAAGTGCCATGATGTTCGACCGGATTTTGTGTGGCGATGACGAGGAAAGGCTGCGGCAGGGGCAGAGTTTTGCCATCGACGGTGACTTGCGCTTCGTTCATGGCTTCGAGGAGCGCGGATTGCGTGCGCGGCGTGGTGCGATTGATTTCGTCGGCGAGCACCACGTTGGCGAAAATCGGGCCGGAGCGAAATTCAAACTCGCGGGATTCGGGATTGTAGACGCTGACGCCGAGGACGTCGCTGGGAAGCAAGTCCGAAGTGAACTGGATACGCTGGAAGCTGCAATGAAACGATTTCGCGAGGGCTTGCGCGAGCGTCGTCTTGCCGACGCCGGGAACATCTTCGATGAGCAGATGGCCGCGCGCGAGCAGCGTGATCAGCGCGAGTTGAATGGCTTCTTCCTTGCCGTAGATGGCGCGAGCGATGGAGCGTTGGAGCTGGGAAACCGTGTGCGAGGTGGCGGTCGGCATTGTTGAAAACGCGGGCCCTTCCTGTTACAACATAGATGACGGCGCAGCCGTTTAGGTGTTTTGTACGCGCTGCAAATTTGGGCGACTAGCTCAGTTGGTTAGAGCGCTCCCCTCACACGGGAGAGGTCAAAGGTTCAAGTCCTTTGTCGCCCACCATCCTTTGCGCAGATTTCATTCTATCGGAAAATTCTGATGTCAACTCTTCTCCGCACAATCGAGTTTCTATGTTTGGGATTGTGGTTGGGGAGCGATGTGTTTCTTAGCTTTGTGGTGGCGCCGGGGGCCTTTCGGGTGCTGGGTAGCCGGGATGCTGCTGGGGCTATGGTGGGGTTTGCGCTGGGGCGGATGCATTTGCTTGGAGTGATTTGCGGCATTGTGCTTTTGTTGGCGCGGCTGATTCGTACTCGGACGTTTGCTAGTTTTGTGGCGCCGGTGGCGCTTTGTGTGGTGCTGATGATTGCGCTTACGGTGGCGTCGCAGGTTGGGGTTAGTCCGCGGATGGCGATTTTGCGGGTGCAGATGGGATCGATCCAGGCTACTGCGCAGGATAGTCCTTTGTTGGCGGAGTTCAGCCGGTTGCATCGCATCTCGGTTTTGCTGGAAAGCGGGGTGCTGCTGGCGGGCTTAGCGGCAATCTACTTTATGGTTCGAGAGTTTGCGGCGGCCCGGAACTGAAAAAAAAAAGGAAAAGACCGCGGGGCTACGCGGACTCCGCCCCGCGCTACAGGTCAGTGGCGCGACCGTGGCTTGGGCGCGGTCTTCTTTAGCAATGCTTTGACCTCGAAAGCGGCGGCAAGACCGCCGCACTCCGTAGACCCCCTCCCCCCTGGGTTTTTCGTAAGTGTTCATTCTAAAGGAGCTTAAAGTTGTTTATTTTCACACACTTTTACAAGTATTCATTCTAAAGGTACTTACATTGAGCTAGACTTGCCGCGAAAAACGGCGGGCCGATTCCGAACGGAAACCTCACAGAAACAAAAATTGCGGCAAGCTCAGAAAGAGCTGCCGCAGAATGCAAGGCGCAGTTTTGAACGGGATCAGTGTAGATGATTCGGCTAGATATTGCAAGCTAAAAATAGCTGACGCGTTAAAATATTGAGTTACTTGGGTTTGCGGCGCTTGATTATGGTTATGGTGCGTTTGCGGCGGCGGATTATTTTTACCTTGGGTGGGCGGATTTTGTTGGTGGCGGCGTGGCCGGCGCGCTCGAAGGCTCGCCACATGTACCAGCTGGCGATGGTGCGGTAGGGACGCCAGCGCTCGCCGAAGGCTAGGAGTTCCTTTGGCTTTGGCATGTGTTTCTTGCCGTAAGTCACGGACCAGCCTTTCTTTACGCCCAGGTCGTGTATGGGGAGGACGTCGGGGCGGCCTAGATTGAAGATGAGGAACATCTCGACGGTCCAGGCGCCGATGCCGCGGACGGAGTCGAGGCGCTCGACGAGCTCGGCGTCGGACATTTTTTCGGCTTGCTCGCGGGTGGGGACGACGCCGTCGATGGTCTTTTTGGCTAAATCTTTCATGGCTAGGACTTTGGCTCCGGAGAGGCCGGCTTTGCGGAGGGTGGAAGTGCGGAGTTTCAGCATTTGTTCCGGCGAGGGTGGGCGGCTGTTGGAGCCGAGGGCTTTGATTCTGGCGAAGATCGTAGCGGCGGCTTTGCCGGAGATGGATTGATAGGCGATGGATTCCATCAGGGCTTCGTAGGGGGATTGCGCGGCGTGCGTATCGGTTTGGAATGGGGCGGTTTCGGCGATTAGAGTGGCTAGTTTTTCGTCGCGAGAGGAGAGCTGGCGGGTGGCTTCGGCGAGATCGAAGGAGAAAGACATCATTTGCATCCAGCTTTGTAGAATTTTGACTTAACTCTCTCCAATGCTTGCTTATTCTCTTCTCGAGCCGGCGCCAATGGAATGGTTTTGCCGTAAGCAGTGAAGCTGTCACCTTGAATAAAAGGCACTTCTTCCTCGAAGGCCTTAACGGCTCGCGCATAGTACAAACAACTATCTCTCGTCGACAGGTCTCCGGCGGACTCAAAACCGCGTCCCACGGAATAAAGTTCGAGGTCTACGTCTTTTTTCTGGTGAACCGAAAGGTCCTTGTCGTAATAAATGACCGCCTGCTGTACCCATTCGTCCCTTCGCGCGCTATCTTTGGAAGCCTTCATTAAGTAGGTGATTGCAATCTGCTCGTAAAACGTTGCCGCCTGCGAGGGATCGTCAGGGTGTTTCTTCAGCCAGTCCTGGGCGACAACTATCGCGTCATCATAGCGTCCTTGCTGGTTATGTTTCGCCATCAGAGAAATGGTGTCGCTTCCCTTTTCCGGCACGCTTGCGTGGCAGCCCCCAAAAAAAACGATGGCAAAGGATGAAATGGCTGCGAGTCGGGTTTGGTTAGACATGACGGAAGAAGATAGCAGGCGATGAAGCGAGGGCGCAACGAACTAACGAAGTCACGATTAACAAAGCCCGGAGTGAGGACACTGGGAAGAGATTTGACACCCTGCCCAGGTTGGGGCAGTTGCCGCGTCTGGGGGAAGAGCGCTAGCGGCCGCTACACCACTCCAACAACGTGTAGGCCTGATTTGCGAGGGGCACGTTTGTTTACGTACAGCGCGTCGTCGGCCCGTCTGAGCAATTCGTCGGCCGATTCACCTGACGCGAAATTGGTCCACCCAGCGGAGAAGGAAACGTCAATCAATTGCTCCTTACACTCCACTTTGAGGCCACTCAACCGACTCAGTACCTGGTGGACGCCCTCAGGTTTGCACTCAGGGAGCAAAACCAGAAATTCGTCCCCCCCAAGACGAACGGCCAAATCCGAACCGCGAATGACTTTATTTAGGCGCTCAGCAAAGCTCCTAATCAGCTCATCGCCCGCGGGATGCCCGAACTTATCATTGATCTGTTTTAGGCCATCCAAGTCCAGTGCGAGAACGGTCAGCGGATGGCCGTTCCTTGTCGAGCGGGACATTTCTTGCGCGAGACGTTGCTCCCCGGATCTTCGATTATTCAACCCTGTTAGCGGGTCGAGGACGGCAAGCTGGTAGACCTCCTGGGTTCGCACTTCCATCTTACCTAGAGCTTCAACTTGCTCGCTCAATTGCTGGTGAATCCGATGAATTTGCAGTTGCTGATACACGGTGTATACGTTGAAGATTAGGACTAGACCGACGATTCCTCGTATCGCCGAAGTCAAAAGAAGCGAAGCGGACGCTTCAGCTTGATTCAATAATCCGGGGAACGCGAACGAAGCGATCCCTACTGCGAGCAGCACAGTCACCATTACGGCGCAGGACCAAAGGGACCATTGGCGCCGAGCGATCCGGCGCATGCTGGAGCTAATCTGCTCTGCGTGCATGGGTGCAGATATGGGAATCGGTTGCTGCTGCTCCGATTGAGTCATGGGACCTCGCGTGGCGTGTATCTATTAAAGACTGTCGCATTACGCGAGTGCAAGGTGCAGTCACGAAGATGTTTCCAGCTTCTCAATGCCCTCCCAATGGTGGAGCGGCTTCCAGAGAGCAGAAACGCACCGCTGCGAGTAAACCGGGCGGCCGATGGGGGTGTGCTACTATTTCGGGTTTATGCAGACGGGAATTATTGGGCTGGGGCAGGTTGGGAAGACTACGCTGTTTCGGATATTGACGCGGGCGAACGTCGAAGGGAAATCGGCTTCGCAGGGCACGCATGTGGGCGTGGCTAAGGTGCCGGAGCCGCGTCTCGTGGAACTCGCAAAATTGTACAACCCTAAGAAAACTACTTACGCGACCGTGCAGTATGTGGATTTGGGCGGGGTGCAGAAGGAGCGGGCGCGGGATGCGCTGGCTTCGTTGCGCGATGTGGACACTATTGCGCATGTGATTCGCGTTTTTGAGGATCCGAGCGTGCCGCATGCGGCGGGGAGTATTGATCCTTTGCGGGACGCTACGAATCTGGAACTGGAATTGATTCTGGCGGATCACGATCAGATTACTCGGCGGCTGGAGAAACTGGAAAAGGATTTGAAGAAGAAGAGGGAGCCGGCGCTGGAGGTCGAGAAAGCTACGCTGGACAAGTGTAAGGCGCACTTGGAGGCGGAGAAGCCCTTGCGCGAATTGGAGTTGACGGCGGAGGAGCGGAAGTCGATTGGGGGATTTTTGTTTTTGTCGCAGCGGCCGATGCTGTTTGTGCTGAATTTGGGCGATGACGAGGCGGCGGAGTTGTCGACCGCGGTGGAGCGGCACAAGCTTGGGGCGCTACAGGGGCGGAAGAATACGGCGGTGGTGGCCGTTTGCGGTCGGCTGGAGGCGGAATTGGCGGAGATGGAAGAGAAGGAAGCGGCGGAGTTGTTGGCGTCTTACGGATTGAAAGAGCCGGGGCTGAACCGGTTGATTCGCGCGACGTATGACTTGATGGGATTGATTCAGTTTTTTACGGCGGGGGAGCCGGAAGTGCGGGCTTGGACGATTCATAAAGGGTCGACGGCGGTGAAGGCGGCGGGGGCGATTCATAGCGATATCGAGAAGGGGTTTATTCGCGCGGAAGTGGTGCGCTGGAATGATTTGCTGGCGGCGGGGAGCGTAGCGGCGGCGCGGGAGAAGGCGCAGGTGCGGTTGGAGGGTAAGGAGTATGTGGTGCAGGAAGGGGATGTGATTTTGTTTCGGCACAGCGGATGATACCGAGTCGACAGTCGACAGTCGACAGTTAAAAGTTGAAAGCGGAAAAGTGGGAGAAAAGAAGGAATTAACACAGAGGGCACAGAGTTCGAACACAGAGGGCACGGAGATTTATTTATCGACTCGGGAGACTTGCTCGCCTTTACTGCTTGGTGGTCCTTACGGCTCGAAAGCGGCGGCGAGACCGCCGCACTCCACATGACATACGAACTTCCAGCGCGGGTGGGGATGGCGGCGGGGCTCGGAGTGGTGGCCGCGGCGGGGAATTTGCTTGGTGGGCTGTTTGTGGTGCGGCGCACTTGGCCCCGGAGATTCTTGCATTACTTTATGGCGCTGGGCGCTGGGTACATGCTGGCCGTCGCGTTTACCGACGTGATTCCGGAATCGGTGCGGATTGGCGGGCAGGGCGCTTTTGTATTGGTGCTGATCGGATATTTTTTGGTGCATTTGTTCGAGCACATTCTTGCGCCGCATTTTCATTTTGGGGAAGAGACGCACACGGAGATGATGGGGCATCACCGGGCGCGCACGATTCTATTCGGGCTGGGGATTCACACATTTTTCGACGGCGTGGCGATCGCAGCGGGATTTTTGGTGTCGACATGGCTCGGGGCGGTAATTTTCATCGCGATTTTTCTGCACAAGCTGCCGGAGGGGTTTACGATTGCGTCGGTAGTCCTGGCGAGCGGGCAGAGCCGGGGAAGAGCAGTGGTAGCCGCGGGCCTGCTGGGCGCCGCAACGCTGTTTGGCGTGCTGCTGACTAGCTTGCTGCAAGGGCAATTACGGTACGCGCTGCCGCTATCGGCGGGGGTGACGGTGTACGTGGCGGCGACGGATTTGCTGCCGGAAGTGAATCGTGAGCCCGGGTGGCAGGCGGCGCTGCTGGTGTTTGTTGGAGTAGGCATGCTATTGATTCTACAGTGGTTAGTGCGGGTGTAAATTCGCCCTAGATTCGCTTCCTTTTTTCCTAAGGCTTGCAACTTTCTGACAACGCAAGGGTTTGGTAGAGTGTGGCGGCTATGGCCAGGTCCGACGTCCAACTAATGCTGGACGTGAAGGCGGGCGATGAGCAGTCGTTCGCGCTTCTGCTCCAGCTCTACAGAAGTCCCTTGGTCAATTTCCTGTACCGGATGGTGAGGAACCGGGAACAGGCGGAGGATTTGGCGCAGGAAGTTTTCATACGCGTATATCGGGCACGGGCGGATTATGTGCCGAGCGCGAAGTTCACGACGTGGCTGTTTCGGATTGCGACGAATTTGGCGCTGAACTCGTTGCGAGACACGCGGCACCAGCGGATGGATATTTCGCTGGACGCGCCGTTGAGTGCGGATGCGGAAAGCGGGGACGAGCGGACGCTGGACGTGGCGGACAAGCATCCGGATATCGAGCAGCATCTGGTGGAGGAAGCGCGGAAGGCAATGATCAAGCACGCGATTGACAAGCTGCCGGAAAAGCAGAGGGCGGCGGTGCTGCTACACAAGTATCAGGAACTGGATTACGGAGAGATCGCGAAGATTTTGGCGTGTTCGGAGAGCGCGTTGAAGTCGCTGCTGTTTCGGGCGTATGAGACGTTGCGGGTGGAGTTGGCGCCGCTGGTGTCGGTGGCGAAGTAAAAGAGTTTCAGAGTTTAGTAGTGGAAGGATGGAAGACATGAGTTGTAGTCGAATAGAAAAGCAGATGATGCCGTATGTGGATGGGCGGCTGAAGGTAAGCGAACAGCAGCAAGTGGAAACGCACCTTGCTGCGTGCGCGGCTTGCCGCGTGCGGGTGAATGAGTTTCGCGCGGTTTCGGGGCTGCTGGATGAGTTGCCGCAGATTGAACCTTCGGGCGCGTTCGATGCGCGTGTGCGTGCGCGCGTGGCGGCGGAGCCGGTGAAGCAGAGCTGGTGGGCGGTGTTTGCGCCGTCGCCGCGAGCGGCTTTTGCGGCATCGCTGTTGCTGCTGGCGACGATTTGGATTGGGTCGCGGCCTGGAAATGTGAACACCACCAACGGGGGCTCGAACGGAACGACGGCGCAGGGCATTGATCCGAACGATTTGCCGGTGCTGGAGAATTACGACATTTTGGCGAATTTCGAGCCGCTGACGGAGTTGCCGCAGCCGGTGCAGGCGGATGAACCGGACGATAGCGACAGCAATCAGTCGATGTAGGCGTAGCGCGCTAAGAGATTTGAAGAGAAATTTTGAGATGAAACTTGGGTGCCAATTCGGAGCGTGGGTGAGCGGCCTGGGCCTTAGCCTAGGTCTGCTGGCACCTTGCGCGATTGCGCAGAACCGCCCGTCGTCTGACCGGCCTCCGGCGAGGCAGCAGTCGGCGCCGCCACGGCCGTCGGGGTCGTATCATCCACAGAATGCGCCGCGGACGCAGAGTGCACCGCGTGGTGGAAATACGAATCGGCAACCGGCGTATCCGGACCGTGGCCGCGCGAACGATAATCGTCAGCGTGGGAATCCGAACGACAGTCGTCAGAGTGCCAATCAGAATCCGCACTCGCGGGACAATGGCGGAGTCAACCGGAACGATCGTCCGCAGAGTTCCTACCGGCAGCAAGCGCCGGCCACGCCACCGCCGAATGTGGCGGAGCGTTTGCGGAATATGAGTCCGCAGGAGCGGAACCGCCTGACAGAAAATCAAAGAAAGTTCAATCAGTTGCCGCCGCAGAAGCAACAGGATATGAAGAGAGCGGCTGAGAATTGGCGCAGGATGACGCCAGAGCAGCAAAGTCACATCAGGAATGATGTGCTTCCCAGGTGGCAACAGTTGCCTGCGGACCGGCAACGGGCCATCCAGCAACGGCTGGGCGTGCTGCAGAATATGCCGGAATCGGCGCGCAACCGGCATTTGAGCGATCCGAACTTTACGCGTGGGATGAGCGAAGATGACCGGCAGATGTTGCGGGATTTGAGTCACGAGCATGTTGGTGCGCCGGACCAGCCGCAAGAGCAGTAACCCAGACCAATTCACCACCTCTTACTGACCACCTCTCATTTGAGACTGGTCGATTTGTGTGACCGATCGGTTGAGATCCTTCGGCCCGGCTGAAAAAACGCCAGGACCTCAGGATGACAACGCGCTTATCGGTTGTGGTGAAAACTGTCTGAAATTGTCTTGTTGTCTCGAAATCGCTCTGTGGAACATGGCAAATTGGATTCGCTGAGCCTAGGCTCACGGATTGACATTGTTGGGGGCTGGCTTCATCGTGAAAGATTGTGCGCGCCGTAATGGCGGCGCGCGGCGTCCAATTCACGGAGGAATTTTCCGCTCGTGTCCACGCGCTTCCGCGCTTTGCAACATCGCAACTTTCAACTTTTCTTCGTAGGACAACTGGTTTCGCTGATTGGCACATGGATGCAGTCCACCGCGCAGCTCTGGCTCGTTTATAAGTTGACGCATTCGGCCGCGCTGCTGGGGATTTTCGGCTTCGCCAATCAAGTTCCCATTTTATTTCTGGCTTCGATCGGGGGGTACGTCGGGGACCGCTACGACCGGCACAAGGGCGTGATTGTTACGCAGACGGCGGCGATGATTCTGGCGTTTCTGCTGGCGGGACTGACATTGAGCGGCGCAATTCATGATGCGCGTGGCGCTTGGGTGGTGATTTTCATCGCGTTCCTGGTGGGCATTGTGAACGCGTTTGACGTGCCGATCCGGCAGGCGTTTTTGGTGCAGATGGTGGGGAAAGAGGATTTGCCGAATGCGATAGCGCTGAACTCGTCGATCTTTAATGGCGCGCGTGTGGTGGGCCCGGCGATTGCGGGATTTGCGATTGCGTGGATTGGCGAGGGCTGGTGCTTCTTCTTGAACAGCGTGAGTTTTCTGGCGGTGATCATCGCGTTGTTGGCCATGCGGTTGGAACCGGTGGAACGAAGACCGAGCACGGAATCGCCGTGGCAAAGCCTGCTGCAAGGGTTTCGCTTTGCGATGGGCGATCTGCCGATTCGATCGGCGTTGCTGTTGCTAAGCTGGCTGAGCTTGCTGGGCTTGCAGTATTCGGTTTTTTTGCCGATTTTCGCGAATGACATTTTGCATGGCGGACCGCGCGGGATGGGCTTGCTGATGAGTTCGGCGGGCGTGGGCGCGGTGCTCGGAGCCTTGCATTTTGCGGCGCGAACGGAGTTCACCGGGCTGGCACGATGGATTGCGGGAACGACGACAATGTGCGGGATTGGATTGACTATTTTTTCGCAATCGCGCGTGTTCTGGTTGTCGATGATAGTGCTGTTTGTGGTGGGATTTTCGGCGACGGTGGAAATGGCGGCGACGAATACGATTATTCAGAGGCGAGTGCCGGACGAGCTGCGGGGACGGGTCATGGCGGTATACGCGACGATGTTTATGGGCGTGCAGCCCATCGGGTCTTTGCTGGCGGGCGGAGTGGCCAAGCGGATTGGCCCGCAGTATACGTTGGGACTCTTTGGGTTGCTGGTGCTGGCGGGGAGCTTGGCATTTTTGTTCCGGGTCGTGATGAAACTGCGGCGGCCGGTTGAGGTAGCGGCCACGCACACGGATTGAGGGCCACTAACGAAGTCGATGAGGTGCTCCATGAAACGCGCTAAGGCGATGGTGCTGATCACGGGTTTCGCGTTGGCCACGGTTGGTATGGCGGGTCGTCTGGCGGGTCGTCTGGCGGTACCGGCGCAGATCGCGGGGAAAGAATTTCTGGTGCCATTTCCGGCGCACCACGTGGTCGGGAATATTTATTTTGTGGGCAGCAAATCGTTGGGAATCTACCTGATCACTGCACCACAAGGCCACATCCTAGTGAATGCCGGTCTGGAAGGTTCGGTGGCGGGTATTCAGGAGAGTGTCGCGAAGCTTGGATTCAAATTCAGCGACATCAAGATTTTGCTGATCAGCCACGCACATTTCGATCATGACGGGGGCGCGGCGCGGATCAAGGAAATGACCGGTGCCAAGTACATGGTGATGGACGCAGATGTGCCGGTGGTGGAGTCCGGCGGCAAGCAAGATTTCTTTTACGGCCAGAGGCCGGATCTGCTTTATCCGCCTGCGAAGGTAGATCGCGTGCTGCATGACAGCAATACGGTGACACTGGGGGACACGGTGATGACCGCGCAGCTGACTGCGGGGCACACCAAGGGTTGCACGACGTGGACGATGAAGGTGCAGGAGGGCGGGAAGAGCTACGACGTGGTCATCGTGGGGAGTCCCAATGTAAATGAGGGATACAAGTTGGTTGGCAACGGGGCTTATCCGCAGATTGCCAGCGATTACGAGAAAGGATTTGGCGTTCTGAAATCTTTACACTGCGACGTGTTCTTGGGCGCGCATGGAGGTTATTACGGGATGGAAGAGAAATATGCGCGGATTAAAGATGGCGCGTCGAATCCGTTTATTGATCCTGACGGATATAAAGCCTATGTAAGTGAGCGAGAACAAGCGTTCCGCGCTGAATTGGCGAGGCAGCAGGCTGCGGCACGATGAGCGGATGGTCTTTATTGAGAAATCGAACAAACAGCTGTGGTTTATGAAGGATTGGGGCGATAGAGCCAGTCGGGAGTGGTGAGCGACCGCTCCGGTGCGGAAGACTTGTTTGCTGCTTGCAATATTGCATCAACTTTTGCGCGCGTCGGCGCCAGCGAGCAGACGGGATCGGTGGCGGAGGCGTCGCCGGTGAGGAGCAGGGCTTGGCAACGGCAGCCGCCGAAGTCTTGCTCGCGACGGTCGCACGTTTTGCAGGGTTCTTGCATCCAGGCTTCGCCGCGAAATTTCTGAAAGGCTTCGGAGCTTTCCCAGATTTCGCGCAAGCGGCGGTCTTTCACGTTTTCAAATTTCATTCCAGGAATAATTTGTGCGGCGTGGCAGGGAAGAGCCTCGCCGGTCGGCGTTATGAGCATTAGCTTGCGTCCCCAGCCACCCATGCAGGGCTTGGGATATTTTGCGTAGTAGTCGGGCACGACGTATTCGATACGGATTTTGCCGCGCAGGCGTTCTTGGGCGGATTTTAGGGTTTCGATGGATCGATCGAGCTGTGCGCGCGTGGGCAACAAGCGGTCGCGATTGGCGAAGGCCCAGCCGTAGTATTGAACGTTGGCGAATTCGACGCGCGTGGCGCTGGAGGATTCGGCTAGTTCGAGCATTTCTTCGATTTGGTCGATGTTGCTGCGGTGGATTACGAAATTCAGGGTTACTGCCACGCGGACGTTTTTGAGCCAGTCGAGGACGCGAAGCTTTTGCGCGTGGGCTTTGGTGCCAGAAATTTCGTTGGCGGTATCTTCACGAGCGCCTTGGAAACTGAGTTGGAAGTGATCGAGGCCGGCGTCAACTAATTTTGCGAGCCGCGCTTCGTCTAGCGGGAGGCCGGAAGTAATGAGATTTACGTAGAGGCCCGCGGTGCGGGCGGCGCGGACTAGGTCGAGGATATCGGTGCGGGCTAGAGGCTCGCCTCCGGTGAGGTCGGCTTGCAGGACGCCCATTTGCGAGGCTTGCTGGAAAACTTGCGACCAGGTTTCGGTTGTTAGCTCGCCGGCGCGAGTTTTTAGCTCGAGAGGATTGGAACAGTAGACGCAATGGAGCGGGCAGCGGTGGGTCAGCTCGGCAATTAGGGCTAGCGGATTGGATATTGCGGTGCTCATCTGGCCAAAGGCGCCCGCCACGGTCGGCGGCCGCTACATTTGCTGGTACAACAACTTTCAAACAAAATTTAGTCCTTCAAATCGTTGACATCGCTAAAGCGGCGGCCCTTCGAGGCTCAGGATAAACAAGACCGCCGCACTCCAAAAATGCTACGAATCGAAATCTAGCGCGCGCTGGTCGTGCAGGCGAGCTAAGTAGTCAAGGATATCCGTTTCAACTTTCTTTGGTTCCGCTTTCGAGTAGATCTGTTGCAGCTCGGCGATGATTTGCTGCACGGTGTGCTGGCCGTCGCAGCGCTCGACTATTTCGAGGCTGGGGCCGTTGAGGCGGAGGGCGCGTTCGGGCATCAGTAGAACGCGCTGCTGGTCGTTTTCGCCGAGACGGCAGCCTGGGGCCAGGCGCGGAGTGGATTGCGGGCCGGGCGTCATTCACTTTTCTCGCTGGGTACGAAAGCGCCGGACGGGGGCCAGCCGGGATTTACGTAGGCGAAATAGAGAGCATCGAGCTGGGCCCAGAGGATGTCGCACTTTGCGCGGAGGGCGGCGTGGGCTTGGTCTTGCTGTTCGCGCGTGTGTGCGTGCCTCACGACCCAGGCTAGGGCGAAGTCGGAGTCTTCCGGAGCTTGCGTCAGGCGGCCGGTGAAGTAGTCGAGGCCGCTCGTTAGCCACGGATAATGCTGACGCAAGCGATCCAAACGCAGGACGATCAACTTTTTCGAGAAAAGCTCGGTGAGGGAAGAGGCTACGGCTTCGAGATGCGAGCGCGTGGAGACGAAATCGACATACGCTTGCACGGCGAAACGCGTGGCGGGGAGGATGCCTTCTCCATCTAGCGCTTGCTGGCGGGGAAGGCCTGTGGCTTCGACCAGGCGCAGCCATTTTTCGATGCCGCCGGGTTTCGTCCCATCGCCATCGTGATCGAGGATGCGTTTGCGCCACGCGAGGCGGAAGACGGGATCTTCGCTGCGCGCGAGAATGGCGGCGTCTTTCATGGGGATGCGGCTCTGGTAGTGGTAGCGATTGAGCGCCCAGGCTTGCAACTGCCCGCGCGTGAGCTTGCCTTCGTGCATCAGCAAATGAAATGGGTGCTTGTGGTGATAGCGCTCTTCGCCGATGACGTGAAAGCCGGCGATGAAGTCGGCCTCGGAGAGCGGCGGCCGGTCTGATTTTGCGGCGGCGATGGTCATAACTCGAATTCCATTCCATCGTAGGCGATTTCGAAGCCAGCATCCAGCGCGGCGCGATGCTCGGGGCTGTTTTCGTCGAGGATGGGATTGGTGTTGTTGATATGGATTAGGACTTTGCGGCCCTTTGCATTTTTGGGGAATTGCTCAAGGAGGCCGCCGGTGCCGGACAAAGGCAGATGGCCAATTTCGCGCGCGGTCTTTTTGCTGCGACCGGTCTTGATTAGCTCGTCATCGCTCCAGAAAGTGCCGTCGATCAGAACGAGGTCGCTGGCGGCGGCGACTTTTGTCCATTCGGAGTTGCGGCCTGACAGAGATGGCGCGATGAAAACGCTCTTGGCTTTTTGCTCGAAGACGAATCCTACGGTCGCATCGTCGGCAGAGAGCGTGCGCTGAAGCTCTTCGCTGACGTAATCGGAGTACGAGCCGCCTAGCGGCATGGTGACGCAGACGAAGGCTGGTGCTTCGCCGGGGCTTTCGGAGAGATGGCAACCGAGGCGTCCTTTGCTGGAAAGGACTTGCCACTGCACGGGGGGATCGGCGCGGTCGAGTACGCCGAAGATTTTGCTTTCCTTTTTCAGGATGCGCTGCACGGCGGCGGCGGCGAATACGAAAAACGATTGGAATTCGCGCAGATGGAGAAGGCCCATCACAGAGTCGACGTCAGCGGAGGGAAGGAAAACGCCGGCGATCGGTGAGTGAGTTTCGGCTTTGGACTGCGGAGCCAATTCCGGCGCGGCTAGAATTTGTGCACGCAAGTCCGGGCTGGCGCAGACCAGGAACCAGACCTTTGCCTCAGGATCGGGCGAGAACGCGATCTGCGTTTGGGTCCGCACGACGCCGCGCAGGCTGCCTTCGCGAACACCTCTGCAGTTCACACACGCACAGTTCCATTGGGGAAAACCGCCCCCGGCGGCCGAGCCGAGGACTTTAATGCGCATGCTGACACGTGCAGGGATTAGCTAAAAAACGGGAATACGGAATAGAGAGCGCCCGCCTCAGAAGGCGACCGCTACAAAGACGTGCCTGGAAGATTAAAGCTCGGCGTTGGCGTACGAGCTGATTTCGCAGTTCAGATCGATCTCTTCGTGCTGAGGGGTAACCCATTCCATGAGAGAGGCTCCTTTAGGGAGTTCAACGACAAAGGGAGCATAGCACGGCATGCAGGAAAGTAGAAGAGGGGAGAGTCTGGTAGACGGGGGCGCGTGGGAAGCGAGAAGAGGGGAAGCAACTGTGACGGTCGAGCCGGGAGATTAGCGTTTACTCATCGTAGAAACACTACACAACTAATAGATTTCTTTCGTATCTGGAATCACAAGTTATGGCGGTGTTTTCCTGCATATTTTCACACTGCCGGACGCGCAACTTTTTTCAACAGAAATGATTTTTCCACTTGACAACGAATAAAACGAGCCTATCATGTGGACAAAAGTGGGGTAGAGTGGGAGATAGTAGGGCACAGTAGGGGATCTTAGAACAAAGTAGGCAGTCCTTAGAGGGGTGTGGTGCAACCGGGCATTCGATACCACTTCTTCTTGCTGACGGGTCATTCCCTGATCCCAGGGACGGCCCAAGACGGGGCACATGACGCTGCGGGGCAACTGTCCGGCGAAAGTCGACGAGAAGGGTCGTCTGAAGATACCCGCCGTGTTTCTGGACGCCTTGAAAGAGTACGGCAGCCAGTTTTACATCACCAGCCCCACCGGCGAATCGGCGCGCATTTATCCGATGAAAGTATGGTCGGGAATCGAAGACAAGCTAGCCAAAGTGTCTTCGCAGAACCGCGCAAAGCGGAAGTTTTTGATGCGCACCAGCTATTACGGGCAAACGGTGGAGCTCGACGGGCAGGGGAGAGTTTTGGTTCCCGCGGTGTTGCGGGAATCGGCGCAGATGAAGGGCGAAGTGGACGTGTTCGGGAACCTGGATTATCTCGAGGTAATGAACCACACGCGCGTGGTCGATAGCTTGAAGAACGAGCCATACACGAGCGAGGACGACAAGGCGTTGGAAGATTTGGGGATTTAAAGGACGAAGTAGCGAAGCAACGAAGTAATGAGGTAACGAAACGGATTTGGGGCGGGGCAGTTGGTGCACGGGGGCGGCCAAGTTGAGTGCGCCACATACGCCGGTGATGTTGGAAGAGGTGCTGGAATGGTTGGGGGTAAAGCCAGACGGATTTTACGTAGACGCCACGCTGGGCGCCGGCGGCCACTCGGCGGCCATCGCGCAGAAGCTGACCTCTGGGACAACAACCAAGGTCCCTTCCGGGCGACTGATCAGCCTGGACCGGGACGCACAGGCGCTGGAGCTGGCTCGGGAACGGCTGAAGACCTTTGGGGAGAAGGTGACGCTGGTGCAGGCGCCGTTCTCGAAGATTGCGGAGGTCGTGCGCGAGTCGGGGATTCCCGGGGTGGACGGGGTCTTGGCCGACTTGGGAGTTTCGAGCATGCAGCTTGATCAGGCGGCGCGAGGTTTTTCGTTTCGCGAGGCGGGTCCGCTGGACATGCGCATGGATGCGGGAGACGAAGTGACGGCAGACGAAATCGTGAATCGCTGGTCGGAGAAAGAGATAGCCGACCTGCTCTATCGGGAAGCCGAGGAGCACGATTCCAGAAGGATCGCCAGAGGAATAGTGCGGTCGCGGCCGATACGCGACACCGCGCACCTGGCAACGGTTGTGGCTGGGGCCCGAAAGGCATGGGGAAGGCAGAGACTGCATCCCGCAACAAAAACGTTTCTGGCGCTGCGGATAGCGGTGAATCGAGAGATGGAGGAACTCGGGCAGTTTCTTTCTCGGACCCCAGCTACTTTGACTTCAGGCGGTCGGTGGGTGGTGCTGACGTACCACTCGGGAGAAGACCGCCAGGTCAAGCAGGCGTTCCAACAGGGGGAGCGTGCGGGCACGCTCAAAGTGCTGACCAGACATGTGATCCAGCCGAGCGAAGAAGAGATCTCGGCGAACCCACGTTCGCGAAGTGCGAAATTGCGGTGCGCAGAAAGAGTCTGAGTATGACGCGGAAAAAGAAGAAAGCGGCCCACACGGAGTTCCACACCGTCAAGCGAATCGATAATTCGCGGCTGGTGCGGCACGCGGAGCCCGTGCGTATGCAGGGTTTCTACCGCACGGCGGCGTGGGGCGGCGTCATTGCGATGTTTCTGATGTTCTATGTCTACCAGCATTTTCGCTGCATCGATTTGAGTTTTCAGCTCGAAGATCTGAAGGCGCGGCAGACAAAAATCTCGGCGCTCAATTCGGAACTGCGTCTGGAGATTGAGGGACTGCGTGATCCTCGACGCATCGACGTGATTGCCCGGCGACAGCTTGGGCTGACGGAACCGCTGCCGACACAAGTGCAGGACTATGAGGCTCCGGCTAGCGCGGAAGTGGCGAGCGTGCGTTACGTCCGCCCGAATCGAGCGCAATAATTCGCGGCCAGCTCCCGCCGCTCGGGATTTCAGCAATTCACGTCAACTTTCAACCGGAGCGCTTGCCGACCTGACCCTGTCATGCGACAAAATCGAGTCCACGACCGTTTGCTGATCGTTGCCGGCGTGGCTCTGCTGTGGACGACAGCGGTTTTTGGGCGGCTCTCTTACCTGCAACTTTTCAGGCATGGCGATTACATGGTCCGCGCGCAGCGGCAACAGCAGCGCACCGTTGAAATCACTCCCAAGCGGGGAATTATTTACGACCGCAACATGCATGCACTGGCGATGAGTGTGCCGGTGAAGTCGGCGTTTGCGGTGCCGGCGGAAATTGCGGACGAATCGCTAGCCGCGCGACTGCTTTCGGGCGTGCTCGGTGTGCCGCCGGACGTGCTTGAGGCGCGCATGGCATCGTCGCGGTCGTTTGTGTGGATTTCGCGGAAGCTGCCACCGGACAAGGTGGAAGCGATCGAAGCGCTGAATCTCAAAGGCATTTATTTCCAGGACGAGAATCAACGGTTTTACCCGAAGCGCGACTTGGCCGCGCATGTTCTGGGCTTTGTCGATCCGGATGAAAAGGGATTGGCAGGCATTGAGTATCAGCTCGATGGGCAGATTCGCAGCAAGAGCGAAAAAATCGTGGTGATGGCCGATGCGCGACAGCGCTGGTTCGACGGCGGCGAAGCGCAGCGCGAGCGCGGCGCGAATGTGGTGCTCACCCTGGACGAAAAAATTCAGTACATCGCGCAACGTGAACTGCTCGCGGCCATCGAGAAAACGCACGCGATGGCCGGCAGCGTGATCGTGATGAATCCGGACAGCGGCGAAATTCTGGCTATGGCCAATTGGCCGCGCTTCAATCCTAATGCCGCGAGTGAAGCTCCCGCGGAATCCAGGATGAATCGGGCGGTGATGGCGCTGTATGAGCCCGGATCGACTTTCAAGGTGATTACGCTGGCCGCCGCTTTCGATCAGGAAATAACGCGGCCCGATGAAGTCTTCGATTGCGAGAACGGCGCTATCTACATTGCCGGACATCGCATCCGCGATCACAAGCCGTTTGGCCTGCTAAATGTTGCGGAGATTCTGGCAAAATCGAGTGATGTCGGCGCGATCAAGATTGCGCTGCGGTTAGGGGCGCCGAGATTCTACGACTACATCCGGGCTTTTGGTTTCGGCGCGCCGACAGGGGTTGATTTGCCTGGTGAGGGCAAAGGACTTTTGCATCGCCTCGAAAATTGGAGCGCGATTTCGATCGGCTCCGTTTCGATGGGGCAGGAGATTGGCGTTACGCCAATCCAGTTGGTTACAGCTGTTTCCGCGATTGCCAATGGCGGCGTGCTGATGAAGCCGCACGTCGTTCAGGCGATCAAGCGCGGGGACCGCGTGGTCGGGCCGGATATGGTCGCTGGTGGATCCGAACCGAGACGAGTGATTCGCCCGGAAACGGCAGCGACGTTGCGGCGATTAATGGAAGGCGTGGTGCTCAGTGGCACGGGCACGCTGGCGCGTTTGGATGGATGGAGCGCCGCCGGCAAGACCGGTTCGGCGCAGAAAATCGACCCGGCCACCGGCCGCTACTCGCCAACACAACTCATTGCATCGTTTACCGGGTTTGCGCCCATCAGCAATCCGGCCGTGACGATCCTGGTTTCTCTCGACTCCCCCGTCGGATTGCACGAAGGCGGGCAGGTTGCCGCGCCGGTGTTCAAACGCATTGCCGAACAGGTGCTGTCGTATTTGGATGTGCCGCGCGATGTGCCACTGAATCCGCGGCTGATTCAAGCGGCGTACAAGAGACAGATGGCTAGCGAAGGCGCAATGTTGGAGGATTTTTCGCCGACGGATTTCTCCGGGCAGCCCGACGAGCCACCCGCCGCGTCGAACCCTGTAGCGCCCAACGAAGCTGTTCCGCACGCCCCTGAGGTGGCTATGGCCACTGATGAAGGTGGCGACATTTCCGTGCCTGATTTTTCCGGCAAGACCATGCGCGAAGTCACGGAAATGTGCCTGCACTTGGGACTCGAGCCGCTGCTGGTTGGCAGCAATCTTGCTACGCAACAGATACCAGAGGCTGGAGCGATGGTGCGGGGCGGCGCGAAAGTGACGGTGCAATTCGGAACGCCGCCGGCGGCAAAGCCCGCGAGGGCGGAGAGATTGCGCCGAAGGTCCAGACACTAGGATGAGCATCGGATTGACACATACGGAAGAAAAACAGCGTGACTCGGCCGCGGAGCAGAGCAAGGATGAACGAGGGCATCTGATGCCGGCTGGCGTTTCCAATCAGAGCAAGCTGAGCGCCTTATTTGCAGGCGTTGAGGCAACCGTGCCCTCGGGAGCTGCCGATCTGGATATTCGGCAGGTGGCCTGCGATTCGCGCAAGGTGCAACCGCGTGCCCTTTTTTTTGCGCTGCACGGCGCGAAGACGGACGGAAACGCGTTCATTTGCGACGCCGTATCGCGCGGCGCCGCTGCGATTGCTAGCGAAGATGCGGCTCCTCCTACAATGCCGTCCAGCGTAGTTTGGATTCGTGTCAAGGAAGCGCGAAAGGCTCTGGCGATTGCCGCGGCGAATTTCTTCGGTCACCCGGCGCAAGCTTTGCGGCTTGCGGCAGTGACGGGTACAAACGGGAAGACGACAACTACTTCCCTGATCGATGCGATCATAAAAGCTTCAGGCGCGAAGACAGGGCTCTTCGGCACGATTGCGTATCACACTCCGCTTCGCGATTACGCGGCGCCGAATACCACGCCGGAATCGGTGGACCTGCAGAGATTCTTCGCGGAGATTCGCGACGCCGGCGGCCGTTTCGCGGTGCTGGAGGCGAGCTCTCATTCCTTAGCGATGGACCGTTTGTGGGGCTGCCACTTTGCCGCTGGTGTTTTCACAAATTTGACGCGCGAGCACATGGATTATCACAAGACGTTCCAGGATTATTTCGCGGCCAAGCTGCGACTTTTTCATGGCACCGGAGCGGGCGCGCCGGATGCGGCCGTAATCAACAGCGATGACGAATACGGAAGGCGCTTAGCTGCCTTGGCGAAAAATGTTACTACGTACGGTCTCAATTCCGGCGCGCAGCTCACTACGAAGAAATTTCAGCTTACATTTTCCGGATTGGCATTTAGCGCGCAAACACCGAACGGAAAAATCGATATCGAGTCTTCGCTGGTTGGGCGCATCAATGTGTATAACATTCTTGCGGCTATCGGTGCGGCGCAGGCGCTCGGCCTGTCCAATGAAGTGATTGCCAGTGGCGTCCGCAATCTTAAAAGCGTTGCGGGGAGGTTTCAACCGATTGCCATGGGTCAGCCGTTTTTAGTTGTTGTCGATTACGCGCACACGGATGATGCGCTGGAAAATCTGATTCGCACCGCACGCGAGCTCAATCCCAAGGGCCGCATCATCACACTGTTCGGCTGCGGCGGAGAGAAGGATCGCACCAAGCGGCCGGTGATGGGCGAAGTGGCGGGGCGGCTTAGCGATCTGACGATTTTGTCCAGCGACAATCCGAAGAGCGAAGACCCGCTCAAAATCATCAGCGACATTGTCGTCGGACTGCAAAAAACGCACGGCAAATACATCATCGAGCCGGATCGTGAAAAAGCGATCGGCATGGCCATGGACGAAGCGCGCGCGGGAGACATTTTGTTGCTCGCGGGCAAGGGCCACGAGAATTATCAGATTCTCGCGGACCGCACATTGGAATTTGACGATCGCGAAGTGGCGCGGCGAGCCCTCCGCAAGCGTGGATACGACCGGCCGGAGAGCGGCCCAGGGTTTGGCACGTAGCGCGCCTTACCAGGTAGCTGGAGAGAGGCGCTTCGAGCCGTAGTTACCCTTACTTAAGGAGGAGCCCTCAAAACGGTGAAAACAAACCGAGGTGCGCGGTATCTTCGTAACGCCAGCTCTCTGAGGGATTTATGCGGTGGACGCTTCTACAGATTTCTGAGCCGATGCTGGCTGCACTTGGCGCGCGGCTCGACCCCGTGGCCAGGGTGGCCGGCGTCTCGATTGATTCTCGCACGATACGTGCCGGAGAACTGTTCTTCGCCATCCACGGACCGCGTCACGACGGACACGATCATGTGGCTGCGGCTTTCGAGCGCGGAGCGCTGGCCGCAGTGGTCGCGGAATCGCGGGCGCCTGGATTGGCGGAATCACTACGCGACCGCTGCATCCTCGTCGACGACACGCTTCGCGCGCTGCACCGGCTCGCGACCGTCGTACGCGTCCGCTGGGGAAAGAGAATTGCCGGCGTCACGGGCAGCGTGGGCAAGACCACAACAAAAGAGATCCTGGCGGCGCTGCTGGGCGCGAAGCTACGGATCTTGAAATCCGAAGGCAATTTCAACAATGCATACGGGCTGCCCCTCACGCTGTTTCGGTTGGAGGAGAGCGATGATGCGGCGGTGCTGGAGATGGGCATGTCGCGGCGGTATGAATTGCAAGAGCTGGCCGCGGTTGCGAAGCCGGATGTTGGTGTGGTGACGCGGGTTGCGCCAGCGCACTTGGAGTTTTTTGCTTCGGTCGAGGAAATTGCTCTGGCCAAGCGCGAGCTGATCGAAGGACTCAATGGGCGCGATTCGGTTGCGGTGTTGAACGCGGACGATCCACTGGTGGCGGCATTTGCTCCGCACGCGCCGGGACGCGTATTAACGTACGGAATAGACAATCCTGCGGATTATCGCGCAGAAGGTGTCGAAGATCGTGGCGCGTTGGGCTCGGCTTTTGTTTTGGTCGAAAACGGGAAGCGCACCCGGCTGGAATTGTCACTTCCGGGCCGTCACGTCATTTCCAATGCGCTGGCGGCATTGGCGGCGGCCAGCGTGTGGGGCATTGGCGCCGCGGAGGCGCAAAGCGTCTTTCGGACTCTGCACGCGCCGGCAATGCGCGGCGAATTGTTGCGATTTTCCAATGGAGCGGCGCTGATTAATGACAGCTACAACTCGAGCCCGGCGGCGCTGCACGCGATGATCAAAGTGTTGGCAGCGACGCCCAACTATCGTCGCCGCATTCTGGCGGCGGGAGAGATGCGCGAACTTGGCGCGACCTCGCCGCAGCTCCACCGCGAAGCCGGGAAGTTCGCGGCAGAGACTGGGAAGATCGATTGGGTGATCGGCGTGGAAGGCGATGCAGCGCAGATTGTGGAAGGTGCGGTGGCTGCCGGCGTGCCACGCTCACAGACCAAAGTTTTTGCATCCTCCGAAGAAGCCGCCAAATTCCTGGCCGATCTTATCGCGCCGGGAGACCTGTCGCTGGTGAAAGGCTCACGCGGAGTGAAGATGGAGCGCATCGTCGAGAGCTTGCTCGCGATTCACGCCCCGGAGATGGAGAACGCGGAGAAGGTGCGCCACTAGATGCTCTACTACCTTCTTTACGAAGTCCTGCAGAAATATTTCAGCCCGTTCAACGTTTTTCGGTACATCACGGTTCGCACGGTTTACGCCAGCCTGACGGCGATGTTTCTGGCGTTGGTGTTCGGGCCGTGGCTTATTCGCAAGCTGCGCGAACTGCAGATCGGGCAATACATCCGTGAAGAGGGGCCGCAGAATCACCAGAAGAAGGCGGGCACTCCGACGATGGGCGGCGTGTTAATTGTCCTTTCGACTGTTGTGCCAACGCTATTGTGGGCCAACCTGAGGAATGGCTTCGTATTGCTGGCGCTGTTTGCGTTGCTGGCGTTTGCCGCGATTGGGTTCATCGATGACTACGCGAAGGTTTCGAAGCAGCGCAATCTGGGGCTCACCAGCGGAAACAAATTCTTGCTGCAGATATTTGTGAGCTCGATGGTGGGTATCGGATTGCTCCTGCTCGCTACGCGCAGCGCTTATTCCACCGAGCTGATGATTCCGTTCCTGAAACGCGTGCATCCGGATCTGGTCATCCATTCGCTACTGAGTTCGCCGCATCTTTGGCCGCTTGCCTTCGTGCCGTTCCTGATTTTTGTTTCGGTGGTGATAGCCGGCGCATCGAACGCCGTCAATCTCACGGATGGGCTCGATGGCTTGGCTATTGGCTGCACTGTGATTGCCGCCGGCGCGCTGACGGTGTTGACTTACGTGAGCAGCAACTATCGCTGGGCCACTTATCTCGAGATTCAGTATATTCCGCGCGTTGGCGAGTTGACGGTTCTCTGCGGGGCGTTGGTCGGCGCATCGCTAGGATTTCTTTGGTACAACGCGCATCCCGCGGAAGTGTTCATGGGCGATGTGGGCTCGCTTTCGCTTGGTGGAACGCTTGGCGTCATAGCGGTAATCATCAAGCAGGAGATTTTGCTTTTCTTCGTCGGCGGGATTTTTGTAATCGAGGCATTGTCTGTCATTTTGCAGGTCGGTTCGTTCAAGCTGCGCGGCAAGCGCATTTTTCGCATGGCGCCGATTCATCACCATTTTGAGTTGCTGGGCTGGAGCGAATCGAAAGTGATCGTGCGGTTTTGGATCGCGGCGTTGGTTTTTGCGCTGTTTGCGCTGACGACTCTGAAATTGAGGTAAGTATGCCGGGCCCGGTGGAATTGAAAAATAAGCGCGTGCTGGTCGTGGGGTTGGCTCGCACGGGTGTTGCTACAGCGCTGTTCTGCGCCGCCCGCGGGGCCGCCGTCACAGCAACCGATGCGCGCAGCGAAGCGGAGATCGGCGACGCAGTCGCGAAGGCGCGTGATGCCGGCGTGAAATTGGAGCTTGGCGCCCATAACGAGAACACATTCTTGGAACAAGACCTCATCATTCCCAGTCCCGGCGTGCCTTCGGATGCGCCGCTATTGCAAGCTGCACGTGCGAAGGGCATCACAATCTGGAGTGAAATTGAGCTCGCTTACCGCTTTCGCAAGGGCAAACTCATCGGGATCACCGGGTCGAACGGAAAAACGACCACGACTTCGCTGGTTGAGCACATTCTGCGGAGTGCATCTTTTCCTACCATCCTAGCCGGAAACATCGGTACCCCCTTGATTTCCTGCGTGGAGCGCATGACACACGACACGGTTACCGTCATCGAGCTGAGCAGCTTTCAGCTTGAGCTGATTCAAACTTTCCGCACGGACATCAGCGTATTTCTGAATCTCACCCCCGATCATTTGGACCGGCATCACAGCTTGGAGCTTTACAGCAAAGCAAAGGCGCGCATTTTCGAGAATCAAGGCGAGGAAGACTTCGCGGTTTTGAATGCGGATGATCCAGGTACAACGCAGTTGGCGCCCACCCCTCCGCATGTTTACTGGTTCAGCCGCAAACAGCGAGCCGCGCAAGGAGCGTTCCTGCGTGGCGACGACATTGTGTTTCGCAATGACGGCAAAGAGGAGGTCGTGCTCAAGCGCGACGAAGTGCCCCTGCCGGGCTCTCACAATCTGGAGAATGTGCTGGCGGCGATCACTACGGCGCGAATCGTGGGGGCGAGCGCCAACGCAGTCGGCGAAGGCGTGCGCTCGTTCGCCGGAGTCGAGCATCGGCTCGAATTCGTGAGCGAGATTAACGGCGTCCGCTACTATAACGATTCCAAAGCTACGAATGTGGACGCGACCTTGAAGGCGCTGGACTCGTTTCCCGGGCGAATTCTGGTGATTCTCGGCGGCAAGGATAAGGGCAGCGACTATACGCCCTTACAAGCGCCATTGCGCGAACGAGCGATTCTGGCGCTGCTGATTGGCGCCGCGACTGACAAAATCGCAAGCCAAATTGATGGCGCTGTGGCCATCGAACGTGCGGGGACACTCAACCACGCGGTCGAGATCGCGTCGCAAGCCGCGCGCTCTGGAGACATTGTGCTGCTGGCTCCAGCCTGCGCGAGTTTCGATCAGTTTGAAAATTACGAGCACCGCGGCCGTGTCTTCAAAGCGCTCGTGCACGAATTGCAGCAGCGCGCGAACGAGCTGCCGAGCACGAATCGCGGCGCAACTTCGGCGAGGAGGTGAGCATCAGTGCCGAAACGTCTGGAAAATGATCGCTGGCTATTTGGCGTGACGCTCGCGCTCTGCTTGCTGGGCGCGGTGATGATTTACAGCGCGTCCGCCGTTACCGCCGACCAGCAGTACGGCCGCTCGTACATTTTTCTGCTGCGGCAAGCGGCCTGGTTGCTCCTTGGCCTGCTCGGCATGTTTGCCTTGATGCGCACCGATTACCGGCGCTTGCGCGAGCCGGCAGTCGTATACCCGACGATTTTTCTCGTGTTGCTGATGCTTATCGGCGCATTTTTCCTGGACAAATCTCACGCCACGCACCGCTGGATTCGCTTTGGCCCTGTGGGCATTCAACCGTCCGAGCTAGCGAAACTCGCCGTCGTTCTTTACCTGGCATGGTTCCTCGATCTGAAACGCCGTGGCGCTTCCTCGATGGAATTCCGGAAGGAAGATTTTCTGCATACGATCCTTCCCGCTGCGGGACCGATTCTGGTCTGCGTGGTGCTGATTCTTTTGCAGCCGGATCTTGGCACGTCGGTCGATATTGTCCTGGTCTCTGCAGCTGTTCTCTTCGTAGCGGGACTCTCCTGGAAGTGGCTTGTTACCGGCGCCGCAGTTGCCTTGCCCGCCCTCTACCTGTTGATTACGCACGTCGCTTACCGGCAAGCGCGCCTCATGGCTTTTCTCGATCCGGGCTCCGATCCGCAAGGCGCAGGTTTCCAATTGCTGCAGTCGCTAATTGCGGTTGGCTCCGGCGGGTTCACCGGTGTCGGTTTGATGGAGAGCAAGCAGAAACTCTTCTATTTGCCCGAGGCGCACACGGATTTTATTTATGCCGTCGTAAGTGAGGAGCTGGGCTTTATCGGCGCGGTGATCGTGATCGCATTGTTTGCCGTGTATGGCTGGCGCGGATTGCGTGCGGCTTTCGGCGCTCCCGATGGGTTCGGGCGCTTATTGGCGTTGGGAATTACGGCCATGGTGCTCTTCCAAGCGCTAATTAATTTCGCCGTGGTGCTCGGCATGGTCCCGACGAAAGGCATTCCATTGCCGTTCGTCAGCTACGGCGGCTCGAGTTTGCTGGTGATGTTGTTGGCTACCGGCGTGCTCCTGAATATTTCGCAGCAAGCGAGAGAGCCCGCATGGTGATCGAGGTTGCAAGTAGGGGCGCAGCATGCTGCGCCCCTACTTGGCAGGATCGCCAGTCATGAAGCTCTTGATCGCGGGGGGCGGCACAGGCGGCCATGTTTTTCCGGCGATCGCTATCGCCAAGGAATGGATGTCGCGAGGAGCAGAAAGAGAAGTCGTGCTGGTGGGAACACAACGCGGGATTGAGATGAAGCTGGTGCCACAAGCCGGCCTGCCGCTGGAGACTTTGCGCGTCGCAGGTCTCAAGGGCAAAGGCGGCACAACGTTGGTGAAAAACCTCGCCATGCTTGGCTCTGGGCTCACGGATGCATTGGGCGTTTTGCGCAAGCACAGGCCGGTGGCGGCATTCGGAGTCGGTGGCTACGCGGCAGGTCCAATGATGCTAGCCACGTGGTTGCGCGGCGTCCCCAACGTAATCTTCGAGCCCAACGCCGAGCCGGGCTTCACGAATCGCGTGCTCGCCAGAATTTCCAAGCGCATCGCCACGGGCTACGACGTTTCCGCGCGTGCTTGGGGCCAGAAAGCGGTCGTCACCGGCTGCCCAGTGCGCGCCGAATTCTTTTCGATTGCGCCGCGCACGCCGCAAAAACCATTTCGGTTGCTGATTACAGGCGGAAGCCAGGGTGCCCTGGTGATCAATCGCACCGTGGTTGACGCCATGGATCGTCTCGCTGCGCGAAAAAGTGAATTGTCCATCGTGCACCAGACCGGCGAGCGCGACTATAATGCGGTGCGCACCGCGTACGCGCGGCGCGAATATCCTGCGGAGGTTGTGCCTTTTCTCTCGAACATGGCGGAGCGCTTCGCCTGGGCGGACGTCATCGTCTGCCGGGCCGGAGCCATCACCGCGGCGGAAATCGCCGCCGCCGGTCGCGCCGCCATCTTCATCCCCTTCGGGCACGCCACCGATAGCCACCAATTGCGCAACGCCCAGGAGATGGCGCGCGCCGGCGCCGGCCGCGTGATTCCGGAGCCGGAACTCACGCCCGAGCGCCTTAGCAGCGAAATTTTCTCCCTCCTCGACCAGCCCGGGGAAATCGAACGCCAGTCGTGTGCCGCGCGAAGCCTGACTCGGCCGAACGCCGCACGCGACATTGTCAACATGATTGAAGAGGTTGCCCGAGGATGAATCGATGATGGTCTCGTTTCGTAATTTCCAGCGCATCCATTTGGTAGGAATAGGCGGCATCGGCATGTGCGGCATCGCCGAAGTTCTCCTGACGCTGGGCTACTCGGTTTCGGGCTCGGATACCAAGCCCTCGAACATCACCGAGCGGCTGCAAGATCTCGGCGCCACGATTCACGAAGGGCACAAGGCTGCGAATGTGGAGGGGGCCCACGTGGTCGTAACTTCTTCGGCGATCAACGCAGGCAATCCCGAAGTTGTCGAGGCCCACAAGAAGAAAATCCCGGTCATCCCGCGCGCGGAGATGCTAGCCGAGCTGATGCGCTTAAAATATGGCATCGCAGTCGCAGGGGCGCATGGCAAAACTACTACGACATCCATTGTCGCGTCCGTGCTTGCGGCCGCGCATCTCGACCCCACGTTCGTCATCGGCGGCCGCGTCAATCAGGCCGGAACGACCGCGCGTCTTGGTAAAGGCGAATTC